>Ga0164241_10002811_pt1 | contig 18306 bp, 17 predicted proteins | sample OricomyardsoilBY_FD_108780 | JGI IMG/M metagenome (GOLD analysis project Ga0164241, IMG submission 108780) | Backyard soil microbial communities from Emeryville, California, USA - Original compost - Back yard soil (BY) | ecosystem: Environmental > Terrestrial > Soil > Unclassified | place: USA...
GATAGGTTAAAGTTGGGCGTACGTTGCATTTGGTAACGCACGGCACTATAGGCTCCATCGGCACCAAAAACCAAATCGGCTTGGCTGGGTATGGTTTTACCAGTGGTGGTATCTTCAAACGTTATATCGTTGTTATCAAAATCAATATCGGCGCAACGGTGGTCGAAATAAAAATCAACGTGTGGTAGTTTATCGGCTTCTTCAACCATTATACGGTTTAAGTCGCCTCTGCTTACCGAGTATATAGCCTGCCCCTGCGTACCGTAAGGTATCAAATGGGTATCGCCGTTCAGGTCGTGTATCATACGCCCGGTCATGGGTATGGCTATTTCGCTAACCGCATCTTGCAAGCCAATATTTTTCAATGCCTTCCAGCCACGGTGGCTAAGTGCCAAATTGATGGACCTACCCCCTACGTAACCCGCTTTGCGCATATCGCCGCGGCGTTCGTATACCGCTACTTTATGCCCGCGTTTCGATAAATAACAGGCCAGCATGGAGCCAACCAGCCCTGCACCAACTATGGTAATATTTTTTTGCATGGGGCTAAATTGGTAAATTTTAAGTATTACTGAAATTGAGCTTGGTCAATTAGGCATTTATACAACATCGGCAAATTATTAGAAACTGTTTAGATTTGCAGCCTAATAATTAAGTAACATGACTTTAGAAGAAACTATTAACGCCGATTTAAAAACGGCTATGCTTGCCAAACAGGAAGCCACCGTACGCGGATTGCGTGCCATTAAAAGTGCTATTATAAATGCCAGAACCGAAAAGGGGGCTAATGGTGTTGTAACACCCGAAAAAGAAGTACAGATACTACAAAAAATGGTTAAACAACGCCGCGATTCGATAAGCGAATTTGAAAAGGCCAACCGCACCGATTTAATTGATAAAGAAAAGGAAGAAGTAGAAGTAATTGAAAAATATCTGCCTGCCATGATGAGTCAGGAGGAAGTAACTGCTGCTATTCAAAAAATAATTACCGAAACAGGCGCTACTACACAAAAAGAAATGGGCAAGCTAATGGGCATGGCCAGCAAACAATTAGCCGGCAAAGCCGATAATAAAATGGTAGCCGACACCGTTAAGAGTTTACTGAGCGCATGATATTTGATATACTGTTTCTGGTTTTTATTGGCTTAGGTTTTTGGCAGGGCTACCGCAATGGTATTATCTATTCGCTGTTTTCGCTGGTGGGTATGTTTGTGGGTATTATAGTGGCCCTTAAGTTTTCGTACACAGTGATTAACCTATTGCACGGCTGGATGCACGCAAGCCCCAAAGTATTGGCCATTATAGCTTTTATATTGGTATTTGCCTTGGTGGCATTACTGTTTAAGTTAGTGGCTTGGGGGCTTGAACAGATATTGAAATCGTTTTCGCTAAACTTAGCCAACCAAATTATCGGCGGCTTTATACACTCGCTAATTGGCTTGTATGTATTATGTGTTATTATTTGGTTTTCGAACAAGTTAGATATCATGCCGCAATCGCAAAAAACAAGTTCGCACATATATCCGCACATAGCCAATTTAGCACCTAAAGTAGTTGAGGTAACAGGCCGCGCCATTCCCTTCTTCCGCGATGCGTTTGATAACTACGAGGGCCTGTTTTAATTTTTAGCCACAAAAAAGTAAACCACAGAGAACTTAAGAGTAAATACAAAGAGGGAAAGGAGCTGATATTTTTTACTCAAAAGTCCTTTGTGGAATAACCCATTTAGTATGAGCGACAGCGAAGTAACGGGCAAAATAATTGGTTGTGCTATTGACGTTCATAAAGCGCTCGGCCCCGGTTTGCTTGAAAATGCATATAAAAAGTGCTTAGCATATAAACTCGAAAAAAGCGGTATTTATATTGAGGTAGAAAAGCCCTTTCCGCTCATATTTGAAGAAGTGAAATTAGATTGCGGTTATAGAGCTGATATATATGTTGCCAATAGTATTATGGTTGAAATAAAATCAGTAGATGCTTTAAACGATGTGCACATGGCGCAAATTATTACCTATATGCGTTTAGCTAAATGCCAATTAGGGTTACTCATAAACTTTAATGTTTTGCGATTGGCAGATGGCATTAAACGGGTAACTCTTAAAGAACAAAAAGTTTAAAAATTGTATTTCTCAATAGTTCTCTTTGTATTTTTCTCTTAAGTCCTCTGTGGTAAAAAATCGGAAATGGTTTTACTAATCGACAATTACGACTCATTTACTTATAACCTGTACGATTATATTTTACAGCTTGGGCACACCTGCCGTGTAGTACGTAATAACGAGTTAACTATTGAACAAATTGCCGCTATCCCTTTTACATCAGCAGTAATATCGCCGGGGCCCGAAACGCCGCAGCAGGCTGGCATTACTATGCAGTTTATCGAAAGGTTTTATAAAACCAAACCCATATTGGGTATATGCTTGGGCCATCAGGCAATAGGTATGTTTTTTGGCGCACAATTAACAAAAGCGCAACATCCCATGCATGGCAAAACGTCCGATATTGAGCATAGGGGGCATTTTCTTTTCAACAATTTACCGCAGCATTTTCAGGTAATGCGTTATCATTCGCTCATACTACAGGGCATTGAAAACACGCCCTTGCAGGTAATCGCTACCACCACTCAAAACGAGGTAATGGCCATAGCGCACCCCACGTATATGCTTGCCGGTGTACAATTTCACCCCGAATCGGTTTTAACACCACATGGCTTACAAATAATGCACAATTGGTTTGCAGGCATTGCTATTGGCACTGAAAGTGTTGGGTAGTTATTAAGACAAGCACAACCATTTGTTCATATAACTTAATGTAAGCGAAACGTGCTTTTCTCGTCAAAAAATTATTTTTGGAACCATAAGAGGGTTAAATGACATATCCGGTAAAAAGTGAAGAGCGTTTTAAATACTGTGAAGAAGGAGAAGGTGAGCCTATCGTTTTATTGCATGGCCTGTTTGGTGCGCTAAGTAATTTCAATTTATTAATTCAGCATTTTGCAGCTAACAACTACAAAGTATTAATACCATTGTTGCCTTTGTTCGATTTGGAATTAGACCAAACAACAGTAACCGGTATGGTGGAATACATTGATGCGTTTATAGAGTATAAAAAACTTAATAATGTACACTTGGTAGGCAACTCATTGGGTGGGCACATTGCGCAAATATATATTTTGGCAAAGCCCGGAAAAGTAAAAACAATGACGCTTACAGGTAGCTCAGGCTTATTCGAAAATTCGTTAGGCGATACTTACCCGCGCAAAAGCGACTACGAGTACGTAAAGAAAAAAACACAGGAAACTTTTTACGACCCGGCTATGGCTACCAAAGAATTGGTAGATGAAGTGTACGAAATAGTAAATAACCGCAATACCGCCATACGTATGGTTGTAATGGCCAAATCGGCACTAAGGCACAACCTGCGCGATGAAGTGCCTAACATAAAACAACCCGTTTGTTTAATATGGGGAAAAAATGACCGAATAACACCCGCCTTTGTTGGCGAAGAATTTAAAAAATTACTCCCTGATTCTGAACTACATATAATTGATAATTGTGGGCATGCCGCCATGATGGAGCAGCCTGAACAGTTTAACGGCATATTGGAACGTTTTTTGAAAAACAATAAGTAAGCAACTGCGTTTTTATTACAGATTGTAATATTTATGTCAGGAAATTTAAAAACAAGGGAAAAACATTAACCTTTTAATGTTTTATACGTCTAACAATAAAAAAGGAATTGTGTTATGATTGCTCCGAACCTCATGTCAGATTTCATTCCTCCAATAAGTGTTGAGGATACAGGCGAATACGCCTTAGTGCAAATGCACGAATACAACGTTAACCAACTGGCCGTAGTAGATAATAAGAAGTATGCAGGTTTAATTACTATGGAAGAGGTAATTAACTCGAAACATTTAAGCTTGCCGTTAAAAGAATTAATGGTAAACATGCGCAGGCCGTTTGTAATGGATACTGCACACGTTTTTGATGTAATGAAAGCTGCGCTTGAATTTAACGTGCGCGTAGTACCTGTAATTGACGAAGAAGATAACTACATAGGCATTATATCAGCCGAAAGTTGCTTACGCGCTTTTGCAGGTTTAAACTCGGTAAAAGAAGATGGCGGTGTGCTTGAACTTGAAAAACCGATAAGCGATTATGCGCTTTCGGAAATTGCCAAGATTGTAGAAGAAAACGATGCCAACATACTTTGCCTGTACACCGATGTAGATAAGGCCACACAAAAAATGCAGATAACCATTAAGCTTAACACTACCGAGCTTACAGGTATTATCTCATCGTTCGAAAGGTATAACTACGAAGTAAAAGCCATATACAACGAAACGGAATACACCGAGGACTTAAAAACCCGCTACGATTCGTTAATGCGCTACTTAAACGTGTAGCAATTACACCGTTTTTAACAACACTGCACTTTAACATCACAACAAATACTGCATTTAAGGCGTTTTAAGCCTGTTCAGTCAGCAATTTTGTTTTACATCATGGTTGATGGGAAGCTAATTCTTATATTTTTGCCGACTTGTTCCAATACCCCCTGGCACAGAAACGAAACATATTAACCTTATTGCTGGCATTGCTATGCCATGCCGCCGTGTACGCTCAGGGTATTACCGATGTATACGGTAAAGTTATTGATGCCGAAACCAAGGAGCCACTTGAATATGTGAATGTGCGATTGATAGGTGCCCTTAAAGCCACCCTTACCACTCCTAAAGGCGAATACCAAATACGTGCTGTTGAAAGGGTGGATAGTATTTCGTTTTCGTATCTGGGGTATAAAACCCGTACCATTCCCATTAAGCGCGGTAAAACCCAAGAAATTAATATTGAAATGGGTACCAGCGATTTTATGCTTACCGAGGTTACCGTTAAGGCAGGCAAAAAGAAAAAGAAGCACGACATAGATACCATCGCCAATTATGTATTTCATAAAGTAGTTGAAAATAAGGAACGCAACCGCGCCGAAGATTTGAATTCGTATAAATACGAGGCGTATGAAAAATTACAAATCGGACTTTTTAACCCCACAAAAAAATTAACCAATTTCCCTCTTTTCCGTCCATTCGGTTTTGCATTTGCCAACCGCGATACTACCGAGGAAGGCGATATAATAGTACCGGGTATTATTAAAGAAACCCGCTACGATGTTTATTACCGAAAAAAGCCAAGCTCATATAAAAAAGTAATAACTGGCGAGGTAATGACGGGTATAGATAATCCATCGGTATATGGCATTGCCGATAGGCAGTTTCAGGAGCTTAACCTTTACGATAATGCGGTAATAATTGCCACCAAAGCATTTGTTACCCCATTTGCCCCATCTGGCCTTTCGTTCTATTATTTCTACTTAACCGATACGCAGCAAATAAATAACCGTACATCGTATAAGCTGCATTTTGTAGGCAAGGTAAAGGAAGATGTTGCACTTAAAGGCTATGCTTGGATCGATTCGGCTACTTGGGCTATCAGTTCCATATATGTTAAGCCAAACGAGAAGGCAAATTTGAATTTCATTAACTCGTACTACGTAATTCAGGATTATAAAATGGTTGACGACCAGCACTGGATGCTGCAACGCGAACAAATGAACTCGGTTAGCGCAGTATTTAAAAACAAGGGTAAGCTTAAGTTTGAAGTTACCAAAGTGCTTAACCGCAGAAATTTTGATGTAAGCACACCATTGCCCGATTCAATTATAAACAGGCCCGAAGAATTAATACTGTTAGATAGTGCCCGAAAGCGCAACGAAGTGTTTTGGGATACCACCCGATTTGAACAATTGACCCCCAGTGAGAAGAAAGTGTTTTGGGTATCGGATACTATTTTTAAGGTACCTGCTTGGAAAACATACATGTGGCTGGGTAAGTTTTTTACCTCGGCATACGCACAGGCGGGGCCTGTTGATATTGGCAGGGTATTAAATTTTGTAAGTAAGAATAATGTAGAGGGTTGGCGCCTTCGTTTTGGTTTTAAAACCAATTCGCGGTTTATGAACGATAAACCGATAAACGACTTCTTTCGTCGCTTTTACTTTTTCGGTTATGTAGCATACGGGCTTAAGGATAAGGACGTAAAGTACGAAGCCCTTACCCGTATTGGCTTGCCGCGTACTAACGACCGCTGGCAAAGCCTTGAGTTTATGTTTAGGTACGATATGCGTGTGCCCGGGCAGGATGAGGCAAATACCATACTTACCTTTGATAACGTAGCTACATTAATAGGAGGTAAGGTGCTGAATAAAATTATGAAGGTGCGCGAGTTTCGTATAACCTACGAAAAGGAATGGATCAGGAATTTTTCTACCATTGCCATGTTTAACGAAAAAACATATTACGAAGTACCCGGCGTATTCGATTTCAATAAACTAACAGCTGATAGCCGCACGCATGTGCCCAATTTTAATATTACCGAGTTTGCTTTAGATACCCGGTATGCCTATAAAGATTTATACTTTGCAAGCAGCCTGTTTCGTAATTTTCAAACTACCAGGTATCCGGTTTTTACTTTTCGCTACTCGGTAGGCATTGTTGATTTGCAGGGCGATAATTTTAATTTCCATACACTTAACTTCAGCTATCAGCATAAAATACAAACTTCGTTTGGTTACTCGAAAGTATGGTTGCGGGCAGGTAAAATAATTGGCAAAGCACCTTACACCGCCTGCTTTATAACGCAGGGGAACTTTGGTATACTGTTAGATAAATATAACTACAACTTACTGCGAGAGTTCGAGTTTATAAGCGATCAAAGTGCATCGCTATGGTGGGAACACCACTTTGATGGGTTCTTTTTAAATAAAATACCGGGTGTAAATAAATTGCGTTGGCGCGAAGTAGTGTGGGGTAAAGCCTTAATAGGAAGCTTTGATAAGGCAAAACACAATGCAGTGCTCGAAGTGCCTTCGGAGTTACGTGCCCCGGGCCCTGTACCTTATGTTGAAGTGGGCGTAGGTATCGAAAATATTTTCAACTTATTTAGGGTTGATGTAATGTGGCGTGCTACTTACCGCGATAGGCCCGGCAGCCCTAATTGGGGGGTTAAGTTTGCCTTCCAACCTAACTTTTAGAATAGTGCTACCGCAAAGAGCGCTAAGAGGTCCAACGGGTGAATACAAAAAGTTGTTTTTTATTGGCTGTTAAATCCTAATAATCTGTGCTATCTGCGGTTGAAGCATTTTTGTTCACTGCATTTTAGTTTAACTTCGGTATCAAATAATTTGAATGATTGCCATTTACGGAAAGAGCTTCAGCTCAAAATATGTTTCGCACGCACAAGAACTATTCGACTATCTACGAAAAAAAGGGATTGATTATGTAATTGAAGAAAACTTCATGCACCTGTTACACGATGAATTAAAAATTTCGACCGGTGGCGAAAGCTTTAAAAATTTTAATGAAGTAAAAGGCGATACCGATGTGGTATTTAGCATGGGCGGCGATGGTACTATATTAGATACCGTAGTTATGGTAAAGGAAAGCGAGAAACCTATACTGGGCATTAACTTTGGCAGATTAGGGTTTTTAGCCAGTTTAGGTAAAGATCAAATACCGGCAGCAGTTGACGCCGTTGAGCGCGGCAGTTATATGATTGACAAACGCTCACTACTTGAACTGCAAACCAACAAGCCTTTATTTAAAGATAGCTTTGCGCTAAATGATATGACCATACAGCGCCGCGACCAAAGCAGTATGATAACGGTTAACGCTTACTTAAACGGCGAGTTACTGAATACATATTGGGCAGATGGTTTAATAGTATCAACCCCTACGGGTAGTACGGGCTACAGCCTTAGCTGCGGCGGGCCTATTATATACCCAACAAGTGGCAACTTTGTAATTACGCCTGTGGCACCGCACAACTTAAATGTTAGGCCAATGGTAGTGAACGATGATGTAGTTCTATCGTTCGAGGTAACAGGCCGTGGCGATAGCTTTTTGTGCACCCTCGATTCGCGGGTACAAACCATTGATGCCAGCTTTCAATTAGCAGTAAAAAAAGCTGCCTTTAGCGCCAACATTATCCGCCTTACCGATCAAAGTTTCCTTACTGCCCTTAAAACCAAATTGAACTGGGGTAGCGACCAACGCAACTAATATTCTATTCAGCAATCATTATATTAGGTGGGCTACTATGTAAAAGCGAATCGCTAAGCACTTGCGCCATATATGTATAACCTATAGGCTTAAAGTGGTGGTCATGCGGGTGGCAATAAGAGGCTAATTCTGCATGGGCGTACTTTTGCTTTAATGGTGTAGTAAGGTTATATGCGGTAATGTGTTGCTGCGTTAGTAATTGTTGTAGGTACGCTATGTTTTTAATGTTCGATTCAAAAATGGGTTGTTCATTGGTTGGTAGCTCAAAAGGTGTGGGATGTAATAGGGCTATTAGTACGGCTCCATTTTTATGGGCCTGAGTGTTAAATTGACCGTACACATCCGCAAACTGTTTGGTAATAGCCGGGCTATCGGTTACATAATCATCAGCCGAAACAAATAATCCCGTTATCCAAAATCCGCCAAATTTATGGCACAAGGCACGGAATAGCCGCGAGTAATGATACAGTGGCTCGTACCACGGTGCCTGCTTGTAATGCGTGGTGCCATCGGCATGGAAACGCTCCATACCCCCCCGCTGCAAATACTCCACATAGTCGGACGAGTTGAATGAGGCAATCACCATATCAGGATGGTAATCCTTCAATACATCGCGGTAGTGTGCGTAAGCAAAATATATATCGCTACCCGCAACCCCTGCATCTATTACTTCGGCATTTACACCAGCTTGGTTTAAATACTTTTCAAGTAAGCGTGGCCAGGTACTGTCATAAGGTGCGCCTATGCCCTCGGCAAACGAGTCGCCGGTTACTAATATTCTCAATACTGAATCATTTTTCGCCGTATCAAGTTCATGTTCACGTATGCCTAATGCATTTATATAAAACGGGTAATTAAAATCGGGGTTTTGGTAAGTTACTTTTTGGTGTGGCAAATAAGTGCGGTGCCAATTATCGGTTACAGTGTTGTAGCCATTATAGTAACCGTTGCCGTTAATTTCGCTATACACCATGTATTTGCCCATTATGCGCAAGCTTATTTCGGCAAGTATTGCTACACTAACAATAACTATAAGTAGGTATGCTGCTAATTTTTTCACAAAAATATTAGTCGGCTAATATTATTACCGCCACGTTAAGTAGCTGCGCGTAGTAGGTGCCGCCTTCATTTATTTCAAAATCTATGGATGTAAAAATAAGATTAGTACCTGCTTTTATTTTGTTGGTGGCAGCCAAGCTTTGCTCTATACTTTTAGGGTCGTTCAGGTCTATATTTATTAACTGGCGCTCTTTATTATCAACCAATATCGAAATTTGAGTGGGTTTAAGTATGCCATCATTTAAGCCTAATTTATTTTTAATGGCTTGTGCAAACTGTGCTTTACTTACCCGCCCCCAATTACCATGTACTATATGTATATTGTTTTGCTGGTAAACAGGTTTTTCCTCTTGGGTTTCGGGGTCAATTTCAAGTATAGTATCGGTTAATGGGTTGGCGAGTATTATTTGTACCGGGGTAGTATCAACCAACGTTAAACGTGTTTCCACATCGCCCAATACCACATCATCGGTTACTTTGGTCCATTTTATGTTATTGTCATCGGTATAAGTTTCGCTTTCAGCGTGTTTTACGTCTTTTGGGCTTATGCGTAGTTTGGCAACCGCCTTTTTGGGCACCGTTTTTATGTCGGGCTTTTTTACGTTAAGGGCGTTGTCGGTTACAGTTCGCTGTACCTCCACTGTTTGCTTTAACTCAATATTTATGGCTTTGCTGCCAACTGTTAATTGAAAGCGCTGGGCTTGTGCAAAAACGGTTATAAAACAGCAAAAAAGTATTAATAAGTAGGCAGAAGGCTTGTTGTACATAGCTAATATTTGTTTAAATATAATCGCAATACTGTAAAAACGAGCGTTATAAGTACTGCGGGGCAAGCAACATTTTGCATATTAAGCCGTTAGTGTGTTACTTCGCGCAAATTTAAATGAAGATACAGCAATATATTTGGTTAGCCATTGCACTGCTTTTAGTGCAAGGCAGCGCTATGGCACAAGGTGGCGGGCCTTACGGCCAAACCCACGAAATTGGCGTTTGGGGAGGCATAACCAATTATTTTGGCGATTTAAACACCAAAACATCGTTCAAATTTGTGCGCCCGGGGGCAGGTGTATTTTACAGGTACAATATTAAATATCGTGGCGCTTGGCGTACCTCGCTTAATTGGGGTATAGCCGAATTTAAAGATTCGGAAACCAATACCGCCTGGAACTTACAACGCAACCTTTCGTTCCGCACCCAAATATTCGACCTTACCTCAATTATCGAGTTTAACTTCCTTAAATACGATAAAAGCAGCAAAAAACATTGGTTTACACCCTATTTGGGCACTGGTTTATGCATTTTCTTCTTTAATCCGCAAGCCCAATACAATGGCAAATGGTATAATTTACAGCCATTGGGTACCGAGGGGCAAAACGACCCAAGCTATAGCGGAGTTAAAAAATATAAGCTTTACAGCTTTGCCATACCTATAGTTGGCGGCTTTAAGTTTTCGTTTGCCCGTAACTGGAATATTGCCATTGAGGCAGGCGTTCGAAAAACCTTTACCGATTATTTAGATGATGTAAGCGGCACTTACCCAAGCTATGCTTCATTACCGGGTGGCTCAACCGGCTTGGCGGCAGCACTAAGCGACCGCAGCGGCGAAAACGGGGGCGAAAAAGTAGGAAAACCCGGCTACCAACGCGGCCAAAGCCCTAAAAAGGATGATTATTTAATGGGCGGCATTACTATTTCGTATACTATTATGAAAACCCAATGCCCAAGCCCTAATGGTAGTTATAGGTAAGTTTATCCCGTTATCGAAATGCGGTTTACCTCTTATTCGTATCACTTTCAGGGTTTAGCTTCCATCTTATCACTATTTAAATATCTTTGCCCACCTTTAAAATAAATTTTTAATACTGCGTTTAATCGTTCAAAATTGAGCCTGAAAGAGCAAATAGACATAGCTCGTTTACCGAAGCACGTTGCCATAATTATGGATGGCAATGGGCGTTGGGCAAAACAAAAAGGTAAAAACCGCGTTTTTGGCCACAGCAATGGCGTAAAGGCTATACGCGATACAGCCGAAGCCTGCGCCGAGTTGGGGATTGAGTATTTAACGGTTTATGCCTTTAGTACCGAAAACTGGAGCCGACCGCAAACCGAGGTAAGTGCATTAATGACCTTGTTGTTAAAAACCATTAACGGCGAGCTTAAAACATTGATGAAGAATGATATTCGCCTGGGTGCTATAGGTGATATAGATGCTTTGCCTAAAGGGGTAGGTAAGCAATTAAAAGAGGGGATTGTAAAAACCGCACAGTGCAAGCGCATGCAACTAACATTAGCGCTTAGTTATAGCGGTAAGGCAGAGTTGGTACATGCGGTAAAAGTAATTGCCGAAAAAGTGGAACGTGGCGAATTGAAACCCGGGGATATTAACGAGGAAACGGTAAACGGCAATTTATATACAGCCGGTATGCCCGACCCGGAATTATTGATACGAACCAGCGGCGAACAGAGGGTAAGTAATTTTTTATTGTGGCAATTGGCATACGCTGAGTTTTACTTTACCGATGTATTTTGGCCCGATTTTAATAAAGAAGAATTGTACAAAGCGGTATTGGAATACCAAAACCGCGAACGCCGATTCGGAAAAATAAGCGAACAGTTATCCTCATAAATGAAATTTTATCTGAAACACATATCCTTATTTTGTTTGTCCCTTATATGCTTAGCAGTAATGGGGCAGGGTACTGCTACCGATTTGTTCGACTACGGCAAAGGTGGCGAATATGAAATACAGGATATACGCGTTGAAGGCGCCAAATACCTCGATACCCGGATACTTATTACCCTTTCGGGCCTGGCAGTAGGCGATAAAATAAAAGTGCCCGGTGAGGAAATTCCTAAAGCTATAAAAACACTTTGGAAACAACGCCTGTTTACCAACGTAGCTATTGAAGCCGAAAAAATAGTAGGCAACAAAATTTGGCTGATAATGCGGGTGGAAGAAAGGCCGCGTATATCTAAATATACCCTTAAAGGCATACGCAACGGCGAAGCCGAAGACTTACGCAAAAAGCTGGACCTGCGCGCGGGGCAAATATTTACCGAAAACCTGCGCAACCTTACCATTAATGCATGCAAAACTTATTTTATTGATAAGGGGTTCCTTTCGGTAAAAGTTAACGTTACCGAAGACCGCGACAGCCTGCTTGCAAATAGTGTAGTAATACGCATTAGGGTTATTAAAGGCCCTAAGGTTAAAATAGACCACATTAACATATATGGCAGCCACGATATGCCCGAGGCTAAGTTGAAGCACCAAATGAAAGAAACCCACGAAAAAATTAAGTTTGATTTAGATGGGCTTTTCTCGTTCAAAAAGAATTTTGCGCGCGACTCAGTAAAGGTTAAATGGTACAATGTATTAGGCAACCTTTCGCCCACTCGAGCTTGGGAATACAGTGCCCGCCACATTAACTTAAACGTATTTAAAACAAGCAAGTTTAAGCGCGATGATTACGAAGAAGACAAGAATAAAATAATTGAGTTTTATAACAGTAAGGGTTACCGCGATGCAAAAATTGTAAGCGACTCGGTGTTTCTTGTTGACCCTAAAACCATGAATATTGACATTGTGGTTAACGAAGGCCGCAAGTACTACTTCCGCAATATTTATTACGAGGGCAACACCAAATACCCCGATTCAATATTAGCACGTATAGTAAATATTAAGCGCGGCGAGGTTTATAACCAAAAGTTGTTGGATGAGCGCATATTCATGAACCCTAATGGGGGCGATCTTAGTTCGTTATACATGGATGACGGCTACTTGTTTTTCAGTGTAACCCCTATGGAGGTTAAAGTGGAAGGCGATAGTATAGATATTGAACTACGTATTAACGAAGGTGCGCAAGCTACCATACGCGAAGTGCGTATAATGGGCAACACCAAAACCAACGAAAAGGTAATACGCCGCGAGTTGCGAACACTGCCCGGCAACAAATTCAGCCGAACGGATTTAATACGTTCGCAACGCGAAATTGTAAACCTGGGCTATTTCGATCCACAACAGTTAGATGTAGTGCCTATACCAAACCCCGAAACAGGTACAGTAGATATTGAATACCGCGTAGTTGAAAAACCGAGCGACCAGTTGGAACTTTCGGCAGGGTGGGGTGGTAGCGGTAGTGCCGGTGGTTTATTTGGTACATTGGGTGTTAACTTTACCAACTTCTCGCTTAAAAACATTGGCGATAAAAAGGCATGGACACCATTACCTTCTGGCGATGGACAAAGGTTAGGTATACGTGTTAATAGTAACGGTAAGTCGTACCAATCGTATAGTGTATCGTTTACCGAACCATGGTTGGGCGGCAAAAAACCTTTGGCTTTAGATTTTGCCTTTAACCGCCTACGCGCCAATTCCTTCGAGGACTATACAGACATTAATAAAATTACAGGTAAGTACTTTTCAACCAGCGTTTACTTAGGCCTTACCACGCGCCTTAAGTGGCCCGACGATTTCTTTACCGTTTCGGCAGGTTTAGAGTTCCAACACTATATATTAGATAACTATAATACCTACTTTATATTCAGCAAGGGCAGGGCCACTAACCTTAACTTGCAAATAAGCCTTGCGCGCGATAGCCGCGAAATGGCAGCCCCAACTTTCTATAACCGTGGTATATATATGATGGTGCAAGGCAAATTTACATTGCCTTACTCGTACATTTTCCCGGGCAGAAAGAACTTAGATTACGAAGACCCGAACCTGAGCGATGCCGACCGTTACAAATTTGTTGAGTACCACAAATGGAAATTTTTGTTTGAATGGTACATACCGGTTTGGAAAAACCTGGTTATAAAAACATCGGCTAACATGTCGTTCCTGGGTTATTATAATCCTAAATTAGGCTACTCGCCTTTTGAGCGGGTTGAGTTTGGTGGCGATGGTTTAAGTAACCTTAACCAAGGTACACAATTAGGCCGCGATATCGTTTCTATGCGTGGTTACCCCGTTGTTACGCCTACTGGTGGTTCTCCTATCTATAACAAGTTCTCGTTAGAGTTGCGCTACCCTATATCACTTAACCAATCGGCTACTATATATGCCCTATTATTTGCCGATGCCGGTAATTATTGGAATAACATAAAATCGTATAAACCTTATGATCTTGCCCGTTCGGTAGGTGCTGGTGTGCGTGTGTTTTTACCTATGTTTGGTTTACTTGGTTTCGATTACGGCCTTGGTTTTGATAGGGATAAGTTTGGTTTAGAGCCTAAAACAGGTAAAAATATATTTGCTAAATACGGCGAGTTCAGGATTATTTTGGGCCGCGAACCGGAATAGTAATATTTTTGATTTTGAAAATATTTGTGAAAATTTGAACATGCCATTAAGCGATGGCAGGATAATTGAATCAAATACAAAAAATACAGCGATGAAAAAAATAATAAGTGCCTTAGCCATACTGCTGATAAGTGCATCAACCTACGCACAAAAATTTGCCTATGTTGATATGGACTATATATTAGGTAAAATGCCTGCTTACACCGAAGCCCAAAAGCAATTGGATAAAATAGCCGAAGGATGGCAAAAAGAGGTGGAAACCAAGATGAAGAATGTAGATGATATGTATAAGCAGTTTCAGGCCGAGCAGGTTTTAATGACCGAGCCTATGAAACAGCAGAAAATGAAGGAGATAGAAGCGAAAGAGAAGGAAGTAAAGGAGTTTCAGAAAGATAAATTCGGGCCAAGCGGCGAATTGTTTAAAAAACGTCAGGAATTGGTAAAACCCATTCAGGATAAGATATATAACGAAGTTCAGAAGTATGCTTTAGCTAAGGGCTTAGATTTTATTTTCGACCGAAGCAGCGGGCCTACCATGTTGTATAGCAGCGATAAGTATAACAAAAGCGACGATATACTTTCGGCTTTAGGTATAACACCAAAAGCGGGACAATAATTAGCCGATTCGCCCAAAAGTCTATCTTTGCACGCACCAATGAAAAAAAGTATTGCCCTGTTTATATTGTTCTTTGCTATAAGCAATATGCTTTCGGCGCAGCAAAAGTATGGCCATATCGATTCGCAGGATATACTGCATGCCATGCCCGAGTATAAAATGATGTTAGCCAGCCTGCAACGCAAACAAACACAGCAGGAAAATAACATAAAAGCCATGTATGCCGATTTTCAGAAAAGGCAACAGGAACTGAACGAGCTGGCGATAGGTATGATGGAAGCAGTGCGCGAGGAAAAAATGAGGGAGTTAGATAGCTTGCAAAGGGCTATTTCAACTTATCAGGAGGGCTTAGATGAGGATATGCAACGCCTGCAAGGCAAACTGCTAAAACCGCTGAACGATAAATACTTGAAAATAGTAAACGCTGTAGCTAAAGAAAACGGCTACACTTACATTTTCGATGTAGCAACTGGTAACTTAGCATATTATCCGGAAACTACCGGCGATATAACACCGCTTGTAAAGCAAAAAATGGGAATTAATTAGCAATCAACAATTATTCAGATAAACAAAACAAAAATGAAGAAGACATTATTAGCCCTTATCACCTTTATGTTTGCAGTTACTGCAACCAACGCGCAGCAGAAGATAGGCCACTTAAACTCGGTTGATGTATTAACTGTAATGCCTGAGTTTACCCAAATGCAAGCCGACTTGCAAAAGCAAAAAGATACTTATACTAAAGTATTACAAGGCATGTACGAAGACTACGATAAAAAACAAAAGGAGCTACAGGCTTTATCGCAAGATAAAACTACCCCCGATGCAATATTGGAAGTAAAGTATCAGGATTTGCAACAGTTGCAACAACGTATTACCGACTTTGAAGAGAAAGTAAATACCGACTTGCAAAAAGCGCAACAGGATAAAATGAAACCTATTAACGATAAGTACTTAAAAGCTGTAAAAGAGGTAGCAGTAGCCAATGGATATAGCTATGTGATAGATATTGCTGCAGGCGCTTTGGCTTACTTTCCCGAAGGTACTAACGATGTTACCGATTTAGTAATTAAAAAATTAGGTATTACTGCAACACCTGCTAACACTACAGGCGGCGCTACTACACCTAAATAGTATTTAAAAGCTAACAGCTCTTAATAAAGGGGCAACATGAAAAACAATAATCAACCTATAGGAATTTTCGATTCAGGCATTGGCGGCTTAACGGTCGCCAATGCTGTTTCTAAGCTTTTACCTAATGAGCAGTTGATATATTTTGGCGATACCGCCCATATGCCTTACGGCGATAAATCGAAAGAATTAATACGCAGCTACGCTACAACTATTACCGATTTTTTGTTGTATCAAAAAAAGTGCAAGGCCATAGTTATTGCCTGCAACACAGCTTCGGCTGCGGCTTATGAGGTTCTGCGCGATCATTATAAAGGCGTAGTACCCGTTATTAATGTTATCGACCCGATGATTGAGGCCGTAATAGCCGATGATGACATTAAAAAGGTAGGCATTATTGCCACCAAAACCACGGTTACCTCCAGTGTGTATCAGGAAAAACTAACGCGCCGTAAGCCTACACTTAATTATTCGGCTTTTGCTACGCCACTATTGGCAAGCATGATTGAGGAGGGCTTTTATAACAACAATATAAGCCATGCGGTACTAAAGCAATATTTAGAAAACGATGCACTTAATGGCATTGATGCATTAGTATTGGCTTGCACCCACTACCCGCTTATTAAAAACGAAATTGCTGCGTTCTACAACAATCAGGTCAAAATATTCGACTCGGCAGAGGTGGTAGCGCAAAAGCTGAAACTGGTTTTAGAAAAAGAAGAACTACTGAGTAACAGTAAGGCAGGCGAAGATGTTTTTTATGTTTCCGATTATACCGAGTCGTTTGAAAGGGCAACTAAAATATTTTTCGGGCACAAAATAAACCTGAGCCTGTGCAACATATGGAAACGCAACGATGAAGGCGATGAATAACGCCTGTAATTTGATAATGTATTATTAAATTTGAAGACTATGAAAAAACTGGCAACACTTATCATTACACTTTTTGCACTGGGCTACCAAACTATTAATGCGCAGGAACAAGGCATTCAGTTTATACACGATGGCAATTTTCAAGAAATATTAGATATGGCGCGTAGCCAAAACAAACTGATATTTATGGATTGCTATACCAGTTGGTGCGGCCCTTGCAAAAGGCTAAGCGCAATGGTGTTCCCCGATTCGGCAGTAGGTGAGTACTACAACAGTAAGTTTATTAACTGTAAGTTTGATATGGAGAAAGGCGAGGGTATAACCCTGTCAAGCCGCTATGGCATACGTGCTTATCCAACTTTGTTATGGATTGATGGTAATGGCGATGTAAAACATAAAATTGTAGGTGGTGTGGATGCACCCACTTTAATAGCTAATGGCAAAAAAGCTACCGACCCTACACCCGGTATATTAACAGGCATGCGCCAGCAGTATGATGGTGGCAGGCGCGATGTTGACTTTCTTTCCGATTACTTAAACACATTGCAAAGCGCCGATGAAAAATATGAGCCCATATTTAAAGAGTACCTGGACAAGCTAAGCCCTAAAGAATTAACCGATGCCAAGCACACCAAAACCATTTTCAATTTAACTACCGATTTAAAATCGCCGGGCTTGCCTTACCTAGTGAAAAATAAAGGCTATTATAGTGGTATGATGGGTGCTACTGCATTTAATACCAAAATAAATGCAATAGCCACTAAGGCCGTTACCGAAGCGCCTAAAGCCGATGATAACAATTTATATACCGGTGCTATCGACTTATTAAAAACCAATAAGGCTGCCGATTATAAAGAGAAAACCTTGCAACTATCAATGGCGTATTACCTGCGTATGAATGATTGGGTTAACTACGACAAGAATGCATCGGCGTACATTAAAAAATATGCGCCCAAAAATGCCGCCCTTTTAAACGATGTAGCATGGAACTATTACATAAATGTAAACAACGAGGCCCTTTTACAAAAAGCATTAAAGTGGAGCTACCAAGCGGTGCTAATTGATAATAAATACACCAACAACTTAACCTACGCATACTTACGTTACAAACTGAACGATTATAAAGAAGCTGAAAAAGCCTGCGACTACGCCATTATACAAGCAAAAGCCGAAAACATCCAGCCTACATCCGCTACATTTTTAAAA
>Ga0164241_10002812_pt1 | contig 18299 bp, 11 predicted proteins | sample OricomyardsoilBY_FD_108780 | JGI IMG/M metagenome (GOLD analysis project Ga0164241, IMG submission 108780) | Backyard soil microbial communities from Emeryville, California, USA - Original compost - Back yard soil (BY) | ecosystem: Environmental > Terrestrial > Soil > Unclassified | place: USA...
CGCGCTGTAGAGCGCGGTCTCGATTTCCGCCGGCGAGATGCCGAGCGTCGCGGCGCGGTCCCGGTTGATCTGCACGCTCAGCTGCGGGCTGGTGATCTGCAGGTCGGAGTTCACATCCGCCAGCTCCGGCAGCTCGCGAAGCTTTTCCTCAAACTCGCCCGCCGTCGCGTAGAGGTGGTCGAGATCCGGCCCGGAGATCGCGACTTGATAAAGCGACTTCGAGGAGATGCCGCCGATGCGGATCGTGGCCGGCACCTGCGGATACGCGCGGATGCCGACGACTTTGCTCAGGCTCGCGCGCAGATCGTTGACCACCGCAAACGCCGACTCGCGTTCGCCGCGGTCGCGCAGACGGACGTTCATGGAGCCCGAATTGGTCCCTGTATTTCGCCCGCCGCCGATGCTCGTCTGCACTGCCGACACGGCCGGATGCGCTTTCACGATCTGCGCCGCCTCGTCCAGATAGAGCCCCATTTTCGTGATGGAGGTGCTCTGGGCCGCCTCGATGTTCACCGAGATCATGCCCTGGTCGTCGGTCGGCAGAAATCCCTGACGTAGTTGAAAAAAGAGGACGATCGTGAGGATCATCGAAACCACCGCCGAGCCGATGGTGAGCATCCGGTGGCGCATGCAAAACTTCAGCGTCCGCTCATACGCGCGCAACGCACCGTCGAAGAGCTTTTCGCTGTATTGGTAGAACCGCCCGTGTTTCTGCTCATGCCCTTTCAGGAAACGGCTGCAGAGCATCGGCGTGAGTGTGAGCGACACGATGCCCGACACCAAAATCGACGCGGTGATCGTGATCGCGAATTCGTGCAGCAACAGGCCGAGCACGCCGCTCATGAACATCAGCGGAAGAAACACGGCGACCAGCGACAGCGTCATCGAGAGAATCGTGAAACCGATCTCCTTCGATCCAACCAGCGCCGCCTCGCGCACCGTTTTACCCTGCTCGATGTGACGCACGATATTTTCGAGCATGACAATCGCGTCATCCACCACGAAGCCGACCGACAAGGTCAGCGCCAGCAGCGAGAAATTATCGAGCGTGAAGTCGAAGAAATACATCACGACAAACGTGCCCAGGAGCGCGAGCGGGATGGCGATGCTCGGGATGATCGTCGCCGCCGCCGAGCGCAGGAACAGGAAGATCACCAGGATGACGAGCGCGATGGAAAGCAGCAGCGTGAACTCGACGTCGTGCACCGATTCGCGCACCGCTTGCGAGCCGTCGCGCATGATCTCGAGCCGCACCGAAGGCGGCAGCTCCGCCTCGAGCGCGGGGAAACTCGCGCGGATCGCATCGACCACCGCGACGGTGTTGGCTCCCGCCTGTTTCAGCACCGAGAGCATGATCGTGCGGCGGGTGCCGTCATCGGTGTAGTACGTGCTGGATACGCGGTTATTTTGAACGCTGTCGATCACGTTGGCGAGCTGGCCCAGCCTGACCGGTGTGCCGTCCGGGGAGGCGACCACGATCTGGCTGAACTCCTTCGCCTTCGCGAGCTGGCCGGTCGCGGTGATCGTGTAAGTCTTGATCTCGCCGTCCACCTGCCCGGTCGGCTGGTTCACGTTTTGCGCGGCGAGCGCGGCCTGCACCTGGTCGATCGTGATCCCGCGCGCGGCGAGCTTGCGCGGATCAAATTGGACGCGGACGGCGTATTTCTGCGAGCCATACACATTCACATCGGCCACGCCGGAGATCATCGAGATGCGCTGCGCCAGCATGTTCTCCGCATAATCGTCCACCTGAGAAAGCGGCAGCGTGGGCGAACTCATCGTGATGAACAAAATCGGCCGGTCGGCCGGATTGGATTTCCGGAACGACGGCAGCGTGGTCATCTCGCGCGGCAGCGTGCGTTGCGCGGAGGAAAGTGCGGTCTGCACGTCCTGCGCGGCATTGTCGATGTTCCGGCCGAGCGCGAATTGGAGCGTGATGCTCGTGCTTCCGAGTGAACTGGTGGAGCTCATCGACTCGATGCCGGCGATCGTCGAAAGCTGGCTCTCGATGGGCGTGGCCACGGCGGCCGCCATCGTTTCGGGAGACGCTCCCGGCAGAGACGCGCGGATGCTGATGGTGGGAAATTCAACATTCGGCATGTCGCTCACCGGCAGCACGCGATAGCCGATGACGCCAAACACGACCAGCGCCACGGTGAGCAGCGTGGTCATCACCGGACGACGGATACACAGTTCGGGAAGGTTCATGGCTTCGAGGACTGCGCGGTTTTCTTTTTTGCAGGTGCCACGGGAGCCGTGCTCGTCGCCGTTTCCTCCGGCGGGCGAATCGAAACCTTCGAACCCGCCATCAACCGGAGCTGGCCGTCGATCACGACCGTCTCCCCCGGTTTCGCACCGTCGATCACGATGTCGTTGCCATCGAGAATGCCGGGGTTGATGTGCCGCACTTCGATGGTCTTGTCGGGGCGCACGACAAATATCTGCGAGCCTTGTTGTCCGTCCACGACCGCGGTCCCGGGCACGACCAGCGCATCAACCAGTTCGTCGAGCTTGAGCGTGATATTCACGAACTGGCCGGGCCAGAGCGCGCCGTCGTCGTTTTTGAATTTCGCCCGCAACGCGATCGTGCCCGTGGTGAGACCGACGGTGTTGTCGATGTAGTCCAGCTCGCCGGAAAGCGCGCGGTTGTCGTCGCTCGGCACCGTGGCGCGAACGGTCACCGGGCCTTTTTTGAGCGAGCGTTGCACGGGACCGAGATCGGCCTCGGGCAGCGAAAAACTCACGCCGATGGGCGCGAGTTGATTGATGGTCAGCAAGGGCTGCGTCGCATCGTTCGGACGCACGAGCGAGCCTTCGCGAAAGGTCAGGCGTCCCGTCCGGCCCGCGATGGGAGCGCGAATTTCCGTGTAATCGAGATTGAGCTTCGCGGTCGCGACCGCGGCCTGCTGCACGGCGACCGAGGCTTCCGCGCCGGTGGCCACGGCGGAGTATTGGCTGAAGTCGGAATCGGAGATCGCCTTCTTGTCGTGCAATTTTGCATACCGATCGAGATCGGCCGCGGCCTTTTCGCTGTTCGCGCGGGCTTCGGCGAGCTGCGCCTGGGCCGCGAGCAACGCCGTCTTGAACGGTCGCTGGTCCAGCGTGACGAGCAGCGCGCCGGCTTCGACATCGTCCCCTTCCTTGAAATGCACATGCGTCAGCACGCCTTCGACCTGGCTCAGGATCGCGACCGAGTGCAGCGGCTGCACCACGCCTACGCCATCGCGCGTGATGGGGACGTTACGCTGGATAACCTGAGCCGTTCTCACCGGCACAGGCGGAGGCGCCGAGCGGGCAACCGGCTTTTTGCAGCCAGGAAAAAGAGAGACAGCGGCCACCAAACTGGCGATGGCCAACGACGGAGAGGAAAAACGCATAGACGTGCAAAGGTGAAAGGCCGGACACCGGCCGACGCGAGCCTGACGCACCAACCGGGCGGAGGTTGGGCGTAATGGAGAAAAAAACGACGTAATCCTCGGCAACGTTTTCCACGACCTCCCTCCCCGCTTCCCGGCCCGTCTCTCGAACGCCGTCCACGCCTCGACGCTGTGGGGCCGCAGCCCCACGGCCGCTACGGGCCCGCACCGGCTGGAGGCCCGGCGGGATCGGCGTTACGGTTTCATTTTCCAACCGCCAACGCGCATCCCGCGCCCTCGTCGCGCGCGCCTTTTTTATGAAATCCGTCGCCTCCGTCCTCTCCACTCATCCGTTCGCCTCCGCGTCCTCGTTTCAAAACGCTCTCATTCCCGCCCTCCAACATCTCGCCGCGTGCATCGAGGCCTGCACGAGTTGCGCCGACGCCTGTCTCGCCGAGGACACCGTCGTCCAGCTGCGCCGCTGCATCCGCCTCAATCTCGATTGCGCCGACATCTGCTCGACGACCTCGCGCATCCTGTCGCGGCAGACCGAAAGCGTCGGCGATCTCCTCCATGCCCAGCTCCACGCTTGCGTGCTGGCCTGCGGGCTCTGCGCCGATGAGTGCCACCACCACCGGAAAATGCACGAGCACTGCCTCCACTGCGAACAGTGCTGCCGCAAATGCCAGGAAGCGTGCAACCTGTTGCTCGGCGAAATCACCTCCTCCGGCACCATGCCCGAAGACTTGGAAAACTCTCCCGACCTTTCCTGAGATTTCCGCGAGGCAAGTGAGGCGCGCGACCGGGCGCGCACGCGCTGCAGACGCGAACGACGCTCCACGCAGTCATCGTCACCAACCAAGCCCTTCCGGCAGCGGCCGCATTTTCGCCGGTTTCTATAAAAACGGCCGGCGGGCCTTGAACTCGCCGGCCGCCCGCGCTCAGTGCGGCATGGCTGAACGCATCTCCTTCGAAAAACGCCGCCTCGGCACCAACGGGCCCGAGGTGGCCTCCATCGGTCTCGGCTGCATGGGCATGAGCGAGTTTTATTCGCCCGGCCAGATGCACGACGACGAATCCATCCGCGTCATCCACCGCTACCTCGACAGCGGTGCCAATTTTCTGGATACGGCCGACATGTACGGCTGGGGCCGCAACGAAACCTTGATTGGCAAAGCCATCGCCGGCCGGCGCGGCGCGGTGGTGATCGCCACCAAGTTCGGCAACGTTCGCGGACCCAACGGCGAGTTCCTCGGCATCCGCGGCGACGCCGCGTACGTGCGCGCGTGTTGCGACGCGAGCCTCCAACGTCTGGGACTCGATACGATCGATCTCTATTACCAACACCGCGTCGATCCGAACGTCCCCATCGAGGAAACCGTCGGCGCGATGGCGGAGTTGGTGAAAGCCGGCAAGGTGCGCCACCTCGGGCTTTCCGAAGCCGCTCCCGCGACGATCCGCCGCGCGGCGACCGTTCATCCCATCGCCGCCTTGCAGACGGAGTACTCGCTCTGGAGCCGCGATCCCGAGGACGAACTCCTGCCCACGGTCCGCGAGCTCGGCATCGGTTTCGTCGCTTACAGCCCGCTCGGCCGCGGATTTCTCACCGGCCAATTTCAATCGCTCGACGATCTCCCCGCCGACGATTACCGGCGCAACTCTCCTCGTTTTCAGGGGGAGAATTTTCAAAAAAATCTCGATCTGGTCCGCTCGATCCAAGCACTCGCCGCACGCAAAGGCTGCACGCCCAGCCAGCTCGCCCTCGCCTGGGTGCTGGCCCAGGGCACCGATATCGTGCCGATCCCCGGCACCAAACGCATCCGCTACCTCGATGAAAATCTCCAGGCCGCAAACGTGATTCTTTCCGACGCCGACAAGGCGGAGATTGATGCCGCTCTGCCCCGAGGCGCCGCGACCGGTGAACGTTACACGGCACAATCGATGGCGGCGTTGAACCGCTGACCGGCGCGGCATATCGCGCGCGTGGATATGTGGGGCGTCCTCCGGGTACGAGCATCAGGGGAACAACCGCGAGCGGCCGGGCTCCACCCGGGACATGCCTTTTGAACTATGGTCCGCTGTCGCCGGGGCATTGCTCGTGTCCATCGCGCTCATCGGCTCATTCTTCCGACGACTGCCGCTGACGACCACGATGTGTTACTTCGCAGTCGGCGTCGCACTCGGCCCGCTGGGTTTCGGCTGGGTGCACATCGACCCCGTCGCGCAAGCCGGCCTGGTGGAACGTCTCGCCGAAATCGCCGTGGTGGTTTCGCTTTTCAACACCGGCCTCAAGCTGCGGATGCCGTTTCGCGATCCGCTCTGGTGGATTCCGTTCCGGCTGGCGTTCGTATCGATGGCGCTGACGGTCGGCCTGATCGCCGCCGCGCTCGTGCTTTTTCTTCACGTGCATTGGGGCGCGGCGATTTTGATCGGCGCGATCCTCGCTCCGACCGATCCCGTGCTGGCATCCACGGTTCAACTACGGAGCGCCGGCGATGACGACCACCTGCGTTTCAGCCTCACGGCGGAGGCCGGACTCAACGATGGCACCGCGTTTCCCTTCGTCATGCTCGGGCTCGGTTTGCTGGGGCTTCACGATATCGGCGCGGGCGGCTGGCAGTGGTGGGCGATCGATGTGGCTTGGGCGATTCCGGGCGGTCTGGCCATTGGCGCCTTGTTTGGAAAATGCACCGGCGAACTCGTCCTGTATTTGCGCCGCAAGCACCGTGAGGGTTTCGGTTACGACGAGTTTCTCGCACTCGGCCTGATCGGTCTTTCCTACGGCGTGGCCGTCCTTTTCCAGGCCTATGGATTTCTTTCCGTGTTCGCCGCGGGAGTCGCGTTGAGAGCGGTCGAGCGCCGCCACAGCGGCAGCGACCGGCCCCCGGCCGACGTGCTCGCGGCCGAACGCGCCCAGCGTGCAAACGAGCCGGACATCGTCGCCACCTCCGAACAAGCGCCCGCCTACATGACGGAGTCGGTGCTGGGATTTAATGAGCAGATCGAACATCTCAGCGAAGTCGCGCTCGTGCTCTGTCTCGGCGCGATGCTCGCTCCCAACGATCTTCCACGAGCGGCTTGGTGGTTTATTCCGCTGTTGCTGTTCGGGATCCGGCCCGTGGCGGTCGCGCTGGGATTGGTCGGCTCCGCGTCGCGGAAAAAGGAACGCTGGCTCATGGCCTTCCTCGGAATCCGCGGCATCGGCTCCGTATATTATCTGATGAATGCGATCGGCTACGGCCTCTCCGATCAGTTCTCCCGCCAGCTCGTATCGCTCGTGGTGTTCACGGTGGCGGTTTCGATTTTCCTCCACGGGATCGTCGCCCCGCCGCTCATGCGCATGGCCGATAAAAAATAACCCCGCGCCACGCGGGAATCTTGCCGCGAGCGCTTCCGCTCCACTTGCTCGCGGCCTGCCGACATCCAGCCGGCTCCGTTCGCTTCCCAGGCTTCGCGATCGGATAACTGAATACATTTTACCCCATGGAGACTTCGGCGCTCAGCAAACGATTTTGGGAACGCGCGTCGCGCAGCCGGAGCTCTCTCTGGAAACTCGCCATCGGTCTGCTCGTCGCCGGCTTGGCGTTGGGTTGCGCGCTGCATCGCTTCCATCCTTCCGGAACGACGGACATCGCCGACCGCATCCTCGCGAGCGTCGCCCACGCCCGCTCCGGCGAAGAGCAAAAGAACAGCGACTTCAACAGCGCGATCTTGCCGGCGCTCGAACGAGAACTCGCTGACCCTGCCATCGCGTTCAGCGATGTCGCTGAAGCGCTGCCAGCGCTCGCGCAACTGCTGGCGATTCCTCCCGCCCGGCAAATCGAGACCGCGTTCCGCCGCCGTTTTTCCAGTGAACAAACCGCCCTGTTCCTCGACTTCATCGCTGCTTACGGCAGCGAGCGCACGCGAGGTAAAGAGGCGGAAACACGGCTCCGCGCGCTAGCTGGACGGAGCGAGCCGCCGCGCTTCGCGCACTATTTCGCCGGAATGCTCGATTTGCGACAGGGCGATCCACCGGCGGCGGCAAGGCACTTCGAGCAAGAAGGGAAAAACGGCGACGCGGAGACCGCGCGTTCACTCGCCATTCACGCGTGGGTGGAGGCGAAAAATTTCGCCGAACTCTCCCGGTTGGAAACGAGGCCTGAATACGCGCGCCTGTTTCGAGCCGCCGACCGATTGGAAATCGCCATCGCGAAACGAGACTGGCGCGAGATCTTCCGCTGGGTACCCATGTCGCAGGTTTCCCACTACAAAGCGGACCTCCTCCTCCTGACTCTCATCACCGCGGCGGCGTGGGCGTTCTTCTTGTTTCACCTTGGGGAAACCCCGCGCATGTTTTCGGGTGTCTCGGCGCTGTGCCTTGCCGGCTTCGTCCTCGGCGCATTGAGCACGACACCGACTGTTTATCTCGTGATTTTGGAGGACGACATCCTTCGCTTCACGCCGGGCGAAAATCTTTTCCAGACCGTCGCGTATTTCTTGGGCGGCGTCGGCCTCCGTGAGGAACTGTGCAAGCTCGTGCTTTTCGCGCCGTTGCTGCCCTGGCTATTGAAACGCGACGACGAGCTGGAAGCATTGCTGGTCGCGAGCTTTGTCGGTCTGGGTTTCGCGATCGAGGAGAACACCAACTACCTCCTCATGAGCCATGCCGCGGCGGCACCGGGGAGATTTCTGACGGCCAATTTTTTTCACGTCACGCTCACCGGCCTCAACGGCCTGGCGCTCTTCCGCGCCGTCTCGGGCAGCGGCCGCGGATGGAGCGAGTTTCTCACGGTCCTGCCGCTAACCATCCTCGCCCATGGCCTCTACGACGCGCTGCCGGACATCCCGCAACTGGGCGAAATCGGCGGCTATCTCGCGATCGCGGTCTATCTCGGATTCGTCACGCTCTACTTCAACGCCGCGCACGAGCTGCGCCGCAACCGGCGGGCGACGATCAGCCTCACCGGCGCGTTCATCGCCGCGGTCTCCACGGTGGCCGCGAGCGTGATTGTGTTTCAAATACGCACGCTTGGGCCGATCGCCGGGCTCACTCTGATCGTGCCGGAATTTCTAAGCATTGGCGTGTTGATCTTTATGTTTCTGCGAGCCTTCAACGAAGGCCTGGCCGATTGAACGCCCCGGGCGGCACGCGCGTCCGCATCAGGCTTCCGACGGCTTGCCGAACACAGGCATGTTTTGCGCGTCCCAAGCGAGGCGCTTCACGTAGGTGTGGCGATTGGGATCCCACAGCGGGTCGCCTTCGATCTTCGTGTAGGTGCGCGCGTGATACACCAGCATGTCGGTGACGCCGTCCTCGGCCACCGTGAAACTGTTGTGACCGGGGCCGTAGATTTCGTGCTCATAGTCGGTTTTGAAAACCGGCTCTCCGAGTTTCGTCCAGGAGCGCGGATCGAGCAGATTGGCATCTTCCGACGCGTGCAGCAGGCCCATGCAATAATTCTCGTCGGTCGCGCTCGCGGAATAGCTGATGAAAACGCGTCCGCGACGGACCAGCACCGAGGGACCTTCGTTGACGGAGAAGCCGCGCGTTTCCCAAGGGAATTCAGGGATCGAGAGACGCACCGGTGACGTCGCCAGCCGCGTGGGTGTTTCCAGCTCGGCGATATAGAGGTTGGAGTTTCCCGGGATCAGCGGGTCCTTTTGCGCCCAGACGTAGTAGTGCGTTCCACGATGCTCGAAGGTCGTCGCATCGAGACAGAAAGTGTCCAGCCCGGTATCGATCTTCCCGACCAGTTTCCACTCGCCGGCGAATGGATCGGCGGAGGCGCAGGTGATCGCGTACATGCGATGCTGAAAAAGTGCGTCCTTGATTTCCCGTGTGGGCGCGGCGGCGAAATAAACATACCACGCGCCCCGCAGGTGGTGAACCTCCGGTGCCCAAATCAGTTCGCTCAACGGACCCTCCGCCGGTTTATGCCAAAGCGTGTGCGGCTGCGCGGTGGCGAGGCCGGCGATCGTGCGCGCGCGGCGCAATTCGATACGATCGTACGCGGGCACCGAGGCGGTGAAATAATACCAGCCGTCCGTGTGCTTGCGGATACACGGATCGGCGCGTTGAAGGATCAGCGGCTGCATGAAAGAAAGTATGTTTTCAGGTGAGCGTGGACGGCTGGCCGTGAACGAGGTGGGGAGCCTTCATCTCGCGATAGAATTTATCGGTGATACGGTATTTAAACATCAGCAACCCCATCGCGAAATGAAACACTCCGGGAATGACGGATAGCATTAAAGCGATACCGCCCAGCGTAAACGCGCTCTGTGGTTTGTCCGGTACGTAGTGGTAATAGGTAAGCAAAATACCCGCTGCACCACCCGCGAGGCTCATGCCCATTTTCTGACAAAAGGATATGCCGCCAAAGGCCATTCCGGCTACCCGTCTTCCCGTTTTGACCTCTCCATAATCCACCGCCTCTGCGATCGCCGACCAGAAAACCGGCGCATGCAGATCGACGACGAACGAGAGGAGAAAATAGAGAACGAACGCGAGGGCGGTGTCGCCCGGCTTCACTCCAAAATAAAGCACCACGCTCAGAACTCCCACCGCGAGCTGACTCCACCGAAAGAGCTGAATTTTGCAGACGCGTTTCGTGATCCACGTGGACGCCACCATCGCCAAAATCGCAGCCACGACGCCCGTCGTAATGAAAGAAGACTGAACGCCACCACCGCCACCCAGATAATATTTAGCGTAGTAAATCGCGACAGTGCCCCGAATCACATAGCCGATCGTTCCGACAACGCATACGGCCGCGAGGACGAGCCATTGGTCATTTTGAAAAAGCAGTTTTAGCTGCACGCGCAACGGCTTGTGGTCCACCTGATGTTGCACGCGTTCGGTCGTCGTGAAAAAGCAGAACAGAAAAAGCAACGTGGCCAGGCCCGCCATCAATGCCATGGAAATCTGATAACCGCGCGCAAGATGCTCGATCCCCCACCGCGACGCGAACAACGGCACAAACGTCGTCACCATGAGCGCGGCGACTTTCGCGAAGAACAATCGATAGCCGTTCGCCGACAATCTTTCCTGAGGGTCATCCGTCAGCACGCCGATGAGCGAGATGTACGGAATCGTCACCGAGGTGAACATCAGCATCATGAAAATATAGGTCGCATAGGCCCAGAGCAGTTTGGAGTTATAAGCCAGCTCCGGCGTTGTGAAAACCAGCATGACCGAAAGTCCAAACGGGACCGCGAAAAACAGCAGATAAGGCCGGTACCGTCCGCGACGAGTAGTGTACTTGTCCGTTATCATGCCCATTGCGACGTCGGCGAACGCATCGATCAGGCGGGGAAGCAGCGTGAGTAAGGCGATGTCCGATGCCTTCAGGCCGTACACGTCGGTGTAAAAAAACGTCAGGATCAGCGCCATTGACGACCAGACGACATTGACCGCCATGTCGCCGGCACCGAAGCCGATTTTTTCCACTACCGATAATTTAGAACTTTTCATAGGAGATAGTGAGGATGCGGCCGAGCGTGCGTCTCATCGCCGGTTTGAATAACCATCAAGGAGTGGACTTATGCGTTTCCGGCGCCGGCACGCCGAAATCGGGCGTGCCGTCGGGCTTCCAGGAAAACGCCTGGACGCGCGCGTGGCGGTTGGGATCGTGGAGCGGATCGCCGGGGATTTCGGCGTAGTTGCGCGCATGGTACACGAGCAGATCGGTCGCGCCGTCCGGAGAGGTCGTGAATTGATTATGGCCCGGCCCAAAAATGCCGTTGGCCTCGCTGGTCTTGAAAACCGGCTCGGGCGATTTTTTCCACGACTTCGGGTCGAGGAGGTCCGCGTCGTCAGCGGCCGTCAGCAATCCCAGACAATACTCGGCGCCGGTGCCGCTGGCAGAATAGCTGATGAAGACACGCCCATTGCGGGCGATGAAGGCGGGGCCTTCATTAACGCGGAAACGCACCATCTCCCACGGAAGCTCCGGCTTCGAAATAAGCACCGCCTTGCCTGCGATGGACGTGGGACTGTCCATCTTCGCGAGATACAGATTCGTGTTTCCGCCGATCGCCGGGTCGTGCTGCGCCCAGCACAGATAGCGCGTGCCGCGGTGGCTGAACGTCGTCGCATCCAACGCGAACGACTCCCAACCGGTGTTGATCTGTCCGCGCTCGACCCACTCGCCTTCGAGCGGATTAGCGGAGGCGTTTTCGAGAACGTAGATGCGGATGTCCCAGACTTTTTCCGCGCCCCCGGCCGCGAAGTAAATGTACCACTTGCCGTCGATGAAATGGATTTCCGGCGCCCAGATGTGCGCGCCCATCGGCCCGGTGGTGTGCGCGCGCCAGACGGTTTTCTCCTCCGCGCCCGCCAGGCCCGCCACGTCGCGCGAGCGGCGCAAGACGAGCCGGTCATACTCCGGCACGGTCGCGGTAAAATAATACCAGCCGTCCGCATTCAGGAAAATCTGCGGATCAGCCCGCTGCTTAACAAGCGGGTTGGGAAACACCGGCGACTCCTGCCGACGCGAGGCGCAAGCAGCCGTGGCTATGAGTACGCACAGCGCAAAAAAAACTCCCGATGGACGACGCATCATAAGGAACGAGGCAGTATCTAGGCAGATGGTTGGGCGCTTGGTGAAATCAGCGGCAGCGGAGATCCAACGCCCCACCAGACGTCCGATGACGATCGTCATCGGACGCTGGCGGGCGCAGGAGACTTTTCGTCACTCAATAATGGAAGCGCAGGCCGAGCGCGTAGGTGCGGTCATAGGCGCGAGTGTCGCGTGGATAACGGGACTGATCGTAGAAATAATCGTGGTACACAGAATCGGTGATGTTGGTGACATCGAACGTGAGCGTCAGCTGGTCGCTGAACCGATAACTCGCCGAGAAATCCAACGTCTTCGTCGGCTTCACGATGATTTGCCTGAGTGACGCCAGGGGATCCGGGGCGACGTTGTTCGGGCCATTGAACGTGTCAGTGAATTCGCCGCGATAATTGTACGCGAGACGCGCTGAAAAACCGCCGCGTTCATAGATGCCGATAACGTTGTAGGACGTTTCAGCCACCTGCGGATACGGCTGCCGGATGCGGGAGCCCACCAGCGCTGGATCGGGATTCGCCGCGTCCGTGTCACCGTCGATGTAGGTGAAGTTCGTCTGCCAACCGAAGCCCTTGAGGAAATCGGGCAGGACGGCCGGGAAGTGCTGATACGATAATTCGAGGCCCTTGAGTTCGCCTTTACCGGAATTGCGCGGACGGCCCACGATGTAGGTGAAGGGTCCGGAGGTTTCTTGCGCGGCGAAATTCTGCACATAGCCGTCGATGCGACGAACAAAGCCAGTCGCGGAGACATAACTTTCCCGGGCGAAATAATATTCGAGCGAGAGGTCAAAGTTGTCGGATCTCACGGTGGTGAGCTCGGGATTGCCGCCGTTGCCGGTGCCAAACGCGCCGCCGGTCGTGGTCGGATCGACCAGGCTCGTGGCAGGATTGAGCTGGCTGAAATCCGGACGCGTCACGGTGCGACCGATCGAGCCGCGGAGCAGCAACTTATCGGTCATCCGGAGACGGCCGGTAAGCACGGGAAGAACATCCGTCTGATCCGCGTCCGATGAAAGCGGACTCCCATTGGGAAAGTAGCCTGTGAGCGATTGCTTCGTTTTCGCCACGCGAACGCCCACCAAGCCGTCGAGCGGCATGCCTCCAACCGTGGCTCCGTAGGTGGCCTGCACATACGCCGCATACGTTTTTTCCTTGTCGGTAAACGCCTTCGCGGGATCGAAATCAGGATCACGTGTGGGCAACCCGAATAGCTGCCGGATCGTGCCCGTGTTGTTATACAAGAAATCAGGATTGGCTCCCACCCAGTTGGGCGTGCCGTAATCGGAAAAATTACCGTCGGGCGAAACGCTGCCCATTCCGGCGATCGAGGCGAGCGAGACGGAGGCGTCCGGGTTGGCGTCGGGGTTGTCGATGCCGTAAACGCCGCGACCGCCGGGAGGGGCGATATTGTTCACCGTGGTCTGGCGGAATTTCACGTCGCGATTGGCGAGGCGAACGCCCGCTTTCACGCTCTTGATGAATCCTTTGAGCGCGTACTCGGCGTCAGCCTTCCAGGAGATCTGGTCGCTGGTCGCATAGTCATGATTGTCGAAAAGTCCCCAGAGATAAAAGTCGTTCTGATCGGTGATGTCGCCGCCAGTGATGCGGAGATCCGCCATGCCGTTTTTGTTGAAATTATAGTGGAATGTCGCGGGCGCCACGGGAGCCCATTGCGTATCCACAATCACGGCACGCGTCTTCACGCTGTTCCAGTTGTAGACGATCTCCGTCCCCAGCTTCACATTGTCACGATGCCACTTGGTCCCCGCGACCGCCTGATAACCATCCGTGCGATCGTCAAATGCCTGCGTGCTCGTGAGGTGAAGATTGCCGGTTGTCACCATGTCTGACGCGACGTTGGTGCCTGGATACAGGGTCGCGGAATCGAACACGCCGTTCACCTTGGGGAGCCCGATCAGGAAATGGACCTGATGCTTGTTGCGGTACTCGGTGTAGAAAACGTCGGTGTAGAACTCGAGTTCGCTCGTCGGGCGCCATTGCAAGGAGACACTGTGCGCGATGCGCCGGCGATCGCCGGGGACGGTTTGCGCACCTTGGGTGTCGGGAATCACGATCGTTCCGTCAGGCGTGTTGAACGGGGAAAAGAGAAAGTTGAAACTGATGCTATCGAGGAAGTGCTGGCGTTGGTAAGAGCTCGACACGAGCGCACCGAATTCGCCGCCATTTTCCATTTTCCACCGATCGCTCAAGAGAACGCTTCCGACGTAGCCGGTCTTCTTGGCATTTTCACCGCGGATGGCGCGGGCACCGCCAGCGATTTCAGCTTTCTTGAAATCCAGCGGGCGACGCAGACGAATATCGATCAAGCCGGCAATGCCGCCCTCGGTCTGTTCGGGCGTGCTCGTTTTATACACATCCACGCCCGCGATCAGTTCGGCGGGAATGTCCTGCAACGCGACGCCACGGTTATTGCCCGTGAAAATCTCATGTCCGTTCAAGGTGGTGCCCAGATTGGGAAGACCGCGGATGACGACCGTTGAAACCTCGCCGTTACTGCGGCCCACTTGGATGCCGGGAATGCGTTGCAGCGCGTCGGCGACGGAATTGTCAGGCAGCTTGCCGATGTCTTGCGCCACGATCGAATCGACGAACTGCAGGGAATTTTGCTTCAGCTCCTGTGCGTGGATGAGGCTGCCGCGAACCTCGCTGACGACGAACTCGTCGAGAACGACCGTCTCATCGGGAGAGGCCGGTGCGGCCGGTGCCGGGGGCACCGCAGGTACGTCGGGCTGCTGGGCAAACGCCGGGCCGAGGCCCATCCCGAAAAGAAGGGTCGCCGCGCAGACGACGCCGGCTGGTTTTCGCTGGGCGAAAGATCCGCGGGCGTCGGTCGGGTTTACGCGCTGAACAGGATGCTTGGGCATGAGTTGATGGGTTGGGGTTTGGATTTCGATGCAGATGGCCGCATCTCCCCTAAATGCGCGGTGCCGCGGCAAAACCCGACATCGCCGCAAACATTTTATCCAACGATTTCACTTTCCCGAAAAGTCCTCGGGGAGAAAGCCCGGCGGTGGGCCGGCTTTTCCCAAGTAGGCGTCCGCCAAATCCGGCGAATTTTCTCGATTCCCCCGCCCGCTTCGCGACGCCGTTCGACGCCGGTTCGTAAGCGCAAAAAAACCGGCGAGGTCGATGACGTCCCGCCGGCTGACATTTCAGCAAAAACCCGCGCCGATCAGTACGACGGCCAGCCGCCGCCCCAATACAAGTCGCTGATCAGGAGCGTGGGCGCACCGTTGTTATTGGCGTCGTACGCGTGCCGCGCGATCACGTTGGTGCTGTAGATCGACTGGCCGCCCGGGCCTTTCCAGCGCGTATTGCCAGCATCCAAAATCGTGCCGCCGCCACTCAGGAGCGAAACACCGCTCTTATCCACATAGGGACCGGTGATGCTCGTCGAGCGGCCGTAGGCGATCTTGTAGGTACTGTTGACTCCCTGACAGCAGACGCCGACGGACACGAACAGGTAGTAATACCCGCTCCGATACACGAGGGAGGCTCCTTCGATGCCACCGGAACGTTTGGCGATGTTGGTGAGGCCGCCAGTCGGCTTCATCGTCGTCTTGTCCAGCTTCGTGACATAGATGCCGTTCCACCAGGAGCCGAACGCCAGCCAGGGATTGCCGGCGGCATCGGTGGTGAGCGTGGGATCGATGCAGTTGTAGTTGTTTGAACCCGTGGAGCGGATAACGAGACCGTTGTCGGTCCAGCCACTGTTGCTCAAGGAACCGGTTTTCGACGCGAGGCCGATGCACGACGTGTTGGAACCGAAGGACGACACGGAGTAGTAGAGCCACCACTTCCCGTTGTAGTACTTAACGTCCGGCGCCCAGATATCGTTCCCCGAATTGGCGGGGACGTAGGTTTTCCACCACGAGAGGCCCGAGTTGAAAACACGACCGTTGTCGATCCACGCGAGCCCGTTGCTGGACCGTTTTACCTGGATGCCCTGACCGGTGCCGAAGACCCAGTACGGGCCGCTGCCGTCGCGCGTGATCGACGGATCGTGCACGCCCAAGGCGCCGGTGAGATTCCAAAACGCCGCGTGCAGCGGGACGGCGGCCAGGGTGATCGCGAACAGCGCGGCGAGGCGCGAGAAGCCCGATAGGCTTCGCAGAATAACAGATGTATTCATGGGTGGGGGTTTTATCGCTACCGGAACAAGTCCGGACGCGCCGCCCGTGTTGAGCGGCGCGTGGGGTAGCCAAGACACATGCGCCCTTCCGCGGGAAAATCCGACACTGCGGCGGGCGCTTACGCGGAGTCGTGCGACGTGCACTGACAACCGGTCACGCTCCGTTCGGCTTTGGTCTACCGAAGGCGAAGCGCGCCGGAGGCATCCGGTTATTTTGCGGATCTCAAGGCGCGACGAACTGCCATTGCTGATTGGTGCTGGTGTTGCTGAACCAGAACTCCATCACCGCGCCGTCCGCGGTGGCACCGCCGGTATCGAGGCATTTGCCGTTGGCCCGGTTGACGAGCTTGTAGTAACCCGAATCGGTCGGGGTAAACGTCCACTGCTGATTGGTGCTGGAAGAGTTCGCCCAGGTGCCGACCGTCGTGTCGTCCGCCGTATGGCCGAGGCTGTCGAGGTATTTGCCTCCGGTGACGCAGCTCAACTTGTAGTAACCGCCGCTATACGTGACGACCCAGCGCTGGTTGTAGCTGCTGCCGTCCGCCCATTGAGCGACGGTCGAGCCGTCCGCAGTCGCGCCGAGGTTATCGAGCATCTTGCCCGTGGCGCGATTGCGCAGGCTGTAGGTGCCGTTGGCGACGGGTTGCGAGGAAGGCAGATTGACACCGGCGGCGACGGGCCAGCCGTTGCTCCAACTCAACGTGGTGATGCGAAGTTTCGGCGCGCCGTTGTCGTTTCCATCGTAGAAATGAAACGTCAGTTTGCCCTCGCCGTAGCCGACATGACCGGGGCCGATGTAGCGGCCGTCATGATTAGGCAGGAACGTCGTGCCTCCGCCACTGCTGAGGGCGACGCCATTTTTATCGACATAAGTTCCGGTGATCGAAGTCGAGCGGCCGACCTGCGTGTAGTACGTACTGTTGACGCCATTACAGCAAAGGCCGCGCTGGAAAAACAGGTAGTAATAACTGCCGTTCTTAATCAGGTAAGGCGCTTCCACCTGCCCCGCGATGAGATCCCAATGGCTCGAGCCCTGGCGAAGACCCGTGGAGGCATTGAGCTGGATCAGATCGATGCCGCTCTGCCAGTTGCCATAGGTCAGGTACATGTTGCTGCCGTCGCGCAGAATCGCGGGATCGATGGCATTGTTGCCCGCGACAATAAGCCCGTGATCCGTCCACGGCCCGGAGAGATTGGAAGCCGTTGCCATGCCGATCGCCGCCGGCGCGCCATTACCCGCGCACGAATAATAGCAGTAGTAAGTGCTGCCGATTTTGATGACATCGGGCGCCCAGAAACCGCCGGTGAAACCGCTGACGTAGTTGTTAATCCACGACGGCCAGGTCCCGATGGGAAACACGGGGTTCTCGGCGCGCCAGTCGGTGAAGTTGGCATTGCTCGAAGACATCGCCCAGATGCCGTCGCCCGTGGTGAAAATCCAATAACGCCCGTCGGTGTTGCGGATCATCGTGGACGGATCGTGGCTCGGCGCGACCTGTGCGCGGGTCAGGGCGGCTCCTGCAAATAAGAAAAACAGCGACCAGCGGAGGATGCTCCACAGAGACTGCGTTAGCGGGGTACAGACGGAGGCTTTCATTTTTTTAGGGGTGTTGTGGCGAGACTGATTTCCCCGGCGGGGTGGAGTTCTCGCCGGCACTCGCAGCCGGGATTCATTCGTACATGCGCCGGCCACCCGCAAAAGCCGACACGCGCCCATCGCGAGCGATACCCGCCGCCAAGTGCGTCGCCACGTGTTGTCCTGCAAAAACCCGCGCGCTTCCGCACCTCTTCCGAATTTTGCCACGGGCCCTGTCGGGTTTTGTGCATCTTCGGCGCATTTACTCGTGAAGCAATAAAACCGGTCGCACTGCCCCTGCGCGATTTTCGTCGAGCCGGCCGTTCGCGACCAGTCACCCCGTACCGTCAGCTAACACCCTGTAATCATGACTCCAAACCTGCCTAGCCAGTCCCCGGGTTTTTCTGCGCCGACCAGAAAAACCTCCCGCGCGTCCCTCGGCGTTTTACTCGCACTCGCGTCGGGCGTCAGCACCGGCCTCGCCCAGACACCCTCCACGAGCACGGCCTCGCCCGTCCCCGCTGAGGAAACCATCCAGCTCGAAACCTTTGTCGTCAGCGGCATCCGCAGCAGCGCGATCAAAGCGATCGAAGCCAAACGCAATAACCCACAATTCACCGACTCCATCGTCGCTGAAGACATCGGCAAATTTCCGGATAA
>Ga0164241_10002813_pt1 | contig 18298 bp, 14 predicted proteins | sample OricomyardsoilBY_FD_108780 | JGI IMG/M metagenome (GOLD analysis project Ga0164241, IMG submission 108780) | Backyard soil microbial communities from Emeryville, California, USA - Original compost - Back yard soil (BY) | ecosystem: Environmental > Terrestrial > Soil > Unclassified | place: USA...
TACAGTATAAGCATTGTATACGTTGTTATTTAAGGTGGTCTCGTTTTTTAATCCGGCATCAATTTTATGGCCTTTTACCTTGCCTTTACTAAACACGTAAGTGTAATCGAGTTGGGCAATCATGTTGTGTATATCGGTAGCGGTGTTTGTTTTACGGTGCAGGCTTTGTTCCTCGGCATAGTTGCCCAGTATATCGTATGCGCTTGAGTTCATATCGGCACGCGAATTTGGCTTTACATAAGTATGGGTTGCGGTTACGCTTAGTTCCTGTCCGTTGGTATCAATTTTATCGGTAAAGGTTACATCGTTAGTTATTGTATAGCTTTTATTAGGCTCATCATCGGTGGAAATGTACGTAGCTATTAAGTTATTATCGGCATTGCGGTTATCAGCAATAGCTTTGTTATACCAGCGGCTATTAGAAAAATTAGCCCCCGCAGTATAAGTAAGCGTCATCTTATCGTTCGCAAAGTAATCTATCCCCGCTTTTATATTTTGGTTAAGGCCGCTTTCAATGCCTTTGCTATCCATGTTATAATAAGTAGTGGTATCATTTACACTTATTATCCTCGATTCAATATAGCGGTTAGCTGTTTTACGGTAGTTAACAGAGTAATTGGCAAATACGTTTACTTTGTTTTTGCGGTAGTTAATGGCGGCATTGCCATTATATCTATTCAGAAAACCGTAGCCTGCCGATATGTTACCATTTAAACCATCGGCCTTGCCTTTTTTCAGTTTAATATTAATAATACCCGCATTGCCTTCGGCATCGTAACGCGCCGAAGGGTTGGTAATTACTTCAATGGCTTCGATAGAATTAGCGGGTATAGATTTCAGGAATGATTGTAAATCGTTTTCGGCCAGCGCATTCGGCCTGCCATCAACCAATACTTTTATGCCTTGCTTACCTATTACCGATATGTTTCCTTTTTGATCGACACTTACACCGGGCATGTTGCGCAGTATATCTTCGGCATTGCCTATTTGGTTGGTGGGGTCTTGCGCTACATTATAAACTGTTTTCTCCGAGTTCTTTACAATCAACGATTTTTCGGCAACCACCAGTGCCTCGCCCATGGTTTTGGTAGCTGCTGCCAATTGTATTTTACCCATGGTAGTGTTACCTTTTACATTAATGGTAACAGTGCGGGGCGTATAGCCCAAAAAAGTAATGGTAACATCATAGTCACCTGCCGGTACATGGCTTAAAGTAAACGAGCCATCGGCTGCTGCCGAAGCAGCGGTAATAAGGCTATCGGTGCCATGTGGTTTTAGGGTTATAGTGGCTAATTCAACAGGTACATTAGCCGCCGAATCGGCCACAAAACCTGTAACGTTATAGGTAGCAGATTGGGCTACGGCAAGAGTAGTAAAAAAGATAGCAAAAAGCAGGGGGAGACAATATTTCATAAAGCTATTTTAGCCAAGCTTTTGCAAACAATTTTGGCTTTAACCTAAAATTAACCGCGTGTGGGTGCTAACAAAGGGCTTAGCTACGCCAGTTATTGTTGTTTTAGAAAAGTATAATCAATAATTAATGAACCTTGCTCGCCCGTAGTTGATTGTGATATGAGGAAGTAACCTTTGTTTTTTAAACGGTTTAATGTTTCGTTAATTTTTTTCAGGTTTTCAAGCTCATTTTTCTCGTTGTACGATTGCAGTTCAATTTCCTCGGTGCTGCCATCTTCGTATACAATTACAATTTTGGCAGGCAGATAGCCACCACCCATGCCTACACCTTTATTACAATCGAACACGCGCATAGTAGCATAGCCCGATTTGGCCGCACTGCCTTTAGATTGCGCACTAACAGTACCCCCTAATAAAAGCAGGCACATAATAAATGCAGAAATAAGAATTGGTTTTAGGTGTTTCATTGCGCCAAACCTAATTTAATTTACACATACTTTCAAAATCAAGCATATAACGCTATGGTACAATTAATGTTTTATAACAAGCCATAGCCTACCATGTACATGCTACTTTACCTGTGCTTTTGCGGCTTTCCAGATAACTATGTGCTTCGGCAATTTCATCGGCTTTAAACAGTTTGCCTTCGGCGGGTTTAAATACCCCTTCTTCGTATAAACGCACTACGTTTTGCATGCAGCGTTTTAATACATCCTGTTTGCTATCGGCAATTTTAAGCATGTTAACGCCTATCATACTCTTACTGGCCATCATTAACTGGCCGGGGTGGTATATACCAAACTGCAAAGCTTTACCCAATTGAAAAAATATGTTGTTGCTGTTACTCATATCGGCAGCGCCATAGCAAACTATGCGCCCGCCGGGGGCTAATATACTTATGCCTTTACGTATAAACGATGCTCCAACGGCATCAAATATTACATCTATTCCGTCGCCTTTAGTTATATCGTCAATTACATCGTCAAAGTCATCTTTCGAAGTATCAATAACATGGTGGGCACCGGCCTGTTTCAGCATTTCTACTTTACTCGGGCTGCCTGTAGTGGCAAATATCTCGCATTTTTTATGCAGGGCATATTGTAACAATGCGCTGCCTACACCACCCGCAGCCGAATGTATAAGTACCCTGTCGCCCGCAAATAGATTAACCATTTCGGCGGCGCAGTAATAGGCAGTGCAGTATTGAGTAGTAAGCGCTGTTGCTTGTGGTATGCTAATGCCTGCGGGCAATTTAGCCACAGCGCGGGCATCGGTAACGGCGTATTCGGCATAGCCGCCAAAGCGGGTAAGCGCTGTAACGCGGTCACCTTCCAGTAAATCTTTAACATTGCTGCCTGTGCGCTCAACAGTTCCGCACACATCATAACCAATTAAACTGGGCATGGGTGGTGCATCGCGGTACATACCTTTACGTGCCATTACATCGGCAAAGTTAAGCCCAAAGCCCTCCACCTTTATTAACACTTCACCGGGTTTAGGTACTGGTTTAGGGGTTTCGCGTAACTGAAATGCCTTATCTGCATCACCGTGTTGTACAATATATATTGCTTTCATGCTACTTGGGTTTAACAATTAAATTTTGAGATAAGCCTATCCGTATGGTGTTGTAAAACGAGTGTGCCATAACCGAATCCCTTATATGCAAAATAGTAAATACTTCGGTCTTTACAAGCATAGGGTAGTTTTACCTGCCTGCCAGCCCCAAATAACCCCTTGTTTTATAAACAGATAAATACAATACTGGTTATATTAGTATTACAAAACTGTATATACATGGGCAAAACAAAATTGAAAAGCATAGATACCCGGGCCCCTAAAAAATTTGCAAAGGAGGCTACTAAACACGAGTTAGAAAAATTAAAATTTAGAATTGAAGAACTGCAAAACCTGCTATATGCCGAAAGCAAACATGCCCTATTAGTAATACTGCAAGGCATGGATGCATCGGGTAAAGATGGTACTGTGAAAAAGGTGTTTGATGCGGTTAATCCATTAGGTTGCAGAGTGGTACCGTTTAAAAAGCCTACCGAGCTTGAAATGAAGCATGATTTTTTGTGGCGTGTACATGCCAATGTACCCGAAAAGGGGATGATATATATTTTCAATCGCTCTCATTACGAAGATGTTTTAATACAAAAAGTGCACAAGTGGGTAGATGATGATACCATTAAGCAACGTTATGCCCACATCAATAATTTTGAAAAGCTTTTAACCGAAAGCGGCACGGTAGTGCTAAAGTTTTATTTACATATATCCCCCGATGAGCAGTTAGAGCGCCTACAGGAGCGCATGAGCGACAAAACCAAAATGTGGAAGTACAACGAACAGGATTTAAAAGAGCGTGAACTGTGGGATGACTATATGAACGCGTATGAGCAGGCTATTGATAACTGTTCGGAAGCGGCAAATTGGGAAGTTGTGCCATCGGACCAAAACTGGTATAAGGAATACTATGTAGCCAAGCGTGTAGTAGAGGAATTAGAGAAGCTGAACATGAAGTTTCCGGGAATAGATAATGATAAATAGAAAACAAAAAAACATGACAAAAGAACAGGGAATAAAAGAAAGCCCGTGGGTGTTAAAAACTGCTCCTGGTACATCGGAATACAGCATGCATAAAGATGTAAAGGACGGGAATGAAATATTGGTGTGCACAGTAGGTAAAACGGTATTGCATTACAATGGCGCTTGCATTAACGATTTGCACCAAATGCTAAAAAAACATGGAGACTGGATGGAACTTGGCGGCACCGATGAACAAAAAGATGCTAAGGAGGGTACTGTTGAAGCATGGGGCCGTTCGGTCGGTAATCCGGTGGGCGGATGGTATGGTTTAAAAAAGGGTTTACGCGGCAGGTTTGGCGTTTATTTGCCACCATTACTTGAAAAACTTGGTTTGGCAGAGTTAGAGCATAATGCTAAAAACAACCGTATGCGTGCTCTGTGAAAGATTTTAAAACACAAACAGTACAGATAATGGAACTAAGAACAACCGACCTGTGCGATGCACACCCTAAAAAAGTAAGAGTAGCCGACCCAATCGGCTTTAAAGATTACGGCGGCAAAAGCCTGTTTAATGGTATAATACAAACGTTGAAGTGTTTCGAGGATAACTCGTTTGTGCGCAAGGCTCTTGAATCCGACGGTACCGGTAAAGTATTGGTAGTGGATGGCGGGGGCAGTATGCGTTGTGCTTTGCTTGGCGATATGCTGGGCGACCTTGCCGTAAAAAACAAATGGAACGGCATAATTATTTACGGCTGCATACGCGATAGTGTAGCTATGGCAAAGTTGCCCGTGGGCGTAAAAGCGCTAAACGTTATACCTTTAAAAAGCAACAAACGCAACGAAGGGCAGGAAAACATTGATGTGCACTTTGCCGGCGTAACTTTTACCCCCGGCCAATTTGTATATACCGATGAGGATGGCATAATAGTAAGCCCCGAGGCATTAACCCTTTAGTCTGAATTTTATTTAAAAAGTAGCGGCGCCAGAATACTCCCGGCGCCGCTACTTTTGTTGGTAGGTAATGGTATTAGTTCAATAAAGTAACGGTTCCCTTCTTCTCCATTTTTTTATGGTTCAAATAAGTAACCCTTGCTACATAAGTATATACCTGCGGCATTTGTAACTGGCCTTTATAAGTGCCGTCCCAGCCGCCAAACTGATTGGTGGTTGCATAAATTAACTCGCCCCAGCGGTTAAATATTTTAAGGTCGATAGCACTTATATCGGTACCGTAAATGGTAAATAAATCGTTATTGCCATCGCCGTTCGGCGAGAAAGAATTAGGTATAAACACAGGTTCAGCCTCTTTTACATCTACATGCAAAAGGGCGGTACCATAACAAGTAGCGGTACCATTTACACTACTTACTGTTACGTTATAGTCTTCGCGGTTATATATGGTTACAGTAGGTGTGGGGCAATCAATACAACTTAAGCCTGTAGTTGGGTACCATTGGTAGGTTACACCACTGGCGTTGGCATAAGTAACGCTAACGCTTTGCCCTTCGCCTAAAGGCAAGATAAGCGAATCGGGATTAATTTCAACAGTAATAGGCAGGGGCTCTTTTACATCTACATTTACATCGGTAATGCAGCCATTGTTACTAACGGCGTTTATGGTATGTATGCCAGCCGATAGGGTATAAAAATCTCCTCCGTATTGTTGGGGACCGCCATCAATACTATACAAGTACGGGCCATTGGTTATTGATAGGGCAATAATATGCGCTATACCATCATTATATTCATCGCCATAACATTTGGTTGAATCGGTACTTGTACTAAAGGTATCAATAGTTGCATCGGGCACACTAACCGGTATGGTTTGGGTGCATCCGTTATTATCGCTAACCAATGCAGTATAATCGCCCACAGCTAAGCCTTCGGCAATACCGTTGGTAGTTGTTACAAAGCTTGAGCCGCCTTGCGTTACCGAGTAATTGTAGGGGGGCGTGCCACCACCCGGATTAACGTTAATAGTAATAGTGCCGTTAGCCTGGCCAATACATTTAACTGCAGTAGCGCTTGGCGTTAAAACCATTTCTAAAGGCTCGGTTACTAAGTCGGTAGCACTTACGCTGCAATTGCTTGCATCGGTAACCGTACACACATATGTACCTGCGTACAAAGCATTGGCTGTGCGGCTGGTGCTGCCGTTAGTCCACAAATAGGTATATGGCTGCGTACCTCCGCTTGCAGTAACTGTTATATTGCCCGTTGGCGATTGGTAACATACTGCATTATTAGTATTTAGCAATGTGCTTAAAGCCGAAGGTTCGGTTATTTGATAGCTGGCTGTTGCATTGCACAAATTATCATCGGTAACGGTAACCGTTGCAGTGCCGGCTTGCAGGTTACTGGCAGTAGCTGTAGTATTACCGCTACTCCATACATATACATAGTTACCGGCTACGGTACCACCTGTTACATTAATCATTACGCTTCCATCGTTAGCGCCGTTACAGCTTATGTTGTTAAGTGCTGTTTGTGTAATAGCCAATGCCGGTGGTTCGGTAATGGTAAAGGTTGCAGTTGCAGTACAGTTAACATCGCTAACGGTTACGTTGTTTATGCCTGCGCTTAAACCCGATAGTGTACCTGTAACAGTATTACCATTACCATTCCAATTATACATATAGGGGGCCGTACCCTGTGTTACATTAATAGTTGCCGAACCATCGGTGCCGCCATTACAACTAACATTTGTAGATGATTGAGTAAAAGCTAATGATGGTACTTGTGTTACCTGATAGCTTGCGGTGGCGCTGCATAGGTTGGCATCGGTAACGGTAAGGTTGTAGGTATCGGCGCTTAAACCTGTAATGCTTCCACCTGTATATGTTTGACTGTTTGATTGTTGCGCCCAGTTAAATGTATAGGCGGTAGTGCCACCTGATGCATTGGCGTTAATGCTGCCTGTAGAACCGGGCACACAACCAATATTTTGTATTACGGGTGTACCTATTACAAGTGGTGTAGGCTCGTTAACAGTATATGTACCTGTTGCTGTGCACGAAGCTCCGTCATCAACAGTTACGGTGTACTGGCCACCGGGTAAGCTGTTAATAGTACTGCCATTATAACCGCCCGACCATGTATAAGTAAATGTGCCTGTTCCACCCGTAGCTGTAACAGCTATACTGCCGTTATTATTCCCGTTACAATCAACATCAGTAATAGTAGGGCTGCCAAGTGCAACATTATTAGTGCCTACCTGTACGGTAAGTGTGCCGCTGTTGGTTGCCGTACATCCGCCTGCATCGGTAATAGTAACCGAGTAAGTTCCGGCAAGTACATTATCCAATACTGAATCATTTTGCGCCGGGTTCGAATTCCATACATAGCTATAGCCGGGTGTTCCGCCACTTGGTACTGCTAATAATGTACCCATGCCCGTTCCGCTGCAATTAAACTGTGCAGCATTAGGTACCGTTACATTAACAGCGGGTGGATTAACTAATATAACAGTATCGCGGCGGGTGCAGTTAGCCGCATCCGTAGCTGTAAAAATATAGGTGCCGGCTGCAAGCCCGCTTATTGATAAGGTACTAGCGCCATTGCTCCACCCGTAGGTTACAGGCATTACAGCATTAGCTGTATTTAATGTTACCGCAGCCGTACCATTATTACCTGCGCAGGTAGGGTTAGTAAAAGTTTTGCCTGTTATTTGCAATCCGGCTAAGTTTACGGTTACATCATCGGTAACCACTACCGGCGTTCCGCCCGAGCAAGGGTTATAGGTAGCACGTGCAGTGTAAGTAGTAGTACCTGTAGGGCAAACCTGTAAAGTAGTGCCGCTACCAATAACCGTACCGCCGCTTAACCAATCAATACTTACAATACTGGCACCATTGGGTGTAAAACGCCATGCATCGTTATCCGCATCCCAAACTGTATTATTACGTCCGGGTACAGTATACGCCACTGTTTGCGCTGCATTTTGTATGCCTTCAATGGCTAAGCCATCATTCCAGCCTGTTGTAAAAAAACCTCCATCGGGACAACTGCGTTTGTGGTCAATATATACTTCAATAGCATTGGTAGTTTCATATATAGCTATTTGGTGGGTAGCATCTAAACCGCTGCAGGTCGATACAAAATTATCGCTTTCGTACATGGGTACCTGGTAATAAGAAACAACAAAAATACGGCAGGGTGCCGAGCCTATTATTTGGTATTTAATAGTACCGCCTAACGAAGGGTCAATATCGTGATACGGCCCCATAATGGTGTTACCATAAACGTTAGAACTTGGTATGGTGCCGGCTGCGGTTATATCCCATGCACAACCTAAATTGGCTTCGCTGGCGTCGAATGAAATGAGTCCGTTTGCTCCTACTACTACTTTTGTATAGGCTTGCCCGAAGAAGCAAAAGGTAAAGGGTAGATGAATTGTATCGCTCCAAATGTCATCATCGCCCACAAAAAGTGGCGTGCCTACATTGTATGCAAATGGTGTGTATGGTATTTGCGAAACACCATAAGTATTGGTATTGCCTGTATTAAAATAGGTAGCGGTTAAGTTGGTGCAGTTAGTACTACAGGGTATGGTAACATCTGCGCCTGCATCTACATCGGGGCAACCCGGTTGTGCATTACTAATGTTAATTGATAATGTAGTTACTACAACAACAATTAATAACTTAATTATAAGTAGATGTTTCTTCATTGTTAACAGGGTAACATTTAAGTATCAGATGAAACAAAACGCCCGGCAGTTGCCTGCCGAGAGTATGAAAATAAAAAAAGCATCTTAAATTTATTCAAGATGCTTTTTTTATTTATGGTGGGAAATTCAATTAATTGGTTAAAAATTAGGGCAGTATTTTTCGTATTGAATTGAACTGGGCCTTTCTTTTTTGAAAATGTACACTACCGAAAGCTCAAGCGCACCTTGCGCTTTAGAGGCAGCACGCAGGTTACTGTGGTTAATATCGTAGCTTACACCTATACGTGCATTGTAAACTTCAACACCCAAATTTAATATTACGGCATCCTTAACTCTGTACCAGCCACCACCAAATACAGCAATGTTATCGTTTACCCAATAGTTAAGCCCCAAGCCAAAATTATACTGCTGGGCATTGCCTTGCAGCATAAATAAAAAGGTAGGCGAGATGCTAAATGCATAATCGCGGTCTAAAAATATTTCGGCGCCTGCGTTCATATTGTAGCGGTAATTAAGGCGGTTGGTTTCATCGCCTAAAAACGATTCTTTGGGGCGCGAAAGGTGGTTCATCGAAAAACCAACATAATAGCGCAGCATTTCTTTAGGGGCGTGGGTCCACATAGCGCCTACTGCTACATCGGGGTACAAAATAGCTTTGTTGGTAAATGATTCTCCGTTAGAGGCAGCAGGGTTCCATCCAAAATTATCTAATTGGCTCTCGAAAATAAGGTCGGTTATTTTTACTTGTTTGCTTACCACACCCGCTTGTATGCCTAATGATATTCGGCCCTTGCCATACCTGTCAACCGCTTTGTGGTAGGCAATAGATGCCATACCTGAATAGGTTGTCAGTGCGCCATCGCCTGCTTTATCGGCATAAAACGAGCCGCCCACACCTAATCCGTCATTACCCAAGCGTTCGCGCAGCAAAGGCATATCGAACGAAGCCTGATAAGTTTGGTAAGGGGCTACCGAGTTAAGCACAGGTATGGTAAACCATTGGTTACGGTAATTAAAGGCCACCCTGAACATACCGTTTATATTACCCGTTAATGCCGGGTTTAATGTAAGCGGCGAAGTAGAATATTGAGAGAAGTGGATATCCTGGGCAGATGCAGAAAATATACACAGGCAAATTAATAATACGGAGTAAACCTTTCTCATGCAGGGCATTTTTTATAAACGTTATAGGCTGCTAAAGTTATATAAAATTACTATTTCGCAAAAATCATAAATCTAAGCGGCTATATTAAGATGTTTTTTTTACAAAAAGCGTTGTGCTAACCTTTTTATAACAGTGGTTTTTAAATGATAAAAATCATTGCGGTAAGCGCCAAAGCCCTCGTAAAAGCGTGCAATGCCGGGTATAGAGGAGCCTTCAAAGTCGAACAAAAGGTTTTTTTCGGTAAAAGCCGATAAAACCTGATGGAATAAAAAATGCGATGCACCATTTTTTTTACCTGTTTCGGATGATGCATTTATAATATTAATCAAGCGGTTAGGCGTTTGTACCATTATCATGGTAGCCTGCCAGGTATTATCCGTACCAGCCACTACAAAAAGCCTTGCCATTTTATTTTCAAAAAGGGCTTTAACAAGTGCCCTTAATTTTTTTTCATCCTTAGCGTTAAAGTTAAGCTTTTGGTTGCCCAAAGTTGGCAGGTAAAAATTGTAAAAGGCATTCAAATCATGGCTTTCGAAAAACTGCATGTTTGCCTTTGTGGCCTTGCTTATATTGCGTTTAGTATTTTCAGCGTAGTTTTTCTTTAACTCATCAATTGGCTTATTTAATTCAAGCAGTAGGTTTTTTTTGGGCAACAGGTCAAACTTATCGGCTACGGGTGCTATGGCAGGGTTCAGGTTTGTATCAACATAAGCTGCATTACTAAGCATTGCCTGCATAAAAGAGTTAAGTGTTTTGGTAGTTAATTTTTTTAACGAAAAAATGCCCAACTGCTGGCAATAATAGGGCTGATAAATACACCTTACACCGTACTTTGTTAACCATACCAAAGGCATTACCGCTTCATAATCGTTTAGTATAAGGGCATCGGTATATTCTGCTACGGCGTTTAAATACCACGAGTAAGCATAGGGCAAACTATTATGCGCCGATGTAATGCAGGCATCCCATTTTTGCCAATTAATTTGGTTTTGTTTTACAAAACTTATTTCGGTCACTGCTCGGTCATTATTATCGAAGCCTGTTCGGCAACGGTTTCAAAAATTTCCCTCCATCCTTTCCACTCATCCTGTTCGGTAAACGAGCTATTATGCCATAAGCCCATAAAATGTCCGCCCGTATATTTTACATGGCGCATTAAAGCGCGTATTTTTTCAATAGCGTATTCGGGGTCGCAATTGTAGTAATGTGTAAAGGTGGCATCCATAAATGCAAACGGGTACACTTTTAGGTTGGTAACTTCATTTTTACGTACATCGAAAAAATAATGGGGAATACATAAACCCGAACGGAAACCAATATGCGGGGCATAGCCCATCGAGTAATCTTCGGTTATACCCAGTTTTATTAAACGTTGGTATGAAAAGGGAATTTGAAACCGCAAATAATGGAACCTGTTGGATGTTACTTTTTTGCCCGATATATCTTCCAGCCGTTTTATTTCCTTGCGCATAATGGACGATGCTACATGGCTACGGAATGAAAGATGTATACCCGTGTCAGTTTTATCGGCTATGTTTTTAACTAATGCCCTAAAGGCGGGTACAGTATGCTTTGTGTTTTTATCAAATCTCGATTCATCGCCCAAAAGAAAAAAGAACTTGGTGGGTATGTTGTAGTTATTGCATGTATTAAATATAAAATCGAAGGTATCGAAAGGGTCGGGCTTTTTGCCTGTAAGTACAGCAATGCGTTGGCGTACATCTTTAAAATCGGAAAACAAAAATGAACGTATTATACCACCTATGTTTTTCTTAAGGCCTTTATGCTTATATGCATAAGCCATATCAATATCAAAAGTGGCTGTATAGGTAAAGGGTATTTTTACAAAGCTTAATTCAGGAAACTTAGCCGATAAAATTTGTTTCAGCTCAAGCGAGTAATAGTTTACCTCTGGTTTTTCCAAATATCCTAACTTATAATTCATGCTTTGGCTGGCGCGAAAGCGGTCGTACTTATCAAGCTTACCGGGCAGGTATTCTTTATAACGGGAAACGATAAAAAAAGCCGATGCAAAAATATCGAAAGGTAAAGCCGATACCTCTTCGTGCACGGGGTAAAAACCCTCAATATTTTCGTACTGGCTAAATGCCAATGGTTGATTTTCGATATTGGTTTGAAACAGCAGGTTAGCGCTTTCAAAAAACATTTCGTTATCCAATTGCTTTTTGCAGTATGAAAACTTTGGGCCGGTATGTTCAACAAATGCGTCCTTATTATGGGTTAGTTCATATTCAAGCCCTAATAAATCACTAAGTACTATATCAAAAATATATCGCAACCTGTTTGGCCCCGACTCGGTATATATCAGCAGTTTGTTCAAGTAGTAGCTTTTTTACGGTAAAAGGGTTCGTTGCGGAGGTACTTATGTTTTAAAAGGGGGCATATTTTATACCGCTCATCTTTAGTGTCTTCATATATCGATGCAAGGGTTTCAAACACCTGGGTTACACCAATTTTATCGCACCACTCAAAAGGCCCATAAGGGTAATTAGTACCCAGTTTCATAGCCATATCAATATCTTCAATATTTGCAGTGCCTTCCTGTAATGTATAGCAAGCCTCATTTATTACCATAAAAATAATGCGTGGTTTTACCATACCAACGCGGTCTTCAACAGGCAGGTATTCAATACCTAATATTTTGGCTAACTTTTCAAGTTCGGGGGTTTCAAATTTTCGTAGCAGGCTTATTTCCCAAATAGGGTTGCTTAAAAAACCGGGCAGGGCATTTATACCAAATAAGCGGCAGCGTATTTTTGCTTCGGTAGCATACACGGCTTCGGCCAAACTGGTTTTTACGGCACTAACAAAAACGGGCGTTTCTTTTAAGCCTGCATATAATGCAAGGCTGCTTGGGTCGTCATCGAAGTTTAAATCAAATAATACATCATAGTCGCTGTAATCCTCGTCTTCATCGCCATCGGTATAGTCAATTTCAAAATCGGTATTACCCGAAAGTTTAGCCCTTAATTCAGCCGCGCGGTTTTCTTCACCTATTAAAAGAATCTTCATATTCGTACATTCGTTGTGCAAAATAATTTTTTTTACCGATTCGCAACCAATCAGTTTTGCAACCAATAGTATGGAAAAATTAGTTATTCAAAGTAGTAATGCCCCGGCGGCCATCGGCCCGTATAGCCAGGCAATTAAAACAGGTAACCTTTTGTTTGTATCGGGGCAAATACCTTTAAACCCCGAAACAGGTGTTATGATGCAGGAAAATATAGAGGTAGAAACACACCAAGTAATGAAAAACCTGCAAGCTATATTAACCGAAGCAGGAGGTAGCTTTACCAATGTACTAAAGGCAACTATTTTTATTAAAAACATGAACGATTTTACACAAATAAATACCGTGTATGCATCGTATTTTACGGGTACTTTTCCTGCGCGCGAAACCGTAGAGGTAGCCCGCCTGCCGAAAGATGCGAATGTAGAAATAAGTGTTATTGCTGCGCTTTAACCAAAGCAGGCGTGCGTGCAGTGTAGTACACCCCAATCATTATTAATGCAAAACCCGCAATTTGTATAGCCGATAATGTTTCATTATCGGCAAAGCCCCATGCCATAGCAACTATGGGTATAAGGTAAGTAACGCTGGCGGCAAATAAGGCATCGGTGCGTTGCACCAACCTGTAAAAAAGCATCCAAGCTATTAATGTGCCGAATATGGATAGTATGGTTACACTACCCAACGATACCCATGCCTGGCCACCCAGTATTTTATGCGGGGCATTGGTAAACATTAAACCTGTTAGCGCCGGCACACCCATCATAGCCATAGCCATTGATGTAGTGTACAGCGGACTTTCATTCTGTAGTTTTTGTTTGGTAATATTAGTACTCATACCATAGCAAAAAGTAGCTATTACGGGTAGCAGGCTATAAAGTAAATCTACCTTAAAACTTGCCCCTTGTTTGCCTAATACTAACACCAAAGCGCCGGCAAAACCTATTATAACGCCCCAAACTTTTTGTTTTGATATAGTTACTTTAAAAAGGTAATAGCCAATAATTAGGGTCCATAAAGGCGATAATGAATTAAGAATACCATTAATGGCGCTACCTGTTTTGGTCATAGATAAAGCAAATAAAAAAGCAGGGGCCCCACTGCCAAAAATGCCTACCTGCAATACCGTAAAGTACTTATGGCGTGGTATTACTTTAATAGCAGTGTACAACAGGGGTATAGATGCTAAAAATGAAATACTGATACGTAGAAAAGCCAGCTCGAGCGGGGTAAATGCCAACAAGCCTTTTTTAATAAGTATGTACGATGTACCCCAAATAATGGTTAGCAGAACCAGTAGCAACCAGTTTTGAAAATTATGATGCGAGTTGTTCACGCAAGTAGTTTTATTCAGGATGGTTGATGCTATCTAATTGTTTCATGATAAGGTCTTTCAATTTCTCGATTCCTTTACCAGTAGCTGCCGAAATAAATATGGGGCTTATTTTTTCGCCAATAGCTTTTAGGTTTGCCTTCACTTCTTTTTCAATCATCTTCTGCAACTCATCGTCTACCATATCGCATTTACTTATAGCAAGTATGCGGTTTTTGGTAAGTAGTTCGGGATTAAATTTTTCGAGTTCACCCATTAGTATTTTATAGTTGGCTACTATATCATCGGCATCAACAGGTACTAAAAAAAGAAGACTGCTGTTGCGTTCAATGTGCCTTAAAAACCGAAGGCCCAAACCCTTGCCTTCCGATGCCCCTTCAATAATTCCGGGTATATCGGCCATTACAAAACTGCGCCCGCCTTTGTAGCTTACCATACCTAAGTTGGGTACCAAAGTTGTAAAAGGATAGTCGGCTATTTCCGGCCGTGCATTTGATACTGCCGAAATTAATGTTGATTTACCTGCATTGGGAAACCCTACTAAGCCTACATCGGCCAATAGCTTTAGTTCCAGCACCTTCCACGATTCAATACCCGGCCTGCCGGGTTGCGCGTACACAGGCGCTTGGTTGGTACTTGTTTTAAAATGGTGGTTACCCAAACCGCCCATACCGCCTTCAATCAATATGTATTCTTGTCCGTCCTCAGTAATTTCAATTTCCTGTATACCGGTTTCAAAATCGCGGGCTACTGTACCAAGTGGTACATCTAAAATTACATCATCGCCATCGGCACCTGTGCGCAAAGCCCCTTCGCCACGGTTGCCATCGCCGGCAAATATGTGTTTGCGGTATTTTAAATGCAAAAGGGTCCAAAGCTGGGCATTGCCACGTAAAATAATATGGCCACCCCTGCCGCCATTACCACCGTCGGGACCACCTTTTTCAATAAATTTTTCGCGCCTGAAATGCGAAGCACCTGGGCCGCCTTTGCCGCTTTTACACGAAATTTTTACGTAATCAATAAAGTTTTGTGTAGCCACTAAATGCCTCCGTTATAAACTGGTTTGCACCAGTATTGGTTCAACTATTTCACTAAATCTATTTCTGCGCTAAGTGCCCCGAACACCTCGTCAACGGGTGCCTCGCCTTTTACTTCTTTCAACTTGCCTTGTGCTGCATAATAACGTGCCAGAGGTTCGGTTTTGTTTCTGTATTCCGCCACACGGTTTTTAACAATGCTTTCGTCTTGGTCATCGGCGCGCCCACTGGTTTTACCCCTGTTTAAAATACGGCGGGTAAGTTCTTCTTCGCCAACTACCATGCTAAGCACTACTTTTATGGGGGCATTGTGCGCTTCCAATAAAGCATCAAGTGCCTCGGCTTGTTTTACAGTACGCGGAAAGCCATCAAATACAAAGCCTTTAGCCTCTTTATTGCCATCCAATTTATGCTCAATCATACCAATTACCACCTCATCGGGCACCAATTGGCCTTTGTCCATTAATGCTTTAGCCTCTAAGCCAAGTTCGGTTTTTGCGCTTATTTCAGCACGCAGCATATCGCCGGTTGATAGGTGCACTAAGCTGTATTTTGCAATAATATTTTCGGCTTGGGTACCTTTTCCGCTACCCGGTGGGCCGAATAAAACCATGTTTAACATATCTATTCCTTTAAATTATAAAGGTTTACGCCTTTACGGGCTTTCCTTTGGGCGTAAATATAAACAGAAAAGCCTCTCGGTTATGAGAGGCTTTCATGTTTATTAAAAATTTAAGCTCGTTTTAGTTTACAACAAACTTCTTGGTAATCTTAACACTAAGGTCGGCCTTATCGGTAATAGTTGCAAAATATACACCTTGTGCAAAGCCATTAACATTAATAATTACGTTGTCATCAAACCTGGCAGTAGTAACTGTGCGGCCCGATATATCGGTTATGTTAACCTCATGGTCGCCGGGTTTACTTACAAATATCTGTACGTTTTCCGAAGCCGGGTTAGGGAACACTGTAGCATCTAAAACAGCATCGGGCGATAGAGGGTCCTTAATAGCCGTGTATGTAAAGGTATTATCATACACTGGGAAATTAATGCTGGTAGGATTCTCGGGCGAGAAGTGTACACGTTGTACAGCTACGCGCGGATCCATTTGCTGGCCATTGAAGTAGTATGATTGACCATCGCCGGGTTTGCGGCGGAAAAATTCACCATCCTCAATAGGTAAATTAGGATTAACCTGGTAGCGGGTGTAGTTAGATGAACTGATTAGTACCCTTAGCTTATGGCCCGGGGCAAATGTGTAACCAATCGGCATCATTTTAAATACGTATTCGTATACCTCGCCTATGTTAATGTTGCTATATGGCAGGTCTTTATCGCTTGGGTCTTCAACACCATTTACGTAGGTAGCAGCGCCGGGCGTACCCATTTCATCAACTAAAGCGCGTGCCCATTGGCGTGCGCGTGCGTTTACTACACCTTCCTGCACAAAATAAACTCGGCCATCGGGCCATACATCGCAAAGGCGCATATCCCAATCACAATCGGTAGGGCCATCGGCTACACCTGCAGGATTGGTTTTTGCGTATAATGTACACACAGGTAAGCCCACAACAGTAAAGGTATCGGTTAAGGCTTCGCTATTAAATTGTATCACCCCTTCGCGGTCCATTGTGTATGGCGCGTTGGTTGGGTCGGTTAACTCCATTTGGCTTTGCGAGTTACGTGTACCATCGGGCGAACGTACAATCATGTTGCTACCGCCAACAGTTAAAATAGGATCATCAGGGTCGGCTACATAAATTTTGTAACCTTCATCGGCAGCAGGTGCCGATTCATTTAATTTACCATCTTGGTGCAGGTATAATTTCTTCCACTGTATATGTTCCGATGGGGGAAACTGGTTTGTTTCCATCCAGTAGTTACCGTATTTGTAGTTATTGGCAAAACCCGCCGAAGCATCAGCTGCCGAATCGGGGCCCGGTACATAAAAGCGGTAAGCTTTTACGTCGTTTAAAAAGTCGCGGTAAGGTATGCTGTCTAATGCCTCGCCACCAAATGAAGGCAACACAGGGCCGCCCGAAGGTAAATCCTGTGTGGTTTCAAACTGGCCTAACACGCTGCTTTTTAATTCAATTTTTAGCCCATTTAAACCTTGGGTACCACCTAAGAAATTAATCATGTTTACGAAAGGCACAATGTAGTCTTTTGAAGGTACACGTATAAACACGCTATCGCTGGTGGCGCCTACTATTAACTGGCCAAAATATTGCCAACGCGTGCTTTCGCGGATTATAAATTTAGGTTCGCCTATAAAATTATTGGGGTCGTAGTTTAAGTTGTAACGGAACCATGTAACCAAGTCTGATTTAACAACGTCGTTAATCGGCACATTATTAATATCGAAACTCGACAAATCAATTTTTGTAACCTCGGTAACGTTAGCAGGGTAAGTACGGTCGCCCGATATACGGCTTGCTATGGTTTGGTGCGCCCACGGTCCAATTACCATTTTTTGCAAACGCTGGCTTAAGCCACCGGTATGCTGCATGGTGTAATTCATGGTATTAATTTGGCCTTCGGTAAATATATCCCACCAGCCTGTTATATGCAGTACAGGTAAGTCCATGTTTTCGTACCTGCTGTGTGTAAGGTTAGGTAATGGTAGTTGTGTTGCAGGGTCAACCGCTTCACCAAATTCATTAACATAAGCCACACTTGCATCCATATCGGGGCGGCCTATTGAATTGGCATAGTAACCCGCAGGGCTTAGTTGGCCGTTGGTGCGGTAGTAGCGCATAGCCGTAAAGTGGTCGATAGCTAAGTTGGCAGCTTCAAATTTGTTTTGAGGGAAAACTTTGGTAACACCATTTAGCTGTATGCTTTTAGGTAAATCGTAATCGTACGAAGTGTGTACGGTATTTTGTCGGTCGCCATCGGTAGGCATCAAATCGTCATCGGTACCGCTAAATATTTGGCCTTTTAACCAACCTGTTACAATCCTGTCGCGGAATACACCGTTATTATATCCGGTCGAAATACCGTGCTCAATAGTAGCAACAATTGGCATTAAACATTTTAAGTTAGGTAATGAATCGCTGCTGCGGTGGGCGGCGGCTAATTGTAATTGGGTATTACCAAGCGCTGAAGCGCCAAACA
>Ga0164241_10002814_pt1 | contig 18287 bp, 14 predicted proteins | sample OricomyardsoilBY_FD_108780 | JGI IMG/M metagenome (GOLD analysis project Ga0164241, IMG submission 108780) | Backyard soil microbial communities from Emeryville, California, USA - Original compost - Back yard soil (BY) | ecosystem: Environmental > Terrestrial > Soil > Unclassified | place: USA...
CCATGTACGGCGAGATGTAGCCCTTGTCGAACTGCATGCCCTCGGTGAACTCGAGGTCCATGCCGAACGTCTGGCCCTCCTCGACGTTCACGACGCCGTCCTTGCCGACCTTCTCGATGGCGTCGGCGATCACGTCGCCGATGTCGTCGTCGCCGGCCGAGATCGTCGCGACGCGAGCGATCTGGTCCTTGCCGCTGACTTCCTTGGCCTGAGCCTGGATGTTGGCGACGACGGCCTCGACGGCGCGCTCGATGCCGCGCTTGAGACCAAGCGGGTTGGCGCCGGCCGTGACGTTCTTCAGGCCGTTGCGGACGATCGCCTGGGCGAGCACCGTCGCGGTCGTCGTGCCGTCGCCGGCGACGTCGTTGGTCGCCGTGGCGACCTCGCGGACGAGCTGGGCGCCCTGGTTCTCGAAGACGTCCTCGACCTCGATCTCACGAGCGATGGTCACACCGTCGTTGGTGATCGTCGGGGCGCCGAACTTCTTGTCGAGGACCACGTAGCGGCCCTTCGGACCGAGCGTGACCTTGACGGCGTTGGCGACGGCGTCGACGCCGGCCTCGAGCGACTTGCGGGCCGCCGAGTCGTACTTGATTTCCTTGTGAGCCATGTTGTTCAGCCCTCCACCTTCGCGAGGACGTCCGACTCGCGCAGCACGAGCAGCTCCTCACCATCGACCTTGATCTCGGTACCGCCGTACTTGCTGTACAGGACGGTGTCTCCGGCGGCTACATCCAGCGGGATGCGCTTCTCGCCGTCATCGTCGTACCGACCGTCACCGACGGCCAGCACCTCACCCTTCTGGGGCTTCTCCTTGGCGGTATCGGGGAGGACGAGACCGCTAGCGGTCGTCTCCTCCTCGTCGATGGCCCGCACGATCAGGCGATCGCCCAGGGGCTTGAGCTTCATGTGTGAAAGACCTCCGTTGAAACGTGTAGAAGCGGAAGATTTGGCACTCGACGCATGAGAGTGCCAGCCGCCTTCGTTCGAGTATAGGTCTCAGTCGAGGTCTGTCAACCCACGTTCACGAGATTGTTGGCACTCTCGCGTGCCGGGTGCCAACGGCGGGTGTCGAGGTAGCCGATCGCGACCCGCCCGAGGACGACGACGTCTCCGTCCCGCAGTCGTACCTGCCCGGTCTTTCGGCCGTTGACGAACGTGCCGTTGGTGCTGCGGTCGTCGAGCAGCCACGCGCCGTCGTGCCGCAGCGCGACCATCGCGTGGCGCCGGGAGACCGTGTGGTCGTCGATCTCGACGTCGCAGAAGACCGAGCGGCCGACGGTCGTGACCGGGAGGTGCAGCGGCAGCAGCCGCGACTCGGCGCCGTCGTCGACGACCAGGTAGCGGCCGGGCGGCGCCTTCCCGGGCTCGACGGCGAGGATGCTCGTCTTGTGCGCCAGGCGCGGCAGCGCGTCGAACGCGGCCGTGGTGGACGAGGTCGATGGAGCGAGTGCGCTGGAGGAGGTCATGACCGACACTCCAGCGCGCGGCCCTGAAGACCCGGTGTGCTGCGCCTAAGGACTACCTGAGACGCGAAGGCTAGTTCTGGGCGCCGCCGATGCCGAGGCGCCGGTCCGTGTACTCGGGCGGGCTCTCGACGATCTGGCTGAAGCGGACCACGGTGACGATGTCGTCGCTCGTCACGGGCCGGCCGTAGATCTGCTCCAGGAAGTGCTGCATCTCCTCCTGGCGGCGGAACTCCGGGTTGTCGTGCTCGATGTCGCGGGGCGACAGCTCCTTGAACTTCTTGACCTCGACCTGGTCGATCACGGCGTCGAAGATCTTCTCGCGTGGCGAGTGCTGGTAGCCGATCGTCACGAGGACCGCCTGGTTCTTGCGGTACTTGTGGGATTTGTCGCCGAGCCGGATCGTGGCCGTCTTGCGGCCGCGCTTGAGCTGGTCGGCGAAGATCGTCGAGTAGAAGTTCAGGACCTGCACGAGGGGTGGACCTTAGCGAGCGCGACCATCTCGCGCTCACCCCGGTAGGTCAGCTCCCGCTCCGCGTCCTCGAGCGGCATCCACCGGGCCTCCTCGACCTCGAAGTCGTGGTCGCCCAGATCGCCCCCCAGGAACTCGAACAGGTAGAAGGAGACGACCTTCGCGATCCGCCGCCCGTCGCGCTGGTAGAAGTACCGGACGTCGCCCAGCTTCTCGACGAGCCGCGCCTCGATGCCCGCCTCCTCGCGGATCTCGCGCAGCGCCGCGTCGGGGCCGGTCTCGCTGCCCTCCGGGTGGCCCTTGGGCAGCGACAGCACCCGGTGCCCGCCCGCCGTGCGGCGCGTCGGGACGATCACCGCGCACATCCCGTCCTTGACCACGACGCCGCCCGCGGAGAACTCGCGCTCCGGCGTGGTCCGGGACGCGCCGGTCATCTAGTAGACGTACCGCCGCAACGCGTCGGGGTCGTGGACGGTGAGGCGGCCGCGGCCCTGCGAGACGACGCCGGCACGCTCGAGCACCGCGAGGAACCGGGAGGCCGACTCGCGCGAGGAGCCGGCGAGCTGGGCGATGTCGGCCTGGGTGACGGTCACGAGCACGTCGTGCTCGCCGGCGCCGCTCTCGATCCGCGCCTGCCGCACGAGCCCGCCGAGCGCCTCGGCGACGCGGCTCTGCACGGTCTGGAACGACTGCCGCGCGAGCCGCGCGTTGGTCTCGCGCAGGCGGCGCCCGAGCGAGACGACCATCTTCACGGCGAGGTCCGGGTGGATCTTCAGCAGCCGCCGCATGTCGGGGCCGAGGATCGCGATCACCTCGAGCGTGTCGAGCGTCTCGATGGTCGCGGAGCGCTTCTCGTCGTCGAACATCGCCAGCTCGCCGAAGATGTCGCCGGGGCCGAAGTGGGCGAGCGTGATCGAGCGGCCGTCGGCGTGCTCGCGCATCGCCCGCGCGTGGCCGGAGCTGACGATGTAGCACGTGTCGCTCTCGTCGCCCTCGCGGAAGATCACGTGGTGCGGTCCGAACGTGCGCGGGACGGCGACCTCGGCCACGCGGGTCAGCTCCGCCGGGCCGAGGGTCTCGAAGACCGGGACCTTGGCGAGCAGTGCGACCGCGTCCTCCGTGCTCCGGGCCATATGTGACCGAGTATCACACAGCGTGCCCGGGGCCGTCGAGCGCGGCCTCGCGGCGCCGGCGGCGCAGCGCGCCGGTGCCGAGGAGGCCGAGCGCGAGGAGCACGGCGAGCGGCGCTATCGCGGCGATCCCGACGATCGCGACACCCGCGGCGACGCCGAGCACGCGGCCCGCGTCGCCGATCGCGTCGCCAGGAGTCCAGCGGCCGTCGTCGGCGGCCGGAGCCGCGGAGCCGGCGCGCTTGGGCTCGATCGTCACGGTGACCCGCGAGTAGCTCGCGCGGCGCTTGACCGCCGCGAGGTCGCCGTTGGCGCGCGAGATCTCGCTGTTGACGAGCTTCAGGCGCGCGCGCAGGCTCGCGGTCTCGTTGGCGGTCGTCGCCTTGGCGAGCGCGCGCAGGAGCGCGCGCCGCTCGGCGCGGGCGTCGCCCAGTCGCTCAGTGGCGGAGTTGAACGTGCTCGTGATGTCGGAGGTCTGCTGCGTGCGCGAGCGGACCGACGCGAGCCGCGAGTAGGCGGCGAGCGCCTCCTGGAGCCGGTCGGCGGGAACGCGGAGGTCGAACTGCGCGTAGCCGTTGCGGCCGGCCGCGTTGACCTCGGAGCCCTGGACGTAGCCGCCGACGCGATCGGTCGCGCGGACGACGCCGTCGGCCGCCTCCTGGAGGTCGGATGCCTTGGTCGTCAGCGCGAGCTGCGCCGCGCGCTCGACCTTGCGGGCGGCGCCGGGGGTGGTGGTGCCCGAGGACGGCGCCGCGCGCTTGGCGGTGGACTGCGCGGGCGCCGGGGCGACCGCGGACTCCGGGGCGACCTCGGTCGCGCCGCCGGCGGCGGAGTCGCTCGACGGCGCGATCGCGGTCGTGCTCGCGGCGGAGCCGGAGCTGACGGTGGCGACGAGCGGCCGGGCCTTGTCGTCGCTGCTTGACGTCAGCATGTCGTTCGTCGCGTGGCTCGACAGCAGCACGGTTCCCGCGCCGCCGAGGAGGACCACCGCCGCCGCACCCGCGAGGACGAGCCGCACCCGCGGCCGGCGTGCCCGCGCCGTCTTCACCGGAGCGCTCGCGAGCTCGCCGGTCCGTCCGAAGCCGGACGCGACGGCCCGCTCGAGCGTGTCGGCGAACGCGGGCGTCATCGTCGGCGCGGCCGTGCGCGCCTCGCCGAGGATCAGAGCGATCTCGACGTCGAGCCGCTCCCCGGCGAGCGCGGCGTCCAGCGCCTCGAGCTCGGCGGCGACGGCGGGGTCCAGGACCTCGTTACGACGGAACATGGCAGGCCTCCCTCAGCTTGGCGACGACACGGTGCAGGCGGGTGCCCGCGTTCGTGGACGTGGTGCCGATGACGTCGGCGATCTCGGCGTTGGTGAGCCCGGCGACGAACTTCAGCGCGACGAGCTCGCGGTCGCGGGCGTCGAGGCCCGCCAGCGCGGCGCGGACGGCGAGCCGCTGCTCGGGCTCGTCGGCGGGCGCCGCCGCGGCGAGCATGTCCTCGTCGAAGAGCGGCGCCGATCGCCTCTGGCGCCGGAGCTCGTCGAGCGCGGCGTTGCGGGCGATCCCGAACAGCCAGGCCCGCTCGTTGCCGCGCGAGCGGTCGAACGTGCGGCGGCGGCGGTAGGCGCGCTCGTAGGCGGCCATCGTGACGTCCTCGGCGGTGGCTCGATCCCCCACGATCGACGCGACGTACGCGTACAGATCCGCCGCCGTCGCGCGATAGAGCGCGTCGAATGCGGGTCTTGCCGTGTTGGGGGTGTCGAGTGCCATGACCAGCGATCCCATGAACCTTCTACGACGCTCGCGCCGATCCATCACACGCCGCTACATTCTCGGCGTGGCCCTGCCCCGGACCCGCATGGCGATCATCGCGCTCGGCGTGGCGTTCGTCACGTGCGCGGGTGGCGGCGCGGCGCTGGCCGGCGCCAAGGCGAAGCCCGGCCACACGGTCGCCCAGTCCAAGCTCCTGTGGTCGACGATCAACGTCTGCGACACCGTGGACCACCCGGACGCGATCGGCGTCCGCGCCTCGATGCCCGGCAGCGGGGTCGCCGACGAGGAGATGTTCATGCGCTTCCAGGTGCAGTACTTCAACTCGAAGACCGGCGAGTGGAGCAGCCTCGTCAAGGGCGGCGACTCGGGCTGGGTCGATGTCGGCTCGGCGAAGTTCAAGGCCCGCGAGACCGGGCGCGAGTTCGTGTTCGCGCCGCCGGCCGGCCGCAGCTACGAGCTCCGCGGCCTCGTCTCGTTCGAGTGGCGCGAGGGCGGCCAGGTCGTCCGCCGGGCCAAGAAGCGCACGACCGGCAAGCACCGCAGCGCCGCCGGCTCGGATCCGGCCGGCTTCAGCGCCGCGACGTGCGAGATCGCGCCGCCGGACACGACGACGCCGCCGACCACGACCACGCCGACGACGCCCACCACGACCACGCCGTAGGGCTCGCGCGCCCGCCGGCGCGCGCGACGCTTCAGGGCGCGACGGGGAACAGCCGCGGGTCGTTCGTGATGACCCCGGTGACGCCGAGCGCCGTGAGCTGCTCGATCTTCTCGGCGTCGTCGACCGTCCACACGTACAGCTCGCCGCCGGCGTCGGCGATCGCGCGCACGAGCCGCGGCGTGACGAGCGCCCAGTGGCTCATCAGCGCGTCGACCGCGCCGGAGCGGATCGCGCGCGCGGCGCGGCCCGGGAGAGCGCGGCGGGCGGCGCCGAGCACGACGTAGGTCGGGTAGCGGGTCCACGGCGAGGCGAGGTAGTCGCGGCGCACCTTGGGGACCGACCAGCCGAGGCGCAGCGCCGGCTCCGCGGCGCGCAGGTGGCGCAGCGTCGGCCACTCCATCGTCGAGACGAGCGTGCGCTCGACGAGGTCGTGCTCGCGCAGCGCCGCGAGCACGCGGTCCTCGTAGCCGCCGAGCTTGAGGTCGACGTCGAGCTCGACGTCCGCGTAGGCGTCGGTGGCGAAGTGGGCGAGGCCCTCGTCGAGCTCGATCACGTCGGGACGCTCGGCGTCGTGGTAGTCGTGGGCGAGGAGCAGGCGGCCGGTGCCGTCGACGTTCTCGGAGAGGACGTCGAACTCGATCATGTGGACGCCGGCGGTGAGCGCGGCGTCGAAGCTCGCGAGCGTGTTGCCCGGCACGATCAGGTCGGCCCCCTTGTGGCCGATGCGCTTCAGGTCTGGCATCCGGGACACCAGTATGTCGGGCGGTTGTCGTCGCCCTGCCCGCGCCGCTGGATCGTCGTGCCGCAGCGCGGGCACGGCCTGCCGGCGGCGGCGTAGACGACACGGTGGCGATCCTGGCGCCCGTCGAGCGCCGATCGCTGCATCCCGGGCCGCGTGAGCTCGACGATCCGCAGCGCCTCCTCGTCGCTGACCGCGCCCGTCCGCCGCCAGGGATCGACGTGGGCGAGGAAGCATCCCTCGCACTTCCACATGTTCCCGATGCCGGCGATCGTGCGCTGGTCGAGCAGCGCGTCGCCGATCGTGCGCGTCGGGTCGTCCTCGCGCAGGCGCCGCAGGAAGCGCGCGGCGTCGAGCTCCGGCGCGAGGATGTCGGGGCCGAGGGCGGTGAGGCGGTGGTCGAAGCGGCGGCGCGTCTCGGTCAGCAGCTCGAGCACGGGGCCGTCGAACTGGACGACCGCGACGCCGTCCGCGCGGAGCACGAGCCACGCGCGGTGCGGGCTGCGCTTCCAGCGGGCGCCCTCGGGGTGGACGCCCCAGGCGCCGGTCATCCGCAGGTGCGAGTGCAGGGTCAGGTCGCCCGCGAAGCGCAGGAACAGGTGCTTGCCGTAGGCGCTGACCTCCTCGACCGCGCGGCCGCCGAGGCGCTCCGGCCAGCGCGAGGCGCCGAACCGGGGGTGCGGCGTATCGATCGCGTCCGGGACCTTGCCCTCCAGCACGGGCCGGATGCGGTTGGCCGCGTAGTGGATCGTGTCGCCCTCGGGCACAGCCTTCGAGGGTACGGCGGGATACTTGGAGGCGATGCACGACGACCTCGTTGCGCTCCTCGGCGCCGAGCAGGTGCTGGACCCCGCCGACCGCGAGCGCTCGGCCGACGCCACGGTGGCGATGGGGCTGCGCGGGCGGGCCGACGCGATCGTCGCGCCGCGCGACGCCGAGCAGGTCGCCGCGGTGGTGGCGTGGTGCTACGAGCGCGGGGTCGCGATCGTGCCGCGCGGCGGCGGCACGGGATGGGCGGGCGGGGCGGTGCCGGTCGACGGCGGCGTGGTCGTGTCGCTGGAGCGCCTGAACCGCGTGCGCTCGTTCGACCCGCTGCTGTGGCGGATCGAGGTCGAGGCCGGCGTGCTGACGTGCACGGTCCAGCGGCTCGCGCGCGAGAACGGGCTCGTGTTCCCGGTCGACCCGGGCGCGGCGGAGCAGTCGACGATCGGCGGCAACATCGCCACGAACGCCGGCGGCCCGCACACGTTCAAGCACGGGGTCACCGGCCACTGGGTCACAGGGATCGAGGCCGTGGTCGCTCCCGGTGAGCTCCTGCGCGTCGGTGGCCCGACGCGCAAGGACGTCGCCGGCTACGACCTGCGCGCGCTGCTGACCGGCGCCGAGGGCACGCTCGGGATCGTGACGAGCGCGTGGCTGCGGCTGATCCCCGCGCCGCCGGTGGCGATCCCGCTCGCCGCGTTCTACCCGTCGGCGGCGGAGGGCTGCGAGGCGGTCGAGCGGCTGCTGGGCAGCGGCGTCGTGCCGGCGGTGGTCGAGTACCTCGACGCGGGCACGCTCGCCGCGTCGGCCGCGAGCTTCCCCGGCGACGTCCCGAGCGAGCCCGGCTTCCTGGTCCTGACCGAGGCGGACACGAGCGAGGAGGACGCGCGCGAGCTGGCGGAGGCGCTCGGCCCGGGCGCGCAGCGGCCCGACCCCGAGGCGCTGTGGCGCTGGCGCGCCGGCGTCTCGATCGCCGTGGTCGCGCAGCGCGGCGGCAAGCTCTCCGAGGACGTCGCCGTGCCGGTCGACCGGCTCGCCGAGGCGATCGAGCGCGTCGTCGCGATCGGCGCCGCCCACGACCTCGAGGCCTGCTCGTGGGGCCACGCCGGCGACGGCAACCTCCACGCGACGTTCCTGCTCGCGCTCGACGACGAGGCCCTGCTCCGCCGCGCCCACGCCGCGGTCGAGGACGTCTTCTCGATGGCGATCGAGCTCGGCGGCACGATCTCCGGCGAGCACGGCCTCGGCTGGCTCAAGCGCGGCTGGCTCTCCAAGCAGTGGGATCCCGCCGCCGTCCGCGCGCACCGCGCGATCAAGGACGCCCTCGACCCCAAGGGCCTCTTCAACCCGGGGAAGAAGGCTCCGTAGCCAGCGCCCGCGCGAGCCGCGAGGCGACCGCCTCCGGCTCGTCGAGCAGCTGGCGGTAGCTCACCCGGATCACGCGGTACCCGCGCGCGTCGAGGTCTGAGTCCTTGCGGTGGTCGCGGTGGAACTCCGCGCTCGCGAGGTGGTACCAGTAGCCGTCGACCTCGACGACGAGCCGGCGATCGGGCCAGATCGCGTCGATCTCCCAGCCGTGGAGGTGGAGGTTCGTGTCGGGGAGCGGGAGCTTCGCCCGGCGGCAGACGGCGAGAAGCGCGCGCTCTCCGTCGCTGCGGGTGAAGCGCGGGCCGCCCTGGAGGACCCGGCGCAGCCGCTTCGCGCCCGGTGCGCCGGTCGCCTCCTCCGCGAGGCGCTCCGGGTCGATCAGGCGCTGCCGGTGGGCGTTGGCCACCGTCCACTCAAGCTCGGCGTGGGGGAGCGTCGCCGCGAGGTCCTTGAGGGTCCGGGCGGGGTCGGTGAGCCAGAGGCCGTGGCGCTTGCGGACCTCGGTGCGTTGCAGCTTGGCGCGGTGGAGCCGGACGCCCTGCTTCGGCCGGCGCTGCCCCCGCACGGTCACGTCGATCGGAACGGCATCGGCCGGGGCGTGGATCTCCCACAGCTTCGCCGCGCTTCCGTGACTCAGCGCGGCTCCCGGCGCACAGGCGAGCAGCGCCGCGGTCTCCAGTGCGAGCGGCGCCGGGACGGTGTGACCGACCAGGTAGACGCCGCGATGCACCGGGTGGAGCCGGCCCGACTTGATGCGCCGGTCGATCACGTCGGGCGCGACGCCCGCGGCCACCAGCTGCGCCCGCGTCACGACCCCGCGCCGCCGGCCCGCCAGCTCGGCGATCAGCCGATCGACGACAACGTCACACCCGTCGCCGCGAACGCCGCCCGCGTTACGTTGACCGCGGATATCGCGGTCAACGTCACACGCGTCGGTTGCCGGGCCGCGAGTGTTGCGTTCGCCGCGCATCGGCGGACGGTCGCACGCCGTTGCCGCGCTGCTCGCCTCCGCGGCTGCGCCTGCGGAGCGCTGCGACGAAGTCGCTACAGCTCGCGCACGAGGCGCTTGTCGTCCTCGTAGGTGAGCAGGTCCAGCGCGTCGTCGAGCGCGAGCCAGCGGAGCTCGTCGACCTCGCCGGAGGGCGCGAAGCCGAGGTCCTCGACGACGGTCATCCGCCACCACCGGACCTCCTTCGGAACGCCGCGGACGGCGTAGCGGCTGGAGGTCAGCGGAGCGCCGAGCGCGCACCGCAGGCCGCACTCCTCTTCGACCTCGCGGAGCGCAGCTTGAGCCCAATCCTCACCAACTTCCAACTTCCCCTTGGGTAGGGACCAGTCGGCGTGGTGGGGGCGGTGGACGACGGCGATATGCCCGTCCCCGTTGAGAACTACGCCTCCGGCGGCCTTTATCTCAAGAGACATTGCGCAGTCATCCTCGGTCGTGCATTCGCTCGCCCAACGTTTCTCATACGGCGCTCATCCGGAGTGTGACGACTCTGGCCCGCATGTCCCTCGCGTCGCGGTTCTGTTCTGCGTTCATGATCGTATTCGTCGGCTTGATGCTGATCGTCAGCGTCGCCCGTGCGAGCGATCGTGCGTTCTCCGTTCGCTACTCCTCGAACGACACCGGCAACATCGCCTTCGCGGCGAACACGCTGATGACGTGCCCGTCGTCGGACAACTCGTGCGACAACGTCCAGGACAGCGGCCCGCGGACGACCGCGAACAGCGACTACAACAACGACAGCTACGACATGCAGTACGTGGACGTCGACAGCGACTCGACCACGTACGACTCGAGCCGCGCGGGCCTGACGCTCCCCGCCGGCGCGCAGGTGCTCTTCGCCGGCCTGTACTGGAGCGGCGACCGCTCGCCGAACAGCAGCACGCTGAACACGCCGGCCGGCTCGTCGCGGACGACCGTGAAGATCAAGGCGCCGGGCGCCTCGGCCTACACGACGCTGACCTCCGACCAGACCGACGACTCGGACTACGACAGCCACATCTACTCGAGCTTCAAGGACGTCACCTCGATCGTGGCCGCCGCCGGCGCCGGCAGCTACACGGTCGCCAACGTCCAGGCCGGAACGGGCCAGAAGGGCTACGCCGGCTGGGCCATGTACGTCGCCTACCGCGACACGTCGCAGCCCGCGCGCAACCTGACGATCATCGACGGCTTCAAGTCGATCGGCCCGAGCGACGGCCCGACCAACATCCCGGTCTCCGGCTTCCAGACCCCGCCGGCCGGCACCGTGCACTCCGAGCTGGGCATGCTCGCCTGGGAGGGCGACCTCGGCATCGTCGGCGACACCGCCTCGCTGAACGGCACGACGCTGTCCGACGCGCAGCACCCCGCCACGAACTACTTCGACTCGAAGATCAGCCGCAACGGCGTCCTCTACACGGACAAGACGCCGAACTACAACACGCAGATGGGCATGGACCTCGCGTTCCAGAACGCGGACGGCCTGCTCGGCAACAACGCGACGAGCGCGACCATCCGCGTCACCACCTCGGGCGACCTCTACCTCCCGAGCGCGTTCTCGTTCACCACCGAGCTCTACGCGCCGAAGATCGACCAGGTCAAGACCGTCACCGACCTCAACGGCGGCAACGTCGAGCAGGGCGACACGCTCGAGTACCGCGTCAGCGGCACGAACAACGGCCAGGACGGCGCCGTCAACTTCATCCTCCGCGACCCGATCCCGGCCGGCACGACCTACGTCCCCGGCTCGATCAACATCGTCCAGTCCGGCCAGAGCGGCTCGACCGGCGTCAAGACCGACGGCACCGGCGACGACCAGGCCGAGCTCGACGGCGCGAACCGCGTCATCGCCCGCCTCGGCGACGGCGCGAGCAGCAGCGCCGGCGGCAAGATCGGCATCGGCAAGAGCTACGACGTCCGCTTCCGCGTGAAGGTCAACGGCAACCCGCCGACCGGCACGACGATCGCCAACACGGCGACCTCGAGCTTCAACTCCGAGTCGCTGAACACGCCGCTGACCGCGGTCTCCTCCGCCTCGGTGATCGTCAAGTCGGTCGACCTCAACGTCACCAAGACGCGCAACGGCACGATCGTCCCGGGCGCCAACAACACCTACGACATCGTCGTCAAGAACGTCGGCGAGGCCAACTCGACCGGCACCGTGACGATGACCGACACGCTGCCCTCGACGCTGACCCCGGTCACCGCGACCGGCACCGGCTGGGCCTGCGGCATCGCCGCGCAGACCGTCACCTGCACGCGCTCGGACGCGCTCGCGCCGACCGCCTCGTACCCGACGATCACGCTGACGGTCCACGCCGCGGCCGACGCCGAGGGCGCGATCGACAACACCGCCACGATCGGCGGGGGCGGCGACGGCAACCTCGCCAACAACACCTCGACCGCCCCGGGCACCGCGTCGCCGCAGATCGACCTCGCGATGACCAAGGACACCGACCACGCGACGGTGGGCATCGGCGACCTCATCACCTACACGCTGGTCGCGACCAACAACGGCCCGTCGAAGGCGACGAGCGTCACGGTCACCGACCCGCTTCCCGCCGGCCTGCAGTACGTCAGCGTCACGCCCTCGAAGGGCACCTGCACCGGCACCGCGACGGTCAGCTGCGCCATCGGCTCGCTGAACCCCGCCGAGACCGCCACGGTCACGATCGTCGTCCGCGCCACCGCGGCCGCCGCCGGCACCACGGTCCGCAACACGGCGTCCGTCGCCGGCGCGCAGCCCGAGACGAACACCACCAACAACTCCGACTTCGCCGACGTCTACGTCGCCGGCTCCGACCTCAAGGTCGTCAAGACCGCCAGCCCGGCCAACCCGGTCGCCGGCGGCCCGATCAGCTGGAACATCACGGTCGACAACCTCGGCCCGTCGACCGCCACGAGCGTCAACCTGCGCGACGTCATCCCGACGCAGGTCCAGGGCACGCCGACGGTCACCGTCGTCTCCGGCACCGCCACCTGCGCGATCGCCTCGGGCGAGCTCAACTGCAACCTCGGCACGATGCTCGCGGGCGCCCAGGTCAAGGTCCGGATCGACGGCACGCTGAAGGCCGACCTCGGCACCGCGCGGATCGACAACACCGCGACCGTGTCCGGCGCCGAGCCCGAGGTGAACACCTCGAACAACACCTCGACCGCGTCCTCGGACGTCGTCTCCTCCGCCGACGTCCAGATCACCAAGGCCGCCTCGACCAACGGCATCGACGCCGGCGACACCGTCACCTACACGCTGACCGCCAAGAACAACGGCCTCTCGGTCGCCAACGGCGTCAGCATCAGCGACCCGATCCCGGCCGGCATGACGTTCGTCTCGGCCGACGGCGGCTGCACCAACGGCAGCGGCGGCACGATCACCTGCGTCATCGGCACGCTGGCCAAGGACGCCACCGCGGTTCGCCACATCGTCCTGAAGGCGGCCGACTCGACCACCGGCGTCGTCCAGAACACGGCGACGGTCACCGCGACCACGCCGGACTCGAACCCCGCCAACAACACCGACACGGCTCCGGTCGTCGTCTCGCCGAAGGCCGACCTGGCGATCGTCAAGTCCGCCTCGCCGACCGCGGCGATCCCGGGCGACAACGTGACCTACACGCTGGTGGTCACCAACAACGGCCCGTCGACCGCGACCGGCGTCAGCATCAGCGACCCGCTCCCGAGCGGCGTGACCTTCGTCTCCGCGGACAGCGGCTGCACGTTCGCCTCCGGCACGATCACCTGCACGATCGGGACGCTGGCCAAGAGCGCGACGGCCACCAAGCACTTCGTCGTCAAGGTCGCCGACGCCACGACCGGCACGGTCCACAACGTCGCGACGGTCTCGGGCACCACGCCCGACCCCAACCCGGCCAACGACTCGGACGACGCCGACGTCACCGTGACGCCGAGCGCCGACGTCGCCCTGGCCAAGTCGGCCTCGCCGACCGCCGTCTCGGCCGGTGACAACGTCACCTACACGCTCGTGGCCACGAACAACGGTCCCTCGACCGCGACCGGCGTCAGCATCAGCGACCCGCTGCCGGCCGGTGTGACGTTCGTGTCCGCCGACAGCGGTTGCGCGCTGGCCGGCGGCACGGTGACCTGCACGATCGGGACGCTCGCGAAGGACGCGAGCGCGACGAAGCACTTCGTCGTCAAGATCGCCGACGCGACGACCGGCACGGTCCACAACGTCGGCACGGTGTCGAGCATCACGCCCGACACCAACCCGACCAACAACACGGCCTCGGCCGACGTGACCGTCGCCCCGAAGGTCGACGTCGCGCTCGTCAAGACCGCGTCGCCGACGACGGCGACCCCCGGCGACAACGTGACCTACACGCTCGTCGCGACCAACAACGGCCCGTCGACCGCCAACGCGGTCAGCATCGGCGATCCGCTTCCGAGCGGCGTCACGTTCGTCTCGGCCGACAGCGGTTGCGCGTTCGCCTCCGGCACGGTGACCTGCGCGATCGGCACGCTCGCGAAGGACGCGAGCGCGACCAAGCACTTCGTCGTCAAGATCGCCAACGCGACGACCGGCACCGTCCACAACGTCGGCACCGTCTCGACCACCTCGCCGGACTCCAACCCGGCCAACGACTCAGACGACGCCGACGTCACGGTGACGCCCAAGGCCGATGTCGCGCTCGTCAAGACGGCCTCGCCGACCACGGCGTCGCCCGGTGACAACGTGACCTACACGCTCGTCGCGACCAACAACGGCCCGTCGACGGCGACCGGCGTCAGCATCTCCGACCCGCTTCCGAGCGGCGTGACCTTCGTGTCCGCCGACAGCGGCTGCGCGCTCGCCAGTGGCACCGTGACCTGCACGATCGGCACGCTCGCGAAGGACGCGACGGCGACCAAGCACTTCGTCGTCAAGATCGCCAACGCGACGACCGGCTCCGTCCACAACGTCGGCACGGTCTCGGCGACCACGCCCGACCCGGACCACTCCAACGACAGCGATGACGCCGACGTCACCGTGACCCCGAAGGTCGACGTCGCGCTCGTCAAGACCGCGTCGCCGACCAGCGGCTCGCCCGGCGACAACGTGACGTTCACGCTCGCCGTCACCAACAACGGCCCCTCGACGGCGACCGGCGTCAGCATCGCCGACGCCCTGCCCGCCGGCCTGACCTTCGTGTCCGCCGACAGCGGCTGCACGAACGCCTCGGGCACGATCACCTGCACGGTCGGGACGCTGGCCAAGGACGCCAGCGCGACCAAGCACGTCACCGTGAAGATCGCCGCCGGCGCGACCGGGACGATCCACAACGTCGCGACCGTCACCTCGACGACGCCCGACACGAACCCGGCCAACAACTCCGACGACGCGGACGTCGCCGTCACCGACGACGCCGACCTCTCGATCGTCAAGAGCAGCCAGGCCACCGCGACGCCCGGTGAGAACGTCGAGTACACGCTCCTCGTCCACAACCACGGCCCGTCCGCCGCCTCCGGCGTGAAGGTCACCGACGCGATCCCGGCCGGCACCACGTTCGTCTCCGCCTCCAGCGGCTGCGCGAACGCGAGCGGCACGGTCACCTGCATCATCGGCGGCCTCGCCAACGGCGCCGAGACCACGCTGCACATCACGGTCAAGGTGGGCGCGTCGACCGTCGGCATCGTCCACAACGTCGCCGTCGTCTCCGCCGACACGCCGGACTCCAACCACGCCAACGACTCAGACGACGCGGACTTCACGGTCGCGCTCGCCGACCTGTCGATCGACAAGAGCGTCCTGCAGACCGACGCCGCCCAGGGCGACGTCGTCGACTACACCCTGAAGATCCGCAACGACGGCTCGGGCACGGCCCACAACGTCGTCGCCTCGGACCCGCTGCCCGCCGGCCTGGACTTCGTCTCGGTCGACACCGGCGCCTGCGCGTTCGCGGGCGGGGTCCTCACCTGCAACCTCGGCGACATGGCCGCCGGCACCGAGAAGCTCGTCCACTTCAAGGCGAAGGTGACGATCGGGCCGTCGACCGCGGTCGACCACCAGCACTTCCTGCCCGTCTCGAAGGTCGAGCAGCAGGTCGACCTCGAGGCCGGTCAGACGCGCTCGATCGAGCTCTCCTGCCCGACCGGCACGATCATGACCGACGGCGCGATCCGCTTCGACTCGGTCGACCAGGCGACGGGCACGCCCGGCTCGCTGCTGGTGCTGCGCTCGCGCAGCAAGGCCGGTGACGCCAAGACCTACGAGTTCACCGTCAAGAACACGGCCACCGGCCGGATCCAGACCAAGGCGTTCGGCACCTGCCTCGCGGACACCACGTCCGTCGAGAACGGCCACACGCACGCGGTGATCGTCGGCGAGCCCGTCACCGCGACGGTCCTCGGCGCCCCGGTCGGCCGCACCGACGTGTCGGTCGCCTGCGGCCCCGGCCAGGTCGCCGTCAGCCCGGGCTACACCTCGGCCGGCGGCACCGTGCGGATCGTCCGCACGTGGCCCGACGGCACCGGCCGCGGCTTCACCCTCGACGTCAGCGGCGCCCCCGCCGACGTGACGGTCTCCGCCCGCTGCATGAACACGAAGCTCGCCGAGACCAACGGCCACACGCACGACGTCGACCTCGAGTTCCGCGAGAAGACGATCGACGTGCCGGCCGGCCAGATCATCGACACCTCGGTCATCTGCGGCGATCAGTCCAAGGGCATCGTCTCCGCCTGGGACATGCCCGACGGCCTGCTGCCGCTCGGCAACGACCCGCAGCCGAAGTCGCGCGTCTTCCGGATCCAGAACACCACGGATCACACGATCACCGCGAAGCTCGGGCTGCTCTGCATCGGCGACCGCACCAAGGGCGGCGCCGGCAACGACAAGATCGTCAACTCGGCGACGGTCACGAGCGCGACCCCGGACGTCGACTCCGACGACCAGGCCGACTCGGCGAACCTGCACCTGATCGACGCGCCGGCCGCCCCGGCCGACGATCCGGCCCCGAGCGACACCCCGGCCCCGGCCGACACGCCCGCCCCGAGCGACGCGCACTCGAGCGTCAGCTCGGTGAGCAGCCGCACGGCGAGCCGGTCGACCGCGGCGGCCCCGGCCGTCACGGCGACGCCGGCCGCGCCCTCGGCGATCACCGCCGAGGTCCAGAAGATCACGGTCGACCGCAGCGGTCAGCTGTCGGTCACGGTCAGCTGCGCCAAGGGCTGCTCCGGCACGCTGACGATCCGCGCCACGGCGACGATCAAGATCGGCGGCAAGACGTACAAGAAGGGCGCCAAGATCGCCAGCGTCAAGTACAAGGTTAAGGCCGGCAAGAAGACCGCCGTCAAGGTGAAGCTCTCCAAGGCGCTGGCCAAGGCGGCCAAGGCCGGGAAGCTGAAGCAGGTGAAGGTGACGCTCGGCTAGGGCGTCAGGCGCTCAGCGTCAGCTTCCGCGGGCTCGAGCGGAAGCCCAGCTCCATCAGGAGCTCCTCGAACGCGGAGCCGATGATCGGCTCGCCGTTGAGCCGTTCGAGCGAGAGCTTGCGGCGGCGGTCGGCGAGCACGAAGGTCGCGAGCGCCTCGAGCGCGGGCCGCAGCCGCGGGTCGTCGTCGGCGACGAGCGTCAGCAGGCCCCGGCCGCCGCGCTCGGCGTAGACGACCGGCTCGGCGCCGACGAGCACGACGTGCGCGCCGGCGACGCGCTGCGGCGTGCGGCTCTCGTCCGTGCGCTTCGGCCACTTCAGCGACGCGCCGTACGGCTGCGCCGGGTCGGTCGCGGCGAGCACGAGCGGCGCGGCCTCGGTGCTCTCCTTCTGCGCGCGCAGCCGCTCGACCGCGCCGGGGAGCGCGAACTGGGCGCCGCCGAGCCCCTCGACGAAGTAGCCGCGGCGGCAGACCCCGAGCGTCTCGAGCGCGCCGAAGCTGTCGTAGAGCATCGAGAACCCGCCGGGGATCCCCTCGGCGAGGACGTGCTCGCGGGTGACGATGCCGTAGCGCTCGAGCAGCAGCTCGGCCTGGGTGCGGCGCCGCGCGTCCGGCGCGGGCTCCGTGCGGAAGATCGACGAGGTCAGCGACCAGCGGCCTTGGACCTGCGCCTGCGCGCCGCCGCGGCGGGCGCCGCCGAAGCGCCGGCCGGCCCTCCGCTCCATCGAGGCCTTCTGCGCACGGGCAAGCGTGAGCCGCGGCGCGCGCAGCGGCGCCCACGCGTCGTTGGTCACCTCGCCGGCCCACACGAGGTCCCACAGCGCCTCCTGGATCTGCTCGGGCGCCAGCGGGAGCTCAGCGAGGAAGTCGCTGAAGAAGCACGGCGAGCGCGTCAGCCGCTCGCGCAGCAGGACGTGGTCGGGCAGGTCCGGCGCGTCGCCCTTGTGCGGCGGCGGGCCGATCGCCTCGGCGTCCTCGCGGAAGTACAGGGCGACGCGGCCGCTGTTGCGCCCGAGCGAGCCGGCGCCGACCCACACGACCTCGCCGGACGAGCACAGCTGGTCGAGCCACACCGCGGAGTACGCGCCGGTGCGCCGCGGGAGGACGTCGCGCTCCCACACCTCGACCGGCAGCGCGAGCCCCTGCAGCGAGACGAGCACCTCGCGCAGGCGGTCCGGTCCGGCCCCCGCGGGCGGATGCCTGTCGACGCCCTGCCAGCTCGGCAGCAGCACTGCGAGCGACCGCTGGTCGGACGCCTCGATCTCCTTGCGCAGCACCGCGAGCGACGCGCGCCGCAGGCGCCGCAGGACCTCGGTGTCGCACCACTCGCGGGTCGTCCCGCCGGGGCGCAGCTCGCCGCGGACGAGGTCGCCGGCGCGCTCGAGCTCGCGCAGCGCGAGCTCGACGCCCGGCGCGTCGTAGCGGACGCGCAGCTCCTCGGTCGTGAACGGCCCGTGGGTGCGCGCGTAGCGGCCGACGAGCTTCGTCAGCGCGTCGTCGACGTCGGCCACGAAAGCCTCGGGCAGGCCGCCGGGCGGCACGACGCCGAGCGCGTCGCGGTAGAGACCGGCGTCGTCGGCCG
>Ga0164241_10002815_pt1 | contig 18287 bp, 13 predicted proteins | sample OricomyardsoilBY_FD_108780 | JGI IMG/M metagenome (GOLD analysis project Ga0164241, IMG submission 108780) | Backyard soil microbial communities from Emeryville, California, USA - Original compost - Back yard soil (BY) | ecosystem: Environmental > Terrestrial > Soil > Unclassified | place: USA...
GTCAGAGCCGCTCAGTCGCCCTATCTTTCTTGCGACGCCAGCTCGGACCCGAGCTCGCCAGGGGTACCGAGCGCCGATCCGTGAGCTTCTGCAAGCGAGGCGCGGATCGGCAGCCCCCCCACCGGGAAAAGGCGCTAACCTCCCGCCATGGGCGTCTGGGAGCGAAGACGGGCGGGACGTTCGGGGTGGCTGGTGACGTTGTCACTCGCGCTGTTAGGCGTGGGCGCTTGCGGAACGCACTCGGGCAACAGCGGCGCGGGCGGCACTGCTGGAGCGAGCTCAGCGGGCTCGGGGAATTCAGCAGGCTGGGCGGGCTCGCTTGGCCAGGGCGGCGCAGCGTGTCCCCACGGGGCCGCTTGCGCTGGCGGCAGCGGTCAAGGGGGCCTCGACTTGATGTTGGGTGGCGCGAGATCGCATGGCGGTGCAGGAGGTGGCGCGAGCGGCGGCAACGTGGTGGACAATGGCGGCGCCATCAACGGCAGCTGCCAGCCGCCGGCGCTCGTCGCGCCCGGCTGTCTCACCGAGCTGGAAGACGGCTCCGAAGCCCAGTGCGACGGGCTGGACGACGATTGCGACGGCAGCGTCGATGAACGCTGCCCGTGCAGCCTGGGCGCGGTGCAGCCCTGCTTCCTCGGTCCGCCAGGGCGACGTGGCGTCGGCGCGTGCGCGGACGGCGCGCAGATTTGCCGGAAGGGCGGCGAGTTTGCCGCGTATTGGGGCGAGTGCAGCGGCGGCATCTTGCCGAGCTCCGAGACGTGCGACGGCCTCGACAACGACTGCAACGGCTGCGCCGATGATCTCGACGCCTGCACGCCGAGCGGGACCTGCCCCGCGCCCGGGGATCCGAGGACGCCCGACGGCGTGCCGTTCGCGCCGTACCCGCTGCGCGGCCGCGATTTCTTCAGCAGCGCCGTGCTCGACTGGTCGTGGACGATCCAGGGCGGGCCGTGCGACGCCTTCACGCAAGGCTCGCCGAGCTTCACGCTGGACGGCGCTGGCAGCGAGACGGCGACGTTCACCCCCAGGCTGAGCGGCGACTACACGGTGACGTTGACGGTGACGCCCGAAAGCGGTCCGATCTTCACGTGCACGTGGATCGTGCACATCGAAGGTCCCGGGCTACGCGTCGAGATGTGTTATCCCGAGAGCAGCACGCTGGATCTGGATCTTTACCTCAAGCAGCCTGGCTTCATGACGCCGTGGTTCACCGCTGATTCGCAGTTCAGCACCGCTCTCGATGCCTGCAGTTGGGCCAACTGCGAAGCGAACCTGCGCGGCGACGCAATCGTACCGACGCTGCCGCAAGCGATCACGCGAGCCGACTGGGGCTATCCGAACAGCCCGCTCGCGCTGTGCCAGCACGATCTGCAGGGCTCGGTCTGGCAAGCGCTCGGCTACTGCTCGAGCCCGCGCCTCGACATCGACAACAACCTGAGCGAGGCGACGGGCGTGCCCGAGAACATCAACGTCGACGCGCCGCGCGACAACGAAACCTTCCGCATCATGGTCGCCAACTTCAGCGGTAGCGAAGCTCGGCCGCTGGTCAACGTCTATTGCGACGGGCGGCGAGCGGCGACGATCGGCGCCGCCCCCGATCAGCTGGCCGCGTTCAGCGGGACGCCCGGTAGCCTCGGCATCGGCGCGTTATGGCGCGCGGCGGACGTGACCACTCACGTGAGCGGCGGTAAGACCAGCTGCAGCGTGGCCGTGCTCCACTCGCCCGGCGCCAGCAGCGGCTTCGACGTGACGTTCGACGATCCGCGCTACTGAGACGGTCGCCGCGGCTGAGTGAGTCGAGCGGCGCCTCTTCGAAGCGCTGCCGTCCGAGCGCATATTTCGTTCCGGGCGCGACGGGCCCCGTCGCTCTCGACGGCGTCCAGACGCGCTGGTAGCCTGATTTCTTCGCTGGAGAAGATCGATGGGCCAGACCGGGAGCTCGACCGCGCGTGCACCGTACCTGCGATGGGGGCTGATCTGGCTTTCCGCCCTCGGCGGCGCGTGCGGCAATGCGGATCGGCGTGACGCGTCGCAGCCCGCGCCGCAAGCGATCGCGGGCTGCGAGACGATTGACGTGGCTCCGTGCGACACGCACGAGCTCGGCTGTCTCCAGTCGCGCCTGGAGCTGGCGGCGTGCCTGCGCGACACGAGCCCCGGTCGGTTGCCCGCGATCAGCGTGATGACCGAGCAAGAGTACGCCGACTACTCGAACTCGCTGTATGACGGCGCGCCGCTCCGCCCCAATCACTTCGAGGTCGCGATGACGTGGCTAGGCCTGGCTCAGCCCGGCTCTTTTGCTTACACGCGGCTCGCGGGCGCAGATCTGGCGGACTGGTTTGGCACCTACCGCTGGCGGCAGCAAGACCTGCTGTTGATCGAGCATGGCAAACCTGCTGACGACGACGCCGCGAACGTGGAGCTGGTGGCGGCGCTGATCCTCGCGCTACGCGATCGAGACACCAACCTGGCGCGTTGGCCCACCGTCGTTTCGATCACCGACATCGACTCGAACTGGGGCGGCGACGCGATGTATTTCGGCGAAGCCCATTTCTACTCCAATCGTTACAAGGCCGCGCTCGAGGGCCGCAGCGCGATCGATCTCGACGAGCTGACGCGCATCAACGCCAGCATTCGCGAAGACATCGCCTGGATCCGGTCGCAGCCGTCGTCTTACGTGGCAACGCTCGATCGCTTCCCCGAGAATTTCGGGGCGCGACTGGCGTGCCTGGCGTGGAATCGCGACGGCGCCGAGGGCGTCAATGGCCTGTACGAATCGAAATTCCTTACCCACCAGCTGATGGCGGCTGAAACCGAGCAGGGCGAGGCGCCGCCGGTGAGGCTCCACGCCCAGCCGATCGCCCCTGACGGCTGGGTGAGTGACCCGAGCATCACCGCGATCGGCGCGTGGGGGCTCTTCTTGTCGCTGAGCCGGACCTCGTCGACGGACGAGGCGTGGCCACTTTCGCTGGGCTGGCGCGGCGATCAGATCTACGTCTTCAAGGGGGCTCCGCCGAGCGAAGATACGGCGCTGGTCTGGCAGCTCGAGATGGATAGCGAAGAGTCGGCAGCAGCGCTCGAGACGAAGCTCGCCGCCGGCACGCCTGATGCCGAAATTCAGCGCGACGGCACCTTCGTCACGCTCGCGATCACGACCGCCGACAACGCGCTCGACTGGGCGTTCGTCACCGACTGAGTGCTCAGCGAGCTCGAAGCAGATTGATATCGGAGGAGCGATCTCGACACCCTCGAACAGCGAGCTCGCCAATTCAGCGATCCATGCGAGACTTTCACCTCACCCCGCGCCAACGTTCGACCGGGCTGCTCGTCATCGTGCTCGGCCTGAGCGCCTGCGGCAAAGTCGACTCCAACCCGCACGGGACCGCACCCGACGACGACGGCGGGCAGGCAGCCGCCGCGCCCGGCAACGGCGGCAGCAGCAGCAGCAGCAGCGGTAGCGGCGGTGCACCAACAGCTGGCCACGCTGGTGAGGCGGGGGCACCCGCAGGAGGAACCTCGTCGAGCGGAACCGCTGGCAGCGGTGGCGCGATCGCCGGCACCGGAGGCAGCGGCGTCGTGCGCGATCCGGAGTGCGTCGACGCGCTGCCCTTCGACGGCAACATAGAGGTGACGTGGGGTAGCGGACAGCTCGCCAACCCCGTCAAGAGCGTATCCGGAGATCTCACCGTCTACGGCACCACCAATGATTTGGCCGACGTGCGCTGCCTGGAATCGGTGGGGGGCGACGTCCACGTCAAGGGGGTGACCAACGATCTGAAAAGGCTGGCGCGCCTCCGGTCAGTGGGTGGCAGTCTGATCATCGAAGGCGACAGCGCGCTCATCGATCTGTCTGGCTTCGAGTCGCTCACGTCGGTCGGGGTCAGCCTGACCATCGGCGGTAACTCGGCCCTGGTGAGCTTGAACGGCAGCGCGCTCCGCTCCGTCGGAGACAGCATCGTGATCCGCGAAAACGCATCGCTGTTGGACCTCGACGGCCTGGGGCTCATCACCGAGATCAACAACCTCGAGATCAGCCAGAACGCCAAGCTGAGGAGCTTGACCGGCCTGGCCAACGCCACCGGCCGCGGCGGCGACCTCGAGATCGCAGACAACCCCGCGCTGCAGAGCTTGCTCGGTCTGCAGCGCGTCGCCGACGTGACCAATCTCACGATCGTGAACAACGACTCGCTGTCCGACCTGACGGGGCTGGAGGCGCTGACGGGTTCCATCGGCAACGTCCAAATTGGTGACAACGACGCGCTGACCAGCCTGGCCGCGCTCAGCGGCGTCAACGGCATGAACGACGTGAGCATTTTTGCTCAGGGCCGGCTGCTCGATTTGAAGGGCCTGGAAGGCCTGCTCAGCGTCGGACGTTTCACGCTCCGGGGCAATCCCGGCCTCACGAGCATCGAAGCGCTGCATCACCTCACGACGATGTACGCCTTCGACGTGAGCTCGACCGCGTTGACCTCGCTGAACGGCCTCGACCAGATCCAAACGCTGTTCGACCTCTCGATCATCAGCACGCAGCTCGCCAACCTCAGCGGGCTTGGGCAGCTCGAGGTGATTAACGACGACTTCGATCTCGAAGCGAACGATCAGCTCGCGAGCCTGGTTGGCCTCGAAGCGCTGAAGAGCGTCGGGACGATGATGGTCAGCGGCCAGCCCGCTCTGACCAGCCTCGCCGCGCTCAGCGAGCTCGAGACCGTCAACACGGCCGGCTTTTCGAATAACCTCGCGCTGTCGAGCTGCGAGATTCGAGATTTGCTCGACCGCTGCGGCGCCACCTATGATCAGGGCGGAAACGGCCCCTGCAACTAGCGCCGCTCGCGCCGAATCGATCATGAAACCAATACATTGCTCCGCCTTCCTCGTGGCACTGCTCACTTTGCACGGCTGCGGGTCGGTCGAGTCCAATCCCAAGGGCGGCGCTCGGGACGGCGACGTCGATCCGGCCGGGGGGCACGCCGTCGGCGGCAGCGCCGGCACGAGCAGCGCCGCCGGCGCGACCTCCGGCAATAGCGGTAAGGGCGGCAACGGCGCGGCCGGCCCGGGTGGCGCGGCCGGCGCCGGCTCGACGCCGACCGGTTCCGCCGGCAGCGCGGGTGCGGCCGCGGCCGGCTCCGCCGCGATGATCGACCCGGAGTGCGCGGGAGCGGTGACGCGCGAGGGGAACGTCCAGGTGTACACCGGCAGCGAGACCGGCGAGCTGCTCGGTGAAATCGCGGGCAGCCTTGCGATTTACTCGACGCCATCCGACCTGTCCGAGCTGCGGTGCCTCCGAGCCGTAGGCGGGGACCTCACCGTCGACAACGGGTCCACTAGTCTGAAGTCGTTGGGCCGGCTTCGCTCGGTCGGTGGCGATCTGAAGGTCAGCGGCAACACTACCCTCGTCGACTTGTCGGACTTCAGCGCCCTGGAGTCGATTGGAACGACGCTCGAGCTCACCGATAGCCCGTCGCTTACCACCTTGAGCGGAACCTCGCTCCGATCCGTAGGAACCCGGGTCGTCATCCGCGACAACCCGGCCCTGGTCGACCTCGATGGTCTGGAAGGCTTGTCGGAGCTGTTCGAGCTGATCATCTCGGGCAACACGAAGCTGCTGAACCTCGACGCCCTGGCCAACGTGAGCTTTCGCGGTGGCGACCTCGAGATCGCGGACAATCCCGCGCTCCGCAGCCTGGCTGGCCTCCACCGCTTCACCAAGGCGAGCTCGGTCGACATCAGCGGCAACGCGTCCTTGAACGACCTGAAAGGCCTCGAGAGCTTGACCGAAATCGGCGGCCTTGGCCTGTCCGTCGCGAACAACGCGACCCTGGGCAGCTTGGAGGCGCTCGGCGCCGTCGAATCGATGTACGCGCTCAACGTCGTCGACAACGCGGCGCTGCCGGATTTGTCGGGGCTCGAGCGCGTCACGCGCGTCTGGCGCGTTACCGTTCGCGGCAACCCGCAGCTTACGAGCATCGAAGCCTTGAGTAACGTCCGAACCATGGATGACCTGGACGTCAGCGATAACCCGCAGCTCGTGAGCCTGGCCGGCCTCGAACAGCTGAAGAACCTCAAATCGATCGCGGTCGCCGATCAGTCGGCGTTGACCAGCCTGGCGCCGCTCTCGGGGCTAGAGACCCTCGAAATCGGCACATTTTTCAACAATTCCAAGCTCGCCAGCTGCGAGATCGAAGAGCTCCTCAGTCGCTGCGGCGCAACGTTTCTGGACGTTCACGACAACGGTCCGTGCAACTAGCGCGGGCTATTTGAGGCGATCGGCGGCGGCGCGGATCTGCGCATCGGTCGGCGGCGTGGCTACACCGCGCGGGTCCCTCGAATTCTGGAACCCGACCATCCATCCCGGATATTCAGGAGGCAAGGCGCTGGCTTCGTCGAGTTGGGCGACCTGATCCGGGCTGAGCCGAAGCTCGGTCGCGGCCAGGTTGTCGGTCAGCTGCTCCAGCTTCTTGGCCCCGATGATGATACTCGTCACGAACGGTTTGGTGAGCTGCCACGCGAGCGCGACGCGGGCAACCGATGCGCCCGTCTCCCCTGCGACCTCGCGCAGCGCCGTGAGCACGCGCGGCAAGCGTTCCATGTCGACGGGTGGGAAATCGAATGAGGCCCGACGTGCGTCGGCGGGGCCCTTCTTGTCGGGATCGAATTTGCCCGACAGCAAGCCACCCGCAAGCGGGCTCCACGGCAAAACAGCGAGCCCGCGCGCCTGGCAGAGCGGCGCGATCTCGCGCTCGATGTCGCGCCCTACCATCGAATAGTAGACCTGCGCGCTCTCGAAGCGGGCAAGCCCATTCTGCTCCGCGAACGTGATGGCGTGAGACGCGACCCAGGCCGGCAGGTTACTGAAGCCGAGGTAGCGGGCCTTACCGGAACGAACGACGTCGTCGAGCGCGCGCACCGTCTCTTCGATCGGCGTGACAGGGTCGAAGCCGTGAACCTGATACAGGTCCACGTGGTCGAGCGCGAGCCGCCGCAGGCTGGCGTCGATGCTGGCCATGATGTGGGCGCGCGACAGGCCGACCTGATTGATGCCGGGACCGACGCGGCCGCGTACCTTCGTCGCGACAACGAGCTGCTCGCGCGGACGGTCGAGGTGCTTCAACGCTTCACCTACCAATCGTTCGCTGTCGCCGCTCGAGTAAACGTCGGCGGTGTCGATGAAATTGACGCCGGCGTCGAGAGCCGCCGCTACCAGCCCGAGCGATTCTTTGGGTCCGAGCTGACCTATCGCCTGCCACATGCCGGAAGTGCCCCCGAAGGTCATCGAGCCGAGGCAAACCTCCGAAACGTAGAGACCGGTCTTACCGAGCAAGTTGTATCGCATGCCCTCGAGCCTAGGGCGGCGAGCGCGCGCGAGGTCAAGGTGCGGAAAAACCGCCGGGAAATCGCAGCGTCAGCCGGCGTCAGCTGCAGAGGCTTGGCGCATGAGCACAAATTCGATCCGCCCCTCCGCCTCTATAAACATTCGCCAGATGTGATGATCGTTCGGAGCATGGCTGTCTGGCGCGGGGTTGCGCTAAGGTTCGAAGACGTGACCGGGCGCGGCTTTCGCGCACGTTCGGGCCAGTGCGTCAGCGGTCGATGGACGAGCAATGACGAGCCAAGACATCATTTGGGAGATGTTCCACGCCGCGCAAGGTCAGTGGCCGGGCGTGGCGCTCGCGTTCGATACCTTCGTCGCGCGCTGCGCTCGAGTCGAGGCGATGGAGGGCGAGCTGCCGCAGGAGGCGGCGGATCTGTACCTGTGTTGTGCTTGCGCGGCAGGCGATCCGGAGGCCCTGCGCGTGTTCGAACGGCAAAGCACGACGCTCGCCGAGCTTGCGATCAGGCGCATCGACAGCCGCGAAGACTTCGTCCGCGACACGCTGCAGGAGCTGTGGCGCAAGCTACTGGTCGGCGCTCACGCCAAGCTGCTGTCTTACTCCGGGCGCGGCCCGCTCGCGGCCTGGGTCAGGGTCGCGGCGACCCGCGTCGCGCTCGATCGACGGCGCGCCGGCAAGCTCGGACGCGAGCGGCACGTCGAGCTGAGCGAGCAGCTGGCTGCCGTCGACAACGATCTCGAGGCGCCGCTGCTGAGGGCTCGCTTCGGGCGCGCTTTTCAAGACGCGCTGCGCGCGTCGGTCGCGAGCCTATCGAAACAGGAACGCAACGTGCTGCGGCTGCACGCGGTCGGCCGCTGCAGCATCGACGAGATTGGCCGAGCTTACAACGTGCATCGCGCCACCGCCGCCCGCTGGATCGAGCGGTCGCGCTCCAAGATCTACGCCGAGGTGCAGAGCGCGTTGCAGCTGCAGCACCGGCTGACTGCGAGCGAGTTCAAGAGCTTGGCGCTGCTGATCGGCGCCGAGCTCGAGGTAAGCCTGGGGCTCGCCTCCAAGCCCTCGCCTAGGAGCGGGGACGAGCCGGAGCTCGAGGTACCAGGATGATCAAGCACGACGCAAGCAGCTCGCGGATGGTGACCGCCTGCCCGAGCGAGGACGACATGCTGGCGTTCGCGGCCGGCAGGCTTTCTCCCGAGCGCCGCAAGGCCGCTCACCTACATTTCGATGTCTGCGAAGTCTGCCAGGCGCTCCTCAACGAGGCCGTACACGCGCTCTGCGTCGCTCCAACGGTTCACTCCGTCAACGACGGCGTGGCGTGGGGCACGCAGTTTCGTCCTGGCACCGTCGTCGGGCAACGTTACGTGATTCGCCAGTTCGTCGCCCGCGGCGGCATGGGCGAGGTATACGAAGCCTTCGATCGGGAGCTCCAAGAGCGAGTGGCGCTCAAGACCGTCACCGCTACGACGTGCGACAGCCCGAACGCGGTTCGCCGGCTCAAAGCCGAGGTGCAACTGGCGCGGCGAGTCAGCCACCCGAACGTCTGTCGCATTTACGACTTCGGCACGCACGTCGCCTCCGCCGCCGCTCCCCCAACCTGCTTTTTGACGATGGAATTCGTGGACGGCCAGACGCTCGGCGAACGCGTGCGAAAAGGCGGAGCTCTCCCCGTCGACCAGGCGTGCGCGCTGGCGCGCGAGCTCCTGCTTGGGTTGACGGCAGCCCACGACGCCGGCGTCTTGCACCGCGACTTCAAGAGCGACAACGTCATGCTGCGTGGCGACGGTGAGCGGCCGAGCCCGTTGATCCTGGATTTCGGCTTGGCTCGCGCCCTCGATCGCGAGGGCGAGCCGCATAGCTCCACTCATCACGGCTTCGTGGGAACGTTCGCATACATCGCGCCGGAACAGCTCGACGGGGAGCCTCACTCCACCGCCAGCGACATCTATTCGTTCGGGGTGGTCTGGTTCGAGATGCTGACCGGTGAGCTGCCGTTCAAGTCCCGCTCGTCGCCGGCGCGCACGACGCTCGTGCGCTTGACACGAGCGGCGCCGCTGCCGAGCAGCAAAAACCCGCAAATTACGCGTGAGCTCGACGAGCTCGTGCTCGGCTGCCTACGTCGCTCGCCCGGCGAGCGCTTCCAGACGCCGGCCGACGTGCTGAAGCGACTCGATCAGGTCGTCAGCCGACGGCGGCTACCTCGGCGCTGGCGTGAGGTGGCACCGCTCTCGGCGGCGGGCCTGGTCGCAGGCACCGCGTGCCTCACGCTCGCGTCGTACCTTTCGTCGCCACCGAGCGCCCAAACGAAGGCGCCTCCGCCACCTGCGGCACGAGCCGCCGCCGCCGCTCCTCCACCGCCCGCATCCATCGCCCCCGGCGCCACCGCCATCGCCGCTCCCAGCATGAAGCCACCGGTGCAGCGCGACCGCGTCCCGCAACCGGGCGTACCGGCACGCAAGCCAACGCGGCGGGGGGCGGCTACCGAATCCGCCGCCACCCTCGCGCCGTCGTCCACACCGCTGCTGGTGGCCGCAAGCGCATCTCACGCCGAAGGCCCGCCCCCGCTCGAGACCGGAGCCGGATGGGAAGACCCGTTCGCCCAGCACGAGCGTTGATCAATCCTGCAGGGCACTGTGTCGAATCAAGCGCTCGAGGGTGGCGCGGCGCCCCGAAACGCCCAGCTTACGAAACGCTGTCGCGAGCTGATTGGCCACCGTACGCGGCGACGTGGCGCGCGCGCCGGAGATTTGCGCGTGGCTGTCGCCCGACACCAGCCGCCGTAAGACCTCGGCTTCCGCCAGCGACAGTCGGACGGGCAGCCGCAGATCGGGCCGCCGCGCGCTGACGACCTCGAAGCGCTCGCCCTCGACGCGAAGCTCGCTCAAACGGCCGAGGTTGGGGGCAATGTCGGGCCGGTGGAGCGCCAGCGCCGCCATCGTCAGTAGCGCCGGCGCGTGCGAGAAGCGCCCCGTTAGCCCCATCGTGCGCACGCAGTCTTGCATACTGGCGGTGATCGACGACAGACAGCGCTGACTGTCGTACGCGACCATCTTCGGTGATTTGCCGAGCAGGACGCTCTCGAGCAACCGCAGCTTGCGCGAATCGAGCGGCCGTGGCGGCACCGCCGCCGAAGATCTGACGAGCGCGAAGTGGCGCTCCTCCGTGGAAAAAGTATCACGGAAGACCCAGACTCCACCGCGGAGTCGTTCCCAGAGCTCGCCCAGGCAGAACGAGCGCGCGGCGTCGGCGTCCTGACGGATGGCGAGCTCTCTGAGCTCTTGCTGGTTGCACGACATTCCGTTTCTCCCTTCTGCTGGAACAGACGAGGTGACGGGAACGGAGTCGCAAATTTTCTCAATCGCTGTCGCGAGCGGTCGTGATATGCAGTCACTCAGTGTTGCGACGAGCGCGCGCCTCCTTTGCGGTCCTGGCCTGCTTCTCACCGCTGGTCGTGAGCGAAGGCGCGCGCGCCGAGGAGCCAACCAAGCCCGCCGATCAGGCCGAGCTCGCTTATCGGCGGGCGCGCTCGCTGTACGACGAGGGCGCGCTCGAGGCGGCGCTCGCTCAGATGCGCGAATCCTACCGGCTTTCACAGCGAGCGGAGCTGCTCTACAACATCGCTCGCATCGAAGACGAGCTCGGAAGTTGTCGACCGTCGCTCGCCGCTTACCGTGAATACCTCGACCGCGTGCCCGACGGCCGCTACCGCGACCTGGCGAGGCGGTCCACCGAGCGGCTCGCCACGCAGTGCGGCGAGCCCGAGCCCAGGGCAGTCGCGCCCGCGGCGACGACGAGCACGACCAGCGCCCCCCTGCTGACGCCCGCCAAGCCCATCCTGCAGCCGCCCGCGTCTGGCGCCGCCGACAGCACCCCGCGCTGGACCGCGGCTCGTTGGGTCGGGTTGTCGGCGATCGGAGCCGGCGCTCTGGCTGGCGTCGGTGCGATCTATTTTACGGCCGCGGCTGGCGACGCGCGCGACCGATTCCAGCAAAACGTCGACGACCGGGCAGCGGGGCGGGCACAGCTGAACACCGGCTTGCGAGACGAGCAGCACCGCGACCAGCGCTGGGCACAGGCGCTGGCCGTGACTGGTGGCGCGTTGGTCGCCGGCGGCGTGCTGCTCGTGCTGTTCGCCCCCCGCCCGTCTTCACCGGCTACGACCGTCGCGCTCGACGTGAGAGCAGGCCTCGTCACCACCAGCTTGACTCACAGCTTTTAGTCGCGCGGGGCGAGCCATCGAGCGCACGCCCCGGCGGTGAGATTCGCGCCGTAGCGGCTCCGGCGAGACTAGGATTGGGCGCTGGCGAAAGCGGGAGCCGTCTCGGCCACCAGCAGCTCCTTCGCCTGCAGCGACGTCGTCTCGTACCGGACCTGCACCGAGAACGCGGTCTGCCTGGCGAGCAGATCGGCGATGTGAGTGAAGATGGTGGAGTTGACGTTGAGCTGAAGTGAGCCGGGGGGCGGGGTTGTCGGGCCGCCACCGGGAATGATGATGCCGCTGACGGTCGGGACGGTGGATTTGGTGAGCGTGATCGAGCCCAAGAATACTTGGGCTACCAGCGGCGGGTTGAAGCGCAACGTGATCTGATCGCCAAAGCGTTTCGAGGTATTCATGACGACCTGCATGGGGCCCGTGAGCTGAAGTGACATGGTGCGCGATCCTTTCTCAAGAACGTGGTTGAAGGGCGAGCACGTTGCTCACCAATTCGAGGAGCCTAGTTATGCCCAAAATCTGCGCCGCGCGCTTTGGGCAATTCTTCGTACCAAACGCAGCATCGTGACCTGCCCCTCACTACGAGCATGCGTCTACTCGCCAAAGTGGGGCTGGAAAGAGAATTGACCGGAGCAGCTTTGGCCGCATTCGATCGCCGGCAGCGGGAAGTTATTGCTGCCCGGAAAGAGGCGAAGATCCGCGACCATCAGCTGCGCGTCAGCCCGAAACGCCATCGCCTTCGAGGTCGGAGCCCACTGAACGAAAGCGAGCCGCTCCGAGCTACCGCAGTACGCATTGGGAGCGTTCGGGAAGTCGTCGGAGCAGGCGTCACCGACCGGCACGTGGATCGACATCACGGAAAATACGTCGCTGCGATTCACGTTTTGGACGAGCAGCTGCGGCCCGCGTTGGAACGCGAAGAGCCGCTCGTCGGGCGAGAACGTGAAGCGCGTCCGGGTGCGCGTATCTTCGGCTCCGTAGAAAGCGAAGTGCGTGAGCTGCGGCGGCTTCTGCTGCAGATCGGCCCAGTACAGGAAGCTGCCGTCCACCTCGACCCTCGCAAACACGAACCACCGCCCGGAGCCGGAAAACGCGCGCGCCGTGCCGGCAGCCTGGGCGGTGCCGTAGCCGTAAGTGTGTCCGTCGGCGCCGCAGGAGCCCGGCGTGAGCACCGAAGTGTCGTCGTCACAAAAGCCGCCGAGCGTCGACGCGGTTAGGGCGTTGTTGTTTTCGTCGTTCGGATCGAGAACGAGCTCGAAGAAGCGAACCTCGCCGTGGTGGGTCGCACCGTCGCTGTTTCCCACATCCGCCACGCACGCGAGCCTTTCGACGCCCGCCGACCACGCCAAGAGCATCGGGCACGCTTCACCGTGGCCGGTCGGGAACGGGTAGATGCTACCGTGCTCGGCTGGAGCGATTCGCAGCTGCTCGCCGTCCAAGGTCGCGCTGTACTTGCCGCTAGGAGAGAGCAACTGGCTGATGCCGTGGTCCACCGGCGAGCCCACGCCATCGGCGGGGATGAAGGTCGTTCCGGGCGGAGCCGCGGTGATCATGAAGAAGCCCGACTGCGTCGGCGACAGCACCGTGCCAGGAAAGAAGTTGTAGACGCCGATGTGCGGCGCTTCGAAGCCGCTCGCGCCGAGGCTGGCGAAAAAGCTGTGCCGGTAGTGGTTGGGATTGTCCAGGACCTGACCGGGATGAATAGGATCCGGCAAGATCTCGGCCTGGAAAGCCACGAGCTGATTGCCCACCCAATACAGCTCCGAGTCGACGACCGCCGCGACCGCCGGACGCACGATCGGCGCGTCATGCGAGCCGGGCGCGGGCAAGCTGACGGCACCTAGATAAGTGTTGCCGCCAGCAGTGAAGCCCACTGCCAGCGCCGACGAATCAGGCGACCATGAGAAGGCCGCTATCGTGTCTTCACCGAGCCCGAGCACCTGCTCGTGGAGCGAGTCCAGCTCGACCAACGCCAGGTGTCGGCCGCGGCTCGCGCCCGCGTCGGCGTCGAAGCGATAGGCCAAGTATCGACCATCGGGCGAGAACTGGAAGTCGTAAACGCCCTGGTTGTTGTCGAGCAGAGCGGGGGCGGCCGGCTCGACGAAAGGATCGAGCAGCTGGAGACGCGGCTCGCCGGCTTCGAGCGCGGTGTAGGCAAACCAGCACGTATTCCGCGCCGAGACGGTGAAGTCGATCTGCCTCATGTTGCCGGCAGCGTCCTGTACGCGGATCGGCAGCGTCGTCTCTCCGGGCGCGACGACGTCAGCGTGAAGCGTGCCGCGCGCGCTCTGCATCGGATCGGTTTGGATTTGCCAGTCGGTGGCGTCAGTGGCGAGCTCCCACTGATAGGGGGGCTGCCCGCCAGAAACGACCAGCGTCGTCTCGTAAGGCCGGGACGCACACGGCTGGACCAGCTGCGTCGGCAGCACCGCGAGCGGGCTCGGATCCGGGGACTCCCCTCCAGCCCCCACCGTGCTCGCGCCGGCCGTGCCACCACCGTCCTCCGCTCCCTGCCCTCCCGCGCCGTTCGGCGCGTATCCGCCGAGCACGGGCGCGTCACCGCCGCCAGGGCCACGGGCTCCCACGTCGCGGCCAGCTGCGCCTCCGCCCTCATCGCCCGGCGCACCGCCCTCCACCGTGCACGGCCGCCCCTCGACGACACAGGCTGGCAGCGAAACGTCGGAAAGACACCCCGCGGCCCCGCTTACCAAAAGCGCCGACACCAAAAGCACCACGCCAAGCGACGATTTCGCACCATCGCGTGTCTTCGCCGGCGCTTCGCTGTTGCGCATACTACCCATGACGCTCCTCCCCTCCTTCGGTCGCACTCTTCGTGCGCCGATGACGCTGACGTATTTCGCGCGCGTCCACCACGGGGAACGTCGAGCTCCGAGACAATGACCATCCATCAGCAAACCGTTCGGCGGCTCTGACGCTGACGAAGTCGGCGTTCGCCTCCAGCGAGCCACTTGGCGGGCCCCCGCAAATGCTCTAGCAACAGTCGATGAGTCGTCGCCCCAAGACCGTGGCCCGCGCTGCGCGCCCTCCAGGCGCCGGCCCGGCTGCTCCCCCGGCGGGGCTCGCCCTCCACGAGGCGGCGACTCGGCTGCAGGCGCTGCTCCGCGAACGAGCGCGATTGCTAAGGGAAGTGCAGAAGAAGAAGCTCTACCTGGAGCGCGCGCGCGAGCAGGCGTCACGCGCCGCCGCCGCCGCCGTTGCGGTGATGGCGCCGTTGATTCAGCGCCACGACGCGCTGATCGCCGAGCTTGGCGCGCTGTTCGCCGAGCTACTCACGCCCGGCCGAATCTCGGCCCGCGCCCGCAAGCAGGTCGAAAAGCTCCGTCAGCTGCTCGTGCTACAGGGCATCCTGTCCGCGGGCGAGAGCAGCGTCCTCGACAGCGAGCCTCCCGCCGTGGAAGACGAGCCCACACGACAGCAGCGTCGGGACCGGCCCCGGGCGGCGCGGGCGGGCGCAAAGCACGTGCCCGGCCCCGCCACCGAGGTCGCCGGGGCGGAGCAGGTGGGCCAGCAGCGCCGCTCCCTGCGAGAGCTGTTCCGGAGCTTGGCCAAGGCCGTTCACCCCGATCAAGCGCGCCACGACGACGACCGAGAGCGGCGAACGGAGGTGATGAAAGAGGTCACGCGCGCTTACGAAGATGGCGATCTGGCACGGCTACTGGAGCTCGAGAGCAGCTGGCAAAGCGAGCAGTCCGTCTCCGACGCTGGCGACTCGATCGCGCGCTGCCGAGAGCTCGAGCGCGTCAACCGCGAGCTCCTGGATCAGGTGCGGCGCCTCACGCGCCAGACGCGGGACATCAAACGCGAAGCGCTCGAGGCGGCCATGGGCCTGTCCCCCGACGAGCTCGCCGAGCAAGCGGGCCGCGAGCTCGACGAGCTCGACGAAATCTGCCGGTTCGTCGAGAAGCTACGCGACGGCAGGATGACCGCCGCCGAGCTCGCGCGCGGTCCTCGCTCGTTTCACGGCGACCGCGAGCTGGAGCTGCTCGAGCAATTGTTCGCTGAGTAGTGGACCCGACCACGGACGTGAACGGCGCTCATGCGGCTTGAAAATAATGCGATAGCCTCCGCTCCCACTGGCTGCCAAGGTCGGCGCCGTGCTCGACGACGTTTCCAGCTCGACTCCCATCGCGACGTCCTTCGCGACCGCGCCCGTCGCCAGGCCAGTCCTGAGCTACGCCCTGCGGCTCCGCGGGATCCGCGTGCAAAGTCACGTGGGCGTGAGCGACTCGGAACGTGCGCAGCCTCAAGAGCTGCGGGTGATGGTCGACTTGGAGCTGGCGGGCGCGCACTATCCCTCGGCGGACGAGCTCGAGCAAGCCGCCGACTATGCGGAGATCGTGCGCACCTCCGCGGAGCTCGCGCGTGAGAGCTCCTACCGGCTGCTAGAAACGTTCGCGCTCCGCCTTGCGCGCCGCCTCGGCAACCGCTGGCCCGCCGCCGAACGCGTTCGAGTCGCGGTCACCAAAGCCAAGGTCCCGGTCCTGCCGCCGACCGACCAAGCGACCGTCGAGGTGCGTCTCGGCAAATCGTTCACGTGACGTCGAGACGTCGACGGCTTTCACAGGTTGAGCTTGGCGCCGACCTGCAGCCAGCGCGGCGGATTGGGCCTCGCACCATAGGGTCGACGTGACACCAGGTCGCGCTCGTTCAGGACGTTGCGCAGGTTCGCGTACAGCTCGAGCGGGCCGAGAATACGAACCCTCACCCCGACGTCGAGCCACGTCTGCGCGTCAGTGGCCAGCGACTCCGAAAGCGGGGTGCGACCGGCCTCTTCGCGCATGCGTGACACGTAACCCAGGCTTGCGTAGGCGGCGGCGCGCTCGACCTCTGCCGCCAGGGTGGCGCTCAGCTGGTGCTGCGGAATGTAGGGTATGCGGTCGCCCTTCCTGACCGTCCCGTAGATCGGGTCCTGCGATACGAAGTCGTTCTGAAAGGCGGCGCGGGTGAGGGTGTACGACGCCGACATCGGCAGCCTCAGCGGCTTGCCGACGGCGATCTCGTGCGCCGCGAACGCCTCGACGCCGTAGATGTGAGCCCGACCGGCGTCGAATTGTCGATCGAGGCTCTGATCGACGCAGCCGCTCGAGATCGTGCAAACGTCGGTGAGATTCGAGTAGTCGTTGAAGAAGCCGATCGCCTCGAGGCGCGCCTTGCCCGAGCTGAAGCGCGCGCCCGCTTCGTAGTTGACGCTGTACTCTGGCTTCACCCTCTTGCCGCTGCCGGGCGGTGGCGGGCTGAAGCCGCGGTAAACACCGGCGAGCAGGCCGAAGCTGGGCACCACGCTCCAAAACGCACCCGCGCCCGGCATCACCGCCACCGTGGAGCCCTTGGTGGTGGTGAGGGCGAGACGATCCTCGCTTCGGGAGCGGATGATTTCGATTCGAACGCCCGGCGTCAGCGTGAGCGAGCGCCAGGTCACCGCGTCGATGGCGTGGAGAGCGAGCGCGTAGGTGCGGTCCGTGTTCGACACCGTCACCTGGGTCGCGGTGCCGTCCGGGACCAGCACGCCGCCGACCATCTGGAAGCCGTCCTGGCTGTGCCGGCGCTTGATCTCGTCGTAGTGCAGCCGTACACCAAGCTCCATGCGCTGCTCGAGAGGGCCGTCCGCGCGCTGGTGCGAGATCACGCTTTGGACGCCTTCGTTGATGAAGGCGCGATCGTTCGGGCCGATCATGATGCTGTCGAGTGGAGTGGCGCTGTCGGCTTGGCCGCGCAAAACCGCCAGATAGCCGGCGTTGGTCGGATCATCCGGGTGGGTCAAAATGTCGAAGATCTGCGCCGCGCGCATCGAGTTCACCTTGCGCCAGATGCGGGCGTAGGCGTGGCGGTAGGCGGCGCTCTTGATCTGGATCTTGTGGCTCGGGTCGTCGAAAGTGTGAAAAAGAACGCCCGACGCCCGGTGATTCTTCATTTGGTCGAGCTGGCTCGCCGGGTACCGCTGGTCCGGATTGGCGCGCAGATCCGCGTCCGTCAGCCCCAGGTAGCTCTCGTTCGAGACCTCATCGGCGTAGGCGAGCTTGAGCAAGAATTCTTGACGTTGTCGGGCGCGAGGGTCGAGCACGTAGCTCGCCTTGACCATGAAGTCGTTGCGGGTCGAGCCGGTGTCGGCGCCGCTCGGCAGCTCTTTGAAGCCGTTGTTGGCCAGGCGCGTGCCGCTCACCAGGAAGCCGACCTGTTCGTTACTGTAACCGAACCAGCCGTCGAGCTTCTGGTATCCGTACTCGCCGAAGCCCATGTCCAGCCCGCCGCTGGCGCGCGACGGGATCGGGCGCGAGATGAAGTCGATCGCGCCGCCGACGGTTTGGGGGCCGTAGGCGATGGCGGCGGGGCCCTTGATCACGCGCACCGACGTCATGCGCGTCATCAGCGGAAAGTAGTAGGCGGCGGGAGCGGAGTACGGGGCAGGGCCGAACAAGATGCCGTCTTCCATCAGGGTCAGCTTCTTGCTGCGATCGGGGTTGGCGCCGCGAATGCCGATGTTCGGCCGCAGGCCGACGCCATCCTCGATACGCACGTAAACGCCCGGCACTTGCTGCAGGATTTTGCCGGCGTCGTCGAGCTCGTGACGCTCGAGCTGCTGCTTGTTGATCACGTGGGCTGAACCGGGCGTTCGCGCCAGCTTCGTCCCGACGATCGTCACCTCCGACGAGGCGGAGTCAGGGCTCGCCACCGGCGGGGCGACCTCGGTGGGCGGAGGCGGCGCCGGCTCCGTCGCCGGGTCCGCGCGCACGGAC
>Ga0164241_10002816_pt1 | contig 18286 bp, 17 predicted proteins | sample OricomyardsoilBY_FD_108780 | JGI IMG/M metagenome (GOLD analysis project Ga0164241, IMG submission 108780) | Backyard soil microbial communities from Emeryville, California, USA - Original compost - Back yard soil (BY) | ecosystem: Environmental > Terrestrial > Soil > Unclassified | place: USA...
AAGAGGTAGAACATGACCAAGAGGAAGACCATCGGGAGGATGGTGACGAGCGCGCCGGAGAGCCACGGCGAGCCCTCTTCCTTCTCGAAGGTGACGCGGACGCCGTTCTTCACGAGCGACTCGGCGAGCGCATCGCTCTTGTCGGGGCCGATCGCCGTCTTCTGCTCCTTCGCGTTGTTCTTCGTCGGGTCGACGACGACGAACTGGTACTCGCGATCTTTGATCGAGACCGACTCGACGTGCGGCTGCTCCTTCGGAGCTTGCGACATCGTGACGAACTCGCTGAACGCGACTTGAGTCGCCGGCTTCCCGTTCTGTTCGAGGATCACCCAGATCAACACGAACATCGCGGCGATCAGGACCCAGAGCAGCAGCGTCTTATGGGATTGCTTCACGACGACCTCGAGGAGCCCGAGCTCATGGGAGCTGCGGGGAGCGCGCACCAACCCCCGGCCGAGATGCCGGGGCACAGAGCGCAGGTAGCGTGCACCAGGCCCGCGCTGAACGCCAGGGCCGGGAGCGTGGTTTCATCATCCTGCTTCATCATCCTAGGGACCGAGCCCGGTACTGTCGATGCGACCAGCTCCATGCTCGATCAGCGTCGCCGACGTGGCGCCGTTGGCACTTCAGTAACCACTGGACCGGTGGGCGAGCGCTCCACCAACAATTCTTTATGATCGCCCACGCGAACGGCGACACGGTCCTTGCCGGCGGCGAGCGCGCGCAGCGCGTCGCTTCGCTGACGACGCCCCAATCCGCCGAGTGCTTCGTCGGTGGGCCATGCCGCGAGCGCGTCAGCGAGGCCGGTCAGCGATTCCGCCACACGGGGGGCCAACGACTCGAGGAGCGGCATCACCTCGCGGCGGACGCGTACGCGCAGAAATCGCGCGTCCTCGTTGCTGGGATCGCGCGCGCACGCCACGCCATGCCGCGCCAGGTGAAGCTCGACGTCGTGGCGACGCGCGCGAACCAGAGGTCGCAGCAGGTCGTCCGAGCGCGGAGGCAGGACGGCGAGCCCACGCGGGCCGGAGCCGCGCAGGACGCGCATGACGACGGTCTCGGCGCGATCGTCGGCGGTGTGGGCGGTCGCGATGAGCGACGCGCCGGCGGAGCGCGCATGCTCACGAAGCGCCGCGTATCGAGCCGACCGCGCCCGCGCTTGGAGGTTTGCTCCCGGCGCGACGTCGAGCCGTGTCGTCGAGAAAGGGACGTCGACCGCGCGCGCGAGCGCTGCCGCGAGCTCGAGCTCGGCGGCCGCCTCGGGGCGCAGACCGTGGTCGACGCCGTGGGCGTGCAACACGAGCCCGGTCGCGTCTCGAAGCGACGCGACGACGTGGAGCATCGCGTTGGAGTCGGGGCCGCCGGAGCACGCGAGGAGGACGCTCGTACCTCGCAGGAGGCCCACCTCTGTCACGAGAAGTCTGCGGACGAGCGTGCGGAGCGAAGGCGCGTGCGAGCCCCTCACGACGACCTCAGGCGAGCTCGAACTCTTTGCAGAAGACGACGACCTTCCGCTCTCCGAGGTTTCGCTCGAGGTGCTCGTCGTTCGGATACTCGAGTGAGCATCGAAACGACGCTTCCTCGTCGGCGTGGACGCATCGCTCGCACCCGAAGCGCGCAGCGAAGCGCTCGAGCTCTTGGCCGAGCGCGTCGGTCAACGGATGCTTCACGACGGCGCCCGGGCGGCGCGCGGCGGACGCTTCACGAAACGCGCGACGGTCTCGACGTGGCTCGTGAACGGGAATAGTCCGAGCGTCGCCGCCGAGTCGAGGGTGTAGCCCGCGGCCGCGAGGACCTTGGCGTCGCGCGCGAGCGACGCCGGATCGCAAGCTACGTAGACGACCACGCGGGGTCGCGACTTTGCGATGGCAGCGATCGCCTGCGGCGCGCCACGCCGCGGCGGATCGAGCACGACGACGTCGTGCGCGGGCGACACCGTCGATTGCTCCGCGTCTCCGACTCCGAGCTTTCCGGAGAGACCGCGGCGCACGAAGTTCTCCCGCGCGCAGACCACGGCGTCCGCGTCGAGCTCGAGCGAGGTGAAGCGCGCCGCGTTCTGGGCGAGCGCGACGGACAAGGTCCCGCTGCCGCTGAAGAGCTCGAGGACGTCGCGACCTTCGGGTGCCGCGAGGGCGACCACCTCTCGCGCGAGGAGCGCGGCGCCGTCGTCCGAGGCTTGCGCGAACCCACCGGCTCGCAGCCGAATCGGAGCGCCGTCGAACCCACGTTGCACGGGCCTCGGGTCGCCGACGGACGTCGCAGCGCGCGCCCCGTCGAGCGTGACGCGGACCCCCGCGAACGCCCCGTCGGCGCACGCTCGATCGGCGCGCGCCCAAAATTCGGCCGGAAGCTCGCCCTTCCACGCGACGTCCACGACCGGCGCGCGCGCGTCGTCGGAGACGCGCTGTCCCCACGCGACCGACACGTCGCCGCTTCCCTTCGCGGAGCGCGCCCAGCTCATCGCCTCGCGTACGGCGTCGTAGAGCTCGCGCTCGAGGACGAGGCAGTCGTCGACCATCGCGAGGGAGTGCGACCGCGCGGCGCGGTAGCCGACGTCGACCTTGGAGCCGCGCGCCTCGGCGTGGAGGCGCGCCCGCGTCCGCGAGCGCTCCCAAGCTGGCGGCTCCAGTGCGCGAACGTCGACCTCGTAACCGAGCGCGTGGGCGAGCATGCCCGCGACTTGATCACGATGCGCCGCGCCCTGCACGGGCCGCGACAGGTGCATCCAATCGCAACCACCACAGCGAGACGCGAAGATGCACGGCGGCTCGACGCGATCGGGTCCGGCCTCGAGCACGAGGACGAGCTCGGCGCGATCGCGACTGATTGCGCTGACGCGCACGCGATCGCCCGGCGCCACGCGATCGACGAACACCGCGCCGCGCGGTCCGTGTGCGAGCCCCGCGCCGCCGGGTGCGAGCGCTTCGATGACGACCTCGAACACGGGGGCATTCGCGGGACGTTTCCCGCCAGGTTTTCGAGCCTTCGGACCGCCGCGCGTCGTGCTCGCGGCGACCTTCCGTTGAACCAATTTCGACACGTCTCTAGACCTTGGCGACGTCAGGCGAGAGGACGTGAATCATCCCGGCCGGCGGAGCCGGCGAAGGCGGCGTGCGGACCTTCATGTAGAGAATCGCGCCGAGCGCGAGCACGCAGATCGCCGTGAGAATCGCGACGGCGACGAGCACGGCGGTGCCCTTGTTTGCGGCGCCCATGGGTCGCGCGGCGGCCTGCTGCGCCATCCACACAGCGGCGGGATCGGGACGCGGCACCGAGAGAGCCGTTTCGATCTGGGAGGGTCGGAGATCGTGGCTGAATTGGCCAGGGATCGAAGGAGGCGGCGTCGGCACTTGCTGCTGGCCAAAGGCGGCGAATGCCCCCGAGTTGTGAGGTGAAGAAGGAAAGCCGCCCTGGTTCTGCTGGTTCTGCTGGTTCTGCTGGTTCTGCTGGTTCTGCTGGTTCTGCTGGTTCTGCTGACCCTGAAACCCGCCCTGGTGCTGCTGGTGCTGCTGTTGGCCGAACCCGTTTTGACCGCCGCTCATGCTCGGCGGCGGCCCGAAAGCAGCCAGACCCGAAGACTGCGATTGCGGCTGCGAGTAGGCGGCGGCTCCGGCCATCTGGGGCCGACCTGCGTTTGACGCGGGCGGCTGACCAAAGCTGAAGGCGGGCTGCCCGCCGTGCATCGCTTGCGTGCGCGCCTGTTGCTGCTGTTGCTGATTCGGCGGCGGCGGAGCCGCGAGCGGCGGCATTTGGTTGGCCGGAATGGCCACGGTCGCGCCGAGCCCCATCGAGGTCGCACGAATCGACGCGAACCCGCCTGATCCAGGCGGCCCCGGGTTGCCGGTGCCGGGCACGGGCAGGCCGACCGGAGAGGTCGCGCGCGAGGCCGGGCTCTGCCCGCGCATGGGGGCTAGATCTTTCAGATGGGCGTTCGTCGCGACGGTCGTCGGGATGTCTTCGTCGTCGTCGAGCAACGACGTCGACGCGAGCTCGTGCGACTGGGACTTCGCCGCAGGCGAACCGGGCACCGTCGGCGCCGGCGGGGGAGTCGGGGCCCCGTTCATCGAACGAAGACCGAAGCTGGCCGCGCCGGGGACGCTCGGTCGACCGTGGTCCGCGCTCACCGCGATCGTCCGCGGCCCGTCGTCGGTCGAGTCGTCGGTGACGCTCTTGAGCGAGGGCTCGTCGCCGCCGCCGCGCGCACGCTTCGACTTCATCGCGTTGAGCTGCTCGATGTTGATCGTCCCGGTGACGTCCGCGGCCCACGCGAGGTGAGCTTCGCGGGTCTTGATCCGATCGGCGAACAGCTCGCGAATGAAGACGCTGACCTCTTCGGGTCCGACGAGGACGCCGCTTCTTTGGAGGTACATCTGCAACGCGCGAGAGAATTCGCGGGCGGTCTGGAAGCGGTCGGGCTTCTTCTTCGCGAGCGCCTTCATGACGACGCTCTCGAGCTCGATCGGGTAGCCCTGCACCACCGTCGAAGGTGGTGGAACGATGCAGGCCTGCACCTTCTCGAGCGTGTCGAGATCGGTATCCATCCGGAAGAGCCGGTGTCCGGTCGTCAGCTCCCAGAGCACGACGCCGAGCGCGAAGATGTCCGTCGTGCGATCGACGTCGTCTTGCCCCCGAACCTGCTCCGGGGACATGTACGCGAGCTTGCCTTTGAGCGTGCCCGCGCGCGTCTCGCTCAGGCGATCGGCGACCTTCGCGATGCCGAAGTCGACGACCTTCATGTACCCCTCGTAGGTCACGAAGAGGTTGTGCGGCGTGACGTCGCGATGCACGAGACCAAGGAGCTGACCGCTCTTTCCGCGAAGCTCGTGGGCTGCATGGAGGCCTTCCGCGGCGTCGGCGCAGAGTCTGGCGGCGATATCCGGCGAGATGCGATGGCCACGTTCTTCGCATCGGCGCATCAGCTCGCGGAGCGGCTCGCCGTGGAGGTACTCCATCGCGATCCAGTACGTGCCGTCGTCTTTCCCCAGGTCGAAGACCTGCGCGACGTTCGCGTGGTTGATGCCGGCGGCGATGCGCGCCTCGTCGAGGAACATGTCGACGAACTGGTCGTCCTCGACGAGGTTCGGGTGGATGCGCTTGATCGCGACCCACTTCTGAAACCCGCCGGGTCCGTCCATGCGAGCGAGGTGCACGCTGGCCATGCCGCCGACGCCGATCTCTTCGACGACCCGATACCGGCCCAGGAAGAACGTGCCCGCGTTCTTCGGATCGGCACCCCCGGAGACGGACTGCGGCCCCGAGCCCGCACGCGAAGAGCCACCCGACCCGCTGGGCTGGGCGCCTCCTGGACGCGCGGCCCCCGCTCTACGAGCTGCAGAGGGTCTGGGCGGCGGAGCTGCCATTAATCGCCTCAGTGTATCCTGAGCCTCGACCGCCACGCTACGCAAGACAAGGGATTCGCCCGAGCCTCGAATGGACGGGCGGACCAGTCGGTCACGGTGCGGTCAGGGGAACGGCTGGGCCGGCTGTCCACGCTGGAAGAAGAACCGAAAGTAGCCGTGGAGGTTGCTCTGGTTCGGCACGGTGTACGTGCCGTCGTCACCCTTCGTCGCGTCCCGTGGATCGCCCACCATCACGTCGAAGTGAGCGACCGTGAGCTTCTGGGCTGCGTCCTTCTCGTTGGGATCGCCGCTGAACAGATCATCGAAGTTGATCGTACCGCTCGTCGCGTAGAGCACGATGCTCTGCGTGTGGCACGACTCGAGGAGGTAGAGCGACAGATGAACCTTCGCGTCGCTGCACGACGTTTCACCGCAGAGCGCACCGACGGGGATCCCAGGCGGAGCGACGCCCTCGGGCAAGGTGACGGGAAGATCTTCGCCGAGGTGGGCCCGAACGAAGTCGACGTCGTCGATGAGGACGATGATGCCGTCGGAGACCTCGTTCAGATCGGCGCCGCGCTGCACGCGGATGTCCATCGAGTTCTGGGCTGGATCCGCGGCGAAGAAGTCCGGCTGCAGATCATACGCGTCGTCCCAACACTCGGGAGCCATCAGGTGATCGCTCCGAACCGAGCCGGTCCCCTCGCCCACACTTACGCAGCTCGCCGCAGCGATCGCCCCGGTGGCGAGAACGAAGCCTGCCAGGAGCTGGCCAAAGAGAATCTTCACGGCGCCTCGAGGGACCGATCGACGTCAGGACGCGTGCGCGGGATCGCCTCTACGATTGGAGCGCCTCCGAGCACGCGCGTTCCATCATACGCGACCGCGACCTGACCTGGCGCGACCGCGCGCACGGGCTCGTGAAACCGCACGACGAGGCGCCCTGCGCCGTCGCGCTGGACCACGCCAGGCTGGGCGACGTGTCGCGCGCGCACCTTGATCATCGCCTCTCTCGGAAACACCACGTCGGGATCGAAGCGGCCGGCCTCTGACAGGACTGCGCCCGCGCTGCCGAGCTCGCTCTCCTCGCCGAGGCGAACCGTCGCGGTCTCGGGATCGATGCCGACGACGAACGCAGGCTTGCCGAGTGCGACGCCGAGGCCCTTGCGTTGGCCGACGGTGAAGCGGTGCACGCCTTCGTGGGCTCCGACGACCCGCCCTGTGTCGTCGACGATGGGCCCAGGGCGAACTCGACCGGCCGCGCGGGCACCGACGAACGCATCGTAGCGGCCGCCGGACACGAAGCAGAGCTCTTGGCTCTCGCCTTTTCGGGCGCCGGGCAGGTCTTCCGCGATCGCCTCGGCTCGGACCTCTTCTTTGGTGGCATCCCCGAGCGGGAGCACCACCCGGCGAAGCTGGTCGGGACGAAGCACGTGCAGGAAGTAGCTCTGGTCTTTCCCGTCGTCCCGACCCCGGTGCAGCTCTGCCACCCCGTCGCGGTCCCGAACGCAGGCATAGTGGCCGGTCGCGACCTTCTCTGCGCCGAGGCGATCGGCCAAGCCGAGCAGCTCGTGCATTTTGACGGTTCGGTTACAATCCACGCACGGACTCGGCGTCTTGCCGCTTAGATAAGCGTCGACGAACGGCTGCACCACGGTCTTCGCGAACAGCTCCCGGCGGTCGAACGTGAAGTGGGGGATCCCGAGCTGGTCGGCGACGCGCCGCGCGTCGTGCTGGTCCTCTGGGGCGCAGCAACGGCCCTTTTCGCCGTCATCCGGGTAGTCCCAGAGGTGGAGGGTCACCCCGACCACATCGAACCCCTGACGAACGAGGCGCAAGGCTGCCACGGAGGAGTCGACGCCCCCGCTCATCGCGATCAGGACCCTGGGACCTTGCACCGGCGTACTCTACGAGGGGTCGCGTGGGGCGCAAAGCCGCGAGCCCATTTGGCCGTGCCCCGAACCTGCGTGTTACCGTGTACGCCAGATGTCCAAGGGCCGCGTCCTCGTGATCGACGACGACGAGTGGGTGTGCCGCCTGCTCTCGGTCGCGATGAAAGAGGCCGGTTTCGAGATCACTCTCACCGACACCGCTGCCGACGGTTTCTTTCGTGCGGTCGAAGAGCAGCCACACTGCATCGTCTGCGACGTGGATCTACCTGATCACGATGGCTATTGGGTGGCGCGGCGGATCCGTCAGCACCCGAGCCGCGTGTCCATGGCCCCGTTCGTGTTCATGTCCGGCATGGACGATCGGGAACATCGCCTCGAGGGCTTCAGCGTCGGCGGCGACGCGTATTTGACCAAGCCTTTCCGCATCGACGAGGTCGTCGCGCAAGTCGAAGCGCTCGTGCAGATGGCGGCGCGCTTGCAGAAGTCGCGCGCGACGCTCCACTCGATCCCACCGAGCGGCCCCGCGATGCTCGGCAATCTCGCGCAGATGAACGTCGCGACGGTGCTCACCATGCTCGACCTCGAGCGGCGCAGCGGAAAGATCGAGCTCGCGCGCGACGGAGAGAAGGCCGAGTTCGTCTTGGTCGGGGGCTCGATCGCCAGCGCCACCATCAACGGCAATGCGACCGCTTCGATCGCTGCGATCCGGATCGTCACAGCGTGGCACCGCGGAAAGTTCGCGTTCACGCCGACGGACACGCCGGTCGACTCTGCGGGTGCCGAGCCCATCAACGCGCTCTTGATGGAGGCGGCACGCCTCGATGACGAAGCGCAGGAAGAGGACGGCGTCGCGACGGCCTCGGATCGGCTGAGCTCCGCATGGAAGGAGTCGCTTCGCAGCTCGCGCATTCCCCGAGCAGAGACAGCGCCTCCGTCGACGACCACGGAGCCGCCGATCACGTTCACTCCGAGCTCTTCGGACGAGCCGTCGTCGGACGGCGTGCCCGTCAGCGTCAGCGCCTTCGATTCGGGTGCCTCTGATGCGCCGTCTCCGCACGTCACGCCGCCCCCGGCCGCGACGCGTCGGACCGTCGCAGATCCGCACCCGACCCCGCTTGCCGGGCGCACGTTCAACGCCGTGAGACCACCGCCCTTGGCGGGAAAGCCCCTGCCGTCGAGCGCCAGCCCGATCGGGACGCCGCAGCCGATGTTCGGCGCGCCGCCTCCACTCGGCGCCGCGCCGCCGCCTCTCGCAACTCCCTCTCCGACGTTCGGCGCGCCGCCTCCACTCGGCGCCGCGCCGCCGCCGCCTCTCGCGACTCCCTCTCCGACGTTCGGCGCGCCGCCTGCTGCGACTCCACCGCCTCCAATCGCGGCGCCGACGTTCGGCGCGCCGCCGCCGGGGCTCGCCGGCGTCGCAACACCAGCGCACGGAACCTCTGGCCTGACGAGCGGAGCCGCCGGCTCGCCGCAGAACCCTGCGTTCGGCTCGCCGCTGCCTCCACTCGTCGCGCCAGCGGCACCGCCGCCCGTACCTTCACCGAAGCCTCTCGCGCCCCCGATCAAGCCGACGCTTCAGTCGATGACCGCCGTGAAGGCGCCCATTCCTCCGCCGCCACCCGCGACGCCAAAGCCCACGACTGGCTTTCAAGCGCGGAGCCTCTCGCCTTCGAAGCCCATGCGCGCCGTCAGCGCCCCGATCGCACCGAGGCCGGCGTTTCCCGCCGTGCCGAAAGCACCGCTCGCGAAGCCGCCGGCCCCGCCGCCTCCTCCGACGCCGATGCCCCAATCGACCCCAGGCGCCGGAGAAGAGGCGAGCGACGAGGGCTGGAGCGGCGACGACGCGAGCAAGAGCGACCCGCCGCGATTGAGCGACGTCTCTACGACGAACGATCCTGCCAAGCCCCGTGGGCTCGGCATCGCGACTCCACCGAAGCCACCGCGCGTCGGTTAGGGCGTGTCCCTGGTTTCTGCGGTCCCGCGAACCCCGGCGCGCTGGATCGTCAGGTCTCTACGCGCGCCTCGGTCTCGGCGACGGTGGGTGTCGGCGTAGGCGTCGCGTCGGCGAGCTGCACCTCGTGTGAGCGAAGGAAGGCAAGGTTCGTCCCATTGATCAGCGCGTGCGCGAGGATCGGTCCCACGAGCGATCCGGTCGCGACGTAGAGCAGCGCGAAGCCGAGCCCGACCGCGGTCGCCCAGAGTGCCCAAGTCCACCGGCTCGCGCCGCGGGTCTGGTGAATCACGCCGAAGATCGCCGTCGAGGCCAGAATGCCGATGTTTTCGAGCAAGAATCCGCGAAAGAACAGCTCTTCGCCGAGCGCACTGAGCGCCGCGACCGCGACGATGCCGCCTGTCGAGAGGCGACGCGCGACCGGAGAGAGCTCGTGGTGGAGCTGACGCGCCCACCCGAATCGCGAGACCGACGCGCGAGTTCCGAGCACGATCGCGAACGCGTACGCGATGCCGAGCATCGCCGAGCTGGAGGCCGCGACGATCGGGCCGCGTGCGATCCACGGGTCGGCGTGCAAGAACGGCGGATGCGCGCCGAACCGCCAAGCGAGCGCGCCCGAGACGAGCGCGAAGATGGCGTACGCGATGGCCAGACGCCGCGTCAGCGAGCGATCAGACCGCGCCCTCTCTCCCCCGGGACGAGGAAGCTCGAGACGTACGCGTCTCGCGCGGGAGCGGGCCACACGGACGCTATGCCACATCGCGGACCGAAGGCGAAGCCGCGTCGACTTCGCGGACACGACACTAGAAAGCGCCGCACAACAGCGCTAAGCGGCGTCGATGCACGCGGCCGTCGTGGTGTTCCCCGGCTCCAACGCCGACGCGGAAATGATCCGCACGCTTCGCGACGTCGTGGGCGTGCGGACTTCGACGGTTTGGCATCGCGATCTCGAGCTGCCGCCAGAGACGGACCTCGTGGCGATCCCGGGCGGGTTTTCCTACGGCGACTACCTGCGGTGCGGCGCCATCGCGAAGACGAGCCCGATCCTCGCAGCCGTGCGTCGCCACGCAGAAGCCGGCGGCTTGGTCCTTGGCGTCTGCAACGGCTTCCAGATCCTCACCGAGTGCGGGTTGCTCCCGGGGGCGCTGACGCGAAACGCCGGCCTACGCTTCGAATGCCGCGACATCTTCGTGCGCCCGCGAGCACGCGGCCCGTTCACGAGCGCCATCCTCGACGCCGGCAAGACCACGCTGCGACTCCCGATCGCGCACGCAGAGGGTCGCTACCAGGCGACGGAAGAGACGCTCGGCGCGCTCGGACGCGGAGACGCGGGCGTCGGAGCCATCGCCTTCGACTACGTCGACGCGAACGGAGAGCCCGTCGCGAACGCGAACCCGAACGGTTCGGCCCAGGGCATCGCCGGCGTCTACGCCGGTCCGCGGCGAAACGTGATGGGCCTGATGCCGCATCCCGAGCGAATGAGCGAGCCCGTGCACGGCGGCGACGACGGACGCCTGCTCTTCGAAGCCTTCATCGCTGCTGCGGCCGCGGGGGCCGCGCACGCATGATCCGAAGAGGCGCTCGTTGAGCCCGCCTGGCAGCTTCGATCTCTACGCGCACATGAAAGGCGCCGGCGCGGCCGCGGTCTGCCCGCTCTGTCGCGGCGTCGGCGGCGTCGTCCCCCATGGCGAGCTGTTGCTCGTGTGCACGCTCTGCGGCGGCCCGCGCATCGTCCTGCCAGAGGGCTTCGCGATGCCGGAGATTGCCGGCGCCTCGCTCGCGAGGGCGGACACCGCGCGCAAGCACCGCGCCCTGATGCGAGGGGTCGGCCTCGTCGCGATGGCGCTCGGCGCGTTCGGGCTGCTCGTCGCGATCCCGCTCTCGTTCGTCTCGATCACCTGGACGCTCCTGACTCTCGCGCTGTTCGAGGTCCCAGCGGTCGCGACCGTCTTCGCCACGCGCTCGCAGCGAGAAACGCGCACCCGCGAGATCACCGCGTCACTCGACGCCGCATGGGGCGCCGTCGCGGGCGAGCTCGTCCGCGAGGGCCGCGTGAAGAACGCCGCGGACCTCGCTCGCGCGCTCGGCGTCGACGCGACGCGCGCGCAGCACCTCTTTACGATGCTCAGCGTGGACGCCGAGATCGGCGCGCTCGGCGCGGCAGGCCTGCGCATCGACACCACGGGGCCCACGCAAGCCGCCGTCGGCGTCGACCCGCGCTTCGCGGCCCTCGAAGAGCGCGCGAAACAAGTCGAAGCGGACGCGCTTCGCGAAGCGGAGGCCGCGGCGGAAGCCGAGTCGGCGCAGGATGATCATTCGCAGGCCAAGAAGAGCTGATCCCCGTCGGACGCCGGCCTTCGACGGTCGCGATCGCGCGCCCGCGCCGCCCCACGTCCACGTCGAGCGGCGTGAACGGCGCGCGCTCACGCAGGTAGGCGGCGCGGTCCAACTCTCCGGGGATCCCGAGCGCGCCGCGATCATGGGCCTGGCGCTCGACGTACCTCGCAGCGTCGACGACGACGGCGAATCGCAAGCGCGCGACCACGTGCATGGCTTTCACGCGTACCCGGCGCGCATGCACCCGGTCACGGCGAAGCGCCTCGTCGAGTCGCTCACACCGATCGGCGCGACCGTGCTCGATCCGTTTTGCGGCAGCGGCACCGTCGTCGTCGAGGCCGCGCTGCTCGGGCGCCGCGCGCTCGGCTCCGACCTCAATCCGCTCGCCGTCCGCCTCGCGCGCCTCAAGATCACCCCAGCGGTCGAGGCGTATCGCCAGGACTTCCTGGACGCCGTGACGCGAGTGACAGAGCTCGCGACCGAGCGACGAAAGACCCGCGCCGGCGCGAGCCACCGCTATCCGCGCGCCGACACGACGACGTTCGACGCTCACGTCCTCCTCGAGCTCGACAGCCTCACTGTCGGTATCGATCAAGAACCAGAGCCGCGCATCCGCGGTGATCTGCTCCTCGTGCTCTCGTCGATCTTGGTGAAGATGAGCCGGCGCGCGGCCGACACGGCGCAGCGCGAAGCGCCGACCCGCATCGCCGCGGGGTATCCGACGCGCCTCTTCCAAAGACGCGCAGAAGATCTCATGCAACGCGCCGCAGAGATCGAGCCGCGTCTCCGCGTGGCCCCGCCAGCCGGCATCGAAGAGGACGACGCGCGCACCCTCGCCAGGTTCACCAGCGCCTCGGTCGATCTCGTCCTCACGTCGCCGCCGTACGCAGGCGTCTACGACTACCTCGAGCACCACGCGCTTCGCCTCCGCTGGCTCGGCCTCGACGAGCGACGCTTCGCCGACGGAGAGCTCGGCGCGCGACGTCGGATCTCGAGCGAGCGCGCGCCCGCTGCGGCCGAACGGTTTCGCAAAGAGACGCGGGACATGCTCGCCGCGATGGCGCGCGTGCTCCGCTCCAGCGGCAAGGCCGTCCTCCTCGTCGCCGACGGCCTCGTCGCGCGGCGCGCGCTTCGCATCGACGAGCTGCTCCGAACGCTCGCGCCCGAGCTCGGCCTCGAGGTCGTCGCGATCGCTTCTCAGGCGCGCCAGCATTTCCATGCACCGACGCAGGCCGCGTTCGCCGAAGCGCCGCGACGCGAGCACGCCGTGATGCTCGTGAAGCCGCCGCGCCCGCGGCGCTGACGGCACGCGTTCCCGCGCGAGCGCGACCCCGAGTACGCTGCGGGCATGTCGCTCGCACACATCTCCTCGACGCTCGCCACGATCTGCTTCTCGACGCTCGCGCTGATCGCGTGCTCGGACAGCGGAGCCACGCCGCAGGGATCGTCAGGCTCGGGGAGCGCGACCGCCGCCGACACGAGCTCGAGCATCGTCGCAGAGGCGATGCCGCCGTCTTGCGATCAGTACCTGGAGAAGATGAAGGCCTGCATCGCGAAGGCTCCCGAAGCCGATCGCGCGAGCCGGACCGAAGCGCTCGAGAAGACGCGCGCGACGTGGGCCGAAGAGGCGCGCGATCCGAAGACGTCGCCGAACCTTCTCGCCGCATGCAACGCGGCGCTCGCCGCGGTCACCGCAGACGCGGCGTGTCAGTAGCTGGTGATGCGACAACTCGGCGACAATTCCGAGACAACTTTCGACAATGGATCCCGCTTTTCGCGCGTGGTTTGCCCCAATTGTCGCGTCGAAAAAAAACTCCGCTGCGACTCGTTGATTGTTGCCCACGAGTAGAAAACCCGTGGCACTATCCGCGGCCGCTACGACCTAGACGTAGCGCCTCAGAGGGAGGATTCCGTGAAGAAGATCGCAATTGCTCTGCTGCTCGGTGCTGCGTTTGTCGTGGGCGGCTGTGGTGACAAGGCTGAAGACGGCAAGGACGCGAAGAGCGCCTCGGCCTCGTCCACCGGCGACGCCAAGAAGGACGACAAGGGCGGCGGCGGCGAAATCGGCGTGAAGGAGTGCGACGAGTACATCGCCGCGTACTCCAAGTGCATCGACAAGATGCCCGACGCCGCGAAGGGTCCCTCCAAGGAGGGCCTGGACACGATGGTCAAGGCTTGGAAAGAAGCCGCCAAGGGCCCGGGCAAGGACAGCCTCGCGACGGGTTGCAAGGCCGCTGCGGACGCCATGGCTCAGAACCCGGCGTGCAAGTGATGCGGTGAGGCGTGCGGTTACCCTCGCGGGTAAGCGCGCGGCTCAGTGATGAGGCGGGAGACAGCTCCCGCCTCGTTGCATTTTGTGGTCGGGATCCGGCACTTCCCAGATGCGAAAAATCCTTCGCATTCCCGCGATTCCGCCATCGTTTTCTTTCTTCGGACCCTCGTGGTAAGCCTCGCTTTCCGCGGACGAGCACGTACGCGGACCACCGCAGTAACCAGGCGCGGCATGCGCCAGGAGTCGTCTCGTGACCAAAGCAAAGCAGCTCCGCGACCTGATCTCTCGCCCCGGCCCGATCGTCATCATCGGCGCGCACAACGGCCTCTCCGGCCGCATCGGAGAAGAGGCCGGCTTCGATGGTCTTTGGGCATCGGGCTTCGAGATCAGCGCCAGCTGGGCGGTCCCGGACGCGAACATCCTCACCATGGCCGAGAGCCTCGCCGCGGCGAAGATGATGAACGACGTCACGAAGGTCCCCGTCATCGCGGACTGCGACAACGGCTTCGGCAACGCGATCAACGTCATCCGCTGCATCGAAGAGTACGAGCGCGCCGGCATCGCGGGCATCTGCATGGAGGACAACGTCTTCCCGAAGCGATGCAGCTTCTACGCGGGCGTGAAGCGTGAGCTCGCCCCCGTCGAGGAGCACGCCGGGAAGGTCCGCGCTGCAAAGGCCGCGCAGCGCGACAAGGACTTCGTCGTCATCGCTCGAACCGAGGCGCTCATCGCCGGTTGGGGCATGGAAGAGGCGCTCGTGCGTGGCCGCGCCTACGCCGACGCAGGCGCCGACATGGTGCTCATCCACTCGAAGTCGAAGACGCCCGACGAGGTGCTCGGCTTCGCCAAGCTGTGGGATCGCCCGAACACGCCGCTCGTCTGCGTGCCCACGATCTACAAAGACACGAAGGTCGAAGAGCTTCACAAGGCGGGCTTCAAGCTCATCATCATGGCGAACCACGCCATCCGCTCCTCGATCAAGGCCATGACCGAGACGCTGACCACCCTCCACAAGGAGATGTACACCGGCAGCGTCGAGGACAAGGTCGTCCCGCTGACGCGCGTCTACCAGCTCGTCGGCGTCGACAAGATGTCGACCGACGAGAAGGCGTTCATGCCGAGCGAGAGCCCGGGCGTCACGGCGGTCATCCTCGGCGCCGGGCAGAGCCAGGGCCTCTTGCCGCTCACCGAGAACCTCCCGAAGCCGATGCTCGACATCAAGGGCAAGACCGTCCTCGAGCGCCAGATCGAGGTGCTCAACACCTGCGGCATCAAGAACATCGCGGTCGTTCGCGGCTACAAGAAAGAGGCGATCAACCTCTCCAACGTCCGCTACTACGACAACGACGCCTACGCGACGACGAACGAGGCCGAGAGCCTCTTCGCCGCGAAAAAAGAGCTCGGCGGGCAGTTCCTCTTCCTCTACGGCGACATCGTGTTCGAGCGCGGTCACCTCGAGAAGCTCCTGAAGAGCCCGGCCGACATCTCGCTCTTGGTCGATCGCGCGTGGAGCGCAAACGAGACTCCTCCGGGCCGCGGCGCCCCCGACCTCGTCGAGCTCACCGAGCCTCAAGAGGCGGGCTACCGCTTCGTCGGCGCCGAGGCTCCGCATCGCGTGGCGCACGTCGGCCGCAACGTCGCGTCGGCGCAGGCGCACGGCGAGTTCATCGGGATGGCGCTCTTCACCCAGAAGGGCGCCCGTCAGCTCACCGATCTCCAGGCCCAGCTCGCGGAGGCCAAGGGCAAGGTCGGCGACGCGGCTTCTCTCACGGAGGCAAGCTTCACCGACCTCATCGAAGAGCTCGTGAAGCGCGGCACCGACGTCCAGGCTGTCGACGTCTACAAGGGCTGGCTCGAGATCGACACGTTCGAGGACTACAAGCGCGCCTGGGCTCTCCTCAAGGACTGACGCAATGCGCGCCGTATTGCTCGCCGCCGGCCGTGGCCGGCGGCTCGACGCCGATCGCCCGAAGTGTCTCATCGACATCGAGGGCAAGACGCTCCTCGATCGCCACCTCCGAAACCTCGCAGCGGCCGGCATCGAGGCGCTGACGGTCGTCGTCGGCTACGAGCAACAGAAGGTGCGCGAGCACGTCGGGCGTCACTGCGTGCCCTACCCGCTCCCCATCGACTTCATCGAGAACGCCGACTTCACGCGTGGCAGCATCGTCTCGCTCGGCCGAGCGATGCATCGCCTGACCGAGGCGGGCGGCATCTTCATGGACGCCGACGTCCTCTACCCGACGGCGCTGATGAAGCGCCTGGTACGGTCGAAGCACGACAACTGCGTGCTCATCGACACGCGCTCGGAAGAGACGGGCGAAGAGATGATGGTCGGCGTCAAGCAGGGACGCGTCCGCGCGATCGCCCGGAAGGTCAGCCCCCTCGCCGCTTCGCTCGGTCCGTTCGACGTCGTCGGAGAGGCGGTCGGCTTCGCCAAAGTAAGCAAGGCCGGCGCAGAGGTGCTCGATCGCATCATCTCCGCCGAGCTCGAGGCCGGTCGGCTCGATCAGGAGTACGAGGCCGCGATGAACATCGCTTTCGGCGAGATCGCCTGGGGCCACGAGCTCGTCAGCGACTTCGAGTGGACCGAGATCGACTTCCAAGAGGACGTCGAGAAGGCTCGCCGCATCGCCCGCGGCGAAATCTGATCGGCTAGCCCGTCGCGTCGAAGCCCGTCGCGTCGAAGCCCATCGCGTCGAAGCCCGTCGCGTCGAAGCCCATCGCGTCGAAGCCCGTCGCTTCGGCGATGTCACCGCGCTTCGAAAGCGCCGGACGGGTTGGCTGCGCTTGCCGCGCGGCCAACCGCTCACGCCTCGGCGGGTTCTCGGTACCGGCGCAGAAAGGCCACGTTGTAGAGCACGACGCCGAAGATCCAGACGCAGCCGACCGTCGCGAAGAACACCTGGCCCGCCCAGAGCTGGCCCACCAAGATCGACAAGATTACGAACGACAAGAACGCGTCGCCGCCCGAGATGCTCCAGAGCATGCCGATGAGCTTCGTCCGCGGGGACGACTCTTCGTCCGTCATCCGGTCGACCGCGTCGGCCGACATGGAGCGCGACCGCGTCGGGTCGAACCACTCGAGCTCGAACAGCAAGTGGCCCGCGCGCATGATGAGCACGTCGATGTGAGCGAAGACGCTCGAGCCCTTCGAGAGGCCGAGCACCTTCGAGCGCAAGATCTCCGGAGCCTCGTCGACAGAGCGTTCGTAGATGCCGAGATACTTGTTCTTGAAGTAGTCGAACGCGAAGGAGCGAAGGGCTCCTTGAACGAGCGCGAACGACACGACCGTCATCGCCATCATCTGCGACACGCCCGACGGCGTGTGGAACCAGAGAAAGTGGTAGATGCCGAGGTACAGCAACACCACGCCGAGCCAATCGGCCATGGCGTCGATCGCGTGTCCGTTCGGGCTCGACATCTTCTTCGCGCGGGCGAGCGAGCCGTCTGCGCAATCGAGGATCGACCGAAGCTCGAACATCGCGACGGCGCCGAGGTTGGCGCGCCAATCACCGATCGTGAGCAGGTAGCCTGCGCAGGCCGCGAACAGCGGCTGGACGAGCGACACCTGGTTCGGTGTGATGGGCGTCTTGACCAGGTACTTCACCATCCAGAGCGCGACTGGATAGCGGTAGTGGGTGTTGAACGGGTCCTCGACGCGACGCTTCCAACCAGCCGGTCCCGCGATGACGGGGAGGCTGGGAGCGAGAGCCGCTTGAGGCTCGAGGGTGGTCATACGGCGACGCCCATGAGTAGATGGCGATACCTAATGGCAAGACCCGCGCCGCCACAAGGCTCGACGATTCGAGTCTGTTTCCAATTTTTCAACGCTTTGTCACAAGAATCCGGGGGTCTCGATGCATAAGACTCTACGCACCCGGCTTCGGTGCGTAGCTGGCGTCACGGCTGGACGGCCGTTCGTCCCGCTTTTGGTAGCGATCTGTTCGGCGGTCGGCGGCATGGCTGGCTGCGGCGCGGCGCCGGTGTCGGGCTCGATAGGCGCCGTCCTCGGCCGCGACGAAGAGTCCCACGCCGTCTATGTCCGCGACGTCCCCGAGACGAACGACGATCCCGACCTCTTGCCGGGCGACGAGCTTCTCATGGTCGATGGCATCTACGTCCGAGAGCTCTCCGTGAAAGAGCTGCGCAAGCGCCTGCGGGGTGAGCCGGGGACGAAGGTGAAGGTCACGCTTTTGCGCGGAGCCAACGTCGTCCGCGTCGAGCTCACGCGAACGCCCCTCAAAGAGGTCGTCAAGAAGCGCGAGGAGCCCGTCGACGAAGAGTGACGTCCGCCCGATCGCGTGCGACGTTGCGGCCCCTCCTGCCTTCGGCAAGTGCCGACCCACAACGCACGCGGCTCGCCGTGTGAGTCATGAGCAAACCTCTCGTCGGCACCAGGAAACGAAGCGCGCGCAGCGAACCGATGCCTCACGCCAAACCTGCTGGGGCGACGTCTGCGGACCGCGTTTCAGGCGCCAAGTCCGCCCGCAGG
>Ga0164241_10002817_pt1 | contig 18286 bp, 20 predicted proteins | sample OricomyardsoilBY_FD_108780 | JGI IMG/M metagenome (GOLD analysis project Ga0164241, IMG submission 108780) | Backyard soil microbial communities from Emeryville, California, USA - Original compost - Back yard soil (BY) | ecosystem: Environmental > Terrestrial > Soil > Unclassified | place: USA...
AGGAAGCTGTCGAGTACGCGCTCGATATTTTGCATCACCAAAAGCACCTTCCCAAGCAGGTGATTCTGGGAACGAGGATCTTAACAAAGGCGATGCTTGATCACCGTGATTTGCCCAACAGCCGCCACCCGCCTTACCGGCTGGGCATCTTATGGTCCCAGGAGACGAACCATTGGCATCACGAGTTGACCGATTCGATTCGCTTGGCGATCCGTCGGGAAAACTGGACCCTTGTTGACTTGAAGGACCGCGATCTTCCAACCGGCCTCGACGCCGTTGTTTTGGATATTTTTCATCCCAACCCCGCCGAAGAAGAGGCCCTGTCCCGGCTTGAGTCTCAGGCCGCCGCGCAAGAAGTCCCCTTGTTTCGAGTGGGGTCTCAGCCCCCGTTGGACGAAGACCCCTCGTGGACCTCGGCGATAGGTCCCGATCCGCGGGAAGAAGGACAACTCGCGGCGCGGTGGTTTGCTAACCGGCATCGGCTTCATGTTTTGGCTCTCGAGCGGTCGACAAACCTGGCGGTGGACGAAGTTCGCTTCCAGGCGCTTCAGACCTCGTTGGGCGAACACGTTCCCACCGTTTCGGTCGTTAAATTGGTGTGCTTTGACTCTGCCGAGGCGGTCAAAGCGGCCGTGAAGCAGTTCCTCCTTAAGGGACATCCTTGCGACGCCATTTTGGCACCGGCGGGGACGATGGCTGAGGCCGCGGCTGCGGTTCTGGATCACGCCAAAGTCCGGCACCAGGTTGACGTTGTGGCCGTGGGGTTAGATTCGGTGGCTCGAAAGCTCCTGAACTCAAAAGGGATCGAAGCGGTCGTGGACAGCCCTCCTGATTTGGGACCTCTGCTCACGACCGAAGTGGTCCGCGCTTTGTCAGATCCAGGCGCTCCTCGTCGTCTGGTGACCACGTACGACGTGCTTACTTCCCAGTAGGGTGGAAATATGCTAAAGAAACCCGAATTCTCAGGGTGGTGTGAACGTTAACACGGAGCTACCCTTGGTCCAATGCAGAAAAGCACGGCCTACGGGTCGTGAAGGAGTGAACGATGAAGAATGTATGGGCCCTCGTGGCCGTACTGGTCGCCATGGCGTTCGTGGGCTGTGGTCCCGCAAAGCCAACCGTAAAGACGATCGGAATTTCGATGCCGACGAAATCTTCGGCCCGATGGATTGCCGACGGTGCCAACATGGTCAAGGACTTTGAGGCCCTGGGATATAAGACCGACCTTCAATACGCCGAAGACGTGGTCGAAAACCAACTCTCACAAATCGAAAACATGATCACCAAGGGTGATTCGGCCCTCGTGATTGCCGCTATCGACGGTGAGTCGTTGTCGACCGTTCTCCAAAAGGCTGCCGACGCGAAGATTCCCGTCATTGCCTACGACCGTTTGATCAAGAAGACCCCCAACGTGGACTACTACGCTACGTTTGACAACTTCCAAGTTGGTGTGCTCCAGGCGAGCTACATCGTCAAAGCTCTGGGCTTGCCCGATGCTAAGGGTCCCTTCAACATCGAATTGTTCGGCGGTTCCCCCGACGATAACAACGCGTTTTTCTTCTACAACGGCGCTATGTCGGTTCTCCAGCCCCTCATTACCTCGGGCAAGCTCGTGGTTCGTTCCGGCCAAATGGGCATGGACAAGGTCGCCACCCTTCGTTGGGACGGCGCTACCGCTCAGGCCCGTATGGACAACTTGTTGACCAAGAGCTACAGCGGCAAGGCCCGTGTTGACGCGGTTCTGAGTCCCTACGACGGAATCTCGATTGGTATTCTGTCGTCGCTCAAGGCTGTTGGATACGGAACCAAGGCTCAACCGTATCCCATCGTGACCGGACAAGACGCCGAGATTCCTTCGGTCAAGTCGATCATTGCCGGTGGACAGACCCAAACCGTGTTCAAGGATACGCGTAATCTGGCCCAGCGCGCCGTGTCGATTGTCGACGCCGTGCTGACTGGAAAGACCCCCGAAGTCAACGACACCAAGACCTACAACAATGGTGTGAAGATTGTTCCTTCTTTCCTCTTGCCCCCGGTTTCGGTTGACAAGTCGAACTACAAGGAAGTTCTGGTCGACAGCGGCTACTACACCGCCGATCAGCTCAGCAACTAGTCCTCCTTTGGTGGGGAGTTCGGCTTAGCGGTCGGGCTCCCCGTTTTTTTTATGCAAGGATTTTTATGGCAGCGACGATTCTGGAAATGCAGAACATCACCAAGGTCTTTCCCGGCGTTATCGCGCTCGACCAGGTGAATATCCGTGTGACTCAAGGTGAGATTCACGCGCTGGTCGGCGAAAACGGAGCCGGCAAATCGACCCTGATGAAGGTCTTGAGCGGCGTCTATCCGCACGGTACCTACACTGGCGAGATTCTTTTTCAATCGAAGGCGTGCGTCTTTCGCGACGTGACCGACAGTGAACATCTGGGCATCGTCATCATCCATCAGGAACTGGCCCTGATCCCCGAACTCTCCATCGCCGAGAACATTTTTTTAGGAAACGAACAGACCAGAATGGGTATTATCGACTGGCAGCGGACACGGCGCAAAACCCGCGAGCTCTTGGCTAAGGTGGGTCTTCAAGAGTCGCCGGATACCTTGGTCTCAAGCATTGGTGTGGGCAAGCAACAACTCGTCGAAATCGCCAAGGCTCTGTCCAAAGAAGTAAAATTGCTCATTTTGGACGAACCCACGGCGGCACTCAACCAAGGTGACAGCGAAAACCTCCTTCAACTTCTCCTCGAACTTAAAAAGCAGGGGATCACTTCGATCCTCATCACCCATAAATTGAACGAGATTGCCACCGTGGCCGATCAAATTACGATCCTTCGCGACGGCAAGACCATTGAAACCCTCGACGTGAAAAAAGACGGCATCACCGAGGACCGTATTATTAAAGGTATGGTCGGCCGCGACATGACTCAGCGCTTTCCTCACCGTACTCCCAAGATCGGGCCCACGATTCTCGAAGTAGAACAGTGGAATGTTTTTCATCCCGAGCACGAGGGGCGGCAAATTTTACACGATATTAACCTGAATGTTCGTGAGGGCGAGGTGGTCGGCGTAGCGGGGCTCATGGGTTCCGGCCGCACCGAGTTTGCGATGAGCGTCTTTGGGCGCTCGTACGGCAAGCACATTCGGGGGACTGTGAAGAAGCGCGGTAAGGTTGTCAAACTCAATTCAGTGAGCCAGGCCATCGACGCGGGGCTGGCCTACTGCACCGAAGACCGCAAACAACTTGGACTGGTCTTGATCGACGATATTCAGCACAATACCAGTTTGGCTGCGTTGCAGAAGGTCTCCCGAGCGGGAGTCCTGAACGAGAACAAAGAAGTTGTCGAGGCCGAGCGCTACCGCCAATCAATGAACACCAAGTGTTCGAGCATCAAACAAAAGACGGTCAATCTGTCGGGCGGTAACCAGCAAAAGGTCGTCCTCAGTAAATGGATCTTTGCCGAACCCGATGTGCTCATTCTCGATGAACCTACAAGAGGAATCGACGTGGGTGCCAAATTTGAAATTTACACCATCATTAATCGGCTGGCCGACGAGGGGAAGGGTGTGCTCCTGATCTCGTCGGAACTGCCCGAATTGCTAGGCCTCTGCGACCGCGTTTACGTGATGAGCCAGGGCCGCATCTCGGGCGAGGTTGAGCGTGCCGACGCGTCTCAAGAGACTATTATGCGCCTCATGCTGCAAGGAAAAGGAAACTGATATGGAGAATCTAGCCCGCCTGTTTCGAGAGAATATTCGTCAGTACGCCATGGTATTGGCGTTGCTCTTTATCGTCGTCTTTTTTCAAATCTTGACCGGGGGAATCCTCCTTAACCCGCTCAATGTGACCAACATTATTCTGCAAAACTCGTACATTCTGATCCTTGCGATCGGCATGCTTCTTGTTATTGTCGCCTTTCAGATTGATCTTTCAGTAGGATCGCTTGCGGCCTTTATTGGTGCTGTTTCCGGCGTGATGATGGTGTCGATGAACATGCCGTTTTGGCTGTCAATGATCTTGATTCTGCTGTTTGGCGCGCTCATGGGGGCCTGGCAAGCGGTGTGGATTGCCTATGTGCGGATTCCGGCGTTCATTGTCACCTTATCGGGCATGTTGCTGTTCCGAGGTTTGACTTATGTCACGCTTCAAGGCCAATCGCTCGGACCGTTTCCTGTCAACTTTCAACTCATTGCTTCGGGCTTTTTACCCGACGTTTTCCACGGACACGGAATCCACATCACGACGCTGGTCATTGGGTTGATCGCGTCGCTTCTGTTTATTTGGGTCGAACTGCGCCAACGCGCCGCGCTTCGCCGGTACGGGTTTGCGCCATTGCCGATGGGACTGAGCGTTGGCAAACTCGCCATCATCCTGATTACACTCAACGCCTTTTCGCTGGCCCTCGCCTTGTACAAAGGTGTTCCAAACGTGCTGGTGCTGTTAGCGGTGCTCATTTTCGTTTACACCTTTGTGGCGAACAAGACGATTCCCGGGCGGCACATCTACGCCCTGGGCGGCAACGAAAAGGCCGCCGCCCTTTCGGGTGTGAAGACGAAGCGGGTTCTGTTTTGGGTGTTCGTAAACATGGGTGTGCTCTCGGCGCTGTCGGGTATGGTCTTCGCGGCTCGTTTGAACGCCGCCACTCCTAAAGCCGGAACAGGCTTCGAGCTCGACGCGATTGCCGCGTGTTTCATCGGCGGTGCGTCGACGGCGGGTGGTATTGGGACCGTAACGGGCGCGATCATTGGTGCCCTGGTCATGGGCGTTTTGAACAATGGTATGTCCCTCGTTGGGGTGGGCATCGACTGGCAACAGGCGATCAAGGGTCTCGTGCTTCTTCTGGCCGTAGCGTTCGACGTCTTCTCGAAGTCTCGGTCGTAATCTTTTGTCATAGGGGCAAAAGCCCCGTGACAAAAAGCCAGAACCTCGCTTTGCCCTTAACCCAACGTCCAAAGCGCGGGGGAAGGTTGCCTCTTACCAAGGCAGGGGGCCATGCTCATCTTGAAAGGTGCCCGTCGGGCCGTCAGTGCCTAAGGTGCTGAGGGCTACGATGATGCCCGCCGCCTGACTGACGGGCTTGGTGCCGCGATGTCCGTTAAAATCTGTATCGGCAAAGCCTGGGCAGGCTGCATTTACCTTGATACTGTCGCTTCCTAACTCTTTTGCAAACTCAACAGTAATCGCGTTAAGCGCAGCTTTCGAGGATTGGTATTGTAAGCTGTTGATACCATAAAAAGGATCGTGAGGATCAAGTGCGAGAGTGACTGAGCCCAGAGAGCTTGAAACGTTGACGATGCGAGCCTGGTCTCCCGCTCTCAGCAAAGGAAGCATCGCCATCGTGACTTGGATCACACCAAAAACATTCGTTTCATAGACTTGGCGGAGTACAGCCATGTCAGTTTTGCTTGGCGGCGCGGCGATGTTGCCGCCCGATATCCCTGCGTTATTGACCAGGATCGTAAGCTTACCGAAATCCTTTGTAATCTGGGCCGCCGCACTTTTGATACTGGTCTTATCCGTCACGTCAAGCGGGAGATAGGTAGCCTCTATCTTTTGGGACTTTAATTGCTCAACCGCCGCCTTGCCGCGGCCCTCATCCCTTGCGCCCATGAGCACGTGGATACCCTGTTCGCCAAGCTGCCGCGCTACCTCATAGCCGATACCCTTGTTGGCTCCGGTTATTAATGCAATTTTCATATCTCATCCTTCTTCGTATTGAGAGTCTTTTGTGGTGAGTAGACCAGCTTCCGCATCATGTTCACAAAGCTGGGCCTCTCTGCGGCCAGTGCTCCAAAGAAGTCTTGATCGACCCCTTCAACAACCTGAATCGCTTGGTAAACCAGCTCAATTCCTTTTTTGGTCGCTTGCAACTCGAACGCTCGCTTGTCGTGTTGGCTAGATTTTCTACGGACAAGGCCATCCGCCTCCAGCCTTCGCACTACTTGGGAAGTCATCATAGGATCAGCTTGTGCCCGTTCTGCCAGCTGGACCTGAGTAAGGCTTTCACCATCACGTGCATAGGTCAGGCAGGCTAATAAAACGAATTGCACGTGAGTCAGGTTAAACGCCCTTAAAGCCGCCCGTTGCCGGGCTTGCCACTTATTGCTCATAAGCCAGAGCAGATAGCCGGGGCTATCGTGTGCGGCATCGTACTCAGTAGTGCCTTCATGACTTTTCATACATGAATATGAAAATATGCATGCTTATTATATTTGTCAAGTAAGAGTTGTCCAAGGCAAATGAGGGAAAAATGACAACCGAACGAGATTAAGCGTTCTGCTGTGCAGGCAGAAGAGAAAAAGAGGTCTAAAAATTGGCCGATATCGGGGGCCTTCGAAGGGGAAAAAGCATGTTAAATTTCAGACTCTCGGCCCCCGATAACCACAGTCTTCTCCTTTGTTCTTGCTGTAATTCTATTCAGAAAACAACAAAAATTGGTCGCGTTCTTCTCTTATCCTATTATGTTCGTCGACGGAATAGAGACAGGATCGCGCCATGGTCACCATTGATCCGCTGGGACCTAATCCTATTTTGAAAGTCACTAAGACCATGGCGTTTTTTTCGTCGCCAAAGGTTGCTATGACTCGAACACTTCCGGGCGCGATCTGCCGTGCCGATTTCATCTTACGCGTCATGTATTCATCGGCTCCAGAAATTTCTGCAATGCGGGCAAAATCTGGTTGTGTGTTTGTTACTAACGCATGGATGTCATCTGAGATTTGCTCCCGTGTTGTTTCCCAATCGTGACGGCTCCAAGCATTGATGTGATTCAATGCAATTGTTACGGCCTTTGAAATTTGCATTTTTTCCTCCAAAATAACACTGATTTGGCTTCTCTCTTTCAGTCCCTGTGCCTGGGATTATCGACAAGAGCAGTTTGCCCCGTTTCAAGGAACGATTTGAGGTTTGATGGACATAGGGGCCAAGCGCCCGTTCAACAATTTCGCCAAAATCGGCGAGGCAGCCATTGGAAAATCTCGCACGCCACGATGACCCAACGCACCAATCGCTCTTAAAGATTGTCCCCATCCAACAAAGATGTAGTAGCTCGTTGTCCGTCAACGCATGCCGCAGGTTCTCCGTGGTACTACGGATGTAGGTTTCATAGGAAATACTGATTGGCTCATTATCCCCCCCCTTATGCTAATGTTTGAGGTAAAGCAGATTAGTCCTTCACTGGGTATGGGCGGCTTCCCATTGGTATTTCTTTCTTGAACCAGTTCCAAATTGCTCCTGGTAAATGTCCAAAAAATAGTTCCAACCTTTTTCATGTTGCCTGGCCTCGTCATTGTCCGGCAAATCGGAATGTACCAGAGTCATGAACGTGGTCTCGCCGTGAGTCGTGAATGTCAGGGTAACTAATGACTCTCGCCCTAAGGTACTGGGCGATACCCAGGTATGTTGGATTCGACTGGGCCGCTCGAATTCCGTGAATAGTCCATAATGGGATGTTCCCATCAACGTCCAGTAAAAGAGCCCATCCACCCTTGGATCGAGTAGGAATCTTTCTGCAGCATTCCAGGGATTACCAGGAATTTGGGGATCTAACCATCCGTCAAAAACTTCGCCGACTGGGGCCGGAATTGTCCGCTCGATTTTAAATTCAATGGTTCTGTTCAGTGTGTGCATTTCGTGTGCTCCTTTTGTCTTCGTCACCAGACAAACATATTCTCAATAAGGAAGGCCTCAACCTTCTGTGGTTTTCCAATCACATTGGTAGACCATCAGAGACTAATATCTTTTATCCTCGCCAGAGTGTCTCTGGCCGAAAGATCAATTGAAAGAGCCATTTTGAATGGTTTTCGTCTTTTTCACAGTCTTATCGATCCTCCTTTTTCTTCTTCTCCACAAAGAAATTCTGAAATTGATCAAGATGACCGTTCCAGTATGTTTCGTACTCGTTTATCCAGTTTGCTACTTCACGGAGTGGGTCTCCTTGAAACGAGATGTAGACTTCTCGCCCCTTCTTTTGGCGCGTAATCAGTCCTGCTCTCTCTAGCAACTTCAAGTGTTTGGTTACAGCATTGACAGCTGTGTTGAAGAGTTGGGCAATATCGGAAAACCGCGCTGGTGCATGGACGAGATACCCGATAATCTCTCGTCGAGTTTGGTGGGAAATTGCAACAAGAACGTTGCCTAGCTGATCCATATTTATAATATACCATAAGGTGTATTATAAATCAAGCCATCTCTCCATCTGCGGCTGGATCTCTAACCATGGCAGGTCCCGTCAATGCATCCGTGTCACTTCTGCTCAATGGCCGTTGGAGTCCCCAGTGTGAGTCTTTCGGACCATCAGCATCTGTACTTATTTATTCATTCTTTCTTTCTGGCCAGCTCAGGCCGCTTAAGATAGTCTGCGAAGCCGAGCGTATTTCCCCAGGCATCCGCGACTTCGACTGTGTAGCCGGTCCCAGTCGCAAAGACCGCACCAACACTGTGTTCAACCACCTCAGTGATTTCTTCCTTGAACGCGGCGGCATCGTAGACTTCAAGCCAAAGCTGGCAGACTCTTGCGGTGTTTGGCAAAGGCCGCAAACGCCTGATCCAGACGGAGCCAGGAGCGGATGGCGTCCGCAGCGGGCTCGTTCATACAATTATTATTGTAATATAATAATTAATACGCAAGAAGCAATGTATAATTTTCACTCTTTGGGCCCTTCTACCATTCCCTCGAATCTTGATTTTCTTGTGCAATCCGTGGTAATAATTAAAAGTTTGTCTTTTGGGACAAGCCATTTTATCACATGAGACGCGTCCGAGAGTCTCAAGAAGGAAGAAGAAATGGAATCCGTTTTCGAGTCGAAATTTTTGCAGGTACACGAGGGTCAACCCGAACTCTCTCGCGAAATCAACGAGTTCTTTCAAAGGTACGAAAAGGACAGTGACTCGGGCGGCACGTCGTTTCTTTCCCGCGCTTATGCCGAGTCTTTCATCTTCTGTGGGCCCGAAAGCCAACAAGCCGTAAAGAGGGAAGACTTTTTGATGGCACTTCCTAAAATGAAGGGATTCTATCGGAGCATCGGGTTGACCTCAACAAAGCTTTTGTCGACCCAAGTCAAGATGCTTGATGACTGTCATGCTATTGTCAAAACCGAATGTCAAATGACCTTTGAACCAAAGGGGCGAGATGTCGTCGTAGAAACAATTTTTGCGACCTCCATTTTGAGTCTTCAGCCAGATATGAAAATTGTCTTTCAACTGGATCATCAAGATCTGATGAAAAAAGTAAAGGAGAGGGGACTCGTGTCGGAGGGAAAGCGTTAGATTAACGCCTTGATCGGGGAATCTTGGCACGTTAGAAGGGGAAATCTTTATGGATAAATCACGTTTCCTGCAACAACTCGATTTCATTTACGAAATGGATAAGGTCAAACACATTGTTCGAAAGACGAAGCTTTTTGACGGCTCAAGATTGGAGAATGATGCGGAACATTCCTGGACAATTTGCCTTATGGCCGTGCTGTTTCGCGAATATTCCAATGAACAGATCGATATTGGGAAAGTCCTGATGATGTTGTTGATTCACGACATCGTTGAAATCGACGCAGGAGACACCTTTCTCTACGCCCCGGATCGAGAGACGGCACACTGGAAAGAACAAGCGGCGGCTGAGCGTATCTTTGGTATCTTGCCCGAAGAACAATCGAAAGGCTTCCTCGCTGCTTGGGAGGAATTTGAAGCCAGAGTAACGACCGAAGCAAAATTTGCCTCCGTGTTTGATCGGCTTGAACCCGTCCTCCAAAACTATAAGAACGGCGGCGAAACCTGGAAGAAAAATGGAATCACGAAGCAGATGGTTTTAGAAAAAAATAAGCATCTGGGCGAGGGATCAGTCGAGATCTGGTATTTCTTTTTGGAACTGATCGATATGTGTGTGCAGAAAGGATATTTGGAGGACCGCTAAGAGCCTGTCGGTCTTAAGGTTTCGGGGACAAACGAGAAAATCAAGGATGTGCCCCCCTTGGAAAAGCTGATGCTTCCAGCGAGCAGGGCTCATCGAATCCTGACTTGACTTTGAACCTTCTGAGCGATATGACCATCCCGTGGAAAAAATCCTGCTGTACTACAAATTCACTCCGGTGGCCGACCCCGAAATGACTCGTGAATGGCAACGTGAACTGTGCCTGCGCCACGGCTTGCGGGGTCGCATTATCGTCGCTGGCCAGGGGATCAACGGGACCGTGGGCGGTCCGGTCGATGGGCTTAAGGCCTATATCAAGGCCATGAACCAGAGCCGTGATTTCAAGAAAATTGAGTACAAATGGAGCGCGGGCGGAGCCGAGGATTTCCCACGCCTGAGTGTGAAAGTCCGCCGCGAATTGGTGACCCTGGCACCCGACGAAAGTTTCGATGTTTTTGCCCCCACCAAGGCCCTGTCTCCAGAGAAATGGCACGCCTATCTTCAGGCCCACCCCGACGTCACCCTTCTCGACGCCAGAAACGACTATGAGTCAGCCATCGGGGTATTTCGAGGCCCGAACCTAGTCACTCCTCCAATACAAAACTTCCGCGAGATCAAGGAAGTTGTGGACCAATTACCCCGTGATAAGCCGATACTCACGTACTGCACAGGGGACATCCGATGCGAATACCTCTCGGCCTACATGCGCCACAAAGGGTTTGCCGAGGTGTACCATTTGAACGGTGGTATCGTTAAATACGGCGAGAGGTACGGCGATGGCGGGTACTGGGACGGGAAGTGCTTTGTGTTTGACAAGCGTATGGCACTGGCGTTTTCGCCCGACGCAAAGGACATTGGGACGTGTAGCCTCTGCGGCCAGCCGACCAGCCGCTACGTTAACGACGATCAAGCCGGAGACTCGCGGCTCGTCCTCGTGTGCGGCCGCTGCGCCGAACAGTGAGGCCCTAGGGGCCTCACTGTCATGTCCTTATTGCCAGACGCGGACCCAGTCGACCGACATTGTCTGAGGGTAGACAGTTGAACCGTCAGGATTGCCCGGCCACGTCCCCCCAATCGCTAAGTTGAGCAGGAGGTAGAAGGGACTCTTAAAAATGTTTCCCATCGAAGCATTGTACGGGATGGTCGCGGAAGTGGCCTTTCCGTCGATGTAATATGTGATCCCCGCCGCGTTCCACTGGACGCCGAAAACATGAAAGTCGTCCGAGAATTTGCCGCTCGGTAAGGTGTAGGCCTCGGGCTGGTAGTCGGCTTGTGCGTTGGTCTGCTGGTTCAGCCAATGCAGAGTGCCATAGACGACCGAGTCACTGAGGCTTGCGCCAGACGACGATGACGTTCCGCTTCCGCCGATCATTTCCATGATGTCAGTTTCGCCGCACGCAGGCCAGCCAACACTGCCGATGTTGCTTCCCAACATCCAGAAGGCGGGCCACATCCCTTTGCCGTAGGGTAACTTGATACGGGCCTCAACCTTTCCGTAGGTCGCTGAAAAGTGATTTTGTGTCGTCATCCGGGCCGAGGTATGATCGCTCTTCGCTGTAATGACAAGGCAGGAGTTACCGCTGATGTTCTGAATCGAGGCGTTTTGCGCGGTGTAGGTTTCTAGTTCGTTGTTGCCCCAACCGCCGCCGCCTGTTTGGAAGTTCCACTTGGATGTATCGACCGACGAGCTGTTGAATTCGTCGTCAAAAATCAGGGTTCCTTGACCTGCCCAAGGGTCGTTCACACCTGTCGAGCCGTTGCCAGGCGAGCCGCCCGATAGGGCAAACTGAAACCAACTGATATTGAAGCCTCCCGATCCGCCATTAATTCCAAAGTTGTAACTGCCGGCGTTGAGAGTGACAGTTTGATTCACTGTAACGTACGACTGCCAATTCCCGGTGTTGGGAATCGCCACCTGTCCAAGTTGGATCGATCCCGCGTTTAAGTCTGTCGAAAGATACTTGCCGGAATAAATCGAGCTGACGCGGTACTGAATCACGTAGGTTCCGGTTGCAGGAATCGTGATAGGGTAGACCATCCAGTCACCCGCGTCGATCCAGCCGACATCGAGGCCCCCTTCACTGCAAGGCTCGGTCTGGACCCCTGACATGATGGTGTAGGACGAGGCGGCAATCTTCGTTGCCCCCGCCGTGGAAATCGCGGTCCTTGCCGCGCCTGAGCCTACGCTGGTTTCCGTAGGACTTTGACAGCCCATCGCTAATAAAAGGGCCGCTGCGGCGGTTGCCGCAAATACTGCCATTCTTTTCATCAAGAACCTCCTAATATGAAGACGTCTACAGTTATTTCCTGTAAAACTCTTTTGTTCGACCTCTTGTCGTAAACCCACTCATTCAGTCTCGTCAACAAAAAAAGTATACGTCTACATTTTTACTTCATTAAGGGGGCTTCACAGGACCGAATAATTCTTGGACGGGCTCCTAGTTGTTGGGAATGATTTTGCCGTAGTGCAGTTCTACTGTTCCTGCGGCGCTCCGGTAGATATCGGACCCCAGTTCTGGGCCCTGCGTTCCTTGGGGCATCTGTTTAGACAAGGTCACACCAGTGACCTGTGCGTCTTTTGGAGTTGAATCGTCGGTATGACCATCAAGGGATCTGGCGGACGTGTATTTGTAAAGTACTGGACCGGTCGAAAGAAGATCGATCTCAAACCAAAGATCGTCGCCATCCTGCAACGTTTTGCCTTCATTCCTTGTGATGGTGTAATACCCATAATAGGCAGAACCATTCCAGGCAATATAGCCAAGGTAATACGTTCCGCTATCAGTACGGTAGTAAGAGCCGCTATAGACGGTAGACGGCGTGGAGGGATTTGAGTCGGAGAAATACTGAGGTGTCGAAGCCCAGTAATAGGCCTGATAGCTTTTTCCGTCCTTTCCCTTACATCCCACAGACACGAGAAGGCCAATAAGAAGCAAGCTGGCGAAGCCAAATCGAACAACCATAGAACGGATAGCCTTTTTCACGGGAACCTCGCTGTCAAACAAAATACGCACTAGCAGAGAGTAAAATCAGTTAAGGCATACTAATGATGATGAGCTCTTTTTGCAATTGTTGGTGGGGGCTTAATAAGAAAAAAGAAATAATTCGTGAAATCTCCATTGTGATCCTATTACTGCGGCTTTCTAGACTTTGTGAAAAAGGGTGGTCGTGCCTCCTGCCAAGGAAACGGCGCGAATGCCGGCGGGTACGGTTTTGAGGGCGGCGGCGCTTCGCATCCCGTGAGCACAGACTAAAACATACGACGTGTCGGGATCCCAGTCCGGACGGCTTTGAGCCCACTGTGTCCAGCGGGCGTGAACAATCAGGCTCCCTTGCTCCCGAAAGAACTGCCACTCGTCGTCACGAACTTCAAAGGGCTCGCGAATGTCGACGACAACCCGGCGGTCCTCCTTTGGAATTTCGCTCCAAAAGGCTTCCTGCTGCACAGTAGGGGCTTGAACAGAAGGAGCGGAAGTCTTCAACCACGACCAGCCGTTTCGGCCCGTTGCACACGAACACGAGGGGTTGGTCTTCCATTTGAGAGTTCGTGAGGTCCAGGAGACGGCGTCAAAGACCCATGTGGATCGCGGCGGCGGTCCTGCCTGGCCCAAAAGGCGGCGCACGGACGCCAGCGCTTGGGCGTCGCCCGCCATCGACGCTAAGGCCCCCGCAACCCCCACGTCGGAACACACTCCAACGCAGCCGTCTTCAGGCGGGGTAGGGTATAAACATCGCCAACATCCCGCTTCTTCGATATCGAAGGCAAACACGGTCAGTTGGGCTTCCCACTGGTATAATGAAGCGAGGACGAGGGGCTTTCCTGCCGCTCGGCACGCATCGTGGACCAGGAATTTCGTCGCAAAATTATCAGTCCCTTCCACGACGAGGTCGACACCCTCAACCAGAGCCCGAACGTTTGACGCATCCACCTTCATCTGAAGCGGCTTGAGTTTGACCCACGGATTCATCGAGGCAAGTGCCTGGGCAGCGGCCTCGACCTTACGTCTGCCGATGTCCGCAGGGCTAAAGAGAGTTTGACGAGGAAGGTTACTAGCTTCGACGCGATCAGCGTCGGCAAAGACGAGGGTACCGACGCCCGAACGCGCCAACGCGGCTAGTGCGGGACATCCGAGTCCACCGACACCCACGACCAAAACCGCGGCGCTGTTGAGCTTGCTTTGTCCCTCAAGCCCCCAGCCGGGAACCCTTAGTTGGCGGTCGTAGTAGTCTCGTGATGACAGCTCACCCATGCTCGGTCTCCTTCTTGGTAATGTTCCCGCTTCCAAATGGGAACGCGGTGTTTGATCTCGTCGATGATCCACCGGCAGGCTTCGAAGCCCTCGCCTCGGTGGCCCGAAGCCGTTTCGACAACCACGGCGGCGTCGCCAACGGCCAAGGCCCCCACACGATGGACCGCTTGAGCCGCGTCGAGGCCGAACCGCCGCACGGCGGCGTCGATGATTCGCTGACCTTCTTTGACGGCCAGTTCAGCGTACGACGAGTATTCGAGCCCCTCGACCCGCCGGCCTTCATTATGGTCGCGCACGCGTCCCCAAAACGTAACGACCGAGCCCGACTCCGGGGGTACGTGCAGCCGAGCCAGAGACTCAAGAGGCTGGTCGGAAAGGGAAAAATTGTTGGCCATGTCAGCCGCCGGCCACGGGCGGCATGAAAACGACCAGACAGTTGTTCGTCAGCGGCTCGTCCCACGAGCAAAACTCATCGTTTATGGCGGCGCGGACAAGTTCCGCGTCGAGGGTAAAGGCATAGGCGGCGGCCAACTCGTCCCAGAGGTCGGCGACGGTCACGGCGTTGGTTTGACGCGTCTCTTGGGTCTGTCCGGCTTGGTCTTGCAAGAGGGCGTAGTAGCGAATTTGTACGGTCATCAGAGGCCTCCCCAGGGGTAAACGCGCGGCTCGACCCACGAACGCGGGTCGTCATCGAGCTCTAAAAAGCCCGAGGATTGCGACAGGGCCGAAAAGTTCCCCGAGCCCTGCCATTCCAGCACACCTTGGGTGTTTGACCAAGGCAGAAATTGAGTCTTTTTTTCGGATGGCTTTTTAAGCCCTTCGACGCGAACCCTTTGTTCCGCCGCCGGTGAACCTTCGGCGGCCAAGAGCCACGGTATGACGTAGCGCCGAAACGCAAAGAGGCACGAAACGGGGTTTCCCGGCAAACCAAAGGCGAGCGTTTTTTTGTTCCCGCTTTCGAGAACGCCGCACCAGAGCGGCTTGCCCGGACGCTGGGCGATCTTGCGAAACACTTCCCGAAAGCCCAGATCGACGAGGGTTTGGGGGACCAAATCCAGCGCGCCGGCCGAGACGCCGCCTGTGAGGACCAACACGTCGAGGCCGTTGAGGAGTGTTTCAATACCCCGGCGGAGACGGGCGGGATCGTCGGGCAAAACGACCTGTGCTTCAGCCGAGAGCCCCCAAGCCGAAGCTTCGGCTTGAAGAGCCGCACCGTTGCTCCGCCGAATCTGCCAGGGCTGCGGCGTTGACCCTATTTCGACAAGCTCGTCGCCCGTCGCGGCCAAGGACCAGCGCATTCGCCGCCGGACACGCACGGTTTCAACCCCAATGGAAGCCAAGGTGTGCAGGTGCACGGAGCGGAGCGCGGTCCCGGCAGGGAGTAAGACGTCGCCTTGGCGATAGTCGGAACCTTGACGATGAATGTGTCGAAAAGCGGGCGTTTCCTCGTCGTCGTTCAAACGAATTTGGTCGTCTGTCCGACTCGTCCTTTCGTACGGAATCACGGCGTTGCACCCGTGGGGAAGGACGGCTCCGGTGGCCGTCTCGATGGCGCTTTCGGCCGACGGAAGACTGTGCGGTGCGGTGCCCGCGGGTTGAAACGAGGCCACCGTCCACTCGGTTCTCGCGGGGGAAGCGACGACGGCGTATCCGTCCATGGCGACGCGGTCAAAGGGCGGACCGTCGCGGTCGGCCACGGCGTCTTGGGTCAAAACACGTCCGCCGCATTGGTTCAAGGCGACGATTTCTGAACTCTCACGGGGAAGAAGCTCGGCCAAAAGCCGATCAGCCTCAGCGACCGAAACCATGCAAGACCTCCTGACGCTCCTCGGGCCGGTTGACGTTGGTCAGCCGTTCTCCCGGGAGAGGATCCAACAAGGCGATGGGTGAGTTGATCAGAAATTTTCGCGGACAGTCGATTCCAACGGCTAAGAACTGGTAGAAACGGGGGAGGGCCTTGGGCTCGTAAATGGTGCACAGGGGCTCGGGAAGGTCTTGATGACCCTTGAAGGCGGTGGCGAACTTGAAAGGGTTTCGTCCCTTAAGAAGGGTTTGAATCACTTCGTCGTTTAACCGGGGAAGATCGCAGGCCGCCACGAGCCAACTTGCGCCGGGGTGCTGGTCGAGGGCCGCTAAAATTCCCGACAGAGGTCCTTTGTCGAGGAGCCGATCATGAATTTGAGGCAGTCCGGCGCGTCCCGGCCAGTCGGCTTGCTCGGCACGGCAACTGACAAAAACCTGCGAGCAGACCGTTTCGAGCAGAGCATAAACACGGCGCGTTTCTTGGCCCTGACCGTAGTCGAGCACGGCCTTGTCGGTACCCATTCGGGTGCTTTTTCCCCCCGTGAGAACCAGACCCAAGAGGGGGCGTTTGGCGGTCAGCGAATCCCAATAGTCACAGATGAAGGCGGCCACGGCCTGAGCGTCGTCGCGGCAAAAATAAGGGACAGACCAGGGCAGTTTTGGACCTTTGCCCGCAGGACCCACGACCGCTAGAGGAAGCTGGGAACGAAAGGCCTCGTCGTCTAAAATCGTCAACTCAGGGTCTAAAACGACAATTTTCGGTACGGCGGATTGTTTGTGTCCTTCGACCAAGGCCGCGTCGTTTTCGAGAAAATCGAGACTCGCCATCAAGGGATCGAGGGGCTGGTTTCGAAGAAGAGCCCGGTGACGAGGATCGCTGATGAACACCGCGGCGGCACCGGCCTCGGCCAGGGTATGCGTATCCTTTCCGGGTTTATCCATGTCAAAACGGTGAGCGTCGCGCTTAATGTAGGCCAAGTCCAGGTTCAAAAGCGAAACGAGCCGCGCCGCCAGCGTCGTCTTTCCCGAGTTTTGATAACCGACCAACGCGATCTCGTAAGGATGAAAGGTCCAACTCAGCGCCACGATCTAGCCTCCTACCGAAAACATTTCTACACGGGCACCATGACCGTCGGTCCGTAATTCCGAATAGCGGTCGGAACGGCCTTGCCAGAGGGCTGTGAGCCGCTGGGAAACCTCCTCGACCGAGGACCCCGAACGAAGCGGAGTACGAAAATCGGTTCCGATGGACGAAAATAAGCAGGTATAAAGTTTGCCGTCGGCACCCACGCGCAGGCGGCTGCAGTTGCCGCAAAAGGGTCTGGATACCGAGTTGATGAAGCCGACTTCACCCTGTCCATCGGCCCACGCCCAGCGTTCACTGGTTTCGCCGGGGTGGGCCTTTTCGACGGCTTGAAGGCCTCCCAGGGCCCGCAAGCGCTGCAGAACCTCGTCGCCGGTGACAACTTTGCCGCGGCTCCAGCGATTGAGGGTTCCCACGTCCATAAATTCAATAAACCTCAGGTTGAACCCGGGCCGTCGGTAGCGCAGCGCCAGGGGCTCGACTTCGTTGTCGTTGTCTCCTTTGAGGAGGACAGTGTTGAGTTTTACGCGGCCAAAGACCTCGTGGGCGGCTTCAATGGCGTCGAGGATCGTTTCGACGTGGTGGCCGTTGCCCGTAATGCGCGAAAAACGCTCGGGGTCGAGGGCGTCGATCGAGATGGTGACGCCGTCGAGCCCCGCGTCGTAAAGGCGTTGGACAAGAGGCTGGAGACGAAGACCGTTGGTGATCAGTCCTACTTCAAGGTCGGGCCAGGCTGTCTTGAGCTGGGAAACCAGTTGGGGGACGAGCGACCGCAGCAAGGGTTCTCCGCCGGTGAGTTTGACTTTCTTGAGCCCCAGGGTGCGCGCGGCGGCGACCAAACGAACAATTTCATCGTAGGTGAGAAGTTGGTCTCCGCTCAAAAAAGCAAAGGACTCAGGGAAGACTTCGGCCGGCATACAGTACGTGCAACGAAAGTTACAACTATCGGTGAGAGAGATCCGTAAGTCCCGGAGCGGGCGCCCTCGTTGATCCGTTACCATGCTTTATCCTAGCGAAAAACGAACGAATATGCCACAATAACGGCATGGCAGAGCCGACCATTCACGAAACCTTGAATCCTGTTGTTTGCCAATGTTCCCTTGAGACTCGTCAGTCCGTGATTCAGAATCTTCCCTTTCTGAAACAGGCGTCGCCCGCGAGCCGCAGCTCCCTTTTTAAGGGCCTGCGCTCCGAAGGTCTGTCCGAGGGGCAAGAAATATCGCCGCTTCGGTACAAAAACGGCCTCTTCGGCG
>Ga0164241_10002818_pt1 | contig 18286 bp, 13 predicted proteins | sample OricomyardsoilBY_FD_108780 | JGI IMG/M metagenome (GOLD analysis project Ga0164241, IMG submission 108780) | Backyard soil microbial communities from Emeryville, California, USA - Original compost - Back yard soil (BY) | ecosystem: Environmental > Terrestrial > Soil > Unclassified | place: USA...
AGGTCGTCGGGCGACGTGATTGCAGGACGGCGGAAGACGGTAGCCCCGTCGCGTTCGAGCTCGAGGAGCACGTCGATGGTGTGCGGGTCGTCGCTGCCGTTGTCGTGGATATAGATGTCGACCGGAATCGACTGTCTGCGGTACGCGTCCACGGCGCGGCGCAGCATGCTTCCCCGGTTGAACGAAATGAGGATGACGGGCATGGCGAGCTGCTGCTCGCCGTCTGCGACGGCGGTCGGCTGGGGCGCACGGCGTGGGCGCATCCTCGCGAGTGCGTTGCTCATCGCGCCTCTCCTGTGGTCCGTTGGCGGCGAGCTCTCGCTGTCGCGGACGGCTGCACCCGCGAGTGATTCGGTGGCGCTGTCTCTGGGCCGCGGGGTGGAGGTCGTGTCGTCCTGACCGCTGGGGCGCGGCTCGACCGTCTCGCGAAGCGTGCGGATCTCTCGCTCGAGCGCGGCGGTCCGCTCGGCCCGCGACTGAAGAATCGACCACTGCCGCCCTAGGTGCTCGACGTCACGCTGGGTCGCGCGCGCCGTCGCGCTGATGTCCGCGCGCTCCAGCGGGTTCTCCTGACAGAACCGCCACAACGCATCGAACGTTGGCCCCAGGAGGAGCGTGTCGCCGCACCGTCCCCTCAGTTCCGGCACGACGTCGCGGGCGTGCTCGTACCCGGCGACTAGCTCACGGGCGATCTCGTCGGGCCCCTTGCGTGCGAAACCGCGCCCGGAGAAGTTGTGGTGGCGAGCAACGTCGAAGCTGTCTGTGTCGAGCCAGCCCGGACCACCGAAGCGGTCATAGCAGTACACGGGCAGACCTGCGGCCAGCGCATACTGCACCGACTTGCCGATGCTCACGACGGCATCGACATCGGCGAGCATGTCGGCATCGACGCGGACCGCCGACGCCCCTCGCTCGATCTCCACTCCGACGATGCGGATCTCGACGCTCTTCGGGAGCTGGGCGAGCGCGGCCGAGAGCTCCGCGGGGATGTGGTTGGAGACGACGAGAAGACGCGACAGCGACCCACCTTGCTCGCGCGCCGCGCTCCGCACCATGGCGTCGGGAGCAGGGTTCGCGAACAGGCGGAGCCTGCTCTCGTCGAAGCCGTCGAGCGCGCCCGTACCCTGCAGGTGCCCGAGCGTCTCCGGCGAGTTGAACACCGAGGCGGTGGCCAGACCCCGCTCGACCTCCGGCACGAGGGCGTGCTCGAGCGGCTGATACGGGGACATGTGGTTGAACACCACAGGCGCCTCGATCGCGCCGGTGAGGACGGCCTCGGGAACGATCTGGTGGTGGACCCAGACGAGGTCCGGTCGGTGGGTCGCGAGGTGCGCGTCGAGGCCGGCGTCGGTGGACAGCCATGGCTCCACGTCGCCAGCCGCAAGGAGCAGGTTGCGGATCGGATCCCCATACTGATGGGCGACCACGGTCACTTTCGAGCCGCGAGCCGCGAGGTGCTCGGCGAGCTCGAGCGTGACCACCTCAGAGCCTGTGAACTGGCTCATGCGCCACTGGCTGATGAGCACGTGCCGCGGCACGACGAGTTGACCTTCTTCGACGGCTTCCACCGATCTCCTTCGGGGTGTCACGTTCGCTGTCCGGCGGGCGTCACAGGATCCGCTCGCCCGGCCATTTCCCTACGCCGTGAGCCTCGGAGAGGTCGCGGATCTTCTCGACGACACGTGCGGAACTGCCGTCGTCGACGTGGTCGAAGAAGAGGCGCTGCTTGAATGCGTACGTCGCGTCTTCGTCACGCTCGAACACTGTGTCGAGCGCCGTGGCGAACTCCTCGAACGTCTTGCAGATCGGTCCGGGAAAGATCTGCTCGAGATCGTAGAAGCCGCCGCGCTCCAGCAGGTACGCCTCGTAGTCGTACGCGAAGCTGATTGCGGGCTTGCCGGTCAGCATGTAGTCGATGAAGGCGCTCGAGTAGTCAGTGACGAGCGCGTCCGACGCCCGGTAGAGGACCTCGACGTTCGGGAACTCCGCGTCAGAGAGGTCGACGGCGGGAATCTCGGCGAGCTGCGAGCCGTACTGACGGGCCGTGTCCGCCATGTGCTCCCGGACACCGAGGACCGCGCCGTTCGCCTCGAGCCAGCCTCGCAGCCGCTCGATCTCCTCGGGCGCGAACCGGTACGCGCCCTCGGACTGCGAGTTGCGGAACGTCGGCATGAAGAGGACGAGCCTGCGACCGTCCAGCAGCTCGCGCACCCGGGCGAGGTCCGATTGAAGGTCTTCGGGGAGTGTTGTCTCCTCGCGAAGGATGAAGTCGTTGCGGGGGAGGCCCGTGTTCCACACCTGGTGGATGGTCAGGGGATAGAACGCAGCGGTCATCGCGAGCGAGTCGACCTTGGACGAGCTGATCACAGCGCGGTACTGGTCCTGTTCGGTGACGACCTTCTCGAGCACTCCGAGGAAGTCCGACGACGCGTAGCCGATCCGCTTGAACGGGATGCCGTGCCATACCTGGATCAGGTTGTGGAGCTCGCTCGACACCGGGTATCGCACGTTCCGGGCGCGGCTGTGCTTGATCAGGATGGTGCCGCTGTGGAGCAGTCGGTGCTGGCCTTCTGGGCTCTCGAGCGGGAGGACCTCGACGTTCATCCCATCGACGTGGACGTCCTTGCTGCGCGTGAGGACGATCTTCCGGACGGAAGGATCGTCCTTGACCTCCTCGAAGATGGCTCGCTCGTTGCCCGAGAAAGTCTCCGAGAAGGCGCACACGGGAAAGACCCACCAGCTGGCATGCTTCGGGCTGGTGCGATCGGCCTCGACGAACTCGGCGTCCGACAGCAGGTGGTCCGGCACCGGGAGATCGGTAGCACCTGGACCGCCGCCGACGCCCAGCGTGCGCTCCAGCCGCCCCGGTTCGCAGATCCGCTGGAGGTTCCGCTCGAACATTGCGACGTCGGCTCCGGGGACCCTTTCCCGGACGCGGTCCTTCCACTGCCACAGGTTGGGCACGTGGTAGTGGTTCTCCGTGAGGAGGTACCGCTTGAACAGCGGGAAACCCTCGTCGAGCATCCGAAAGTGCCACTCGCTGAACAGCGGGTGAAACGGATAGATCTTCTGCACGTACGTGTCGAGCTGGTGGCCGTGCTGGATCAGCCAGCGTGTGAGCCCGATCTCGTACTTCTTCACGATGTTGCGCTTGTTCCGCTGGAGCGTGATCGCGCCCACGTACCGCCGGAACTCCGGGTCCTCGATCACGGGCTTGCGGTACGCCAGAAAGTACGAGCCGACGTGGAAGTCGTAGGTGTAGTCGCGCTCGAATGCATCGACGACCGCCCCACGGACGGACGACATCGGGATCGGGTCCCGGAACTGGTTGACCGCCTTGCTCCGTGTCTGCGCCAGTCCCTTCGTCGCCTGGAGTCCCCACCAGTCGCACGGCCGTGCGTCCATCCGGTCGAAGACGTCGTCGAGAGGGCGCAGCAGATAACAGCTGTCGTTGACGAGCAGAAGCTCGTCGTACTGCTCGATAGTCTCCCAGCTCACCGCATCGACGAGCCGGGCGTACGAGCCGAAGTCGTACTCCCCATGCCGGACAGCCCATGCCTGCTTCGTGATGCCCGCAAGCTTGTCGAGCTCCGATTGCGGCATCTCGCAGTCCGCCCAGTAGTAGACGTCCGCGTGCCGGGCGAGCTCGCGGACATAGGCGACCGCGTAGTCGTCGACGATGCCGTCGGCGTCGTAGGCCGCGAAGAGACAGACTCGTCGAGGCGCCCGACCTGCCGGCAGCGTGGATCCCAGGCCGAGTGCGCGCGACGGCGTGACGCTCGGTCGGGTGCTGAGGCCCTGCTGCTTGCCCACGTTCTCGTAGTGCGCGAGCGGGCTCGTTCCCTCGTCCGCGGGATCGAGGTGCTTCGACCAGTACCACCAGGTGTCGAACAGCGGGGACGGATTCCGGAGCTCCTTCCACCCATAGGTGCAGTAGTGCTCCAGAGGGTTGCTGCGCACGTCGGGATTCATCGTGCGGTAGTAGCCGCTGTCGAACATCGTCGACGGGTTGAGGCCGCTCGCCGCGCCGACCGTGACGTAGTGCTCGATAGGGTCCGCATCCACAGACAGCTCAGGCACCTGGGTGCGATAGTGGTCGACGTCGAAGGCGCCGGACTCAGCGATCACCTCGATCGACGTCTTGCGGCGCGCGACGAGATGGCCGTTCTCCGTGACGCCTAGGCGCCAGGCCGTCCCTGGGCGGACGGCTCGGGGCAGCTCGGTCCCCACCGCCACCCGGGTGCGCGTCGTCGTGTACGTGCCGATCCGCACCGCGGTGAATGCCTCGACGAGCTCGCGACCGAATGCCGCCAAGTCCTCCGCAGTGATGACCGCGACGAGCTGGCCGTCGGCCGGCGTGAGGTCGACCGTGACCACGCGCCGAGTAGTCTTCCCGACGAGCAGCAGCTCGGGGGTCAGCGGCTCGTTGGACCGCGAACGACTGAGGGTGAGCCGAGCGCCCGCGTCGTCCTCGGTGAGGCCAGCGAGGACGACCGATGCGAGGTACGGCTCAACCGCGGGCGTGGACGTCGTCACGCTCACGTTGCCCTTGACGGTCGCATACCAGCGAGCGGCCGCATCCGGACCCGACAAGATCAGGTGCGGCGAGGCGGCGACCCGCTTCCATCCCGCGGGCTTGTCGTCGACGTGCGGCTCGATCCAGATATCGGCGATGTCTCCGGCGAAGCGTGTGAGGACGGCGTCCGTCAGCTCGGCCGTCGCGGTGTCGTCGTCGACGGACATGTCGACGAGCAGCTCGCGCAGGCTCTTCCGGCCGACCAGCACCAGGGTCATGGTGCGGGAGCCGGGGGCTGCCGGAATGCGGACCGCCATCTGCCAGCCGGACTCGGACCGCTCGAATCCGGCGAGCGCCCAGTCCTCGACCTCCCCAGTGGCACCGTCCGTTCCTGCCTCAGGAGCGGGTTGAGAAGGAGCTTCGGCCGATTCGACGTCGCTCGGCTCCGTCGGGTCGTCGTGGCCGCGGAGCCGGGACTTGATCGGTGCGGGCGTCATCCGCGACGCGACGCGCCTGACAGTCCTCTTCATGCGATGTGCTCCCTGATGGTTCGTGGTGCGGCCGAGACCCGGCGCGTGTCGATCGGGTGCTGCGCGGGCAGGCCGGATCATGCTAGCGGAGCCGCTGCTCTCGCCGGGCCGTTCACCGCCTTCGGTCGACGACCGCCGTTGTGCCCCGGCTAAGGCCGGTCGAGATCGGGCGACGCTGTAGCCCGCCTACCGCGCCGGGCCCGCGAGCACGACCGTGAGGATCCGCTCGACGGCGTCCTCCACCGACACCCTGCTCGTGTCGATCACGAGGTCCGCGTCGGTAGGCACCTCGTATGGCGACGAGATTCCCGTGAACTCTGCGATCTCACCTGTGCGCGCCTTCGCGTACAGGTGCTTGCGGTCGCGCGCCTCGCACACCGCGAGGGGTGTGCTGACGTGGACGAGCACGAACCGGGCGTGATCCTCCGCGAGCCGGCGCACGGTGGCGCGGCTCGACGCGAACGGCGCGATCGGCGCGGCGACGGCGATGCCGCCGTGCTTCGCGACGAGCGACGCGACGTAGCCGATGCGCTCGACGTTGGTCTCCCGCGACTCGCGGTCGAAGCCGAGGCCCTTGGACAGGTGGTGGCGCACCTCGTCGCCGTCGAGCAGGGTCGCGCCGTGGCCCTCCGACTCCAGGTGCTCCACGAGCGCCCGGGCGATCGTCGACTTCCCCGACCCCGACAGCCCGGTGAGCAGGACCACCGCACCGCCCGACGGCGCAGCGATCGTCTCGAGCTCGGTCGCGGACGCCGGTGGGTAGAGGTCGTCGGCCAGCGCCCGCTGCCTGCGCTCCAGCGAGGCGACCGCCTCCCGTTCAGCTTTGGAGCGCTCGGCGTCGAGGAGGTGCACGGTGTCCGCTCCGTAGGCACCGGCCACGTCCTGCGGGGGCACACCGTCGTCGGCGTGCGGCGCGGCCACGAGCACCACGTCGATGCGCGCGTCGTGCCGGAGCTGCGCGACCGCGTGCCGGGTGGAGCGGACCAACGCGTCCGCGGAGACCCGACCCTGGGGTGTCCGACGGCGCACCAGGACGACGACGAGCAGCGTCCCGGGCTCGGCTCCTGCGACCTCGGCCGCGAGGCAGGAGAGGAGACGCAGGTCCCCGCGGGTGGGGAGCGACCGGACGACGGCGGCGATGCGGGGCGCACCCGGGCGCAGGCTGTCCCGGACGTCGGCGGCGGATCGGCGGATCGCGGGGTCCCAGGCGGGTCCGGTGCCGCGCGCCAGGGGCTTGAGCGGTGTCAGCCTGACCGTGCCGTCGACGCGCTCCGCGCGTGCCAGCGGCGTGTTCTCGTGGTCCGTGTAGATGACGTGCGTCGCGCCGTCGGGCAGGGTGGGCGCTGGCCCGGCGCCGAGCAACGCACGCTCGAGGCCGTCGAGCGCGTCGTCGCCCAGGGCCACGGTGGGGGTGGTCGGACTCATGGTGTTCCACCGTCCTTCGTCACGGGTCGGTCGAGGGGGGCCGCGCGCGGCGACCCGGGGAGCGAGCTCGAGAACCGCCGTCGCACGGCGATCCACAGCAGGTTGCCGAGGACGAGTGCCGCGACCGCCGCGGCCGCGACCCACCCGATCGGGACGCCGATCAGGCGAAGGCCGGAGGCGAGGAGCAGGATCGCGAGCGCGCGACGGATGACGCCTCCCGGCGCACGGCTCGAGACGTGCGCGCCGAACCAGGCGCCGGGGATCGCGCCGATGAGCAGCGACGTCGTCAGGCCGAGCGAGAAGTCGCCGTAGAGGAGGTGGCCGAGGGACGCCGCGGCGACGAGCGGGATCGCCTGCACGAGGTCCGTCCCGACGACCTGCGAGGCCTTGAGCGCCGGGTACATCAGCAAGAGGATCACGATGACGATCGAGCCGGCACCCACGGACGTCATGCCGACGAGGAGGCCCGCGGTCGCGCCGAGCACGACCGTCGGTACGGGGCGGACGACGACGTCGGCCTGCGAGGGGGCCGCGGGCCCCTCCCCGAGGGCGGTCCGGCGTTGGGTCATCCCGAGGACCGCGCGCACCACCAGGCCAGCCGACGCGAGGAGGAGCGCGACGCCCAGGACGACTTTCACGGCGTCGTCGAAACCGTCGCCGAACGGCAGCACCCGCAGGAGCAGGACCCCGGAGAACGCGGCCGGCACCGAGCCCAGGCACAGCCAGCCCACGAGGCGGAGGTTCACGGTGCGACGACGCAGGTGCACGATCGCACCCGCCGGCTTCATGAACAGGCTCGCGACCACATCGCTCGACACCGCCATGAGGGGGTCGACCTTGAACACGAAGATGAGCATCGGCGTCATGAGCGCGCCGCCGCCCATCCCGGTGAGACCGACCACGAAACCGACCACGAGCCCCCCGAGGACGAGGGCCGGGTCGACGCTCATCGCGCCCCGCGAAGGGTACGCGAGGCGTCAGGGCGCGCGCGGACGGCCGGGTCGAGAGGCATCCCGCGATGATAGCCTCGGCCACTGTCCCCGCCTCGTCACAGTTCGTCACGAGAACGTCATCGGGCGTCTCGACGAGCGCAGGTCCCCGTTCAGCAGAGGAGCTTCCTTGTCCCGTCCCGAACCGACCTCGGTCGAGCGCGGGCTCGACGACGGCGCCCTTGCCGTCGCGCTGGCCCAGGGTGCCGGACGCGTCCTGCTCGCGCTGCGCGACGAGGTCGGCGGGGACGTCGAGCCCAAGACGCTCAAGGACGAGGGCGACGCCCGCTCGCAGGCCTGGATCGCGGCTGCGCTGGCGGGCGCCCGTGCGGGCGACAGCGTGCTCTCGGAGGAGGCCGCGGACGACGTCTCCCGCCTCGACGCCGACCGCGTCTGGATCATCGACCCCCTCGACGGGACCCGTGAGTTCGCCGAGCGCACCGACGGGGCGTGGCGCACCGACTTCGCCGTCCACGTCGCGCTCTGGGAGCGGGGGTCGGGCCTGAGCGCCGGCGCCGTCGCGCTGCCGGCGCGCGAGCAGGTCTTCGACGCCGCCCGCCCCGGTGTGCCCGACGCGCGGGACACCGCCGACGTGCTCGCGGGACGCCGCCCGCTGCGCCTCGCCGCGAGCCGCAGCCGCCCGCCGGCGTTCGTCGCCGCCCTCGCCGAGCGTGGCGACGTCGAGCTCGTGCCGATGGGTTCCGCCGGCGTGAAGGTCGTGTCCGTGGTCGAGGGGACCGTCGACGCCTACGTCCACGGCGGCGGCCAGTACGAGTGGGACTCCGCGGCACCCGTCGCGGTCGCCGAGGCGGCCGGGTACGTGTGCACCCGCCTCGACGGCTCCCCGCTCGAGTACAACCGTGAGAACCCGTGGCTGCCGGACCTCTTCGTCAGCCACCCGGCCCTGGCGGCTCACCTGCGTGAGCTCCTCGACGCCGTCGGGGCGACCAACCAGGAAGGTGCCCAGCCGTGAGAACCCACGTCCTGAGCCAGCTGCGGAGCCTGGAGGCCGAGAGCATCCACATCTTCCGCGAGGTCGTCGCGGAGATGCAGCATCCCTGCCTGCTGTTCTCCGGCGGCAAGGACTCGATCGTGATGCTCCACCTCGCGTCCAAGGCGTTCGCGCCCGCGCGGATCCCGTTCCCGATCATGCACGTCGACACCGGGCTGAACTTCCCGGAGGTGATCGCCTGCCGCGACCGGTGGGTGGACCGTCTCGGCGTCCAGCTCGTCGTCGCCTCCGTGCAGGACGCGATCGAGCGCGGCCTCGTGCGCGAGGAGCCCAACGGCTCGCGCAACCGGATCCAGACGCCGGTGCTCCTCGAGGCCGCCGAGAAGAACGGCTTCGACGCCCTCTTCGGCGGTGGCCGCCGCGACGAGGAGAAGGCACGGGCCAAGGAACGCGTCTTCTCGTTCCGCGACGAGTTCGGCCAGTGGGACCCGAAGAACCAGCGCCCCGAGATCTGGGACCTGTACAACGGCCGGGTCCACCAGGGCGAGAGCATCCGAGTCTTCCCGCTGTCCAACTGGACCGAGCTCGACATCTGGTCGTACATCGAGGCCGAGGGCATGGACATCCCTGAGCTCTACCTCGCGGCCGAGCGTGAGGTCGTCGACCGCGGCGGCATGCTGTTCGCGGTCAACGCCCACACGCCCGTGAAGGAGGGGGAGCGCGCCGAGCGTCGTTCGGTGCGCTACCGCACCCTCGGCGACGCCAACCTCACGGCGGCTGTCGACTCCACGGCCGCGACCCTCGCCGAGATCGTCGAGGAGACCGCTGCGGTCCGCCTGACCGAGCGTGGCGCGACCCGCGGAGACGACAAGGTCAGCGAGGCCGCGATGGAAGACCGCAAGCGAGAGGGCTACTTCTAGACATGGCTACCGACCTGCTCCGTTTCGCCACCGCGGGCTCCGTCGACGACGGCAAGAGCACCCTCATCGGCCGGCTCCTGTTCGACTCGAAGACGATCTTCGCCGACCAGCTCGAGTCCGTCGAGAAGGTCTCCAAGGACCGCGGCAACGACTACACCGACCTCGCGCTCCTCACCGACGGACTCCGGGCGGAGCGCGAGCAGGGCATCACGATCGACGTCGCCTACCGCTACTTCGCGACGCCGAAGCGGAAGTTCATCATCGCGGACACGCCGGGGCACATCCAGTACACCCGGAACATGGTGACCGGCGCCTCGACGGCTGACGTCGCGCTGATCCTCGTCGACGCGCGCAAGGGCGTCATCGAGCAGAGCCGTCGGCACACCTTCCTCGCGACGCTCCTCGGGGTGCCGCACATCGTGGTGTGCGTCAACAAGATGGACCTCGTCGACTACGACGAGGCAGTGTTCGAGAAGATCCGCCAGGACTTCACGGACTTCGCCGCCCGCCTGCGCGTCAAGGACCTCACGTTCATCCCGCTCTCGGCGCTCAAGGGTGACAACGTCGTGGACCGCAGCGAGAACATGCCGTGGTTCGACGGCTCGCCGCTGCTCAGCCACCTCGAGCGCCTGCACGTCGCGAGCGACCGCAACCTCGTCGACGTGCGGTTCCCGGTGCAGTACGTGATCCGGCCGCACCAGCACGAGCACCGCGACTACCGCGGCTACGCGGGCACGGTCGCGAGCGGCGTCATGAAGCCCGGCGACCGCGTCGTCGCGCTGCCGTCAGGTCTCGAGACCACCATCGCGTCGATCGACACCGCCGACGGGCCGGTCGAGGAGGCGTTCCCTCCGATGGCGGTGACGGTGCGGCTCACGGACGAGATCGACATCTCGCGCGGCGACATGATCGCGCGGCCGAACAACACCCCCGCCGCCGTGCAGGACATCGACGCGCAGGTGTGCTGGATGGACGAGACGGCGGCGCTCGTGCCGGGCAAGAAGTACGCCATCAAGCACACCACGCGCTGGGCCCGCGCGGTCGTCAAGCAGATCAACTACCGCGTCGACGTCAACACGCTGCACCGCGACGAGGAGGCCACCGAGCTCCGGCTCAACGAGATCGGGCGCATCCAGCTCCGGGTCACACAGCCCCTCTTCGTCGACCCGTACCAGCAGAACCCGCACACCGGGTCCTTCATCCTGGTCGACGAGAGCACCAACCGGACCGTCGCGGCCGGCATGGTCGGCGGACTCCCGCACAGCGCCTGAACCGTCCCACCCCGCGAGGAGCAGCACCCGTGGAATCCACGACCCCCGAACCGTCGACGGCGAAGCCGTCCGGGACGCCCCGTCCGCGCGCCATGGTCCTGGTGACGGGCGCCGGGCGCTCCGGCACCAGCTCGATGGCCGGCACGCTCAACCGGCTCGGGCTGCACGTGCCCGAGCCCGTCGTCGGCGCCAACAAGAACAACCCGCGAGGTCACTACGAGCCGCAGTGGGTCGTCGACTTCCACAAGAAGTACCTCAAGGAGGCCGGCGTCGGCACCATGGACGGCGACCCGACCGCCGTCGCCCTCGCAGAGAAGGTCTTCGACAGGGCGGACGTGCGGGGCCAGATCCGCGACTGGCTCGGCAGGCTTCCGGCGGACGGTGCCGACGTCGTCATCAAGGACCCTCGCACCTTCTGGGGGGCGCAGACCTGGACGGCCCTGGCACGCGAAGCCGGCTACGACGTCCGCTACCTGACGATGCTGCGGCACCCGGCCGAGGTCGTGGGCAGCCGGTCGACGCACTACTCCAAGGCGACGACGGACGAGCAGCACCGCCGCGAGGACGTCGCGCACATCGCCGGCTGGATCAACGCGAACGTCATCAACGAGGCGACGACACGCGGCGCCAAGCGGGCGTTCGTGCTCTACGAGGACCTGCTGGCCGACTGGCGCCGGACGCTCGCCCCCGTCTCCGGCGCGCTGGGGCTCGACCTCGACCGCCAGCTCGTCGCCGGGACCCATCACGAGGTCGACGACTTCATCGAGCCGAGCCTGCGCCGCGTCGTCGCGACCTGGGAAGGCTCGGACGTCCCCGAGAACCTGCGCGCCCTCGCCGACGACGCGTGGACGGCCCTCGTCGCCCGGGCGCACGGCGAGATCGACGACGACGAGCTCGGTACCCGCCTCGACGTCGTCCGCGACGCGTACGCCCAGCTGTACGACGACTCCGAGATCATCGCGTCGAACCGCCTGACGCGGCAGAAGTCGGCGGCTCGTCGCGCCGCGCGCCGCGACGCGCTCGCCGAGGCGACCGCGAAAGCGGCCTCCGCCGGCGCGACCGGGTCGACCGGCAGGACGACGTCGAGCGTGGCTCGGCAGACCGAGGCGATCCGGGCGTCCGACCTCGTCAAGGAGGTCGTGCGCCGCGGGACGTCCCGGGTGACGGGCAAGCGCCCGAGCTGACCCACCAGGTCGCGGGCGCTCAGCCCGCGACCGGGTGGCGCGCCTCCCACGCCGAGCGCACGATCTCGTCCAGCCCCCGCCGGGCCTGCCAGCCGAGCTCGGCGGTGGCGCGCGCGGTGGAGGCCACGACGCGCGGCGGGTCGCCTGCACGGCGCCCGACGACCTCCGGCTCGATCTCGCGTCCCACCACCTCCGTGAACGCGTGCACGACCTCGAGGACGGACGCCCCGGTGCCCGTGCCGACGTTGAACACGTCGTGCCCGGCGGGACGGTCCGCGACCGCGACGTGACGGAGCGCCGCGAGGTGCGCCTCCGCCAGGTCGAGCACGTGGATGTAGTCGCGTACGCACGACCCGTCCGGCGTCGCGTAGTCGTCCCCGAAGACGAGCGGCCGCAGGCCCGCGTCGATGCGGTCCATGACGAGCGGCACGAGGTTCGCCGCCCCCGGGTCCGCGAGCTCGGGCCAGCCGGCCCCTGCGACGTTGAAGTAGCGGAGCGCCACGAAGCGGAGCCCCCACGCGGCGGCGGCGGCCCGGGCGAGCTGCTCGCCCACGAGCTTCGTCTCCCCGTACGGGTTCACGGGCACGGCCGGCGAGTCCTCGTCGACCTGGGCCTCGCGGGTGTCCCCGTACACGGCGGCCGAGGAGGAGAACACGAGCCGGTCCACGCCGGCGTCGTGCATGGCGTCGAGGAGGTTCACGAGCCCTCCGACGTTCTGCCGGTAGTAGTACGTCGGGCGGGCCACCGACTCCGCCACCTGCTTCTTGGCGGCGAAGTGCACGACCTCCGTCACCCCGTGCTCACGCATGGTGGTGGCGAGCGCCTCGGGCGCCGTCGGGCCCGCGAGGTCGAGCTCGACGAGCGCGGCCGCGCCGGCTCGCCGGGGCGACCCGCCGCTGAGGTCGTCGACGACGACGACACCGTCGCCGCGCTCCTCCAGGAGCCGCACGACGTGGGAACCGATGTAGCCGGCGCCGCCGGTCACGAGAATCGTCACGCGTGCCAGGGTAGGTCAGGTGGCTCGGCGCACCGTGCGGCGGCCCCGGTTCGGATAGATTGAGCGCCGTTCTTCCCCACGGACCACGGAGGGTGCATGTCGAGCCACGAAGGCGGCACGAAGGCGATCGTCGCGGCACTGCTGGCGAACGTCGGCATCGCGATCACGAAGTTCATCGCCTACCTGCTGACCCAGTCGTCGTCGATGCTCGCCGAGTCCGTCCACTCGCTGGCCGACTCCGGCAACCAGCTCCTCCTGCTCCTCGGCGGCAAGCGCGCCCGCAGGGAGGCCGACGAGGAGCACCCGTTCGGCTACGGGCGTGAGCGCTACCTCTATGCGTTCATCGTGTCGATCGTCCTGTTCAGCCTCGGTGGCCTGTTCGCCCTGTACGAGGCCTGGCACAAGTTCGAGGACCCGCACCCGATCGACTCGTGGCAGTGGGTGCCGATCGTCGTGCTGCTCGCCGCGATCGTCATGGAAGGCGCCTCGTTCCGCACGGCCATGCGCGAGTCGAAGCAGGCCCGCGGCTCGAAGTCCGTGTTCCAGTACATCCGTGCCGCCAAGGCGCCCGAGCTTCCCGTCGTGCTGCTCGAGGACTTCGGCGCGCTCGTCGGTCTCGTCTTCGCGCTCTTCGGCGTGGGCATGACCCTCGCGACCGACGACGGCCGCTGGGACGCCGTCGGATCCGCCGCGATCGGCCTGCTGCTCGTGGTGATCGCGATCGTCCTCGCGCTCGAGACCCGGTCGATGCTGCTCGGGGAGTCCGCCAGCCCGGCGGACGTCGCCGCGGTGCGAGACGCGCTGGTCGGCGACGGGGTGCCCTCCGTCATCCACCTGCGGACCATGCACCTCGGGCCCGAGGAGCTGCTCGTCGCGGCGAAGATCGAGGTGTCCTCCCACGAGACCGCGAGCGAGATCGCTCGAGCCATCGACGCCGCCGAGGCGCGGGTCCGGGCCGCCGTGCCGATCGCGACGACGATCTACCTCGAGCCCGACCTGCGCCGGGCCGTGGCCGCCTCGCGGGACGACTCCGGCGCGGACGGCGGGGCCGGCGAGAGCTAGGGCGTGTCTCCTAAATGCGTGACCAGGCGAGGCACGCGCCGAGGACCCAGGCGGCACGGTAGGTGATGGCGAGCTTGTCGAACCGGGTCGCGATGGCGCGCCACTGCTTGACGTGGTTGAAGTGGCGTTCGACGACGTTGCGGCCCTTGTAGGCCTCGGTGTCGAGGCCGGGCGGGCGCCCGCCCTTGGTGCCCTTGCGTTTGCGGGCGGCGATCTCGTTGCTCTTCTGCGGGATCACGGCCCTGACTTTGCGGCGGGCGAGCATCTTGCGGTTGACGCCGGAGGTGTAGGCCCGGTCGGCGAGGACCGCGTCCGGTCTGGTCCGCGGGCGGCCCGGTCCTTCGCGCGGCACGCGGATGTCCGCCAGGACGGCCCCCAGCATCGCGCCGTCGTTGCGCTGCCCGCCCGTCACGACCGCGGCCAGCGGCAGCCCGCCCCCGTCGACCGCGACATGGATCTTCGTCGTGAGCCCGCCACGAGATCTTCCGATCCCGTGACCTGCAGGTTCACGCTCGCCGCCGAGCGGGCTGTGGACGAAGGCGTCAGGGACCGGCGTGTGATTCGACGTGGCCCCCTGTGTCCTGCTCGGGGCGCGTGGTGTTCGTCGCGTGCTGGTGGGCGCGGGCGATCGTGGCGTCCACCGAGACGGTCCAGTCGATCAGGCCGCGCGCGTCAGCGTCCGCGAGCAACGCCTGCAAGACGTTGTCCCAGGTCCCGTCCGTCGTATAACGCCGGTGCCGCTTCCACACTGTCTTCCACGGCCCGAACCGCTCACGCGGCACGTCCCGCCACGGCACCCCGGTCCGGTACCGGTAGATGATCCCGTCCACCACCATCCGGGTATCGGCCAACGGACGCCCCCGCTTCCCGGCGTTCGAGGGCAGCAACGGACCGATCCGCTCCCACTGCGCATCAGTCAAGGACTCGAATCGCGACGAACTCACGCCATCATCCTGCCGCGCGCTTCACCCAACATATTGGAGACACGCCCTAGGCGGTCCGCGAGGCGAACCGCACCCCGCCTCTCACGGGCGTCAGATCGCGGTGCGGAGCGAACGAGCGCCCCGCGAACGACAGCCGGCACGCCACCGGCCCCTGACGCCGGGGGGCCACCGTCCCGTCGAGGTGGACGCCGTCGTCGTCGGCCACGAGGCGGACGGCGGCCCGGTCCCAGCCGACCCGGCGCCGCAGCCAGCCGGGGCTCGAGCGGGCGGCGACGGCGCGCCAGCCCGGATGGTCCGCCCAGACGGGCGCCAGCTCGAGCTCGCCCCGGACCACGGCACCGCCGTACGCATGGACGCGGCCGACCGGCACCCGGAACGCGACCGAGCCGTCGTCCTGGGCCTCCGAGCGGACCGCGTCCCAGCTCACGCGTGCCTTCGCGAGGAGCGGTACCGCGGTCTGCCCGACGTCGAGAGAAAGCCGTCCGTTCCGGTTCGAGTACGCCAGCACCGGACGCCCGTCGAGGAGCGCGGGCTTGGCGGCGAGCTTGGCCCACAACCCGTAGCGGCTGTGGAAGCCCCCGAACGAGACCTCGGCGATCACGTCCCACACGCCGTCGCCGAGGGCCGCGCCCGACGCCGTCGTCGCGACCTCGAGGGCCGCCGACCAGTCGACGACGAGCGTGGTCGAACCGTCCGGTGTGCCGACGAGCCGGGGCTCCGCCGTCGTGGGCACCCGCCACGAGACGCGCGAGCCACGCTCACGGACGAGGAGCTCCACCGTCGCGGCCCGTGCGGCCGGAGCCCAGTCGAGGTCTGCGTTGCCCGCGTCCGCGAGCGGTGCCGGTAGGACGCGCTCGAGCCGGGTGACGCCCTCGGCCTCGCTGCGGCGGAACAGCAGCGGTGTCCCGTCAGCGACCGTCCACGTCGCCGAACCCGTCACCGCGAGCGTCCGCCCCGACCAGGTGACCGACGACGCCCGGACCTGTCCGACGACGCCTGCCTCGTGCCGAGCGAGCTGCGTGAGGAGGGTGCGCGAGCCGTCCCGCACGAGGCCGACCTGGAAGCGCTGGCGAGGGTCGAGCAGGTGGTCCAAGGACGGGGGGAAGAACCGATCGACCACCCGCCGGGCACGATCGAGCACGTGGGCCTGCGCGTCGCCACGGCGACGCAGGTAGCGTCCGCCGAGCTGGCCCAGCACGCGCAGCGCGACCCGCTTGGCCAGGATCGTGTCGCGCACGGCCTGCAGCGACGGGTCGTCCAGACGGCTTCGCACGTGCTCGAGGACGACCTCGACCGAGTCCCAGTACTCGTCCGGGTCGCGTCCGTACGTGCTGGACGACGTCCGCTTGCCGCGGTGCCAGTGGTACACCGGCGTGCTCCCGAGGACGCCGATGGTCCGGGCCGCCGCGAGCACGTCGATGTTGAAGAGGTTGTCCTCCCACATGTGGTGCGCGCGCTCCGGGAAGCGGATCCCGTGCTCGAGCAGCAACGCGCGCCGGTACAGCTTGTGCGGCGTCCAGGGTGAGAGCACCTCCGCGGGGGCGTCGTCGCGCCGGTAGACGTGGTCGCCGTCGTAGATGGACAGCCCCCAGGCGGGCCGGTCCGTGCGGACCTCCTTGGGGTTCACCACGTCGACGTCGTGCTCGACGGCGAACGCGTACGCGGCGCGCAGACCGTCCGGGAAGAGAGTGTCGTCGTGGTCGGCGAAGAGCACGTACTCGCCGGTCGCCCACCCCACGCCGAGGTTGCGGGGCCGGCTCGGCCAGCCGGACGCCTCGATCCGGTGCACCTGCACCCACGGCCTCGTCCTGGCGATCCGGAGAATGCGGTCGTAGGTGTCGTCGGGCGAGCCGTCGTCGACGAACACCACCTCGAAGTCGGAGCGCGGCATCGTCTGTTCTTCGAGAGACGCGACGAGCCGGTCCAGCTCAGGTCCCGAGCGGTACGTCGGGACGATCACGGAAACTTTGGTCACCCCCTCATCGTCCGCTGTGGGCACGTCAGCGTCGCGACGGAGCGCGCGTCGACGGGTTCGTTCACGAACCCGCCACACGCTGTCCGCCGGTCCGAGGGGCGGTGGTCGGGGCACGTCCCCACGGTCGCGTACGATCCCTCCACGTCCCGCGCTCCGGTCCCATGGGGGGAACAGCGAGACGAAGGATTGAGGATCCATGATTCGTAGGGTCATTGCCGCGGGCACCGCGGCCGCAGGTCTCGTTCTCGCCGGAGCCGTCGCTCCCGCGGTCGCCGCGACGACGGCGCCCGCACCGGTGAGGGTGCTCTCGGTGACGGTGTCGGACGTGACGCTCAAGCCCCACCACACCGTGAGCGTCAAGGTCACCGCGAAGCTCAGCCGCGCGCTCGTGGGTGACGAGGAGGGCGTCGCCATCGTCGGTCCCGCCGACACGCAGAACCTGGACGAGCTCGGGTACGACGTCCTCGCACCGACGAGCGTCCCGACCACGCTCGCGACGACGTTCACGATCGCCGACACGGTGCGGCCGGGCAGCTGGGTCGCGGAGGCCGACATCTTCGGGAGCCCGACCGCCCAGACGCCTTCGTCGTCGGTCGACAAGACGTTCCACGTCAAGCTGCCGACCGCGCTCAAGGTCAACGCCTCGCCGGAGCCCGCGGCGTACGGGGAGACGATCACCGTCGTAGGCGGCCTGACGCACTACAGCCAGTCGGCCAAGAAGAGCACCGCCTACGCGGGGAAGAAGGTCGACGTGTACTTCGACCCGAAGGGCGCCGCGCCGCGCGCCAAGGTCGGATCGGTCACCACGAACTCCAAGGGCGGCTTCACCAAGAGGTTCACGGCGAGGACGACGGGCACGTGGAGCGCCCAGTTCGCCGGGACGTCGTCGTACGCGGCAGCCCGGTCGGTCGGGGACAGCGTGGTCGTCGAGAAGAAGAAGACGCACCTGGCGGTGAACGCGAGTCCCGAGCCCGTCAAGAAGGGCGCGAAGGTCACGGTCGCGGGTCGTCTCACGCACGCGACCTCGGTCCGCGGGACGCTCCACTACACCGCGTACCACGGCAAGACGCTGACCGTGTGGTTCAACCCGGCCGGTCCGAAGGGCGCTTCCAAGGTCGCGACCGTCACGACGTCGTCGACCGGCGCGTTCTCGACGAAGCGCACCCAGTCCGCGGCCGGCACGTGGACCGTGAAGTTCGCCGGAACCGCGGGCTACGCCGCGTCGTCGGGCACGGACTACGTCGCGGTGAGGTAGCGGGATCTGGCGGCGCCCCCGGGGCGCCGTGACCTGAGGCACACCGTTCCGATGGTGCCAGAGGTCACGGCGCCCTTCGTCGTGCGGTCGCTATGGTGGCTGGCGTGACGGTTATCGACGACAGGCTCGGCCCGGTCTACGACGAGCTGATCAGGCGCAACCCCGGCGAGACGGAGTTCCTCCAGGCGACGCACGAGGTGCTGTCCAGCCTGGGACCGGTGCTCGACCGCAACCCGCAGTACGTCGACGCCGAGGTCATCCGCCGC
>Ga0164241_10002819_pt1 | contig 18285 bp, 19 predicted proteins | sample OricomyardsoilBY_FD_108780 | JGI IMG/M metagenome (GOLD analysis project Ga0164241, IMG submission 108780) | Backyard soil microbial communities from Emeryville, California, USA - Original compost - Back yard soil (BY) | ecosystem: Environmental > Terrestrial > Soil > Unclassified | place: USA...
AAAACACGATAACCTTTATTTAAAAATAGCAGGAATATTAGATATACCAAAAGAGTTGGAAGCATACAGGAGGCGCTTGCTGAACATAGACTTCATGGATTGGCGTGCTATACCGAAAGAGATAGCTTCTTGTGACATAAATATTGCTCCACTAACGAACACAATTTTTAACGAGGCAAAATCTGAGAATAAATGGACTGAAGCAGCCTTGGTAAAAGTGCCAACCATTGCGAGCAACATAGGAGCTTTTAAGCAAGCCATTACACATAATGAAACCGGCATACTGGTTGATAATGATGGATGGTTTAATGCGCTTAGTAAGCTTATTGAAAACCCGTCTCAAAGGGAAAAAATTGGTAGCAATGCATATACGGAGGTTACTCGGAGTACAACCATTTATACATGCATGCACCTTTCCCAATATGTAAAAAGCAAACTAAGTCGTAACATAGGGTTTGTGCTGCCTTCCACTGATATATCAGGAGGAGTGAATGTTGTGGTCAAGCACGCTCAAATTCTGCAAAAACACGGATGGGACGTAACGCTTTTTGATGCTATCGATAAAGCGGCGCATAAAAAATTTAAGAAAAGCTATGATTACAGAGAGAGTATATCTGGTCTACATGTCATAACCATGCATGAAATTATTAATGACGCCTACTTTGATACTATGGTGGCGACATTGTGGGTAACGCTGAGGTTTGTAAAGAAACATCCGAATGTAAAAAATAGGCTTTATTTCGTGCAGGGCATGGAGACTGACTTTTACCCTCCAGGTTGGACTACTCCGCGGATTGAGGCGAACGCAACCTACGCCGATGACACGAATATTCGCTATATCACGATGTCACTGTGGTGTAAGAAATGGTTGAAAGAAGTTTACAATAAAGAGGCGGACTATTGTTCAAATGGTATAGAGATAGAACGCTATAAGCCTCGTAAACGAGATTACAATAAAGCAAAAATCAACATTCTCATAGAAGGGGATAGTCATAGTGAACACAAGAACACCGATGAAGCATTTCGTATTGTAGAGAGACTTGATAAAAATCGTTTTGAGATTTCTTATTTGTCATATCACAAAGAGCCAAAGCCCTGGTATCGTGTTAATCGGTTCTATAACAGAATTCCACCAGAAAAAGTGGGTGAAGTATACGCAAGTTGTGACATATTACTGAAAACGTCCGTCTTAGAGAGTTTTTCTTATCCTCCGCTTGAGATGATGGCGACTGGCGGCGTGTCGGTGGTTATACCAAATGGTGGTAATAAAGAATATTTAAAAGATGGCGAGAATTGTCTGCTCTATAAGGGAGGAGACATCGAAGATGGTGTTAGTAAGATCGAACTTCTCTTAGAGGACAAAAAACTTCGTGATAAGCTGATTAAAAATGGTCTCAAAACAGCTAAAAGTTACGCTTGGGAAAACTTAGAAAAAGATGTAGCAAAGTTCTACGAATGACTAGGTCCAAAAGAAATTAATAGTCTGCGCTGTGTAAAAGAGCAGCGACGACAGACTAATAAATATAATGAGACAATAAGGTATGAGGTCTGAACTCGCCTCTATTTTGACCCATTTACGCATATAAAAGGCAACAGGTACTAGCGCCGCAAGGGCTGCTGTAAAGTAACGACCCTGTACGCCATCGGCATAAGTTGCGTTGATACCAAGTCTTTCGGGAAGGATAGTCCAGGCCGAATAAAGAGCTACGGTGATAGCAGCAACCAATAGCAGTAAACTTATTGTACTTAGTAGTGCATAGAGCTTCGCGTTATATAAGGTAACTCGTCGCTCGGTCGTGCTGTTATAAAATAAAGCAACCAGCAGAGCAACAAGTTGAATAAAGATAATAAATGTCGGAAGATGATAGCGGAAGGAAGAAAATTCGCCCACGATACCACGGACTAATAGGTCACCATAACCCAGAACAGGATTAATGTAGGTGTTATAAGAAATGTAGAAAAACCGAAGAGGGTCGTGAACAAGTGGGTTTGTAATGTGGTCTTCGCGGAAGAGCATTGACCCAAAAAGCTTATAGGCGAGAAGTACCGTCAAAATACCCGTTAGTAAAACACCGCCAATGACGAGCCACTTATGTACATTAAATCTGATTTTAAAACGAAAGTCATTCTTTTTAAATAATCTTACAGGTAAAGCGGCTAGCGGAAGTAATAAAATGAGGTTCGTTTGTTTTGTGAGAGCCAACATGGCGGATAGAGCTAAGAGAATAATAAGTTGATTTTTTGTGAATTTTTGACTCTGGGTAAATAGATTAATGACAAATGCAAGTGCTGCCATAACAATCACATTGTTCATAGTGTCGGCAGATAATGAGCCAGCGGTATGAATCATGAGCGGGAAGAGTCCGATAACAAAATAAGCCCATTTACCAACCCGAACAAATCGTATGATAAAGAATAGTGCAGTTGCGTAAAATATAACGTTAAATAAACGCCCGAAAAGTACTAGTAAATCAGGCGAACCGTTCAACATTTTAGCAACGAAAATACCGATAGCTTGAGGTAGGTGCATGATGGGTGAGTAGCCAGCTGCTCTACCGCAACCCTTAGAAGCAGTGTCTTGATAGTCAATAGGAAGACTACTACTTCGTGGGGTGTGCTCCGGAGAAGAACTTGCTTCACTAAATACACTCTTAGGAAACTCGCATGTGTTACCTGTTATTTTACCTTCTGATAAGCCATAAGCTTTGAGAAAATGAGAGTCCTCGTCATTGATGGTCATTTGAGGCACTGCATACGCAGAAATGCTGCCAAATATAAGTGCAAACAAGAGCGCGAGATACTCTGGTTTAGCTAGAAGAGTCTTTAATTGTTTTAGTAACGTTCTTCTCATCTTTTAAGCCATTATATAGCACCCATATGGTTATTGCTATCAGTGTGGCAAGCTTATGCAAATAAGGCTAAGAATGTATAATTTAAGTAGATATATGATAAAAAACCTTTACCTAATGTTTTCAGACCGTCGTTTTTTGAGCTATATAGTAGTAGGTCTTTTAGCGTTCTTTGTAGAATATGTTAGTTTTCTTGGATTGCTCAATATTCTGCACGTATCGTATGGTTTATCGGTTGCGCAAACGATTAGCTTTTCGGTAGGATTATTGGTAAGTTTTTTGGGAAATCGTAACTATACATTCAATACGAAAGATGCGTCGTATAGGCATAGTAAAAAGCATCAGGCAGTACGCTATGTCACGCTTGCTATAACTAACCTCCTTATAACGAACGCTCTCATTTATATCTTTGTCGACCAGCTTTTGATTATGCCTATGGTTGCGAAAGTGATAGTCATGTTTTTGATTATTCCATGGAATTATATTCTGTTTAGAAGCTTTATTTTCAAAGTAAAGTAGAAGTTAGTCTTTTTGTGATAGCTTAATAGAAAGTTCTTGATGTAAGTCTTGAACTCTTCGTTCAAGATGGTCTAATTTTGCCCTTGTTCTGTTGGCAATATAAAACACAATAACAATTCCGGTAATTTGCGCTACATCAAATAAGCTCAAAGGTTCCGATTCTGTTAGCTTGTGGCTAAACAAAAAGTCGTATATTGGCTGTGCTAACGCGAGTCCTGCGAGGATAAGAACCCAGAAAAGGATACGAAATACGAAACTTCTTTTTGAGGAACGTCCTAGTTTGTAATTAACAGTTGTATTTAAAATAGCAGCTGCAATAAAAGGAAGATTGAGCAAAAATAATAGTAAGTACCTACTCATGAAGTAGCTCCATAACCCGTCGCTTTAAAAGCGACTTTATGATATTAAAGGCGTTCCAGTTATTTTGGCCCTTTGCCTTTGAATATTCTGTGTAAATTGCTTGGATTGGATATTCACCAATGTTTAGTTTTAGCTGCTTTGCTCGCCAAAGCATTTCTGAGCAAAATTCATAACCACTTGTTCGCCAGCGGAGAGATCTAAGGGCGCGTTTTGAAAAGATACGAAGACCCGACTGAGAATCAGTTGAATTAATTCCGAACAGAACATAGGTGATAAAACTAAGACCTTTGTTACCAATAACTTTCACTTTTGACATACCCTTGCTATCGATAAGCCTGCTACCAATAAGCAGATCAGAATTACTTTTTTCCATTTTTAAAAATCCTTTAATCACATCGGTTGCCGCATGTTGACCATCTGCATCCATCGTGGCAGCCATATCAAAATCATGTTGATTTGCGTAACTTAATCCAGTTGAGGTAGCACCTCCAGCTCCACTGTTGAGTATATGGTCAATAACAGTGGCACCATTCTTGCGGGCATTATCACTTGTTCTATCGCGTGAGCCATCATTAACAACAACAATTTCAAAGTTATAAGGGCTCTTTTGCATTTTTTCTTTAAGATTATTTACTACTTCACCAATAGCTTCTGCCTCGTTATAGGCAGGGATAACAACACACGCTCTAAGGTTAGCTTTTTTGCTCATTTTGTTTTATTTTAACAGTTTGAGCAGGTATTCGCCATAGCCTGATTTCTTGAGTGGCTCCGCGATGGCTTCAAGCTGCTCTTTGGTAATATAGCCTTCGCGATAAGCAATCTCTTCTGGGCAGCCAATCTTTAGGCCAGTTCGCTTTTCGATAACTCGAATGTACTCGGATGCGTCATTCATCGAGCCAAAAGTACCGGTATCAAGCCAAGCTGATCCACGATCCATTACTTCGACTTTTAACTTACCTTTTTTTAAGTAAACATCCATGACACTTGGGATTTCAAGCTCACCACGTGCGCTTGGCTTGACATCTTTTGCGATTTCGATAACCTCGTTATCAAAAAAATAAAGCCCTACCAGCGCATAATTTGAAGTTGGATTTTTTGGTTTTTCTTCAACCTTAATTGCGTTCATATTTCTATCAAAATCAACAACCCCATAACGTTCAGGGTCAGATACTTGATAGGCAAAGACAACACCACCATCTGGGTCCGCGCAGCTTTTTAAGCTCTCACCAAAACCATGTCCATAAAAAATATTATCACCTAACACCATGGCAACTTTATCATCACCAATAAATTCCTCACCAATGATAAAGGCTTGGGCTAACCCATCGGGGCTTGGCTGACTAGCATACTGGAGGTTAATACCCCAATCTCTTCCGTCACCAAGAAGTCGCTGGAACTGATCTTGGTCGTGAGGGGTGGTGATTATCAAGATTTCTTTAATGCCGGCCATCATCAAAGTGCTTAATGGGTAATACACCATAGGTTTGTCGTAAATAGGCATTAACTGCTTTGAGATGCCTTTTGTAATAGGGTAGAGACGGGTGCCCGAGCCGCCAGCTAAGATGATACCTTTCATCGAGTCTCCTTCTAGGAAATTAGTTGTTCAAATACTCTTTTAAAGCTTCATGCCAATCTCTTGGATAAAAGCCAGTACCTTCTATCTTATCAAGCTTTAAGGTACTTTTTGAGGGTCGAGGGGCGATTTCGGACTTGCCTTTATAATACTCTTCTGTTGTAACAGGGGTTATATCTTTGTCGGAACTTCCAGAGAGTTTATAAATTTCTTTAGCGATTTCGGCCCAGCTTGCCGATCTACCACTATTAGAAATATTATATATACCATGCGGTGCCTTGGTGGTGATAAGGTGCTTAATGCCTTTAGCAAGGTCTTCCGTGAAAGTAAGGCGGCCGATTTGATCATTAACAACACTTGGCTTAATGTCTTTTTCGGCTAATTTCTTCATTGTATTAACGAAGTTATTGCCTTCACCGATTACCCAGCTGGTACGAAGAATATAATACTGAGGTACGGTAGCAGCTATAGTGTCACCAGCTGCTTTGGTTTGACCATATACTCCAAGTGGAGAGAAGGGCTCATCCTCAGGATGTTCGTCCTGCTCACCATCGAAAACATAATCAGAAGATACATGAACTAAGGTGATGTTATTTTCCGTAGCAATTTGCTGTAGATATGACACCGCCGTCGCATTGGCCAACCACGCTTCACGCCGACCTTCTAAGGTTTCAGCTTGATCAACGGCGGTATATGCGGCAGCATTAATAATGGTATCGTAGTCTTTCCAGTGTTTAGCAGAGATAATATTTGGATTGGTAATATCAAACTCTTCGCGATCAACGTACTCGGCATTCGGAAGTACTTTTTTCAGAGCTTTTCCTAATTGTCCATTCGCGCCGGTGACAAGTGTTTTTTTAGATTTTACCGGCGTCGCATCAGCTAAATTGGGATGCTGCCTGTCTTTATCGGAAATGATTGCATCTTCAAGGTGAATTGGCCATTTTATACCCAGGCTTTTATCAAAAATACTAACAAAAGAATACTCTCCGTTAGGTGACCAGTGATCGTTCACAAGATACATGTAGACGGTGTTGTCTTCTAGGGTTTGAAAGCCATTCGCAATACCACGCGGGACAAAAATAGCTTTAGTGGGATCTAGCTCGATAGTGAAGACTTTTCCATAGGTCGGACTCCCTTCCCGAATATCGCACCATGCGCCAAACACTTTTCCTGCGCCGATGGAAATAAACTTATCCCATGGTTCAGTGTGAAGACCGCGAGTGACACCAGTCTTTTCGTTGTATGACACATTATTTTGCACTGGATTAAAATCAGGTAATCCAATTGCAGTCATTTTTTCGCGCTGCCAGTTTTCTTTGAACCAGCCACGATTGTCGCCAAATACGGTCAAATCATAGACGATAAGTCCTTCAATAGGGGTAGTAGTTGAGGCGAGTTTTTTGTCAAATGCTAATTTATTCGTCATCTTCTTGTAAAAATTTAGGTACGTAAAATTTCTTCATGTAGCCTTCCCACCACGCTTCGTTGTTTTTATACCAGTCGATGGTTTTTTGCAGGCCTTCTTCGAACGTAACGCTTGGCTGATACCCTAGCTCTTGGGAAAGTTTTGTATGATCGATGGCATACCGCCTGTCGTGTCCCGGTCGGTCTTTGACGAAGGTTTTTAGGCTTTCGGGCTTTTCAGTAATCTGTAAAATCTTATCGGCTATTTCGATACTATTTTGCTCTTGACCGCCACCTACGCAGTAGGTTTCTCCTTGCTTGCCATTATGCAGAATAAGGTCAATCGCGCGGCAATGGTCTTCGACGAATAAATAATCCCGAACGCTTTTACCATCACCATAAATAGTGAGCGATTTGTCATTCAGTGCCATTAAAGTAAACACCGGGACGATATTTTCAGGCACTTGATACGGTCCGTAATTGTTTGAACAGTTGCTTATCGTCACATTAAGGCCGTAAGTATGGAAGTACGAGCGTACTAAATGATCGCTCGCGGCTTTGGTGGCAGAGTAAGGGCTGCGTGGGTCATAGGGGGTGGTTTCGCTAAATTTCGCATTGCTTTCAAGCTCTAGGCTACCGAACACTTCGTCGGTGGAAACGTGATGGTAGCGATTGACACCGTGATCGCGGCTGAGCCTGAGTAAGATGTTTGTTGCGAGCACGTTGCTATTGACGAAATTATCAGGGTCTTCAATAGACCGATCGACATTTGTTTCTGCCGCGAAATGTACTACATAATCTAATCCATCTTTAAAAATAGGGACCAGTTTGTCTTCTTCGACGAGATCGAACTCGTGAAATTCTATGTCGCCGAGGACCGATTTTAAATTTTCTTTATTGCCTTGTTGATTTAATTTATCAACAACGACGATTTTATAATCCGGGTACTTTTGTCTGATATAGTGCACAAAATTTGAGCCGATAAATCCTGCGCCACCTGTAATGAGTAGTTTTGTCATATATCCATTATAACGTGGCACAGGACTACATTGGGGCGGAATACAAAAAATTACAGCATAAAGTAATGGTAAAATAACAGTATGATCATCTTAATTGTTGCAGGTGGTTCTGGATCGCGTCTTTGGCCGCTCTCTATTCCCGAATATCCAAAACATCTCCTGAAGATTACTGGCGACAAAACACTTCTTCAAAACACATTTGAGCGCGCGAAACAAATAACTTCTGTCGATAAAATTTATGTCTCAACCGAAGCGAGTCATTCTGAACATATCTTTACGCAACTTCCTGAGTTAACTAAAGAGCGGATTATTGTTGAACCAGCAAGGCGCGGTACTATGCCATGCATCACTAATGCGCTTCAGATTATTGCGAGAGAATATGGGAATGATGAGCCGATTGCTTCTGTCTGGGCAGACCAGCATATTAGAGCGGTTGGAGGGTTTGTTGATACATTTAAATACGCGGCAAAACTCTCTGAAAAATATCAACGAATCTGCTTGATTGGTGTCGAGCCTGATGGTCCAAGTACGAAGTTTGGCTATATTAAAAAAGATTCTTCTATTGATGATGAGGCGTATCTTCATAACGTTGATTCATTTAAGGAGAAACCTGATCACCAAACTGCTCAGCAGTATCTTGAGTCTGGTGACTATTTTTGGAACGCAGGCTATTTTGTAGCACCTTATAAAGTTTTTAAAGATCGTATCGAGCAATATTCTGATGAGCACTGGACTAAGCAGTTACAACGACTGCAACAAGCGACCCCTGAAGAAGTAGATGATATATACCTCGACTACCAAGATGAGCCGATTGACACAGCTCTTATCGAGAAAACACCAGACTTAATGGTTATTCCCGCTAGTTTTGACTGGATGGATGTCGGTAGTTTTGACGATGTACATGAAGTAACACCACAAGACGAAGAAGAAAATAGCTCAGTTGGTAGTAAGAATGTCATCATTGACAGTCATAGTGTGTATGTGCGAAATGAAGAAGATAAGCCAGTAGCGGTAATTGGGCTTGATAATGTGGCGGTCATTAATACACCGCATGGTGTACTTGTTGTTCGTAAAGACTTGAGTCAAAAAGTTAAAGATGCAGTGAAGAAAATTTAGCAAAATTTAATAAGAATTTAATATCTTATCTATACAATACGTCTATGACAAAGAGCGTATTTGGTATGGCTGTTATACTTTTTGTTATAGTAGGCATTTTCTCCGTAAGTGAGTTAGCGAAGGCTGAGATACCTATTGTTATAGCTCAGGTTCAAGCCGGGGCAAGCGATGGCGCGAGTCGGGAGTACGTATCGTTATATAACAGAAGTACAGAATCGGTTGATGTGACAGACTGGTGCTTGTTTTATAACACCTCTCTTGTTAAGCCAGGCTGTCTTGTGGCACCGGACGCGCATACTCGACTAAAGATAAAACCAAATGGGTTTGCAACATTTGCTTCTACGGAATTTGTGACCGCGTATCCTGGTTTTATTCCTAATGCAGCTGGAGCTTTTTCTGCAGGTCTTTCTGATACAGGTGGTCAGTTGACACTGTTTGACAACGCAAAGACAATCGTCGATCATATGAGTTGGTCCAAAAAACCAGCTGTTGGTAATATATACCAAAGAGGCGATATTATCATTCCCGGCGGTCAAAGTGTGGTTAATGTTGAAGCTGACGGGTGGGGGCAGGCCCCGCTTATAATACCTGAGAGTAATGGCTTGGAAGAGATACCTATCTATATTTGTGAAAACTTAGGTTTCGGTATAACTGATACACCTCCTGGGTTTATGGCAGATGAAGACGGGAATTGCTTTGTTGATGAATGCCCAAATATTACAGGACTTCAAGATAGTGTTCCTCTTGGGTTCTACAAGAGCATCCAGAATCAATGCAAACTGATAACTGCAGCACTCACTATCACAGAAGTATTACCAAATATCTCTGGCACTGATACTGGCAAAGAATTTATAGAACTATATAATGCAACCGGCGACGAAGTCTCGCTGCGAGATTATATACTTTTTGTTGGACCAAACTACGAAAACTCTTATCTTTTTCCCGCAAACTCCTATATCTCACCTCATTCATACCTAGCTTTCTATGACAGTGAACTGGGCTTTACTCTGTCAAACACAAGTGCGAAATTGAAAGTCGAATCAACTGACGGGCAAATTGTCAGTGAAGTGCCGCTATATTTAAATCCTAAAGAAGATATCAGCTGGTCTCTCATTGATGGGATGTGGCAATACACTAATCGTCCAACTCCAGGTAGTGATAATTTAATTGAAGAGACGCGATTAACTGGTGACAAAGGAGAAAGTAATGAGCTTGGTGAGTGCCCTGTCGGAAAATATCGCAACCCCGATACTAATCGTTGTCGTAATAATGAGAGTAGTTCAAGTACACTGACACCATGTGCGATTGACCAGGTACGTAACCCTGATACCAATAGGTGTCGTTCGGTTTTGACAAGCACAAGTACGCTTTTATCTTGTAGTCCTGGACAAATTAGGAATCCTGAGACAAATCGTTGTCGAAAGACAGACTCTACCTCATCAAATACTCAAAAACCTTGCTTAGCAGGACAAGAACGTAATCCGGTAACCAATCGGTGTCGTAAAAAGGTGACTTCTGGGTTAAGTAAAACGATTAAAGATAGAGAAGCTCAGCAAAAGAATTCACCAACTGGGTGGTTGCTTACCGCTGGAGCGGTTGTCGGTTTTGGTGGATATGGTGTTTGGGAATGGAGAAGTGAAGTCGTTGGTGTACTAAGGAAGCTGCAGCGTTTTTTTGGAAAAACTCTACCTGGTGATTAAATAGAAGTAATGGATTATAAAAAAGAATTAGAATTTGCAACTGAAATGGCAAAGCTTGCTGGTGGAATAATGAAAAAGTATTATCGGAATAATCAGCAAGTAGAAATAAAAAGCGACCTCAGCCCTGTGACGATAGCCGACAAAGAGATTAACCACCTTTTAATTGAGCATGTACAGAGACAATTCTCAAATCATGGTGTTTTGGGTGAAGAAGAGAGTTGGGAAAATGATAGAAATAATCTGTGGGTCTGTGATCCTATTGATGGCACAGTACCCTACATTCTTCATGTACCGACTTCTGTATTTTCATTAGCTTTGGTTATAGACGGTGTGCCTGTGGTGGCTGTAGTCTATAATCCGTGGGTTGATGAATTGTATACTGCAGTTAAGGGTGAAGGTGCTTATCGCAATGAAGAGTTGATTCATGTTTCTGAGCGAAAGTGGGGTGCTGGAGTGCGAATTAGTGCACCGCTTACGATTGAGGGCGGGCTTATTCCGCCAGAAGAAGTGAAAGCACTCTTTAAGCAAAAGATATATGTTAGTAGCGTATTTGGTTTGGTTCATGGTTGTATGACTGTAGCGGATGGAGCTATTGAGGCTCGAATATTTAGTTATCATACACCTCATGATATTGCGGCGGCGAAGTTAATTGTTGAGGAAGCTGGCGGCAAGGTGACTGACTTGCAAGGTGACGATCAACGGTATGATCGGCGTATTAATGGAGCGATTGTGACTAATGGATTAGTACATGATGAGCTACTGAAACTTGTAAAGACCTCAAAAAAACCATGAGAATCATCGGCATTGATCCTGGTACTGGAATTTTAGGATTTGGCGTTATCGAGATAGTAAAAAACAAGCCAAAACTAATTGACGCTGGTGTAATAACTACTCCTGCACATACACCGTTAGATGAACGGTTGGAAGATATTTTTGATAATCTAACGCAAATTATTAAAGAGACGAAGCCTCAGATTATGTCGATTGAAAAGCTCTTTTTTGCGCAAAATGTCACGACAGCAATGAGCGTTAGTCATGCCCGTGGGGTTGCTATGCTCACGGGCCGTAAGGCTAAGTTACAGATTGCCGAGTATACGCCACTGCAAATAAAACAAACGCTCACTGGCTATGGCAAGGCGGACAAAAAACAAGTGCAAGAGATGGTGAGGCTTCATCTTCAGCTTATGGAGGTACCTAAGCCCGACGATTGTGCCGATGCCCTTGCGGCTGCGATCACGCATTCACTAATGCAACGACAATGAGTTTTATTAAATAACGCTCATGCTACAATTAACCCATGAAACGACAAGAAGGCTTTACTATAGTTGAGCTTTTAATTGTTATTGTTATTATCGCGATTTTAGCCGCTTTCATTGTTGTCTCTTATAATGGCATACAGCAACGAGCTGAAAACAGTAAGACAGTAACAGCAGTACAAGCATATAAGAAGGCACTCATGCAGTATGCAGTTGAAAATAATGCCTATCCTTCTATATCATCAACAGCATGTTTGGGCGAGGACTATCCGAATGTTATAGGTGCTGGTGCGAATAAATGTGCTGGTGCTCAATATCCAGTGAGTGAAAACACGACGTTTAATAATGCTATAAGAAAGTATTTTGCTGGTGGCAAAATTCCACTCCCATCACTTAAAAAACAAATGCGGAGTTCTTACGGATTTGTGGGAGCGTTTTTTGTTTCTGATAATTCAATGACGCTCAACGGACAAAGTCAACCATGGTGGATCGTGTATATGTACTTAGGTAATCAAGCGAAGTGTCCTATCGGTCCAGTATATAGATCGGTTTCACCAAATTGGAGCGACTACCTTTTCCCTGAAGTAACTTATACAAACCAAAATGGCACGGATGGGGTTGAGTGTTACACACCACTGCCTGATCCAAAAAATCTGTAAGGCTTGTATAATAAGTATATGATTGCACATATTTCTGGCATTGTAGTCGATAAGTCAGCAACTTCTTTGGTAGTTGATGTTGCTGGCGTTGGATATGAAATTCAGGCCACGCTTAGCGATATCGAGAAAGTACCAAAAAGTGAAAAAGTAGTATTTTACACGCACCATCATATCCGCGAGCAATCTCAAGAACTTTTTGGGTTTCTGGATAAAAGTGCACTCAGCCTTTTCAGACAATTAATTAGTGTAAAAAATGTTGGCCCAAAAGTTGCGCTTGCTATCTTGGAAATTGGCCCAAGCGAGGCAGTGAAAGTTAGTATTGCTGGTGGTGATGTGAAATTTCTCCAAACAGCTAAGGGTGTTGGCAAACGAGCTGCTGAGCAGATTATTGTTGAGCTTCGTGATAAGGTTGGGTTTACTGCGAGTAATATGGCGGAAGATCTTGTGGGCCGTTCTGGCGTTAATCAGGCCGATGAAGCCTTGCAGGCTCTTGTTGCCTTAGGCTATTCGGAAATTGACGCACAACGATCACTGAAGAATGTAGACACAACGCTCTCGATAGAAGAGAGGATAAAACAAGCTCTTCGAGGTTAAGGTTTGTATGGGTATTTCTATTGCAAAACCGATGGCCCCTAGTGTTTCTACTAACCTTGAATCGATCAAATTATTAGTCGAACATGATGAGTGGACGGAAATCGAAAATTGTCTTATTGATAGTCAATTACTTAGTAAAGTGCATAAGTTAAGAATTGAAGATTCTAAAATTAATAACTCTACTTTCACCGCTTTAGATTTTGATAAGCTCGAAATCAATAATGTAGTAATACAAAACTCTGACCTCTCTGCATTAAAAACGTATCAGGCAGTGGTACAAAGATCTATGCTGCAAAATGTAAGAGCAACGGGGTCGGATTTTCCTGAGGCCGAGATTAAAGACTGTACTTTTCGTGATGTAAAGCTTGACTCTGCTGGTTTTAAGCTTTCGACCCTAAAAAGGGTTCGGTTTGAAAACTGCATATTAAAAAACGCAGATTTCTCCATGGCAACATTACACGATGTTACTTTTGCTGGATGTGATCTAGAGGGTACTTATTTCGATAAAGTAAAATTTAAATCCGTTGATTTTCGCGGTGAAAATATATTGAGTATTAAGGGTATTGTCAGTATGAAAGGAGCTATCATATCGAGTGAACAACTTTATCAGGTGGCACCGATACTAGCGAGCGGTATCGGTTTTGTCGTAGAGTAGTTTTACCTATGAGATAATAAGAATATGGCAGTTGAACGAATCGTCAATACTAGTGTCCCAGAGGATAGTCAGGAAGAGCAGCTGATTGAAGTAACTTTGCGGCCCAAAACTTTTGATGAGTATGTTGGTCAAGAAAGATTAAAAAAGAATCTACGCCTAGCAATTGATGCTGCTAAGAAACGTGATGAGCCTATTGATCATGTTTTACTATATGGCCCACCAGGACTTGGGAAGACGACTATGGCGAGTGTTATCGCGCATGAAATGGGCGCAGGCTTGCGTGTGACGGCAGGTCCGGCAATCGAAAGGGCAGGTGATTTAGCAAGTATTTTAACTAATTTGCAAGACGGAGATATTCTTTTTATAGATGAGATACATCGTTTGAGTCGAGCGGTTGAAGAAGTTCTTTATTCGGCAATGGAAGATTTTAAACTTGATATCGTTATTGGTAAGGGGCCGGCAGCACGTAGTGTTCGACTGGACTTACCTAAGTTTACTGTTATCGGCGCAACGACACGTACTGGAAGTTTAGCAGCTCCTTTGAGGGACCGTTTTGGTCATATATATCGCTTAGAATTTTACACTCCGGAAGAAATTGCGCAAATTATTACCAGAGCAGCTCGTATCCTAGAGAGTGAAATTCACCCTGAATCTGCGGAAACACTTTCGACTCGAGCAAGATTAACCCCGCGCATTGCCAATCGGCTTTTGAAGCGAGTTCGTGACTACGCAGATGTTAATGGTGACGGTATTATAGATGCCCCGACCACTCAAAAAGCACTTAATTTGCTTGAAATTGACGCCATAGGCCTTGACCCGGCTGATAGACAGCTACTCGTTAGTATTATCGATAATTACGGGCTTGAGCCAGTTGGTCTAACTACTTTATCAGCTTTGACTGGTGATGAAGCGACGACGATAGAAGATTTCTACGAGCCATACTTACTGCAAATAGGTTTTATAGAGCGCACTCCACGAGGAAGGAAGGTGACACTAAAAGCTTATAAACATCTTGGTAAACAAACACCAGAGTCTGATCAGGCGAGCCTGTTATAATAAACCCATGAAGACTGACGAGTCACAACAGCCTGTAGCGTATGATAATCAGGGACGACCACTTTACTTGCACCCATCTGAGAATAGCGGAGTTCAGTTAAATAATAACTCTATAAACTCTTCTCAAACACCTCACGATGAGATTGAAGTAGTCCAAGTTACCCGCAGCACCGATCCAATAGCCGTATCTGTGTCTCCCGAGATGGCTAGGCGTCACCAGGAGTCAAAACAGAAGTATCCTTTTTTAAACTTAACGAATGGTGAGTATGTGATTAGTGATGTGCAGCGACACTCTATCGGTATCATCTTTATCTGGGCTACGACGATACTGGTGAGTTGTTTAGTGGTTTTTGGTTGGTGGTTTTTACTCGCACATCCAGGGACTGAAACAGCCTCAATAGCTCCGGAAAGCGTTATTCCAGTTTCTATGCTTACTGTAGGGTTAGTAGTATTTACTGGTTTAATCGGCTGGGTGTTTGTTTCGGTTTATAAGGGTAATAAATTCTTCCTTACCAATGAAAGTGTTATTCAGGAAATCCAAGTTAGCTTATTTGCAAAAAAAGAGCAAACGATAAATCTTGAGAATATTAAGGATGCTAGCTTTACACAAAATAGTCTTGCTCAACAGCTATTCGGTTATGGAACGATTCATCTTTCAACCGAAGGTGATGAGCAGGAGTATAGCTTTACAATCGTTCGCTCTCCCAGAAAGCAGATTGGCATTATTAATAATGTTATTGAAGCAGTGAAATATGGCCGGCCTATTGACGAGGCGCTGAGAGATATTCCTCGTTAATTTTATTTATTCCGAAGATTTTTTATAGTTTGATTCTTGCTCAAGAACTGCGCTAAGGTGAAAACCTTTACACTTTTCTCCATCACAATTAATTGCTTCGTAGTGGTAGTTTGATTCAGGATCTCCGATAGATTTGCCTGAAGGGTCTTTGAAAGATGCTGGATTTATAAACGGCAGATTTTTTGAAGAAACTGAGGTTGGATAGCTTTTATGTTCTTTAAAATATCCATCTTTGAGACCATAGTACAATGCATTGATGGCGGTTTTGCGTTCACGATCACGATTTGAGCTATCGATATTATTTTTTTCTATTACGGCAATGACTGCAATAGCGGTAATAAGAATAAAAGCAAAGAGTAGTTCAATAACAGTAAAGCCTCGAGATCGTCTCATGACCTCTATTGTAGTATAATAAAGAGATAAAGCATAGGGGAGTAATACAATGGCTGATAAGGCAAAAAAAACTGAACAAAAAAAAGTTGACGAAGGTAAATTAAAAGCGCTTGGCTTAGCGGTTGATCAAATTACTAAGCAGTTTGGTGATGGTTCAATTATGAAGTTAGGTGAGACGCATAAGGCAGATGTGGAGCTTATCCCAGCTGGTAGTCTGAGCCTTGATCTTGCACTCGGAGGTGGTTATCCAAAGGGCCGTATTATTGAAATTTATGGTCCAGAGTCAAGCGGAAAAACTACATTAACACTTCATGCAATCGCAGAGATCCAAAAACAAGGCGGTACAGCGGCATTCATTGATGCAGAACATGCGCTTGATCCGGCATATGCGAAAAAGCTTGGAGTTGATACTGATAATTTACTAGTTTCACAACCCGATAACGGTGAGCAAGCTTTGGAAATTGCAGAAACCCTAGTTCGCTCGAATGCAGTCGACCTTATTGTTGTAGACTCTGTGGCGGCTTTAGTGCCTCAGGCAGAAATCGAAGGTGAAATGGGCGATAGTCATATGGGTCTTCAAGCTCGACTTATGAGTCAAGCACTTCGAAAACTTACGGGAATCATTAATAAGAGTAAAGCGACTGTCATTTTCATTAATCAAATTCGTATGAAAATTGGCGTTATGTTTGGTAACCCCGAGACTACAACGGGCGGTAATGCGTTAAAATTCTATGCATCAGTAAGGCTTGATATTCGTCGTATAGGTCAAATCAAGCAGGGTGAAGAAATTATGGGGAACCGCACTAAGGTGAAGGTTGTGAAGAATAAGGTTGCTCCACCATTTAGAACAGCAGAGTTTGACATTATGTATAACGAAGGTATATCACGTACAGGTGATGTACTCGACCTTGCTGTTGAGCATAGTATTGTTGGCAAATCTGGTGCATGGTATGACTATAAGGACGGTAAAATTGGTCAGGGTCGTGAAGCAACCAAGGTATATCTAAAAGATAATTCAAAAGTATTAGATGAAATCGAGAAACAGGTACGAGAGAAAGTAAACCAAGAAGATATCTAAGCTTTATTACTCATCGCTGATTTTGTAGCAGCAGAACCAACAATAAGTCCAGATGGTTTTCTCTCGTAAACAATTTCAGGTGTAAAAGAGTGTCGATGTTGATTGCCTAAGGCTTCTACGCCGGGCATTAATATTTCTTGCACCTCTTTGGCTGTATGTGGGAAAAAAGGCTCACCAACAGCGATGACAAGATCTGCTGGCCCGCGAAAATTACCTTCACCATCAAATGGCTGGCAGTCTATAAAAGTTCCATAAGTACGGTTTTTATCACTACTCCTGTTGCCCATAAATATTAGACGAGCAGATCCTTTTTTAACGTACTTCATGACCGACTGACCTATGTCGTTAATCTTGTGTTGCTCGCCGCTGGGAGCAAAAACGATGATCTGTCCGCCTTTATTGATGATATCGTTATATTTGGGTCCGAAGATTCCATTAATTTCTTTAGTATCGTCCTCTGTTACGACAGAACCTGTCTCACTAATAGGTACTGTTTGAAATACACCACCTAGCCTTAATAATCCGTCATCAACTACGTAGCCTTCAGAAAAATCCTTACCAAGGCCTGCCATCTTAAATAAGCCCACCATACGACCAATGATAACGTGATGATTTTCCGTATCGGCAGACTCCCCGTTGCTGGCTCTGAGTTTTGCTTCAGCGAGAGCCATGAGCAGTGCAGGGAGATCAATGTATGAAATATGACTCGTCGCAAATATAAGATTGCCACCACCTTCAAGGTGCTCGATCACTTCAGGGTCGGTAAGTATTTCGTATATTGTATCAACACATTTTTCAAACGATTCAGGCGTGACAAGAACTTTCCCTAAAATTTCTTTTAAACGGTCGTGCTCTTTTTGGTCAAACGGTCTTGCATCAAGATGGGGTAGATCGGTAGAGAGTACTCTGAACGGATCCTTTTCCTTATCGAGCTCCCTTGGCGTGAAGGCCACCCCGTGTTTAGATGTAGCCATCCTTTCCACCATAGCTTGACGAACCCGAACGTCTCGTGGGCTATATTCAAAATCATCAACTTCACTGCTTCTAGGAACCTCGGCGACAGACATATTTTTATACTATATCATATAATTTATTAATATCAATAATATTTTCGGGTAAACTATAATAGAATATATGAAAATAACTAAGATTCAATCAGCTGTAAAAACGAAGGGTCGTTATAATATCTTTCTCGATCAAAAATATAGCTTCTCTTTGAGTGAAGTACAACTTCTTAATTTAGGTATAAAAATTG
>Ga0164241_10002820_pt1 | contig 18282 bp, 14 predicted proteins | sample OricomyardsoilBY_FD_108780 | JGI IMG/M metagenome (GOLD analysis project Ga0164241, IMG submission 108780) | Backyard soil microbial communities from Emeryville, California, USA - Original compost - Back yard soil (BY) | ecosystem: Environmental > Terrestrial > Soil > Unclassified | place: USA...
ACGTCGCCCAGCCCGCGGGCACTGGTGTAGCCGCAGTTCTTGACCAAACGCTCGACCGACGAGTTCCGGGAGGCGAACGGGTAGGCGAAATCGGTGACGGTGAAGCCCGACGACGCAAGCGTGGAGCGGCCGTTGCAGATCTCGGCCGTGGCGGTCGCGCTGGACACCGTGGTCAGGTCGGGGTGGGTGACCGAGTGCCCGCCGATCTCGTGACCGGCGGCAGCCAGGTTCGTCAGGTTCGCCCGGGTCAGGTAGCCGGACGACCCGATCCAGCTCGTCGTGATGAAGAACGTGCCGACCATGCCGTTCGCTTGCAGGACCTGCGCGGCGGCGTACTGATTGGCGTTCCCGTCGTCGAAGGTCAGGCTCACGATCGTCGTCGGGACGGCCGCGGCACTGACACCGCCGACGGCCACCACCGGCAGACCCGCCACCAGGGCCACAGTGGCGAGAAATGCCGCCACCCGCTGACCGCGCCCCCGAAATGGTCGGTTCCGCAATTCGGGACCGGTGGCGAGTCGCATAACCGATACCTCCCGCTCCGAGAACACCGCAGGGGCCGAGTATTCGGAGAGCCCCGATCCGGGCGTCGTACAATTGCCGTTCGACGACCGGCTCCACCGCCATTCCGAGTGTTCATTCCCAGAAAGAGTCGGAGAAGAAGCTCGGAGTGAAAGTAGGTTTATCCGAGGGGCGCGTCCGTGTCAAGGGGGCGTGCAGTGATCGGTCCAGGATTCATCAATGGGGGAAATTGGATACACCATTCGCCCGCCGATGAAATACGAAACGACAGGAAGTTTCGTAGCGCGAACGGAATACACCTCCGCCGGCCCGGCTACTCCTGCGCCTCGGCCACGAGCTCCTCGGCGATCTCCTCCTCCAGCGCCGCCAGCAGCTGCTGCACCGGGATGCGCCCGCTGGCGACCAGCTGACCACCGGCCCGGCGCACCGACGAGGCCAGCGGTGCCGCCCAAAGGTTCTCGTAAATCAGCAGGGCGGCGGTGCTGCCGGGTTCGAGGGCGTCTGCGGTGGCCGCCACATCATCGTCGGACAGCAGTTGGGCGAGGTCGCGTTCGATCTCCCGCAACTCGGCCAGCGGCCCGTCCTGCAGGTCTTCGAACTCGAACGCCTCGAACGAGCCGTCCTCGTTCTTGCGGATCATCGCGAGGTCCAGGATCCGGACCACGCCGTGCCGGACCAGGGCCAGCAGCTCGGGCAGGATCTCGCCGTTGAACTGGCTGCCGGGGAACTCGACCACCAGGTAGTCGACCGGGCCGAGTTCATCGATGGGTTCGGTCATCACGCGCCTTTCGAATTCATATCGGTGGCCGACGGATCGCCGGCCACGGGTCCTGCGGACAGCAGTGTCACACGGGCCTAGGGGCGGCGCTGACCAACCCCGCTCCTTCGTCGCCGGGTGGTCTTCAGCGCCGTCCTACCGTGTTCAAACGGCGGCCTCGCAAGCTCGGCCGATTGGGAGCGCGCCGAGCAATCCGGTTCCTTCGTCACCGAACTGCTTCAGCGCCCTCCTCCTGCGCTTGATGGCGGCCTCGCAAGCTCGGCCGACTAGACACCCCGCCGCACCGGTAGCCGGCCGGCGTCGATCGCGGCGGTGAATGCCTGGTAGTCCTGCTCGTTCTGGTCGGCGTAGCGCACCGCGAAGTCGGTGATCGCCCTCTCGAAGGCGTCCCCGTCGCCGAGATAGGTGGCGAGCGCGATGACGTCGCCGGATCGGGCGTGCGCCCGGGCCAGGGTCCACCCGCACAGGCCGGCGTAGAACTGCAGGGTCCCCGGATTCATCGACTCGATGATGGCCGAGGTCTTCATGTCGCGCAGCTGTCGCCAGTAGTAGTAGCGATCCGCCTGGATCCCCTTGGACCAGCCCAGGAAGATGTCGCTGGTCGCCTGCATCATCCGCTGTCCGCGGACCACCCGCTCGCCCGGGTTGGCGTACCGGCTGGCCGGCAGGTGGTCCTCCAGGACCGACCGGGTTGCCTCCTTGACCTGCAGGAACAGCGGGTCGTTCGCGTCCTTCCCCTCGAACAACACGATGAAGGCCCGGGTGCCGACACTGCCCACTCCGACGACCTTGCGTGCCATGTCGACGTAGGAGAAGTTCTCCAGCAGATGCCGGCGATCGGGCTGGAGGGTCTCTCGGTACTCGCGGTACTGCGCGCGTACCACCCCTTCGATGTCGGTCAGGTTGATGCTGTAGGTGTCGGGGAAATCGCGCACCGGAACCACGATCGGCGGCTGGCTCTTGATCCGATAACGCCCGTCGACCAGCTCTGCCAGCTTCGACAACGCCTGCAACGAGTCGCGGGTGCGGGCCTTCGCGAGGTTCTTCTCCGCTCGACGCGCGGCCTTGGCCAGCGCCTCCTGATCGGCCCGCTCCTGCGCCACGACGGCCTTGGCCGCCTTGTCCTTCTTTCCCTTGTCCTTGCCCGTCGCCGCGCCCTTGCCCTTGGCCGGTTCCGCGCCCTTCGCGCCGGCCGCCACCTCCAACCGGTCAAGGGCGGCGTTGAGGTCGTCCTCCGAAAGGTGCGTGTACCAGAGTTCCATCGTGCCCATCCGGGCGAACTCGGCCATCGCCGTGCGGTACCGGTTGGCCGCCGCCCGCGCGGCCGCAGCGGACTGCTCGGCCGTGAAGCCGTTGTTCCGGCCCGCGATGACGAAGCTGGCGGCCAGCCGCTTGACGTCGAACTCGATCGGGCCGGGCAGCGTCTCGTCGAAGTCGTTGAGGTCGAAGACCAGGCGCCGCTCGGGCGAGGCGTATCCGCCGAAGTTGGACAGGTGCGCGTCCCCGCACAGCTGTGCGTCCAGGCCGGCGGTCGGGGTGCCGGCCAGGTCGGCGGCCATGATTTTGGCCGCTCCCCGGTAGAAGGTGAACGGGGACACCGCCATCCGGCCGTGTCGCACCGGGACCAGGTCGGGCTCCCGGGTCTTGTTCTGCTCCTCCAGCAGCGTGACCGGGTCGAACCGGTCGGCGGCCGGTGTCCAGCCCTGATGGCTCTCCAGCGGGGTGGCGGTCCGGGCGTCGGCGCCTTTGGCGATCCGATCGGCGATGGAGGGGTGGGCGAGGATCTTGGGGGTGGCCACGGCGGTGCTCCTGACGGTCGAACTCTGAACGCCGAACGGACGCAGTGGGACACATCACAGCGTGTCGACGAGGTAGCGGCATCATCCCAACCGAATGGGAACGGCGCAGCCTGTCACGATCGGCCGATCAGGTGACATCACCGAGATCGTCGTAGGAGCGCCGAGCGGGCGGCGGCGACACCGGACCGGGCACCGCCTGCGGCGCGGCGACGGGCATTGCGGCCGCCACCGGCTGCACCAGGGTGTCCGTGGACGCACCCGCGTCACCGGTGGGCAGATCGGCCAGCGGGGTCGCCTCGTCGTCGGACAGCTCGCGCTGCGCCTCCTGGCGCCGTACCCGCCGGTCGTGCAGCTTGGCCAGCTGCACGGACAGCTCGTACAGCAGGGCGAGGGAGACGGCAAGCGCGAGCATGGTGATCGGGTCGTTGCCGGGCACCACCAGCCCGGCGAACACGGTGAGCCCGAAGATCGCGTACCGCCGCCAGGCGGCCAGCTTCGCGCCGGACACCAAGCCGATCCGGTTGAGCATGATCAGCAGCAGCGGCAGCTCGAACGACACCCCGAAGATGATGATCATGGCGATGAGGAAGGAGAAGTAGCTGTCCGGGGACAGCGCGGCAATGGTGGCATCGCCGCCGAAGCCGAGCAGCACGGTCAGGCCCTCGCGGATCACCACGTACGCCAGCACGGCGCCGACGACGAACAGCGCGGCGCCGGCACTGACGAAGATGACCGCGTACCTGCGTTCCTTGCTGTAGAGGGCGGGCGTCACGAACGCCCACAGCTGATACAGCCACACCGGGACGGACAGCACCACCCCGGCGATCAGCGCGGATTTCAGTTGCAGTTCCAGGGCGGAGAAAGGGCCGGTGGCCAGCAGCTTGCACGACTCGGCGTCGCCGAAGGTAACCCGCTCGGACGCCGGCACCGCACAGTAGGGCGCGGTGAGGATCTCCGACAGGCTGGGCAGCCCGATCGCCGGGATGCCGTGGCCGAACCAGATGAAGCCGACCACCGTGCCCAGCGCGATGCCCAGGGTGGCCACGAACAGCCGCCGGCGCAGCTCATGCAGGTGCTCCATCAGCGGCATGGTGCCGTCCGACGCCTTCGGGGGTCTGCCCCGGCGCACGCGCAGGCTCGGCACGGGCCGGCCGAACACTCGCACGGTCCCACCTCCCGTCCCGCGACCGTTGCGCGCCGCTACCGGTGCATTCGTTCCGATCCTACGGAGCGGATGGCTCCCCTCCGGCGTCACCGGGCTCGACCGCCCGTCTCGACCGCCCCGAAGATCAATTCGGCGACCCGTCCGGACCGGACGATCGGGCCCGAGGGCGTCGGGCCGCCGGCGTGGCGACGCGGGTCAGGACCGGCCGTAGGCGGCCAACGCCTGCTCCGCCCGCCTGGCGACCAACTCGGTCACCTCGGGGCGGTTGGTGACCACGGCCTCGCCGCCCAGGGACAGGACGAGCCTGGTCAGCCAGTCGTCGTTGCCGTGCAGGGTGACCGTCACCCCGGTCTGCGGCGGCGGCGGCAGCGCGGTGACCGTCTCCACCGGGTAGTACTCGGCCACCCAGCGCGCCCCGCCGGTCAGCGTGAGCTCGACCGGAGGAACGGCCCGGTCCGGATGGAAGACCCGGTCGGGAACATCGGAATCGACCCACAGGCTGCCCTGGGCCGGTTCCTCCAGCACGCGGGCCGCCTCGATCCGGTCGATCCGGAAATGCCGGACGGCCCGGGCCAAGTGGCAGTACGCCTCCAGATAGGCGTGCCCGTCGGTGACCAGGATCCGCAGTGGATCGACGGTGCGTTCGGTGACGGTGTCGCGGGAGGCGGTGTAGTAGCGCATCCAGAGCCGGCGGGACCGGTCGAGCGCGTCGCGCACCGTGCCCAGCTGCGGTGCGGGGTCGGCGGGCACCACCCGGACCGCTTCTGTCGACTCGGCGGCCTGCCGGTCGAGCTGCTCCAGTTTGGCCAACGCCGAGGTGACCGCGTCGGTCTCGACCAGACCGGGGGTCTCGGCGAGCGCCCGCAGGGCCACCAGCAGTGCCTGCGCCTCGTCGGCGGTCAGCCGGACCGGACGCTCGATGCCCGCATCGAAGGTGATCGCTACGGTGCCGCCGTCGTCGTCGAGCACGACGTCGATCAGGTCGTCCGGGTAGTAGCCGGGCAGGCCGCACACCATCAGCAGGTCCAGGTCGGCGCTGATCTGCTCGCGGCTGACCGCGAACTCGCGGGCCAGCTCGGCGATGCTCACCCCCGGCCGTCGGGAGATGTAGGGCACCAGTGACAGCATCCGGGCGAGCCGGTCGGTGGCGTTCTCGGTCACCGCTTCTCCCCGCGGGCATCCCGACCCGGGGAAGATCGGGTCGCCCCAGCCGACCGGATCTTCCCCGGCTCGAGCGACAGTTCCCCGTTCATCATGTCGAGGGTCAGCACGCCGCTCTCGCTCTCGGCCGCACGGTGCGCAAGCGGTCCGGTCGCCGTCCGCACCGAGGCCAGGGTGCCCGTCAGCAGCCGCACCGTGGCGTCAACCAGGTCGGCGGGCTCCTCGACGACGACGTCCGGCCCGTGTCCGGCGAGTTGTCGGGCGGTCTCCCATAGTGGGCCCAACGGAACGATCAGCCGGTCCCAGCCGGGCCGCGCGTCCACCGGGGTGACCGAGACCGCCGTGCGACGCAGCCCCGCGCCCACCCCGGAGCGCACTCGGAGCGTGGCCCGCCGATCGGTGACCGGTCGCCGCACCGAGGCGGCCACCGCGGCGAGCAGGTCGATGCCATCGGGGGGCCGGACCGCCGCGCTGGGGCCGACGGGCCGCACGGCGCCGGCGATCCGGGACAACCGGAAGGTCCGCCGATCCCCGCGAACCTCGTCGTGCCCGATCACATACCACCGACCACGGAACGAAACCAGTCCCCAGGGCTGCAGCCGACGCGCCTCAGCGGGTTCGCCCGGCTCCTTGCGGTAGTCGAACTCGACCGCCCGCCGCGCGCGGACCGCGGCGAGCATCGGCTCGAACGACGGGTCCGACGTCCGGACACGCGGCTGCAGCAGGGTGGCCACCGAACCGCCGTCGTCCGGTTCACCTGGTTCGCCGCCCCAGGCGTCGATGTGATCCGCGGCGTCGGCGTCGCGGATCTTGCGCAGCGCCCCCGAGCCGGCCGCCCCCAGCGCGGTGGTCTCCCACAGCCGCCCGGCCAGCGCCAACGCGGCGGTCTCGGCGGCGCTGAACGACAACGGGGGCAGCGCGAACTCGGCCCGCGGGATCCGGTATCCGTCGCCGCCGTTGGGCGGGGTCTGCAGCGGGATGCCCAGTTCCCGCAGTTCCTTCTTGTCGCGCTCGAACGTCCGCAGAAAGGCTTCCTCGGTGGGTGCGTCGGCGTAGCCGGCCACCTTCCGCCGGATCCAGGCCGCGGACCGGAAGGTCGGCGCGTTCAGCAGGGCGATCACCAGGTTCAGCAGGCGTTCCGCCTTCGCCGCTTTCGCTGTCGCCACGTGATCCAGCGTGTCACATTCTGTGTTGAACCGAGGGCCCCTGGGTGGTGGCGCCGGATCTTTGAGATATCTCGGTCAACGGGGTTATCCACCGCCCCGGCCCGGCTCTACGCTGATCCAAGACTCATTTTCGCGCCGGATTCGTCCGGTTTGGTGGGTATTGGATCAGCGCAACCTCACGGAGGCGGGCGGTGTGGCGGGAGTATCCGACTCGGCCGCGCTTGGGTAGATCAAGCTCGCTCGGTCACATGGCTTCGATGAGCTTGGTGACCCGGTCGTCGACGGACCGGAACGGATCCTTGAGCAGCACGGTCCGCTGGGCCTGGTCGTTCAGCTTCAGGTGCACCCAGTCCACCGTGTAGTCGCGGCCGGCGTCCTGCGCGGCGGCGACGAACTCCCCGCGCAGCCGGGCCCGGGTGGTCTGCGGCGGCACGGTCATCGCGGCCGTGATCTGGCCGTCGGTGACCACCCGGGCGGCCCGGCCGCGGGCGGCGAGCAGCGAGTGCAGGCCGCGGCCGGGACGCACGTCGTGGTAGGTGAGGTCGAGCTGCGCGATCCGCGGGTGGGTCAGGTCGAGGCCGTGCTTGGCCGCGTAGGCGTCGATCAGCTTCTTCTTGATGATCCAGTCGATCTCGGTGTCGACCTTGGTGAAGTCCTGGGTCTGCACCGCCTCCAGGGTGCGCCGCCACAGGTCCAGCACCTGGTGGGTGACCGGGTCGGTACCCCGGTTGGCGACGAACGCCGCGGCCTTCTCGTAGTACTCGGTCTGCGCCTCCAGCGCGCTGATGTCGCTGCCGCCGGCCAGCCGGACCGCCTTGCGGCCGGTGGTGTCGTGGGAGATCTCCCGGATCGCCCGGATCGGGTTCTCGAAGGTGAAGTCCCGCATCGGGATCCCGGCCTCGATCATCTCCAGCACGAGCGCGGCGGTGCCGACCTTGAGCAGGGTGGTGGTCTCGCTCATGTTGGAGTCGCCGACGATGACGTGCAGCCGCCGGTACCGCTCGGCGTCGGCATGCGGCTCGTCCCGGGTGTTGATGATGGGCCGGGACCGGGTGGTCGCCGACGAGACGCCCTCCCAGATGTGGTCGGCCCGCTGGGACAGGCAGTACGACGCACCGCGCGGCGACTGCAGCACCTTGCCGGCGCCGGCGATCAGCTGCCGGGTGACCAGGAACGGGATCAGCCCGTCGGCGATCTTGGCGAACTCGCCGCCGCGGGCGATCAGGAAGTTCTCGTGGCAGCCGTAGGAATTGCCGGCCGAGTCGGTGTTGTTCTTGAACAGGTAGATGTCCCCGCCGATGCCCTCCTCGGCGAGACGGGCCTCGGCGTCCACCACCAGGTCCTGCAGGATCCGCTCGCCGGCCTTGTCGTGGGCGATGAGCACCGGCAGCTCGTCGCACTCGGCCGTCGCATACTCCGGGTGCGAACCGACGTCCAGGTACAGCCGCGACCCGTTGCGCAGGAAGACGTTGGACGAGCGTCCCCAGGACACCACCCGCCGGAACAGGTAGCGGGCCACCTCGTCGGGGCTCAGCCTGCGCTGTCCGTGGAAGGTACAGGTGATACCGAACTCGGTCTCGATCCCCAGGATCCGCCGCTGCATGCGACCGACCCTATGCCCCGGACCGCCCGGCCGGTGGCGTTGACCGCCCCGGAGTGCGCCGGGTCGCGTCCTGTACCTCACCGATCAACGCCTCGATGACGTCCTCGAGCATGACGACCCCGACCACGGAGCCCGCCGCGGTACCCTTGGCGCCCTCCCCGGAGTCGACCACCTGGGCCAGGTGCGCCCCGATCCGGCGCATCCGGTCCAGCGCGGTCCGCAGGTCGGTGGTCGGCGCGACCGCCGGGAGCTCCCGGATGCGTTCGAGTGGAACGGGGTCGTCGCGCCGGTCCGCGGGGATGTCGACGACGTCCCGGATGTGCAGGTACCCGGCGAATCTCCCGGATCCGTCGGCGTCATCGGCGGTGTCGGCGGATGCGGCGGTGTCGGCGGATGCGGCGGTGTCGGCGGTGTCGGCGGATGCGGCGGTGTCGGAACCCGCGGTGTCGACGGCGGCACGGTCGACCCGGTCGATCGGGAACCGGGAGAACCCGGTGCGCGCGCACATCCGTTCGATCTCGGCGGGGGTGACCGCCTCGTGGATCGCCTCCACCTCGCCGATCGGCACCATCACCGACGACACGACCGAGGTGTCGAAGCCCAGCGCCGAGGTGATCAGCTGGTGTTCCTCCTCGTCCAGCAGGCCCTCCCGACGGGATTCGGCGACCAGTTCGGCCACCTCCTCGCGGGTGAACGCGGAGGCCACCTCGTCCTTGGGTTCCCGACCGGTGAGCTTGACGACCGAGTTGGCGAACCAGTTCAGCGACCGGATGATCGGACCGATGCCGGTGGCGATCGCGCGAAGCGCCGGCGCCAGCACGAGCGCGGTGCGTTCCGGACCGGCGATGGCGATGTTCTTGGGCACCATCTCGCCGAACGCCACGTGCGCGGACACCACCAGCAGCAGCGCGATCACCAGCGACACCGGGTGCAGCCACGTCTCGGGCACCCCCAGCGAGTGGAACACCGGCTCGAGCAGCGCCGCCACCGCCGGCTCACCCAGGGCGCCGAGCAGCACCCCGCACAGGGTGATGCCCAGTTGTGCACAGGCCATCATCAACGACACGTGTTCCATCGCCTTGAGGGTGGAGCGGGCCCTGGCGCTGTTCACGGCGAGCGGTTCGATGACCGACCGCCGCGCGGCGATCAGCGCGAATTCGGCGGCGACGAAGAACGCGCTGGCCGCGAGCAGCACGATGACCAGCCCGAGCAGCAGCCACTGCGTGGTCATCGGCCCTCACCGCGCCGATCGCCAAGGTCGCCGCGGACGTCACCGTCGTCGTCGACGGTGTTCAGGCTCACCGCGGACAGCAGCACCGCCTCGATCCGGCGGCGGGCCAGCCCGTGCACGGTCAGCCGGACGGTCACCGCGCGCGGCAGGTCGTCCTCGGTCTCCGGCTCGATCCGGGTGTCGTCGGAGTGGACGACCTGACCGTCCGGTACGCCCAGATGCGCGGCGGCGTCCATGGTCGCGTCCACCTCGACCGAGTCGAACTCCTTCGGCATCCGGCCCAGCCGCGCGATCAGCAGGCCGGCAACCGTCTCGTAGGCGTTGGATTCGGGCAACCGCACCCCGGTGACGTCGACGATCTCGTCCGGCCGCAGGATGCCGGGCAGCAGCCAGGTGCCGTCTGCCCGTCGTTCGGCACGGCTGTCCACCGGGTCGTGCTCGTCCTTGATCTCACCGACGAGCTCCTCGACGAGGTCCTCGAGGGTGAGGATGCCGGCGGTGCCGCCGTACTCGTCGGCGACCACGGCCATCTGCAGGCCGCTGCGCAGCTCGTCCATCAGGTCGTCCAGCGGGATCGAGCCCGGCACCACCGGCACCGGTACCATCAACCGGTCGACGCGGACGCGGGCGCGTTCGTCGGGCGGGATGGCCAGGGCCCGCTTGAGATGCACCAACCCGACGACGTCGTCGGAATCCTCGCCCGACACCGGGAACCGGGAGTGCCCGGTCTCGACGGCGGCCGTGAGCACCGCATCGACGGCATCGGTGGCCCTGACGAACCGCACCCTCACCCGCGGGGTGAGCACGTCGTCGGCAGTCTTGCCGGAGAACGAGATGGACCGGGCCAGCAGGCCCGCGGTCGGCTGCTCCAGGGTGCCCTGCGCGGCCGACCGGCGGACCAGCGAGTCGAGTTCGACCGTGGACCGGGCGGACCGCAGCTCCTCCTGGGGCTCGACGCCGATCATCCGCAACACGGCGTTCGCCGTGCCATTGAGCACGATGATCAACGGCTTGAACAGCGTGGTCGACACCCGCATCGGGGTGACCACCGTCTTGGCCGTCTCCAGCGGCTCGGCGATGGCGATGTTCTTGGGTACCAGCTCACCGAAGACCATCGACAGGACCGTCGCGACGATCAGTCCGAACAACACACCGACCGTCTGGGCGGCGCCCTCGCCCAGGCCGATCGAGTCCAACAGCGGCGCCACCAGATCGGCCAGCGCGGGCTGCATGACGAAACCCAGCGCGAGGGTGGTGATGGTGATGCCGATCTGCGCCCCGGACAGCTGGGTCGACAACGAGCGCAGACCGACCATCAGGGACCGGGCGCCCCGGTCACCCTGCGCGGCCTGCTTGGCGACCGTCGCCCGGTCCGCGGTGACCAGGCTGAACTCGGCGGCGACATACAGTGCCGTGCCGGCAATCAGGACGAGGCCGATACCCACCATGATCCACTGCGTGATCACTCCTACGGCTCCCGGCGGGGTCTGTTCTGGTCGGCGGCTGATTGCCCACTGACGGTAACGGATTCCGGAGCCCGCTCCGGCCGACGTTGCACATCGGACTCCCATGGTCCGCGGGAGCGTTTGACGCCCCGCATGCGTTGAACCTGATATGACCGTCTTGCTGTTCCTGTTCCTGGAGATCGCCAGCCTGCTCATCGTGGGGTCCTGGATCGGCGTGGGCTGGACGCTGCTGCTGCTGCTGGGCGGCTTCGTGCTCGGCCTGGCGCTGATCGGCCGCGGCGGCAGGGAGGCGATGGCGGCGGTCAACCAGGCGGCGCGGTCGCGAACGATGGCCGACGACGCCGTCACCGGTGGCTTCCTGACGGTGGTCGCCGGCGTGCTGCTGATGATCCCGGGGTTCATCGGTGACCTAGCGGCGCTGGCATTGCTGCTGCCGCCGGTGCGGGCACTGGTCCGCAGGCGCATGCAGGCGTGGGCGCAGCGCCAGTCGGCCTCGATCCAGGTGGTGAACCTGGGCGGCATGCCGGTGGGTACGTGGGCCGGCGCTCCCGCGGGCGCGCGGATGGGCGGCCCGGTCGTGGACGGCACGGTGGTCGAGGTCACTCCCGACGATCGACCCCGTCCGGCCGGGACCGGTGGCGCGGTGGTGCCTTACCGTGACCCGACGGTCGACTGAACCCGAGGTCGCGTGCGGGTGGGCTACAGCCCGGCGCCGAAGCAGGTGAACGGGGCCGGGTCGTCCTCGGTCTCGGCCGCCGACTTGATGGCCCCGGCCAGCGCGATCGCCGGGCTCTCCCCCTTATAAAGGCGCTGGTGGTACGCCGCCATCACGGCCGCCGCGACGCGGTCGGAGATCCGACTGGTGCCGGCCACCACGGTGGTCACCCCACTGCGCAGCAACGCGGCGACCAGGCCGAGCGGTTCGCCGCCCGGCCGGTCGTCGGTGCGCCCCACGTCACAGCTGGACAGCACCACCTGCGAGGGGAGCGCCGGATTCGGCGCGACGTCGTAGCCGTAGAGCAGCCCGTCGGCCAGCAGCACCCCGGAGAACAACGGATTGTCCGGTTCGTGGTGGCCGTGCGCGGCGATGTGCAGGAGCCCGCCGTGGGGCATCGCGTCGAGCACCGCGCGACCCGATGCCGCCGAGCCGATGAGCAGTTCGGTCGGCCCGTCGGACGGGCTGCCGGAGTACACGTCGGCCACCGTCCGGGCCTCCTCGATGCCGTGGGGCACCTCGGGCCCGGCCACCGCGAGCACCCCGTGCCGGAACTCCTCGGCGGTGCGACCCATCCCGCCGACCGCGGCGGTGACCGACGGGCTCACCGAGATGGCCCGTCCGGACAGACCGGGCAGCAACGCCCACGGCACGATCGCCGCCGACCCCGCGGCGGCGACGACGACCGGGCCGTCGTCGACGAGCGGTTCGACCGGCCCCGCGATGTAGTCGGCGACGCGGTTCAGCCCGGCCCGCAGCGAGGTGCCGGCGACCTTGCGCAATGGGGCCATCACCCGGTGGTCGGCCAGGATGTTCAGATCGCCGATGATCCGGTTCAGGGCCGAATCCAGGCCGAAATCCTGGCTCAGCCGCAGGTACCGGGCGCTGTGAGCGGTGATCACCAGAGCGTGGAAGCGGCCGCCACCCCGGAATGGTGCGACGATGCTGACCTTCGCGTTGCCGTTGGCCGCCTCGGCGAGCCGCCGCTGCACGGCTGCCAGCGTCAACGGCCGGTTGACCGCGCCGCTGCCGCCGACCAACCACGAACGGGAGCGGACCCGGCGGCGGAGTTCGTCCACCTCGTCCTCAAGCTCAGGGTCCGGCTCACCGGACAGCTCGGCCCTCCGGGCGCGGTAGGTGGCCACCCGTAGCTTCGACAGCTCACGGGCCAGCACACCGTCGGCGGAGGGCCGGACCGCGGCCAGCCGGGTGCTGGCGGCCCGGGATCGCTCCAGCCACTGCAGGATCGCGGCCGGGGACTCGGTCTGCAATGCGGTGCGCAGGCCGAGCCGGGTCAGTTCCAGTCCGTGCACGGCCGAGGCCGACTGCAGGTCCTGCGATCCGAACCGGGCCTGATAGGCGGCCAGATCGTCGAGCCCACGCCGGATGTGCATCAGCCCGGCGGACCGGCGACCGCGGGCGAGCTCGATGCGCGCGGTCACCACTCGGGTGTGCAACTCGGTGGCGATCGGCGGCAGCCGGGGGGCCCGGGCCCGCGAACCACCGGGCGCGCCCCCGGTCGGGCCGGCGCCGACGATGCCCGCATCGGATGCCATGGCGACCGCCTGTTCTGCGCCCTCCAGGTCACCCGCCTCCAACAGGGCCTGTGCCTGGAGCAGCCGGACCGCCCGGGCGTCATCCGGCTTCCCGGAGTCGGCGAGCGTCCGGGCCAGCGCGTCGGCCAACTCGGCTCCCTGGCGCGCACGTCGACGCGATGGCGGCCGAAGTCCGGCCCGCACCTGACTCTCCGCCCGCGTTTCCATCACCCGGGCCGCGGACACCCCCTGCGGGTGACGGGCGGCCCCGTAGGTCCGGGCCGCCCGCCTGGCCGCGGACCTGGCGGCCAGGCCCTGCCCCGCCACCAGGTCGATCTCGGCCGTCACCAGCAGGGCGTCGGCCAGCTCGACCCGGGACCGCTCGGCGGCAAAGCTGCGTTCGGCCCGCTCGGCGACCTCACGCGCCTCGGCCAGCAGCCCCGCCGCCAGCAGCACCCTGGCCCGGTCGAGCGCGCGGAACCCGGCACGGACCTGCGGGCCCAGATCCTCCGCCCTGGTCATCTCCAGCAGCGCCCCGGGCAGGTCACCGGACACGAACTTGACCAGGCCGAGGTTGTGGGTGGCGATGACGACCGCGGCGTCCAACCCGGCCGCCCGGCCGAGGTCGGCGGCGGTCCGGCAGTCGGCGGTCGCCTGGTCGAGCCGGACCTCGCTCAGGTTCAGCATTCCCCGCCACAGCAGGGCGCGGACCAGGTTGTGCCGTGAGCCGCCGGCACCCGCGAGTCCGCTCACCGCTGCGTCCAACTGTTCCCGGGAGGCGTCCAGCCGCCCGGTGCGGGCCAGCAGCACACCACGGGACGCCTGCACGACCGGCAGCGCCGCCGGACTGGCGACGAGCGCGGTGTCCAGCAGTGACGACGCCTGTTCGACCTGACCCAGTTCGACCTGGGCGTCCGCCATGGTGATCAGGATCCGCACCCGCAGCGCGGTGGCGATCTCGTCCGGCAGCCGCTCGCGGGCCAGGCGGGACAGCGCCCGGCTGCCGAGCCGGTACCCGGTGCCCGGCCGACCCAGGTCGACGTTACCGCGGGCCTGGGCCCACAACTCGGCGGCCGAATACCCACCCGAGGCCGACGCTGCGCGGTTGCGGGCGGGCGCGCGATGGGCTGACGGCGGCACTTCTCGATCACCCATCGTCACCCCACCAGCATCCACGCATCACACCGAACCGACATCCCCGGGGTCGGCAACCCGATGAACCACCGGCGGACCCCCATCCGCAGTACGCTCCCGAGCACGCATTCGGTTCTACCCCCGACCACCCACCGATATCTGCCGCCACCGAGCGGAGCCGCGATGACCGAACCAGCCCCCGTGAGCGATCGGATCCGCCGGGCCGCGGGCTCGATGACCACCCTGCTGCGGCATCTCGGTGCGTGGGACGACGCCCGGACCGCGCCGGACGCGTGCGACCTGATGCTCGGCAACCCCCAGGAGATGCCGCTCCCCGGGCTGGTCGAGACGATCCGGCGGCACGCCGTCCCTGAGCACAAGGACTGGTTCGCCTACAAACGGTCGGAGCCGCAACCACGGGCGGCGGTCGCGCAGGAGTTGCGCGAATGGCGCGACCTGCCCTTCCGACCGGAGGACGTCTTCCTGACCACCGGCGCGTTCGGCGCCCTGGCGGTGTTGTTCCAGGCGTTGCTGGACCCCGGCGACGAGGTCGCCTACTCGCTGCCCCCCTGGTTCCTGTACGAACCGATGCTGATCGCGGCCGGGGCCAGGCCGGTCAAGGTGCGGGTGCGGGAGGACGACAACGATCTGGACCTCGACGCGCTGACCGCGGCGATCGGGCCGGCCACCCGCGCCGTCATCGTGAACACGCCGAGCAATCCCACCGGGCGCGTGCACCCACCGGGCACGCTGGCCGCGCTGGCGTCGCTGCTGACCGAGAAGTCGCGGCGGTTCGGCCGACCGATCTGGTTGATCTCCGACGAGTCCTACTCCCGACTGGTGTACAGCGACGCGGAGTTCCACAGCCCCGTCGGCTACTACCCGTACTCGGCACTGGTCTACACCTACGGCAAGGTGCTGCTGGCCCCCGGCCAACGGATCGGCTATCTGGCCCTGTCTCCGTCCCTGCCGGGGGTCGCGGCGGTGCGCGAGGCGGTCGAGGCGGCACAGATCGCCGCCGGATGGGTGTTCCCGAACGCGATCATGCAGTACGCGGTCGCCGACCTGGCGCACCTGTCCATCGACCTGGCCGAACTCGAGCGCAAACGGGACCTGATGGTGCGTGAGCTGCGGGCCGCCGGCTACCAGCTGCGCGCACCGGAGGGCACGTTCTACCTCTGGGTACGGTCCCCCGACCCCGACGACGAGGCGTTCTGCCGGCGGCTGGCCGAACGCGGAGTGCTGGTGATGCCCGGATCCGTGTTCGAGGTGCCGGGCCACTTCCGGATCAGCCTGACCGGCAGCCGCGACATGCTCGAGCGCGCCAGGCCGGTGTTCCGCACAGTGATCGACCAATGATCGTCACAAATGCACGGCCGGCGTGACCACGGGCAGCGTCAGTGAGGGGTCGGAGTCCAGGGTCGGATGCAGCACGAGCTGCGCCGGCCCGGCGGGCACCGCCTCGAACACGAATCGGCCGGACTCGTCGCACTCGGTGGTCAGCGTCGACTCGCCCACCCGCAGCTCGGCGTGCAGCCGGCCGCCGGGCGCCGCCCATCCGTCCAGGCGCACCTTGCCGTCGCGTTGCGGATTGACCACGACCATCACCGTCAGGTTGTCGCTGGCGAACGTCACCCGGCGGGCGTGTTCGACCGACCGGGTGCCGGCCGCCCCGGCCACGGCGAGTTCGGACTCGACGAGACGGGCGAACTCTGCCTCCAGGTCCTGGGCGTTCAACCCGAACAGCACCAACTCGGGCAACATCTCCGGCATCGGGTCCACCGTGTCGAAGATGGCCGCAAGGTCGGCCAGGATCCGCAGATCGGCGCGATCCATCGGCACCAGGTTCTGGTCGTCGCCCGGGTCGGGGGTGTCGTCCCAATCGAATCCGGCGTCCAGATCCAGGCCACCGTGCGGATTGGGGAGCAGGTCGGGGAGCCGAACCGACCCGTCGAAGGGAACCGGGCGTCCGTCGTTGTCGGCTGCACCATGTCCGGGGCCGGCCGCGCTGCCACTCATTGCCGTCATGTCCAGTCTCCCCCGTCGAGGCGGGCGCGCAGTTTCGCCAGGCAGCGCCCTCGTGTCGGACCGATGGAACCCACCGGTATGCCCAGGTCCACCGCGATGGTGGCGTAGTCAGGTCGTGGCGCGAAGGCGATGACCGCCAGCAGGCGCCGGCAGCGTTCGGACATCTCCGAGACCAGCGCCCACAGCCGCTTCTGTTGGTCGGTGAGCACGGCAGCGTGCTCGGCCGATGGGGCTCGGGGCAGATCGTCGTCGGTCGGTTCGTCGCCGGAACGCTTGGCACTGTTCGCCCGTTCCCGCCAGGCCAGCCGGCGCAGGCTGACGGTCAGCCACCGGACGACGGCCAACGGGTCGCTGATGCTGTCCTTGCTGCGGACGAGGGACATGAAGGTCTGCTGCACCACGTCCTCGGCCTCGGCCGAGGACAGGCCGCACTGCCGAGCGGTGTGCCATAGCATCGGCGTGACCAGTCGCACCAGGGTGTCGATCGCGCCGGGAACTCCATGGCGGTACTCCTCGAACGCGGTGCCGGCCCGGACCACCAGGTCGCCCACGTCCTGACGGCGCCGCAGTCCCTCCGGTGTGGTACCCCGGGCGGTCGGCGCGGGCTGCGGTACGAGCTGCGGCTCCGTCGACGGCACGGATCGGTCCGATTGCGCCATCGGTCGGGCGCTCACGCCGGCCACAGTGTCCTGGTCAGAGCCGATCACTGCCCGGACCTCCCCTTTCGAAGTCGACGACCGACCACATCCGGGGGTCGCCGAACGGCGGACTGATATGACGCACGGTTCCTCCCGGATGTGATGGATCGACGCAAGCCTGAGTCGACACCGACGTCTGTTGCCGGTGTCAACAGCAGCTTAGGTGCGGATCTTTCGATCGGGAATGGACCTGCACCCCTCAGCCAGGCCTTTCCTGAACATGCACAGGACGGGCCGGCCGGGCGGGCTGATACCGAATGGGCCGGCGGAAGTCCCGGGGCTGAAGTGATGTGGGTCACAGTGATGCAACCCACACCACCCGCCTCGGCGTCAGACCTCTTCGGGGCTTTCCGGAGCCGGCCCCTGCACCGGCTTCGCGGCCGCTTCGTCGGTGGCCGCCTGGGGCGTGGGTGGGGCCAGCAGGGTCGCCAGCAACGCGCCTTGGATGCGACGGAAGGTTCGGCCGATCGCGGATCGATCCAGCACGGCCACCTCGAGCTGGGTGGGCAGCAGCTGACGGGGCGGGTTGTCCCCGGTTGAACCCAGGGCGCTCACCGCGGACCGCAATGCGGTCGACAGGTCCCACCCGGCCCGGAACGACGCGGTCAGCGCGGTGGTCACCGGTTCGTTGACGCCACCCATCACGACGAATTTGCGCTCCTCGACGATGGAACCGTCGTAGGAGATCCGGTAGAGCTGATCCCCGGTGCCCGCCTCGCCGTCGGCCGAACTTTCGGCCGGGCCCGGAGCGTGGGGACGGGCTTGCCGCGGCGGACCGACCTCGGCCACGCAGATCTCCACCTCGAACGGCTTCTGGTGCTCGGAGAAGATCGACCCGATGGTCTGCGCGTAGGCGTTGGCCAGCCAGCGTCCGGTGACGTCCTTGCGGTCGTAGGAGAACCCGCGAACGTCGGCGAGCCTGATCCCCGCGGTCCGCAGGTTCTCGAACTCGTTGTACCGCCCGGCCGCCGCGAATCCGATCCGGTCGTAGATCTCGCTGACCTTGTGCAGCGCCGGCGAGTGATTCTCGGCCACGAACAACACCCCGCCCTCGAAGAACGTCACCACGACGCTGCGCCCGCGGGCGATGCCCTTGCGGGCGTATTCCGAGCGGTCCCGCATGAACTGCTCGGGCGAGGCGTAGATGGTCGGCATGCTCACGGCGGGCGGGCTCCTCGAACGCAGGGTGGGCGGGCGGGTCCGTTGGGCGGGCGGGTCCGTTGGGCGGGCGGGTCCGTTGGTCGGGCGGGCGGGCGGGGTTGGCCGTTTCGCCCGGTCCGC
>Ga0164241_10002821_pt1 | contig 18282 bp, 16 predicted proteins | sample OricomyardsoilBY_FD_108780 | JGI IMG/M metagenome (GOLD analysis project Ga0164241, IMG submission 108780) | Backyard soil microbial communities from Emeryville, California, USA - Original compost - Back yard soil (BY) | ecosystem: Environmental > Terrestrial > Soil > Unclassified | place: USA...
AGTCACCACGTGCCAACGGCTGTACTGCTGCTGTTCGAGCAGGAAATAAATCGCGGTCAGCGCGGAGCGCGGCCCGCGCGGCGTCGGGATGGTCATCGACGAGCGATGGATTTCGCGGTACCAGCCGCCCTCGGGGTGCGGCTCGAGTCCGAGGCGTTTGATCAGCTCAGTGGCTTTCGTGGGCATAGGCCGGCGGAATTTACGGCAGTTCTCCATTGGGGTCACGCCAGCCGCGCGGCCAGGCTGGACTGTTCGAGTTAGAGACCCGCTTCGATCCGTTGCCGCATGTAGCCGAAGAAGGGATTGCAGGACGCCCGCACCAGCGTATCCGCGCCATTGATCAGCGTGCCGCGTTCGGCGCGTGGCGCCTGCGCGCCGAGATGCACGCCGTAGTCTTCGTCGTCGGGTTCGGTGCCATACAACGAGTCGCTGGTCGGAAAGGGCAGTGCCACGTGCGACAGCGAAAAGAAGCTCGCCGGGTACGGAAGGTCGAGGCGGCGCGTGGTCGTCGCGGTCGATCCCGGCAGGCGCGAGTTTTCGGACACGACGGTGTCGCCCGGCGCATTGCCGATCACGGTGATGCGATAACGCTGCGCGCCCGCCGGCAACATCTGTTCCAGCCCCCGCTGCGCCGTGGGTGACAGCAGCAGGTCGAAGGGCGACGCCCGATTCACGTCGAACAACACCAGTTCGCTGCCGTTGCGCGGAACACGCGCGAACAGCGTGCCGACCACCGCTTCACCCGCCACGGTGGAGTCCACCACCGACTGGAACGCGAGCACCGGCGGCAGCTTGTCGATGGCGCCGCTGGCCACGGCGTCTCTGAGGGCGGCATCGATGACCTGCGTGAGTTCGTATGACTGACGCGCGGCGTTGACCGGAAACGAGTTGTACTTGAACGGATTGAACTCGGGCACGATGTCCAGCCACGCGCTCTTCGAGAAACGTGGCAGCAGCGCCGGCCATCCGGCGATGCCCGCGTAGCGCGCGAATCGCGTGAGGCCGATCATCGGTGACACCAGCACGACGCGCGCGGGCACTTCGAGTCCCGGGCCGGAGACCGAGTCCAGCGTGTACTGCAGTGCCAGCGCGCCACCATTGGAATAACCGACCAGTTGCAACGGCTTGTCCGGGCCCGCGACGCGGCGTGCTTCGCGCATGGCGAGGCGCGTCGCGGCGCGCCAGTCCTGCCAGTGCGCGCGCGTGAGCCCGGCGGGTACGGTCCCATGGCCGGGCAGGCGCAGCCCGATGGCGGCGTATCCACGACTGACGTAGGCCTGGGCCACGTGGCGCAGCGAATACGGCGAATCCGACAGGCCGTGCAACAGCACCACGGCGCCCCGCGGTTCACCGGCGGGCAATAGTTCGTAGGAGCGATTCCAGTCATGCGCGAAGCGCGCGGAGTAAAGCGGGCTGCCGTCGAAGTAACGATTGGCGGCCACCCGGTCCGAGGCGTCCAGTGATGCGCGCAGGTGCGCGCGCAGGTCTTTCATCAGCGCGTCTTCGCGCGCCAGCCAGCCGGGCCAGTCGAGTTCGTCGATCTCGCCGGCGTCGGCCTCGTTCGGCGCCCAGGTGTGCCAGGGCTTCAAGTCGGGCTGTCGTTCGCTCTGCAATACGCGCAGCGCCAGGATCAGCGCCAGCAGGGTCGCCACGATGGCGACCACGCGCCAGGTCCAGTTGCCGATCGTTCCGGTTCGCATGTGGGTAGAATGCCGCACCCCAGTCCCCGGAGGAATCATGATCAGGACGATGCTGCAGGCCAAGCTTCACCGCGTGAAGCTCACCCAGGCGATCCTCGACTACGAAGGATCCTGCGGCATCGACGAACTCCTGCTCGAAGCCTCCGGCATCCTGCCGAACCAGTACATCGAGATCTACAACATCGCCAACGGCGCGCGCTTCTCGACCTACGCCATCCGCGCGCCGCGCGGCTCCGGCGAGATCTCGCTGAACGGCGCGGCCGCGCGCCTCGGCAGCGTCGGCGACCTGCTGATCATCTGTGCGTATTCGGGTTACGACGAGGCGGAAATCGCGCTCCACCGGCCGGTCGTCGTGCTGGTCGACGAGCACAACCGGCCGAGGGGCGCGTGAGGTGGTATCCCGGCATTCCCGACGTGCGCGACGGACTCACGCGCGAAGAGCGCGTGGTGCTGCACGTATTGCACTCGACCCAGCAGGAGCGCGGTGACCGCAACGTCCCGACCGCCATGTTGTGGGGCCGGGTCTGCGAACATTTCTACATCAGCCCGGGCGACCTCTCGGCGATGCTGGCGCGGCTCGGGGCGAGACGAGACTGAGAAGCCGGCCCCGTAACGGGGGGTTTTGGGGCCGGCTCCTCGGTGCCGACGGTAGTTAGCCGCTGGTACCCGTAGCGGGCGTGCCGCCGGCAGTTGCACCCGGAAACTGCTTGTAGATCTCGGTGACGACGAGGTTGACCGCGGCGCGCGGATCTTTCATGACCTTGTCGGTGAGCTTGCCTTCGGCCACGCCTTCCCAGACCAGCTCGCGCTTGCTCACGTCGACCACGTCGATGTTGGCCGTGCCGACCTTGTAGTGGATGGTTTCGACGTCGGTGCCACCGCCATACATGCCGTACATGCCGCCGCGATATCCGTAGTAGCCCACGCCGTAGTTCATCGACGGTGTGCTGCGAACGTCGGTCTGGTCCTTGGCGTTGACGTGAAAATTGACCCACAGATCGGCGTCGCCGCTTTCCACGAACTGGTAGCCACGCGCATCCATTTCGCGGCGCACGGCTTCCTTGAAGTAGCCGGTGAGTGGCGTCTGCACGTCGCCGCGGTCGGTGCCGAGCTTGGCCGGGAATGTGTAGGTCTTGTAGGACTGGAGGTTGGCGTTCGGCGCGGTGTTGGCGCGGATCTTCGGTCCGGTCGCACACGCGGTAAGCAGTAGCCCCGCCGCCAGCAGGGCCAGGATCTTGTTCATGGTTGGACTCCGGTTGACATGGGTCATCAGGTCTCGCGCGTCCACGTGTCGTCGGGCGCGAAACCCTGGATTTCCTGTTGGGCCTTCTCGGTATCGACGCCCAGGTTCTTGCGATAGATCGCGCCGTCCTGGCCGACGACGAAGGTCATGATGCCGCTGGCGCCGTATTCGGCCGGGTACGCGAGGATGGCGAATTCCTTCTTCGCATCCTTCACGTTGAGCTTGCGATAGAAGTAGCCGCGATAAGGCGCGGGCTGGGCGCCACCGGGCGTGTAGCCCTGCGCCTCCGCCCAGGCGAGCAGCGGGCCGGCCGGACTTTCCGGCTCACCGGCATGGGTCTCCCAATAGAGCCCATCCTGTTTGCCCGGCTCGCTGCGCAGTTTGGCCGCGAACGCGCCGAACTTCGACGAGTACTCCTGCTGGGCCGCGACCACGCCCTTCAGGACGCCGAGCACCGCCAGTTCGTTGCGGCCGATGCGACGCAGGACCATTTCGCGCACGCCGGTCTTCGCGTCGAACTTCCAGGAGTCGCCGTCCTTCACGATCGGCAGCGGCAACGGCCAGCGGCCGCCGCCCACTTCGAGGGTGAATGCGTCAGGACCTGTGGGTACCAGCACGCGCACGCTGTCGTAGGCCTGCACGAAGGACTTGCGTTCATTGCCGCCCTGCACGCTGTCGCCAGGATTCAGCAGGGGCGCGGATTCGGGTCCGAGCATCGCGGCGAGGCCCGGCTTGTCACCTTTGCGCACGGCCTCGGCGAAATCCTGCGCGGCCGCACCGGGCGATTCGAAGCTCGAGCGCACGGCCGCGTTTCCACCGCCATCCTTCGCGCAGCCCACGCAGACCAAAGTGCCGGCGATCGCCAGCGTCAACGCATGAATCGGGACTTTCATCCGCCGCTCCCGGGTTGAGTCGCCGGCGTCGGTTCGCCGGCACTGTCGTGACCGCGCTTGCTGGCCGCGCGTTCGGCCTCGCCACTGTCGACGTTGCTGAAAGCACTCTGGTCGGCATCCGTCGTGGCCGCGGGCTGCTCGCCCTGCTTGCGGCCGCGATCCTCGGCGGGTGTCACCGCGGCGGGTGGCGCGGGCGCCGCCGTTTCAGGTGCCGAGGGACGATTGTCGTCGGCCGCCGGTTTGCAGCCGGTGAACATGCAGACCGCGAGCAGGGCCAGGGGAAGGATTTGCGCGGACCTAAGCGGCCGGCCGGGTGTCGTGGCTATCATGGCGGCGACACTAGCTAGCGAGCCGGCCGCTTCCTATCGCCCTTAGGTCCGATGGTTCCCGCGGGTGGCGGTCGCGCCCGCGCCGGCGGTGGCGCGCGCGATCGATTCGTTGATCGAGCGCACCAGTACGTCGCCGCGCAGCGGCTTTCGCAGGTAGTTAGCGGCGCCGTCCGACAGCGACTGCTGCTGGGTCACGACGTCGTCGTGTGCGGTGATCAGGATCACCGGCAGGTTGATCTGCATGCTGATCAGCCGGCGTTGCACGTCACGCCCCGTGAGGCCGGGCATCTGCAGGTCCAGCACCACGCAATCGGGGCGGAATTTTTCCAGCGATTCGAGGAAGGCCTCGCCGCTCGCGAACGATTCGGCGTCCATGTTCGCGGCGCGCAACAGGCGGATCAATGCCCGGCGTACTGACTCTTCGTCGTCGACCACGGCGACAAATGAACGGCGATTCTCCATGCCACGCCAGTAGGCGCGGTGCAGCGTGTTAAGAGTAGTGGACATTCGTCCTATAAGGGTCGTGATGCCTCGCGCGCCTGCGTCGCCAGGGTCACGAGTTCCGCGACCGACCTGACGCGCATCTTGAACATCACCCGGCCACGGTGGACCTTGACGGTCTTCTCGGCGGCACCGAGTTGCGCGGCGATCTGCTTGTTCATCTTGCCCGCGACCACCAGGTCGAAGACCTGGCGCTCGCGCGCCGTCAACGCGGCCAGGCGCGACTGGATGGCGACGCGCGTCGCGCGCTTCTGCCGCACGCTGCAATCGCGTTCCTGCGCTTCGCGCACGGCCGCCGCCAATTCCGAGAGCCGGACCGGCTTTGGCAGGAAGGTGACGGCCCCGGCGCGCATGGCCTGCACGCTCATGCGCACGTTGGCGTTGCCGGTGATGAACACGATGGGCAGCGAGCGATCGCTGGCCGTGAGCAGTTGCTGCAACTGCAGGCCGTCGGTGCCCGGCATGGCGACGTCGGCCACCAGGCAGCCTGGCTTCTCGGGATCGTAATCAGCCAGGAATGCATCGGCCGAGGCCCAGCTCATGACGTGAAATCCTTCGGCGTTCAGGGCGCGGGTGAGTGCGCTGCGCACCGAGGCATCGTCATCGACCAGGTACACCGTGGGTATCGATTCGTTGTCGTTCATGGCTGTCCTCCGGCAATGGGAATCTTGATATGGAAAATCGCTCCGCCTTCGGAAGCGTTTTCGGCCCACAGCACACCGTGATGAGCCTCGGCGACTGAGCGGCATATTGCCAGGCCCAGGCCGAGTCCATGAGTCTTGGTGGTGACGAAGGGCTGGAAAATCCGCTCGGTGTCGCCGGGCGCGATGCCGGTGCCGTTGTCCTGCACGGTGATCTCGACGGCCTCGGAGGCCGGCAGGAAACGCGTGGCGAGTATCGCGTGGCGGCGCGCCAGCGGAGTCGCGACCATGGCCTCGCAGGCGTTCATGAGCAGGTTCAGTACCACCTGTTGCATCTGGACGCGGTCGGCCAGCACCGTGGGCAGCGTGGGGTCGAGGTGCAGGGTGGCCACCACGTTGCGCGTGACGAACTCGCTGTGCGTGAGCTCGAGCGACTCGCGCACCACGTCGTTGAGCTCCACCGGCGCGTACTGGGCGTCGCCCTTGCCGAGCAACGCGCGCAGGCGCTGGATCACCTGGGCGGCGCGTTCGTCGTCCTGCACGATGTCCCGCAGGATCTCGCTGAGCTCCTCGGTATTGGCGCCGCCTTTCTGCAGGATGCTGAGTGCCGCCTCGGCATTGCCGAGGATCGACGTCAGCGGCTGCTTGAGCTCGTGCGCGAATGCGCCCGAGAGCTGGCCGAGCACTGCGGCGCGCGACAGGTGCGTGAGCTGCTGGCGCTGGTTGCGCGCATCGGCCTCGGCGCGCTTGCGCGCGGTGACGTCGGTGCGCGTGATGACCGCGCCACCCTCGGAGCGCCGCAGGCGCTCGAACGAGACCTCGAACCAGCCGGGATCGCCGGCGCTGGCCTCGCGGCATTCGATCAGGCGGCGGTCCTGGGCGCCGTTGAGCACGGCGCGCAACGCGGTCAGGTGTTCGATCGCGGTCCGGTCGCCCTGCTCGGAAGCGCGCGCGCAGCACTGTAGATAGTTCTCGCCGGCCAGCACCCGGTCGAAGCGCGACGACGGCGCGCAGTCGACGGCGTGGCGCCACGAGTCGTTGATCTCGATGACGGCGCCGCGGCTGTCGATCACGGCGATCTGGTCGTGCAGCGAGGTCAGCACCGCGGCGTGCAGGTTCTCGACGCGCTGGCGGCGTGCCTCGGCGCGGCGGAACGCCGACAGGTCGAGCGCATAGATCACGCCGCCCTCGTCGGACGGGAAGCTCGCATGGGCGAGGATCACGGGCACGCGGCGTCCATCGCGCAGCGCCAACTCGAGCTCGGCATTGTCGAAGCGCCCGAGCAGGTCGCCATTGTCCAGGTCCGGCTCGGCCTCGCGCGCCATGGGCTTGCTGAGCGTGGCGAGCTCGTCGAAGCGCAGCTTGCCGCTCAGGATGTCGTCGCCGCTGAACCCAGTGAGGCGCAGGAACGCCTCGTTGGCCTCGCTGATGCGCAGGTCGTCGCGCCAGATCGCGGTCGGGATGATGTTGTTCTCGAAGATGCTGCGAAAGCGCGCCTTGCTCAGCGACAGCGCGCGGCCCGCGAGCCGCCACTCGTCGAGCAATGCGGCCGAGGTCAGGAACGTGATGCTCATGACCACGTGGAAAGCGACCAGCGAGAGCGCGTTCTCCACCGGGTCGGTGCCCGTCATCGCGCCGTAGCCGTTGACCATGGCAAGCATCGACACCGTGCCGGCCGCGAGACAGGCAGCGCAGGCACCGGCCACGCCGAAGCGGATCGTGGCCCACGCGACCAGCGGCAGCGGGGCGTACAGCAACATCGGCGTGCGCTCGGGGCTCTCCATCGGGATGAAGAACAGCAGCACGCACACCGCGAGCACGGTGAGGGCCAGTGTCATGGCTTCGGCGGCCCGCTTCACCGAGATCGGCCGCTGCCCGCTGCGCAGCCGATCGGCGCAATGCACGATGAGCGGCACCAGCGTGACGACGGCAAAGGTGTTGGTGACGGTGCGCGCAACGACGGTGAGCCACATCTCGCTGGAGACGCCAAACAACTTGAAGGATGCGGCCATCAGCACGCTGGTGAGCGCGGGCGCCAGCAGGCCACCGAACAACACCAGCATGAAGGCGTTGCGCACGCGGTCGAATCGTTGCGTCGGTCGCGACAACGCGGCGATCGAAAGCGCGCCCAGTAACGCGAGGCCGACATTCGCGCAGTACTGGATCACCACCTGTGCGAGGTGCACCTGGCCCAGTTGCGCGAACAGGTGGAAGGGAAGGATGCCGGCGAGGTACATCCACCAGTGCTCGCGCGGCGTGAGCAGCAAGGCGCCCATGACGATGGCGTTTGGCGCCCACAGGACCGACACCGGTGCGGACGGAAAGGCGAGCGCTTCGCCGACGCGGGCGGCGATGAAGTACGCCGCGCCCACGGTCAACGGCAGGGTCCAGTGTTTAAAAACCGGAAGCACCGGCACCACCTTCGTGCCGCGCGTCCTGCGCGACATCAAAAGCACAGCAGTCCGATCGACCGAACCTTTGCCCGGCGATTTGCAATGCGCACATTGTTAGGCCTCCCCGAGTCGACAAGGCATGCCTTCCTGCATGCCCGATGCGATACCCCCTCAAGAGGGGTCCCCCGTGGCGCCATAATTTCCTTGCGCCCTTACAGGTTCGTTTCGCAACGGGATGATTAGGCGCCAAATCCGGGGTTGTTGCCAGTCCCATCAGTGGATTAGGGCCGATGGGACCTAGGTCCGATTCGACTAGTTAGCGGGCGATTCGATACTCCCCGCCTGCTTCGGACCCCGCGGCAAGGCCTTTTCCTAGGGACCGCTCATCCGAAGCGCCCGCGCGCCGCGCGCCGACCGCAAAGAGCCAGGAGATTTCCGTGAAAACGATTGCCCATTCGCTTTTCAGTGCAATTTTGTTGGCGGCCGCCGTCGCCCATGGTGGGGCTGAGACCGCTACCAAGTCCAAGGCCCCGGCCGAACAACCTTCCATGCAGCGCGAAGCCGTGGAAGAGGCACATGCCAGCGTGGTCTCGGTCGACCCGGCCACGCGCGAAATCATGCTCAAGGGCGAGGACGGCCGCACCGGTGCTTACACGGCGGGACCCGAGGTCAAGAACTTCGCGCAGATCCGCGCCGGGGACAAAGTCGTGGTGAGTTATTACCGCGGCATCGCGGCGCAGGTATTGCCGCCCGGCGCTGCCGCGTCGAAAGAAGTGAACCAGCTGGACCTCGGCGTCACGGCGCAGCCGGGCACGAAGCCGGGTGCGGGCGTGGGCAGTGCCATTCGCGGCACCGTGGTCGTGCAGAAGATCGACACCAAGGCCAATTCTTTGACGGTGCTGAAGCCGGATGGCACTTCGCGCACCATTCCGGTCGAAAGTGACGAGGGACGCGCGTTCATCAAGAAGCTCAAGAAGGGCGACAAGGTGGACGTGGTGTACGCCGAGGCCCTGGCCGTGGAAGTGCGCCCGCAGACCTGACAATCACGGCCGTCACTTCTCGATGCGGTAGCGGATACCGGCGTGGCCGTCCTCGGGTGCCTGGTTGGCCTCGAGCGACCAATGCTTGGAGAACTCGTAGCGAACGGTCATGGTGCTGCCGGGCTCGAACAGCCCGACGCCATAGCTGATGAAAAAGCGCGGCGATAGGTATTTGCCGACGGTGAAAGCATTACCACCGAGATCGGTATTCTGTTCAACGCCGATCTCGTCGATGAAACCCACCTTGCCGCCGAGCTTCTTCGCCAGCCGGTTGCCCAGCACGCTGCCCACCGATTGCGCCGCGGACGACACCATCTGGCCTTCCTCACCATGCGCCTCGCTGGCCGCCTTGCCGGTGATCAGGTAGGCCATCGCATCGGTCTGCGAGGTGGCCGGATCGGTGAACACGTCGAGCTGCGGATGTTGCGCGGTGCCGGTGACGCGCAGCTTGGCGGTCACGTCTTCGAGCTTGCGCTCCGCGAGGATGTCGAGCTGCGGATCGTCGAGCGAAGTACCGGCGAACTGCAGGCGTCCACGCGAGATGTTCAGCTTGCGGCCGAATGCCTCATAGGTGCCGCCGACCCGGATTTCGCCCGTGGCGCGGCTGGGCTGGTCGCGCTCTTCCAGCACGCGCAGTTCGCCGTTGACCGTCGACTCGAGTCCGAACCCGGTGAGCTTCACGCCAGCGCCGAGTATCACGCGCACGTCAGTGGTGAGCCCCAATGAAGACTCCCTGACCTCGATCTGCCGGTCGACCACCACCACGTCGGGCGAGGCCTTGTAACTCTTCGCGAAGGACAGCTTCTCGAGGTTCACGTCCGCGTCTTCGATCTTCACGCTGCCGGTGAGCGCGAGACTGCCGCCCTTGCCGCTGAGCGCGAGATCCGGCGCCATGGTGACACGTGCGCCCGGAATGCTGGCCGCGAGGAAATCGTTGCCGCTCAACTTCAGCTCGAGGCGCTGGTCGGCGGCGCGCGTGCCGGTGATGCGCAGGGTGCCGTCACCGGAGCGGATCGAGCCATCGGCCTCGAAGGCACCCTCGGGCGTAAGCCTGGCGTTGAAATTCCCCTCGCGCAGGTGCACGCCCAGCATCGGCACTTCGGCGTCGAGACCCGTGGCGCGCACCGTGACGCCCACGCGCGGCGTACCCAGGGTGCCGCCCATCTCGGCGGCAACTTCGCCGCTGCCCTTGAGGTTCGCCAGTTGCGGCACCCAGATGGCGAGCGGCGCGAGGTCGCGCAATTTGAGCGTCGCGCGGCCACCGAGCGCGGGATCGCTTTCCGCCACCGCCAGCGTGATGGCGCCCTCGAGTTCACCCTGGCGCGGCAATTCACCGCGCAGCGTGGCGCGCGCCGCCTCGCGCGTGAGTTCGAGGTCCACGCCGAAGTCGCGGTACTCGAGCACCAGCGCCTTCTGGTCACCGCGTTGTGCCACGGAACCGGTACTGGAATTGAGCGTGGCCTGGCCGGTGAGCGTGCCGTCGTTGGTGCGGCGCAGGTCTCCCTTGCCTTCGAAGGTTCCTTCGACCGTGACCTCGGCCTTGGGCGCGGCCAGGGCTACCAGCACGCTGAGCGGCAGCGCGCGCACCGAGTAGTTGGCCGCGAAGCTGCGCGGATCGCGCTGCGCGCCGACACACAGGGCGATGTCACCGCCGGCCAGGCAGGTGTTGCCGAGTTCGAAGGAGTCGCGCGCCACGGCAATCCGCGCGGGTTCCGCCAGTTTGAGCGACGGTACTTGCGCCACATCGAGCGCCAGTTCGCCGAGAGTGCCGCTCCAGCTCCGTCGTGCGGGCGGTCCCGGGTTCAGCGAGCCCTGCAATCGCATCGACAGCGACGCCGGGTCTCCCTGGGCGTCGAGCGAGAATTCATGGGCATGCGCATCGCCGCTCAACTTCGCCGCCAGCTCGCGGAACTTGAAGCCCGCGAGCGTGAGGCCTTTCGCATCGAACTGGGCCGAGCCGCGCGGCGCGCGGCCGTCTTTTGCCTGCACTTGCAGCCGGGCGGTGTCGATGGCCGTGCCGCCCTGGTGCAGCTCGCTGGCCGAGACCGTGGCATCGAGTTCGACGGCCGGCCAGCGCCCGATCGACGAGGCCTTCGCATGCAGGGTGCCGCGCAGATCCTGGCGCCATTCCTGGAGCGCGGCTACCTCCAGGGTCGCCTCGATGCGCGGCTGGGCCGCCGAGTCCGCCACGACTTTGAGCGAGGCGCCCCCGGACTTCAGCTCCACGCGACCGCTGGGCCTGAGATCGGGCCCGAGCTTCACGTCACCGGAACCGGAGATGGCACGCGCGCGCAGCTTGCCCTGCAGGTGCTGCAGCTTGAACTCGGCACGCGGTCCCTGCTCGGGCCAGTCACCGCGCGTGTCGAGATCGAAATCGAGCGCGCCCGGCCAGGCGGCGAAAAACGAAGAGGGGTCGAAGGCCCGCGCCCGCGCCGCCAGTGTCCAGCGCAGCGGCTGCGCCAGTTCGACGTCACCGGTCACGGACAACGACCCGGGTAGTTGGGTGAGCTCCAGCTCCTGGATGCGCAGCCGTTGCTTCGACCCGTCGACGCGCAGCGAGAGGTTGGAATACTGATTCCCGCGTGCAAGGCGGACCAGCCCGTTCGCCGCGTAACCCTGCGGTGCGGTGGCCACCGCCAGCTTTCCGGAGCAGCGGAAATTGGCGCCGGCCCAGGAATCCGGCAGGCGGAATTCATCCCAGGCGAGTTCGGCCGAAGAGGGCCGCGAACCGTCCAGCGACCACTGCGCGTGTCCGGTGAGCGCGGCTGGTTGGGCGTTGAGTCGCATGCGCAGCGCGGCGACTTCGAGCAGGTTCTCGTGCCGCACCAGGTTCAGCTTCTCGATGGCCACGCGATCCTGGTCGATGTTCAGCGTGCCGCGCAGCGCCAGCTCATCGAGGTCGCCCTCGGCATCCAGCTCCAGCGCCAGCGTGCGGAATGCATCGGTGTCCAGCAACGGATGCGGATCGAAGCGCGGCACGGAGACATGCGCACGCCAGTCGGAATGCCGGCCGTCGATACGCAGGCCGGCGAGCGTGGCGGCGAGTTTCATGCCCACGGGCGACTCGAGCGTGGCATCGAGCTGCAATGCGTCGTGCACGCCGCGGGCGCCGAGCACGCCGGACCATTCGTGTCCTGCGGCGCGCCAGCGGAAACTCGCCTTCAGTTGCTTGAGTCGCGGCGCGGGCGGGGCGATGCGCGTCGACAGTGTCAAACTACCGTCGGGGCTGTCCAGCTCGAGCGTGCGCGCCTCGATGTCGCTGCCGATCCAGCTCGCGGCCAGGTGCAGGCTGCGCACCACGAAAGGCGCGGCGTCCCCGGACTGCAATTCACCGCGCGCCAGGCGCAAGTCGTCGACCTGCAGGTCGAGTGGCGCGCGCCAGGGATCGCGCGTTGGCTTTGGCGGGCTGGGCGCGGTCGGCGCGAACAAGGCCAGGCGGATGCCGTTCACCTCGGCGCGCTCCACGTGCAGACGGCGTGACAGCAGCGCCAGCGCCGCGGTTTCCAGCGTGGCGTCCTCGCCCCGCAGATCCATGCCGACAGTGGGATCGTGGTAACGCAGGTTGCGCACGTGCAGGCTGCCGGCGATCGTGCCGCTGATTTCCTCCACCGTGAGTCCCGCCGGCAACCAGCGGTGCGACAGCGCCAGCACCGAGCGCGCACCACTCTCCGAGTAGATGGCCCAGGCGAACAAGCCCCCCGCCAGCACCAGCAGGGCCGCGAACACGATGCCACCGATGCGCAGCGCCTTCAAAAGTCCGGTCCGATGTTGAAGTGGATCTGCCATCCGGAGGCGTCGATGGACTCGATCGGGTAGGCGAGGTCGAGCCGCAGCACCCCCACCGGCGATTTCCAGCGTACGCCGACACCGGCGCCCACGTGCAGCACGAAATCCTCGCCGAGAAAAGCATCGCCGGCATCGACGAACACCGCGGCGCCGAAGCCGCGCCGCCAGTAATGCTCCAGCTCCACCGAGCCTTCCAGCAGCCGGTCGCCGCCGATGACGTCGCCCACCTCGTTGCGGCTGCCAATCTCTTCATAGCCGAAGCCGCGGATCGAACGATCGCCGCCCGCGAAGAAGCGCAGCTCGGGCGGCAGCAGGTCGAAATCATCGACCTTCATGGCACCGGTTTCACCACGCAGGATCAGGCGCGTGTCGGTGCCCAGCGCACGCAGCCACTTGACCTCGAGGTCGAGTGACGCGAAGCGAGTGTCGCTCAGGGTCTCGGTGGGTGTAAGACGCGCGCTGAGGGTGTAGCTGTAGCCGCGCCGTGCGAACGCCGGCTGGTCTGAACTCGAGCGTGTCAGCGCGCCCTCGAAGAAGAACAGGGAAGAGTTTCCGTCCTCGCTGCCGATCTCGAAATCTCCCGAAAGGAACTGCAGGCCGTACACGGTGGTGTATCCGCTCCACTTGCGCGAGACATTGGCGGCCAGCTTCTCGGTCTGTGAAATGCTCGACTCGGTTTCCTCGTCGCGATAAGTGCCGGCGAAGCTCAGCATGCGCTGGCGAGTGCCGGACAGCGGGATGCGATAACTGAGCTCCACCGCTTTCAGTCGCTGCGCCAGGTCGAACTCGGCCTGGCCCTTGTGGCCCTTGTCGTTGAGCCAGCGCCGCTGCGCGCTGAAATCCACGCCCGCGCCGCGATCCGTACTGGCATACAACGCCGCGCTGTAGATGTTGCGCTTGGCCGGCGTCAGCGCCACTTCCACCGGCACCTTGAGATCGCTGGCCTTCTCCGGGTGCGGCTGCACGGTCACGGTCGAGAAATAGTCGCCACCGACCAGGCGCTGCTGCATGTCCAGCAACTGCTGGCTCGAGTAGTCGTCGCCTTCGCGCCAGGGCATGAAGCGATCCAGCAGCTGCGGCGAGAACTGGCCACCGGAGAATGACGTGGCGCCGAACTTGTACCGCGGCCCGCCGTTCCAGGCGAGCTCGATGTCGGCCGTGTGCCGCGCCGAATGTACTTCCACCCGATGCGTGACCAGTTTCGCGCCGAGAAAGCCGGCGTCGCCAAGCGCCTTCTCGATGGCGGTCTTGCTGGCTTCGTATTGCGCGTGATCGAAGCGCTCGCCCACCTTGGGCACGAAGGATTCGAGTGCCGAGGCCACCGCGGGAACCGCGGCCGCGTCACCCTCCACGGCGACGTGCGATCCGGTGACCCGCGTGGGCTCACCGGGATCGACGTCATAGGCCACGTCGAAACTGCCGGCCGCGTTGGGCTGGAGGTGACTTTTGACCGCGCCCGAGTAATAGCCCCAGGCTTCGAGCGTCGCCACGATCTCCTGTTCGCCGCGCGATACCAGGCGCCGCAACTGCGCTTCGCTCACCGCGCGGTCGCGATACTGCTGCAGCGTGAGGCCGGAGCGCACGGCCTCTTCGAGCCCCGGCTTGAGGCCGTTGATCTTGAGGTTCAGCCCGGGCGCCGCGTCGTTCGCGGCGCGCAGCAGGCCGGGAGAGGCGCTGAGCGCGAGGCAGGCGAGGGCGATGCGCAACAGCGGCATGTCATCAGCGGGAATCTCCGGACCCGGGAGCCATTGCTGGCGCCGCAGGCCCGGTACCTCAGAACGAAGCGGTGACGAAGATGCGCGCGCCGCCGTATCTCCAGCGCAGGGCGCCGTGGAAATCACCGCCGTCGACGTCGACCTTGGTGATGAAGCTGTTCCAGCCGGCGCCGACACCGAAGTGCTTGGTGAACTGCCAGACAGCCGAGGCGGTGAGGTCGGTGACGCTGCCGTCATACTCGTCGAAGCTGATCGAAAAGTACTGGGCCATGGCGTCGATGTAGAACTGGTCGTTGAAACGCCAGACACCATGCAGGCCCAGCACGGGCAGCGGCCCGTTGGCCTCGGCGGTGTTCTGCAGGTTCGGCAGCGGATTTCCATTGAGCTCGCCGCCCAGGAAGGTCTGGAACTTCAGATTGTGGATGCCGAAGGAGCCGGACAGGTCGTAGGTGTCGCGCTTCAGGAAGGTGTACTCGTACGCCAGCTCGGTCACCTGGGTCTCGGTCTTCGCATGCACGTCGAGGCCGATGTTGTAAGTCGTGTCATTGAATTCGAGGGTGCGCTCCAGCGTCTTGTTCGCTTCGTTGCTGGTATCGAAGTACATGAGCCGGATCTTGTGCTTGGGCGCAATGCGCCAGTAGGCGTCGACACGGAAACGGTCGCTGTCCTCGAGGCCCAGGTCACGTTCGCTGTCGATCTCGGTACCGCGCTCGAATTCGCCGTCCACGCGCACCGTGGTCTTGGTGCTGAGCATGAAACCGCCCAGCTGAATGTTGAATCTGTCGCTGAGTGGGTCGCCGGCTTCGGCGTGCAGTGCCGGTGCTACCGCGGCCAGCAGGACCGCGGCGGTGGACACCATGAATCGCCGCCCGCTGGCGTGCGTGTTCGATTTGAAAGAGGCCGCAGCTGTCATAGGTGTTACTTGGTGGTTGTTGTGGGAGGCATCGCAGGGAGAGGGTCGATGCAGCCGCCAAATAATCTGACGGCTGCGGCTTGGCGAGATTTGTACGCTGCGGCGGTGCGCCGCGACATCGGACTTCGGACGTACAGCGCCTTAAGGCGGTAGGACCTAGGTCCGACGCGCGCCGGGGGCGGCACAAAGCACGCTGGGACGCTGATCCCGACCCCGAGGTGTTCCATGAAACGAATTTCCGCGCCACTGCAGCTCTTGGCGCTGGTTTGCTGTGCACTGCTCAGCGCGGCCGCGACTGCCAAGAAGCCGCCGCAGGAATGGGACGGATTGTCACTGGTGAAGCTGAAGGGACTGGACGCCGCCTACGCGCGCCCGGGCGCGGACTTCACCATCTACAACAAGATCATCATCGACCCGATCCAGGTGGCGTTCTCCAAGAACTGGGAAAAGGAAGAGACCTTCTCGAAGCGCAAGCTCAGCACCGAGCAGCTCGAGGAGATCAAGGGGAAGATTTCGAAGGTGGCCGAAGAGGCCTTCGCCGATGTGCTCAGCGACAAGGGAGGTCCGCAGGTCGTGACGGCACCGGGACCGGACGTGCTGCGCTTTTCCGCCGCCATCATCGACATCTATCCCAACGCCGTGGACACGATGGAGCCCGGGCGCAATTACGTATTCACGACCAGCTCCGGCAGCGCCACGCTGTACGCCGAGCTGCGTGATTCGGAGACCGGCCAGTTGATCGGGCGCGTGGTCGACGCGCGCGATGCGCGCAGTGGTGGTGACTTCCGCTGGACCAATTCCGTGGAGAACGCCCACGAGGCGCGCGTCATGGTGTCCGACTGGGCGCGCATCCTGCGCAAGCGATATGAAGCGTTGCGCGAAGCCGCCGGCAAGGGCGACGCGGTCGCGAAGCAGTAGATTGGACGAAGGGCCCATTGCTGCATGACAGCGGCCGGGACGATGCTGATCCCATGCTGACGCGCTGGATAGAACGCACCGCCTGGGTCGTGGGTTGCACGCTGCTCGGCATGTATGGCGGCATGCGCCTCTGGGCGCAGGAATCGAGCAGCCAGGCCGTGCACGAATTCCGCGCCATGAGCGTCGCGCCCGCGGACCAGGCGCTGTGGTCGCACCAGCGCGTGGTCGCCTACCAGGAAGCGCAACGCGCCGGGGATGCCCCCCAGGCCGTGTTGCGGCTGCCGTCGCTGGAGCTCGAAGTTCCGGTGTACGGGGATACCAGCGATCTCAATCTCGATCGCGGCGCAGGCCGGATTCCCGGCACCGCGACCCTGGACCAGGCCGGCAACCTCGGCATCGCCGCGCACCGCGACGGCTTCTTCCGCAAGCTCAAGGACGCCGCCATCGGCATGGACGTGTTCCTCGAGCACGGCGGACGCACGCTGCGCTATCACATCACCGAGATCAGCATCGTCACGCCCGAGGACGGGTCGGTGTTGCTGCCGACCTCGCGCACCAGCATCACGCTGGTCACCTGTTACCCCTTTTATTTTGTCGGCTCCGCCCCGCAGCGTTACATCGTGCGTGCCGAACTCGACGAAACGCAGACCCGCAACGAAGTCCTGATCAATAGAAACCTTAATCGGAGAGAAACATGAACACTCGCGCCAAGATTCTCGCGGCCGCGTTTGCCCTAGCGGCAGCGGCTGGCGTCAATGCTCAAAGCTCGGTAGACAAGTCATTCACCGCGAATGGCACTACTTGTGCCGACATCACCTGGTCACCGGAGATGCTCGCCAAGCATCCAAAGATCGGTAGTGCCTGCCAGGAGGTCATGCAGCGCAACGGCACGACCTACGTGAAGTTCGACGGCACGATCAAGAAGGTCGCCAAGGGCGGCAGCGAAGTCACCATGGACATGAAAGGTGGTGACAAGCTGGTCCTGAATCCCGATCCGAATCGCTCCGTGTACATCGGCGGCAAGAAGACGCCGGTGAAGTCGCTGCGTCCGGGCGACTCGCTGACCTTCTACGTGCCGGAAAGCCGCGTGGTCGCGGCCGTGATGGAGACCCCGGAAGCGCCGGTCGAGGAAATTCCGATCGGACCGCCGGTGGTCGAACAGGTGGCGATGACCACGACCACGTATGAAGACCTGCCGAAGACCGCGAGCTCCTGGCCGCTGGCGGGCCTGCTGGGCGCACTGTGCATCGGCTTCGCGCTGGTGATGCGCACGCGCCGTTCCCTCGGCCGGTAAGGGCACAGGAACATGAGAGTGCGCTGCGAGCACTCTTCTATATACGGGCGGGCCGGGGCGCATTTACATAATGCGTCCCGGCGGCGTCCGGTGCTTTGGGTCCTGGCGGCTTCGATCTTCCTGGTCGCCAGCCTTCCAAGTCCGGCGCGTGGTCCCATCGGCGGCCGTGATGCCGACTACCAGATGGCGATTTCCCAGGCGCACAAGCGCTACAAGCCGGACCGTTCCGGAACCATTCCGGCCGCGGTGCCGCGCCTCGCCAAGGTGTCGCCGGACTTGTACGGCGTGGTGCTGATGCGGGTGGATGGCAAAGCCTGGGAAGCGGGCGACTCGCGTATTCCATTTGTCTTGTCCGGCGTGGCCGCACCGTTCACCGCGGCCCTGGTGGCCGAGCAGGGTGGTACCCCGGCCAACAAGTCGCTCGAGGCCGAAGGTGCGCTGGTCACGCTGGGCCTCGTGAAGCCGCAACACGATGCCGACGCCAAGTGGCGCGCGGTGCTTGGAAACCTGGGTGCCTTCGCCGGGCGCGATCTGTTCCTGGACGACGGCATGTATGCGTCCGCGAATGCCGCCGCCGCGCCCGTGCAGGAGATGGCGCGCAAGCTCGCCGGCGACGGCAAGCTCCAGGATGACGCCCCGATCACCGCCGACCTCTACGTGAAGCAGAGCGCGGTGACGCTCACGGCCTATGACCTGGCCGTTATGGCGGCTACCTTCGCCAACGACGGCAAGAACCCGATGACGGGCCGCGTGGTGGTGAAGCCCGAGGTTTCGAAGTCGCTGCAATCGCTGCTGAGCAGCGACGGTTTGCGGCAGGCCGGCATGGCGGCGGTCGCGGGCAAGGCGGGTTGCATCATCGCGGTGGTGCCCGGCCGATTCGGGCTGGCCGTGTATTCGCCGCCGCTCGATGCCGCCG
>Ga0164241_10002822_pt1 | contig 18265 bp, 12 predicted proteins | sample OricomyardsoilBY_FD_108780 | JGI IMG/M metagenome (GOLD analysis project Ga0164241, IMG submission 108780) | Backyard soil microbial communities from Emeryville, California, USA - Original compost - Back yard soil (BY) | ecosystem: Environmental > Terrestrial > Soil > Unclassified | place: USA...
CTCCTATTTTTGACAGAACGGTCAATAATTAGACGAACGGAAGCTAGTCCAAGAGGCGGCGCGCCGCGTGGAGTACGCCGCGCACGAAAGCGGGTTCACGATTCACGCGCGCCACCACGGCGAGCCCCTGCGCAATCGTGAGCAACGAACGAGCGGTGGCGCGTGTGTCGAGCTCAGCGTTCACCTCACCTGCCTGCTTGGCGCGTCGCAAGGCGCGCATGAATGCGGCTTCCATCAGCTCGAGCTTACGGCGCAAGATGTCCGACATCTCGCTGTCTTTGGCGCCGAACTCTGGAACCGAATTGCCGACCAAGCAGCCGTGAAACTCTGCGCCCTCTGCCGCAGCTTGCCACTGTTCGAAAATGCGCTCCAAGTTGGCGCGACCTGAACCGGGCGCGTCCAACACCTCGACCACGTACGGCTTGATGATGCGCTCGAAGTAGCGCTCGACGATGCGCAGGAACAGCGCGCGCTTGTCACCGAAGGCGCCGTACAAGCTCTGCCGACCAAGGCCGGTGGCTTGTTCGAGATCGGTGACACCCGTAGCCTCATAACCCTTTCTCCAAAACAAGAACATGGCCTGATCCAGGACTTGTTCTTCGTCGAAATTTCGGGGACGGCCTGCCACGAGGAGCATCTGGCCATTTATTGACTCATCTGTCAACAATAGCGGCGCGCTGAAAAATCCGGGCGTCGGCAGAGGGCGAACGAGGAGCTCTGTTAAGTAACGTGAAACGAACGTGGGCATGCGAGCACGCGGCGTCGGCGCAGCTATGAATTGGGCGATGGCAAGTTTCGGAAAGGTGATCAGCGACTCGCTGAAGAAACTAGTGTTTCGCGAGTTTACGGTGTCGCGAGTGACTCACCTCTCCGAGCACTTCGAGCGAATCGACTTCGTGTGCGAGGCGCTGCGTGGGCGTCCCTGCTCTCCGGGGGACAAAGTGCAAGTCGACTTCGATGGCGGTCCGCGGACGTATACGCCGTTTGCCTTCGACGGCGCTCACGGCGCATTGAGCGTGTTGGTCTATCTCCATGGTGATGGACCCAGCGCGCGCTGGGCCCGGAACGTGAGCGAAGGTGAGCGCGCGTTTGCGTTCGGCCCGAGAGGTTCGCTCGCACTGGCGGCACAATCAGGCCCGCTCACCCTGTTCGGCGACGAAACGTCGTTCGGTCTTGCGCGCGTTCTTCTCGAGTCGCGCGGCGCCGCGAGTGGTCTCTCGTTCGTATTCGAAGTAACGAACGAGAACGAGAGCAAGGCCGTGCTCGAGGCGCTGAAAGTGCCGCACTTCGAACTCGTCGAGCGCCGAGCAGAAGACGCGCAACTGACGGACGTCGAAGCACGTGTGCGCGCGGTGCTCGCTCACGACGCGACACGCCGCTTGGTCTTCACCGGCAAAGCGCAGTCGATTCAAACGCTGCGAAATCGGCTCAAAGCTGAGCCTGTCGCGCACGGCGGGCAGCTCGTGAAAGCGTATTGGTCCCCGGGTAAGCGGGGACTCGACTGATCTTTGCGTCGGAGCCGACCGACGAGACCACACCGCCAGCGAGCATGAGCCTCAGTACAACCGCACGTCGTCGATCAAAAATTCGAAGTCGGCTGGACCGCCATCGGTACCGAGAAAGCCGAAGAAAATGAAGCGGGTGTGCGCCAAGTCTTTGGGCTGAACGCCCCAACCTTCTTGTGCAAGCGTCGAGAATGGAACGCTCAACTCGTGCCAGCTGCCATCCACGCTGACTGACTTCGACCAATGGTCGTTGCACTTGGTCTGGCATGCACCACCTTCGGCAGTGGCGGTCGTCGTGTCGGTCGCAAACTCGACGTGCACGGTGAGCGTTCCGGCTTTGCTCCTCGCGTAGAAGGCGAGGCCTTGATAGCCGGTGAGGTCATAGGCGTTGTCGTCGATCAGGTTGAAACCGATCGATGCCCAATCAGCGTCCGTGTGACCGTAATTTTTGCCCGAGAGGCGCATGCCGTAGTTGCTGTGAGCGCGCGCGTCCGAACCGAGCGCGTAAGCCGGAAATTCGCCGATTTTCGACGGCTCGGTCGTGCCAGTGGTCGTGCCGTTGGAGGCCCACCATTCGCCGTTACGACCTTGATTCGGGCAATTGCGATCATTGCCGTCCTCCATATCGTCGATCATCAGCGCGGGTGTGCAGGGGCTCCAGCTACCCGCGCCGGCGCCGCTGGTTCCGATGCCAGCGGTTCCGGCTGTTGCGATCGTGCCGCCGACGCCACCCGTTGGGTTGACGCCACCTGTTCCGCCGTTGCCAGCCGTTCCAGCGAGAATCCCGCCAGCTCCACCGTCACCAGCACGCAAAGTCTCGCCAGCGCGGCCCGCGTTGTCGTCACTGCCGGCTCGCGCGGCGGCTCCGCCTGCCGCTGGCATTCCACCCTTGCCTGCGTGGTGGGATGAGTCACCGGCAGCGGAAAGGAAACCGGCGGATCCGGCAAGTGACGTGGAACCGCTGCCACTTCCGCTACCCGCGCTCGTTTCTCCGGCGTTCTCGTGCGCACCACTGGTGAAGCGTGAACCGCACGCGACGGGAAATACGGCAATCACGAGTGGCAGGCCAGCCAGTGCCCGATGGCGGTTACGCGGTGAATTCAGCGATCTTGTCATGGTCCCCGGGCCAATGTCGTACCCTCGAGTACGACTCCGGATCTCGTGAGCATTCCCTCCACGAGTGAATGCCAGTAGTAGCCGAACCCTGGGCAAACGTCTGGTACGCGAGTGCAGCTCACGAGAGCTGCACACTGCCCCACTTGCGTACACGCGTTTTTGTCTGCACAAAAGAGTTGCGCGCAGCGGGTGTCACCTTGCTATCGGTGAGCACCGGCTGCGCGCCGTTCATCGCGTTCGCGTTCTTGCGCGCTACGCGGGACTAGTACGTTTCGAGCATCACTGGCTGACTACCGCGTCGTCGACGTACATGTCGACGCCGGTACCGGGACCCTCCAAGTAGACGAGCGCGTTCGTCAGGTTGCAGTTGGGGACGTTGAGTGTGCCGGTCATCTTCACCCAAGCGCCGTCAGCGACGGTCGTCGGGTTGACGATCCAGCCGTAGGAATCGGTGCCGTCGCAGCCGAGTGCAGACGTCATGTTGACTTGCGCGCTGGCGGCTCCACCAATCGAGGTCCACATCGTGACCGTGTACGATTTGCCGGGTTGAACGATGCCCATGAGCGAGCGAGCGATGGGACCGTTGCCGACGCGGTTCGAGAACAAGAGGCTCTTCGAGCCGCCGTGCGCTCGCGCCGAGGTCACGGCGAGCGTGCCGCTACCCCAGGTGAACCAGCTCCCTTGTGACGACTCGAACGTGCCGTCAGGCAGCAAGTTGGTGACGACCGGGATAGAGACGTTCACGTCGTCGACGTACAAGTCGACGCCCGCGCCAGGACCTTCAGCCCAGATGGTGAACTCCGAGAGGTTCGTGCACGTGGGGATGTTCAGCGTGCCTTTCAGCTCGACCCACTGACCGTCGTTGACGGCCACCGGATTGGCGAACCAGCTGTACGTGGTCACGCCGTCGCACACGACCTTCTGCGTCAGGTTCACGTTGGCGCTGGCAGCGCCGCCGATCGAAACCCAGAAGCTCGCGGCGTAGCTCGCGCCTTTGGTGACAACCGAAGTCAGATTGGTCATTGCCGGCGCGTTGCCCGTGCGATTGCCGATCAGCAAGCTGCGTGAACCGCTGTGGGCACGCGCGGTGGTGGAGGAAGCCACACCGCTGTACGTGGACCAACCGCTGATGCCCGACTCGAACGTGCCGTTGGCGACGATGTTCGTGGCAGTTTTTGCGCGTAACGACACGTGATCCAGGTACATGTCGCCGCCATTCGGGCCTTCGGCGTAGATCTGGATGTCGTTCAACATGCAGTCGGGAACGTTGAGCGTGCCTGAGAGCTTCGACCATTGGCCAACCTGCACGGCCACCGGGTTGATCAACCAAGAATACGTGGTCGTACCACCACAATTGATTGCTTGGGTCACGTTGACGTTGGCCGCGGCGCCCGTGACGGTCGTCCACATCTCAACGTTGTAGCTGCGACCGGGAGTCACCAAGCTGGTGATGTTGGTCGCCATCGGGCCGTTGCCGTTGCGGTTGGTGGATCGCAAACTTTGCGCACCGGTCAGCGCGTACTGATTGCTGGTCGAGAGCGTGCCATTCCAGGAGTACCAGCCGTTGGTGTTGGCTTCGAACTCGCCGTTCGCGATCAAGTTCGGACCAAAACCGGCAGGCGCGCCGAAACTGAACTTGTCGACGTTGACGCCACCGCTGAACGAAACGAACACGTTGCGCTCACCGCTGATCGGCATGAACGGCACGGTCACCGTGCTATTCGTGCTCCAGCCGCCGGTCGGCGGCAGTTGCACCGTCGCGAGGACCGGCCCGTTGAGGCTGTCACCGCGCAGAGTCACCGACGTGGCCGCCGAACCGCCGTTGGCGTAGGTGATCGACAAGCTGTCCCAGTTGTTGTCGAAGGCGACGCGACTGAAGCTCTCCCAATCACCATTGTCGACGTACGCGATCACGTCGCCCGCAGCGACGATACCGTGCATGTCGTCGTAGTCTTCGGCTTGCAGGACGATGCCGTTGCTGTCGCCCACTCGGGGCTCGGGAACATAGACAGGCACTGGGCAATTGGTCCCACCCGCTTTGAAGCAGTTGATCCAATCGAGGGCCGGCCGGTTCGAGCCGTCCATGCGCACCAGGTAGGCATCTTGCTGCCACATGTTGCCTTGTAGGAAGCCCCAGTGAGTCACGCCCAGCACCGACGGGTGTCGCCAGAAGAGCGTGAACAAGTCGCGCATCTTCTGGGCCTGCTTGGCGTCATTGGCGAGGTTGAGATCGAGCTCCGAGACGTAGATCGGCAGACCCGTCGCGGCAAAGCGGTCGAGATTGGCGGCAACGGCGGAGATCTCCGCGCGCTCGAGGAAGTGCGCTTGCAGACCGATGCCATCGATCAGGCCGCGGCTCTTGAGCAAGTTGATGATGTTGATATAGTCCGTGGCTGCACTATCGGTGGCTTCGACGTTGTAGTCGTTCAACAGCAGTTCGGACTTGGGAAAGTACTTGCGAGCGAGCTCGAAGGACTTGATGACCCAGTCCCAACCCGTCGCGCCTGGGCCGCCGAGGGCCGCGCTGTACGCGGGCACCGCGTGCAGCGGTTCGTTCACGACGTCTACGAGTTGTGCGTCGGGATAGCGCGCGGCGGCCGCGGCAATCCATTGCTCGATTTCCGCGAGCTGTTGATCGGCAGGCAAGGCCGCGATCCAGCCCGGCTGCTGCTGACCCCAGATCAAGGTGTGGAGCTTGAACGGCATGCCGTTCTGCTTGGCGAACTGATAGGCCGTGTCGAGTTCGGTCCAGTTCATCTGGTCACGGGTCGCCTCGACGCTGCCCCACTTACCGGCGTTGCCCGGAGTGATTTGGTTGAAGTTGGCGCGGAGGGCGGCAGAGTTGTAGTCCGCGGCGTTGGTGGCCGCAGTGCCGAAGAACTTGTTGCCAATGCCGGTCAGCACGCGCGCGCCATTGCTGGTCGCCGTGTTACCGCTCGGGTCGTACGCGATCGCGGTGAACACGTGGCGGCCGTTGAGAGCGGCGTCGGCGCTGACGTCCAAGGTGTACGGAGCGCTGGTGTCGGTACCAATGTCCACGCCATCGCGCTGGAAGACGACTTTGCGCACCGCAACGTTGTCGCTGGCCGTGGCGCTGAGGGTCAAAGTGCCACTCGAGGTAATCAGCAACTGACTAGCAGTGAGCGAGATCTGCGGGGCAACCGTATCGCACTTGGTGCCGTTGATCGAAATCACGTACGGAGTGATGCCCGTGTAAGGATCGGGGCTACCGTACAAGATGGGTAGTGTCTGGCCCTGTCGCAAGCCGAGCAACTTGATGAGAAGCGGCTCCTGCATCGAGTAGCCGCCTTCGACCGCGTCGCAGTCGGCGAACAGACAACGCTTGCGGATGCTGGCACCACCGAGGTCGGCGAAGACTTCGAAGTCTCGCGCGGTGGGTCCGGAGACGTTCTTGAGGAGCAGCTCGCCTACGTAGCCGTTGCCGGATCGGCGGGAAAAGTAGTTGGAGGTGACCTTGAAACCACAGCTGCCGTCAGTGGGCATCGGTGTGGCCGCGGCAGTGACCGCTTCATCCGTGGAGGCGACACCTTCGCTCTCTTCATTACTCGCGGCTGCGCTGCAGCCGCTCAATCCGAACACCGCCCCCGCGATCAACCAAACTCCCACCGAGTTGGTCAGCCCAAATCCGCTACTCATCTTCTCCGACATCGAATACCTACGGTTCATATATTTCCTTTGCAGATAGCCAGTCATTGGTGGGGAATCCGTTCCGCCCTCAGCGCGTTGTGGCTCTCTGCAGACTTCGTACCGGCGTAAAATTCGCAGCGTAGTGTCTTGTACGCGGGTCGAGGCTGATGGCCGGAGAGCCGCTCTGCAGTGAGCGGGCTCGGCAGATCAGCGGATTTCGACACCCTGGCGGAAATCGGCCGTATTCTGCGTGCGCACCAACACACACTCGCGTTTGCTTACGCACACTCACTTTTCGTATCGTGTGTGCACAGCTGGGTGCACAACACGCGAAGGGCGTTGGTTAACCGTCTGACGGTTCTGCACAACTTGCACGGACATGCACGAGTTGCGTAGTGCAACCGCGCGATCGAGTCGTGCACCTACAACTCCACTCTCTAGGGTTATCAACTCGACGCGCCGGCGAAATCGATAGAATCGTGAGCTGGCGATTGCACAGCAGCGACTGAGGGTGATCGAATCGTGCAATCGTCATCATTGACGCACGGACGATTCGCGCTTCAGCGCGCTGCGAATAATCCAGTACCAAAGCAGAACCGTGTGCTTCGACACAACGCCTTCGACGACTTCACCCACAGCGGTGCCGTGCCAGAGAAACCTGGCAATCGGCCGCGCGCCGTTCGTCACGTGGAACGCCTGGACGAGAGCCACAGTCACTTCGCATCATTGCCAGGCTCGAAACCTGCGCCGAAGTCGGCGAATTTTGTTGACGCTCGAGCTCGCCACGTGACTCACGAATCAGGTCAAAAAAGATCGCGTGATGGAGTGAATTCCAAATTCGGTGTTTTACTCGACCGCACGAGTGCATAGCGCTAGTCTGCCGCGCCATGACGACGGGGCATCGCGTTCGCCTTCCGCTCGTGCTCGCTGCGCTACTCGCGGCGTGTTCGGGTCATGGAGCGTCGAATCCGAACGCCGCAATGGGCGGGCAATCGCATGCATCCGACAGCGGCGGCGCTCCCTCGAGTGGCGGCAGCAGCGACGCTCCCAGCGCGCAGACGACCGCAGGAACTTCGACACTCGGCGGCGCTGGTGCAGGTCCTGGGCCGTCCGAAGGCGGCATGGCAGGCGCGTCTCGAGGCGGCGCCCCAGCAAGCAATAGCGGCGGCTCGGACACAGGCACAGCCGGCGCGAGCACGACGAGCAGCGCGCTCGGCACCCCCCAAGAGAAAGCCCTGGCCAAGCTCCCGGCGGCTCGCCAAGAACACTCGGTCGCCGCCGCGGCCGGCGAGATCTACGTAATCGGCGGCTACAACCCGAACGTGACCGACTCCGTACAGGCCTACGATCCCGCCAAGGACAAGTGGCGCGACGTGAAGAGCTTTCCGACCAAGATGAACCACGGCAACGCGGCCGGCATCGACGACAAGATCTATGTCGCGGGTTATTACATCAATGGGACCATGTCGACCGCCACGACGGACGCCTACTCCTATGATCCAAAGGCCGATGCCTGGACCAAGATCGCCTCGCTTCCGAGCGGCACGCAGCGCGCCGCCAGCTGCGTCGGCGTCAACGGCGGGTTGATGTACGTGATCGGCGGCGCCGACAGCGGCAAGAGCGTCGCCAACGCTGCACGCTACGATCCGACCTCGAACACCTGGGAGGAGCTACCGGTTCTGCCGGAACGGCGCGAGCACTGCAGCGCCGGTTTCATCAAAGGCGTGCTGTACGTAGCCGGTGGACGCGCCGATGGTATCACCGGCATCGAACCCAAGACCTGGGCCTTCGATCTCGCGACCAAGACCTGGACGGAAAAAGCTTCACTCGCGCCGCCGCGCGGCGGCTTGGCCGGAGCGGTGCTCGCGGATCGCCTGTTCGTCTTCGGTGGTGAGGGCAACATGAACGCGAGCACCGGTGTCTTTCCAGACATCAATGTCTACGATCCGAGCACGAACCAATGGCAGGCACTCACGCCCATGCTCGTGCCGCGCCACGGCTATGGCGCAGCCGTACTCGACAACCGAATCTACCTTGCGGGCGGTGCCGTGCACCAAGGTGCAGGAGCGAGCGATGAAGTCAGCGTTTTTTGGCTCAACTGAGGCCGGCACGCAGACCAACTGGTGTACACCTCGAGCGCAAGGGGGCGCGCGGTGAATCGGCGTTTCTTCCTGAGCGGTGCCGCGGGGCTGGCGCTCGCTGCGCCGTTTTTGCCCTCTGTCGGGCAGCGCGCGGCTCGTGCCGAGGCACTCCCGCGGCCGCGACGTAACGTCGTCTTTCACACCCCGTGCGGCTGTCTGACGAACCGCTGGTTCCCGAAGGTAGAGCATGGCCCACTCGACGCGAACGCGCTGGCCGGGACCACGCTCGAAGTCTTGACCCCCTTCGTCAAGAAGCTGCTCGTGCCGCGCGGCCTCCGCGCCATCAATCAATACGGAAGTCCTCAGCTCGTCGATCCGCACAGTCAGGCCATGGCCTCCAAGTTGACCTGCGCGCTGATTTCACCGACCACTCGCTACGCGACCTCGATTTCACTCGATCATGAAATCGCTCGCCAGATCAATCCCGCTGCTCGCGATCCGCTCGTGCTTTCGGTGGGCTCGTTCTCGACGAACAGCATGCTTCTGCTGTCGTACTATGCGCCCGACAAGCCTTACCAACCGCTGCTCAGTCCGACCAAGGTCTATACGAGCATGAGCAACATCGTGTTCAGCCAGAACGGGCAGCTCGAGCAAGCGATGCGGCGGAAAAAGAGCATTCTCGATCTCGTGACCGACGATCTCGAGTCGTACCAGCGCCAGAACATGAGTGCCGACGATCAGCGCCGGGTCAGTACTTGGCTCGATCTCGTGCGCGATACCGAACGTGATTTGGGGGCGCACGCCTGCAGCGAGAGCGCAGTCGGCATCGATGCCGACTCCGCGAAGACCGCGAGTGAGAGCAGCTTGGCGCCCGATGCATTCACCTTGGGTGCCGATACGATGTTCAAGTTGATGGCGTTGAGCTTGCTCTGCGACGTGAACCGCTCACTCGTATTCTGGTTTCCAATTGGCGCCACATTCGACTGGGATGGCATTCACCATACCCGCGACCAAGATGGTTTGGCGCACCGCAACGGCAACTTCACGGTGGGCGGCGTGTGCGTAGAAAACGTGCTCGAAATGCTGGGCGAGATCGACCGCTGGTACGCAGGCAAGTTCGCCAAGCTCGTGGCGCTGCTGGATAGCCTGCCCGAAGGCGAAGGCACGGTGCTCGACAACACCGCCACCACCTGGCTCCAGGAATTCTCGGATGGCTCCGCGATGAACCTCAACAACATGCCGATCGTGATCGCTGGCAGCGCCGGCGGTTATCTGAAGCAAGGCGTAGCCGTCAACGTCGAAGGTGCACCGATCGGTCCCGGCAACAGTGAGGCCAGCTGCGCCCCCGGTGGGACCGGCCTGGTCGACGTCGCTGCCAACGGCTCTACGGGCGGCAACGTGCCGATCAACAAGCTGTACGTCACGCTCATGAACGCCGTCGGTTGCAAAGCCACGGACGGTGGAGAGGTCACGACCTTCGGCACGCTCGATGGGCTCACCGAAGACAGCGGAATCACGAACCCCGGTGAATTGACGGCGCTCAAGGCGTGATGCGGTTCTCCTCGTCCGCGACGCCGAAGGCTGGGTGCGCTGCGACGTATCGCTTGACCATCAAAAAAATTCTCGCTCTTACCGCGCGAGCACCCAGCTGACCGCGCCCTCCAGCTGGCCCATGAACAGCGGGTCGGAGTAGCTCTCGCTGGTATGGCCGAGAGCGGTGTAGAAGGCTCGACCGCCGTCGTATTCGTGGCACCAGGCGATCGGGTGATCGCCGTTCATGTTGGCGTCACCGGGGGTGTAGCTTTGCTCGTCGAGCGAGAGCAAGACGTGCACGTTGGGTCGTGGGTTGCTCTTGAATGCGTACCACTCATCGGTGCGGTGCCATGGCTTCGGCAGCTGTGCGGTGGCTGGATTTTGCGCGTCTTCGACGATGACGTCTGCGGCTTGAACCGCAGGATGCCCCAGAAAATAGGCGCCCACGAGCCCGCCGTACCACGCCCAGTCGTATTCGGTGTCGGTCGCGGAATGAATGCCGATGAAGCCGTTGCCGGCGCGAATGAAACGTTCGAATGCCGCCTGCTGCGTGTCGTCGAGCACGTCACCTGTCGTGCTCAGAAAGACGACCACGTTGTAGCCGGCGAGCCCAGCATCGCTGAACTTGCTCGCGTCTTCCGTCGCAGCGAGCTTCCAACCGCGGTCGCTGGCGAGCTTGGTCAGCGCTTGAATACCGGCGGGAATCGAATCATGGCGATAGGCGGCCGTGCGCGAGAAGACCAACAGCGAGACGTCTGCATTCGTCGCGTCACTCCCAGCTTGGCCTCCGGAGTTCGTTGCTCCGCCGATGGGTGCGCCACCGTTGCCGGCTCCTCCTGCAGTCGCGCCTGCGGCGGAACCCGCGATACCGCCTGGTGCGGACGCGGAGTCGCCGCTCGCTCCGCCCGAAGACGACACCGGATTGCCTGCCGCGCCGCCGTTCACGCTCGCCGTCACACCGCCTGCGCCGGCTCCGGCACTGGACCGGGCGTCATGCGACGGTTCACACGCGAGTGTGCTCAGCAAGAAGCAGACAGGGATCGCGACGAGCGCTGGGCGAAGCATGGCCAGCGTAGTTGAGCGCTCGCGCTGGCAACGCGCAACGACAAAACCCACCGATCTGCGGCTTAGAGCGTGGTTTACATGATGAGCGCGCTCAGCGAGCGCGCAATTCGTTCAGCAAGCTGGTGGCATTCGCGCTCACGATCGGGTCGCTACTTTGTGTCGCAAATTCCAGCTTGGCCTGGGTAAATCGGCCAAACGTTGCCAGCGCTTGGTCCGCATCGATACTCGCATCCGTCACCACACCGAGCACGCGCGCTTCTTCCTCCGGCTTCAGGATCTCGGAATGGGAGACGATTACGCGCTGTTGGCTGCCAACGGGCGACGAGAACGACACCGCGACGGGTTCGAGCTCGTCGCTCAAGAGCGCGATCAAACGCAGCCCCTGTGTCTCCAAGAAAGGGATCGACTTTGCGGCGGCCATCGCGGACGCCAGCTCCGTGCCCACGCTCGCCGCAAAGAACTCGGTCAGTTGTGTGCGAGCGAATGCCAGCAACATTTCCGGCGGATGCTCTTTCGGGCCCAGAATGGTGATAATGCGCTCACCGGGGTCGAGCGCGCCGATCGCAGTCACGCCGATGCCGCCCGAATGTGAGTAGACGAGTAGTGCGCGCGCGACCACGTGGCTCGAGCGATTCGTTACCTGCAGTGAGCCATTGTCGACCGTGAGGACCAGTGGCGAGCTGAGGCCGCGCGCCTCGAAGTCGAGCGTAGCCACGGGCACGGCGAGATCGGCGGGTCGCGCGCGATCGCCCACGCCGAGGCCGCGAAAGTCTTGCCAACCCCGCCATTCGGCTGAAATGCTGAGGTCCAAATCGGCGGCGCCAACGCTGGAAAGCGTGAGCGGCCAATCGACGAGGCCCGCACCTTGCTCGACGCGCGGAAAATAGTGATCGATGTTGGACCAAGCGAGCGAGCTTGCGGCAACCAAACGCGCGTCGAGCTGCTGGTTGACGCCATTTGCGTCGGAACCGCGAAATAGCAGGGCGAGATCGATCTTTGCGCGCTCCTGCGCTTCCGCGTCCGCGGCGCTCGTGCCATCGGGGTTGCGCTCGACGTAGGCAGGCACCAGTTGTTCGGGAGTCGGCGAAAGAAAGGAACCCGCCGATGATTGAACGGTGGTTACGGTTTCGACTTGCACGACCGCGATTGACGCGGCGCTCGCCGGCTCATTCGCCGCGCCGGCGTCCGCAGCTTCCGCCGCGCCGCTCGCTCCGGCGGCGTTCGCCGCGCCTGCGACGTTCGGCGCCCCGCCGGCGCTCAGGGCGGCAGTGCCCGCGGAAGGCGAGGAGCAGGCGCCGAGAGTCAGGGAAATGCCGCAACAAACCGTCGCCAGCCAGCGAGTTTTTTGCATCGCCGTGTAGAATAGCTCAGGCCCCACGGGTACAGCCATGCGTTCTACGCATGGATAGCGATAGATATCACGCATGAATCTAGAGAGAATCGAACTGTTCCTCAAGATCGTCGATACCGGGTCGGTGAGCGCCGCGGGTCGCGAAGCGAACCTGACGCAGCCCGCGGTCAGCCGCAGCCTCAAGCTGCTCGAAGAAGACATCGGCGCGGATCTTTTCGACCGCCAAGGGCGCGGCTTGTTGCTCACCGCGGCGGGCCGTGCGCTCATCCCCTGCGCACGCCAGCTCCTGCGCGAGTCGGAACGCGCGCGCATGCAAGCGCAACGCGCGGCGAAAGATGCTTACTTCGACCTACGCATCGGGGCCGTCGACAGTTTGGGCACGCACGTATTGCCGGGTTGTCTCACCCGGCTACAAGCGAATCACGCCGACCTGAAGTTGAAGTTGTGGATGGGGCGCACGCAAAGCCTGCTCGAACGAGTGGATCGTGGCACGCTCGACCTCGCGTTCGTGGCTTACTCGGGTCCACCTTCGGAGCGCTCCGAGCGAGTCGGCAACTACGGCATGAAATATTATGGCCGAGCGGATCGCTTTCCGGAACTCGCAACACTGACGACCGAACTCGAATTACGGCGCCTACCCATCGTCGAGATCGAGGCGCTCGCCGGGCAGCCCTCGCTAATTCACGCGGATGCTGACGCTTTCGCCGTCACGCAAAATCTGAGCGCCGTCAAAGCGCTGGTCTTGGCCGGGCTCGGCGTCGGCCAAATGTTGCCCTTCATGCTCAGCGACGCGGAGCGAAAACAACTCGCGTGCGCCGAACGCATCCAACACGATCCGGATTGCGGCGTGTTCGGCGTGCGCTCTTTCCGCGCCTTTTCCGAGCAAGAAGCGCGCATTCAGGATGAGCTGCTCGCCTCGATCGGCGCTCAGTTGCGCGGCGAAGGAGCCACGTCCTAAGGGCTTCCGCTGCCGGTTCCCTGCGTCAAGGTGTGCACCTTCACGATCTTGCCGCTCAGCAGGCGGAACATGTGACTGTCCGGAGCCGCGCCACCGAACAGCGTGAGCCCCACGGCGGTGTTGAGCTCGAGATCGACCACCCAGTGCGTGTTCTTGAAATTGATGCCGCTCGGGACGCCGACGTTGCAAGTCTGACTCGCCTTGTCCGCGGCGGGCGTACAACCCTTGCCGCCTTCCAAACGGTAGCAAGGCATACCCCAAGGCACCGCGCTGCTCTTGTCTGAAAACACCATAAAATAGGCTTCACCCGCGGCAATCAGCTGTTCGCGCGTGTTGCGCTGCGCTTCGGGAACCACGCTCCAGTCCTCACTCTTGGCGCAGGTGAGATAAGCTTTTGCGTCGAAATTCCAGTCGTTGCTCGTGATCGTGCTGCCACTGACCGTGCCCGTGGTGACGATCGACTCAAGCTCGCTGATCTTTCCGTCGGTGATGGCCATGCGCAAACCGATCACATATTGCTGAGCCCCCTCGGTGACGTACACCTCGCTGAATGTCTGACAGGCAAAGGTATCGAGCAGGTCGTGTCGATACGCAATCGTCAGCGGGGTCTCCCAGATCCCCTTGGTCGTCGTTTTGAAATTCTCGGTGAAGGTCGCTGAGGGTGAAAGCGGCAGCTTTGATTTGTCGCCCGCGGTTTGCGCGACCTGATAAGCGTCGGCAATCGCGGTCAGACTCTCGCGCGTACAATTGCCGCCCGTCGTGCCACCGCCTGCAGCGCCGCCGCTCGCGGGACTCCCCGCGGTGCCCGTTGCTTTGCCGCCGCCGCTAGCAATGCTGCCGCCACTGCTCGAAGTCGCGCCGCCGTTGGCGCTGCCCGCACTGGCTCCGCCAGCTCCGCCAGCGCTCGATCCGGCGACACTCGGCGCGGCGCCTGCAACGCCGCTCACGCTCCCGGCTTGGCTCGCGCCGCTTCCGCCGCTCGAATTACTCGCGCCGGCGCTCGAGCTGCTCTTGCCCGCGGTCCCGCTCGGGCTGTCGCTCGAGTTCGCACCGCACGCACAACACAAGACAATCGAAACACCCGCCGAGATCAGGTGGTGACGCATGAAAGCCTCCGTGCGACGCAAACAACGCGCGCCGCAAACGCAGCGAGAGAATGCCTCGAATTGCGCGAGCCGTCGATCGCGTTTCGCGCTGTCTAGGCGCGCGATCGCGGGGCGAAATGCGCCTCTCAGATAGCCATTCTCGAATCACACTGGATAGTTTGCGCGCCGCTGTGGCCGAGCTCGCAAGAGCTCACGTGGACGCGAAGTTTTTCTCACCTGGTGCGCGCCGCGCGACGTTCCGAGCACGAGCCGTGATTTTGTTTTTTGATGGTCACCGAGAGGCACGCGGCCAGCACAGCCTTCGGCGTCAGAGAGCACGCTTCCGCTGAGTCGAACCGGTGACCTGGAAGCAGCCTCGCGCCATCCGACGAAACGTGACGCGCGGAAACAAACGCGCCACGCGAAGTGCGCTGCAGGATCGCACCCCGTCGGGTATCGCGAAGCGCGTCGATCGCCCCCTCTCCTTTCCAAGAATTCGCCGCAAACTGTGCATCTTTTTGGCGACACTGACGGGACGCAGCTAGCCAGCGCGGTCTCGAAGGTCTAACACTCGCGGGCACATGGTCTTTTTGGTCATCATCGTCGTGGGTGCGTTGCTGGGGGCCTTCTTCGCGGGCATCGCCGGCTTCATCATCGGTGGGCTCGCGGGCAGCGCCGTTGGCTTCCTCGCACTCCGCAGGTGGATGCGCCGCGTGAGCGAACAATTCATCGAAACCACGTTCGCCGTGATGGGCGCGCTATGCAAAGCGGACGGCGTGATCACGCGTGCCGAAATCGACGTCGTCGAGCGGACGTTCACGCGCTTGAACCTGACCCCCGAGCAGCGGAGCGCAGCCAAGGCAGCGTTCGCTCGCGGTAAAGCAGCGGGCTTCGACCTCGACGCCTCCGTGCGCGAGTTCGCCCGAACCGCCCCACCCGGCAGCGCCTTCTTCCAACTCTTCTTACAACTCCAACGCATGGCAATCACCGCCGACGGCGACTTGCACCCCGCCGAACAAGCGATGCTGATGCGAGTCGCGCGCGGCCTAGGTTTGTCCGAGCGCGACCTGGCTCAGCTCGAGGCGATGCTACGAGCCACCACGCGCACCACGTCGACCCGCGACTGCGCTCCGTCGCGAGACTCGCTGGCGGATGCGTACGCCGTACTCGGTGTCACCCCGGACACGAGCGAAAGCGACCTCAGGAACGCCTATCGCAAGATGATCCGAGAAAACCACCCGGACCGGCTCGCGTCCAAGGGCCTACCAGAGAGCATGCGCGCGGTCGCGGAAGAGCGCACCCGAGAGATCAACGCGGCGTTCGATTCGATCAAGAGGGCGCGACAGTTCGTGTGAAGTGCGAGCCGCAGCGAGCTCTCGCTCAGCTCCAGTCACTCACGTGAAAAAGGCCGACATCCGCGGGATGCCGGCCTTCATCGAGCGCGAGGCGCGAGCTCAGCCCTTGTGCGTTTTGCCGTGCGCAGCGACTTTGCTGTCGCTCTTTTCACTCTTGTCGCTCTTCGAGCTCTTGCTCTTGGCGTCTTTCGACTCCTTGAGAGCACCTTCACTGATCAGGATCTCCATGTAGTCGCGCCGCAGGCGGACGCGATACGCGGGGATCTCGTCGCGAAAGCGGAAGCTGACTTCGGCGCCTTCGGTGCGGTTGCTGGTGCGCACGCTGGAGATGCGGTTGTCGCGCTTGGCGATGCTGCCGCCTTGTTCCATCACCTTGTGGTTCGGGACGAGTACGGTGAAGCCAGTGGGCAAGAGCGCACCTTGCAGCTTGCCGCCAGGGGCGTCGAGGCGCAGGCGATAGATCGTCGGCGAACGCAGTTTGCCGTGACCCCACGGTGTGGTGTCGGTCTTTTTCTCGCCCTTGCTGTCGTCTTTGCTCGACTTGCCGTCGGACTTGTCGTCGTCCGAGCTTTCGTCGGAGAAGGCTTCGTCTGCAGCAGCGTTCGAGACCGGCGCGCCCGAGAGGTTGCTCTTGGCGTCGGCTCTTTCTTGAGCTTCGACGGCTTCGGGTGAACCAGGCGGCGGCGCAAGCGGTGCGGGCTCCATGGTTGCCATGGGCGTCGGGCCGAACAACGGCACGTTTGCGCTGGCAATGCCGCTCGTTGCGGGGCCGAGATTGGTGGGAGTAGCCGAGAGCGGCGCGCCCGTCGACGGCGGCGGCAAGGTGGCGACAGCAGGACTTTGCGAACCATGAGCACCGGGCGGGGGGGTCGAGCCCGCGAAGTGCGTCGCTGCTGCGGCGACCGTCGCCAAGAGCACGACGCCGCCGGCGCCGAGCATCATCTTCTTGCGCAGCGCCGGTTTGACCGAGACGGGCGCCGCTTCTTCGCTGGCGTTGTTTACGTTCGCCGACGATTGCGGGCGTAGGCGCTGGCCTTCGACGCTCTTGTTGCCGTGCGGCGCGGGAGCGGTGGTGCGACGTTGCGGTAGCGGCTCGGCGCGTTTGGTGAGCGAGAGCACTTTGAGACCCGCGCCTTTGAACAGTCCGCCCATGCCGTGGGCGGCGCGGGCGGAAAAGCGGGCTACCGCTGCGCCTGCGGTTTGCACGGCTTCGCCGGCGTTCGCCGCGGCCTCGCCGATTTTGCCGCGCAGGGCGGCGGCGTCCGCGTCGTCGTCGTACTCGTCGTCTTCTTCCGCGTCTTCTTGGCCGTTGTCGCGCGCGCTCACGGCTGCGTCAGTGGTGACGGCGCTGGCGGGGATTTTGAAACCTTTGGTTTCTTTTTCACCGAAGTGAAGCGAGGCCACGGTCGGCTCTGGCGTGGTGTCTTCCGAGCCGCCGAAGCGGAGCTGGACGACCAATTGCGGCACGCGCGTGATCGGATCGATCGCGACGCTCACGCCGTCGATCTGGGCTTGGCGGCGTCCGCCTGCTTCCAGATCTTCGAGCTCGAGTTTCCGCCCCACCTTGAGAAACTCGAGGTTCGAGCCGACCTGAACGTTTTGCCTGCCGGTCTCGCGCACGCGCGCCTTCATGGGCGAACCCAAGCCGTCGATGTGCAAGCGCACGCGCGAACCGACTTCCGACTTCGAGTCGTGTACGGCTTCGGGAGCCTCGCTTTGGTCGCCTGCGCCGTCGCAGAGCTCGCGCAGGGCGCCCACGCTGCCGCTGTCGAGAGCCGTGAATTCGACACCGAATTCGCCGCCCCGGCTGCCTTCGCGGCGCCAAGCCACGCGGCCCTCGACCACGATCTCGCGTCCGCCTTCTTCGAAGCGGCAGATGAGCGGAGCGCCGTTGTCGGGCAGATATGCGGTGCGCAAGTGCATCCCGCGCGCGCTGACGTCGACCGCTTCGGCTTCGAAGGCGGGGATTCCGGGCTGGTTTCCACAAACTTCGACCAGGGTCTCGACCCGCACGCGACCTGCGCCCTCGGCGCGACGTTCTTGAATTTCGGTCATGGCTGCCTCCAGCGGGACCTCGCCTTCGAGGGCTCGGTTTTCCGCATCCCGACCCGAGTAAGACGGCGGGGCACAAAGGGCCAAATTTCGTGCGGCGAGGTGCTGTGCAGGCCCAGGGATCGCCCCCAAAATAAATGCCGGCGGCGCGGGCGTCCGGGCCTCCCAATTTTCCGCCAAGAGGTGGACACGGGCCCCGCCGCTGTTCATCATGCGCCGCTCATGGCCCTGACGGTCGTGGTCCGCTCAGGCGACCTCAAGTCTCAGGCAACCATCACCTTCGATGCTCCGCGGATCGTGATCGGACGAGGTGACGGTTGCGAAATCCGCTTGCCGGATCCCAGCGTGAGTCATCGCCACGCTTCGATTCGACAACGTGGCACGGACTACGTCGTGGTCGATGAGGGCAGCAGCAACGGCACGTTCGTCGGACCGGTTCGGCTCTCGCCGCAGGCTCCGCGCGTCGTGCGCTCGGGCGATTTGATCCGCGTCGGGCGGATTTGGCTGGAGCTCACC
>Ga0164241_10002823_pt1 | contig 18257 bp, 14 predicted proteins | sample OricomyardsoilBY_FD_108780 | JGI IMG/M metagenome (GOLD analysis project Ga0164241, IMG submission 108780) | Backyard soil microbial communities from Emeryville, California, USA - Original compost - Back yard soil (BY) | ecosystem: Environmental > Terrestrial > Soil > Unclassified | place: USA...
ATGTTCATGTATTCAATCTCCCCTGGATTTCAAATAGGAATATGGGACAAATCTTCTTTTACTGCATTTGGGAAAATAAAATCCGCAAAAAAAAATCCCTTCGCATTGCTGCAAAGGGATTTTTTTATCATTAGATCTTTTTTGAAATAAGGAAGGCTATTATTAATAACCCATGTCACCCATTCCACCGCCCATTCCGCCGCCCATTGGAGGCATTGCGGCTTTTTCTCTTTCAGGTTTGTCAGAAATCACGCATTCTGTTGTCAATAGCATTCCTGCGATTGAAGCTGCGTTTTCCAAAGCAATCCTGGTAACTTTAGTCGGGTCAATAACACCGGCTGCCAGTAGATTTTCATAAACTTCTGTGCGGGCATTGAATCCAAAATCTTTTTTACCTTCTTTGATCTTTTGTACCACGATGCTTCCTTCAATACCACTGTTTACTACGATCTGGCGAAGTGGCTCTTCCACAGCGCGTTTCACAATCTGGATGCCTGTAGTTTCATCATCGTTAATTCCTTTTAATTTTTCAAGGCTTTCGATAGCGCGGATATAAGCTACGCCACCACCGGGAACAATTCCTTCTTCTACAGCAGCCCTTGTAGCATGAAGCGCATCATCTACCCTGTCTTTCTTTTCTTTCATTTCTACCTCGGTAGCAGCACCAACATAAAGCACAGCAACACCGCCGCTTAATTTAGCAAGGCGTTCCTGCAATTTTTCTTTATCATAATCTGAAGTAGTGCTTTCTATCTGGGCTTTAATTTGATTTACCCTGGCAGTAATATTTTTCTTATCGCCTTTTCCGCCTACGATTGTTGTATTGTCTTTGTCAATAGTTACGCCAGATGCCTGACCTAAAGAAGTAAGATCAACGCCTTCTAATTTATAGCCCTGGTCTTCACTAATCACAGTTCCTTTGGTAAGGATAGCGAGATCCTGGAGCATTTCTTTTCTGCGGTCGCCAAAGCCTGGAGCTTTTACAGCAGCCACCTTCAAAGTGCCACGTAATTTATTTACTACCAATGTTGCCAATGCTTCTCCTTCAAGATCTTCAGAGATAATTAACAACGGACGTCCGCTTTGGGCTACTTTTTCAAGAATATGAAGAATATCTTTCATGGTAGATATCTTCTTATCATATATAAGTATGTAAGGATTTTCAAGATCGGCCTGCATCTTTTCGCTGTTGGTTACGAAATATGGAGATACATAACCCCTGTCGAACTGCATACCTTCTACCACTTCTACGGTAGTATCAGTGCCTTTTGCTTCTTCCACAGTGATTACGCCTTCTTTACCAACCTTGGTCATGGCTTCAGCTATCAATTTTCCGATAGATTCATCATTATTGGCAGAGATAGACGCAACTTGTTGAATTTTATCATTCGCGTTTCCAACAGTCACCGACTGTTTTTTCAAATGTTCAACCACAGCAGTTACCGCTTTGTCAATACCGCGTTTCAAATCCATTGGATTAGCTCCTGCAGCCACATTACGTAAACCTTCGCTTATGATTGATTGTGCAAGTACGGTAGCAGTTGTAGTACCGTCACCAGCAATATCAGCTGTTTTTGAAGCTACTTCTTTTACCATCTGTGCGCCCATATTTTCGATGGGATCTTCCAGTTCAATTTCTTTTGCCACTGTTACGCCATCTTTGGTAACCTGTGGTGCGCCAAATTTTTTGTCAATAACTACGTTCCTGCCTTTGGGGCCCAGTGTTACTTTAACCGCATTAGCCAAGGTATCTACACCCCTTTTCATTTTGTTGCGGGCTTCTATTTCGAAAAATATTTGTTTTGCCATTTGTTTTTTATTAAAATGTTTTAAATGATTGAATTAACTAATTTTCATCAGGATGTCTGAGCTACGCATAATCAGGTAGTCCTCGCCTTGTAATGAAATTTCTGTGCCACCATATTTTCCGTAAAGTACGGTATCGCCTACTTTTACATTGATCGGAATAAGGTTGCCTGTTTGTTCGGCATATTTTCCTTTCCCTACTGCAATTACTGTACCTCTCTGAGGTTTTTCTTTTGCTGTATCCGGAATAATGATTCCACCAGCAGATTTTTCTTCAGCCGCGTTGGGTTTTACCAAAACCCTATCGTCAAAGAGTTCAAATTTTTCTTTTGCCATAATTATTATTTTTTTATTTTATTATTGGGTTGCAAATGTACACGAATAATTGTACCAATCTTTTTTGGCAGATTAGTTGGCAGATAAACCTAACAGTTGACAGTTTTTCTGAATAAAAAATCCGTCAAAATTTCATATTCTGGCATCTAATGATAAAAAATGGTCAAAAGTGATTATGCGGTACTATTCCACCGTTACTGACTTGGCCAGGTTTCTTGGTTTATCCACGTCGCACCCTTTTGCCACGCCGATATAGTAAGAGAGTAATTGAAGAGGAATCACGCTCAGTAGTGGTGCTATTACTTCGTTTGCAGCCGGTATGAAAAATACGTCGTCCGCCATAGAAGGAATGATGTCGTCACCATCGGTTATTATGGCAATTACCTTTCCTTTCCGGGCTTTTACTTCCTGGATATTGCTTACGATTTTTGCGTGATATTCATCTTTGGTAGCTACAAACACCACGGGCAGTTCATTATCTACTAACGCGATTGGCCCATGTTTCATCTCCGCGGCGGGATAGCCTTCGGCATGGATGTAAGAAATTTCTTTCAGTTTCAGTGCACCTTCCAGGGCAATCGGGAAGTTATATCCGCGACCAAGATAAAGGGCGTTAACAGCGTCTTTATATTTTTCAGCCATTGGTTTTAACGCATCTCCATTTTTTAAAATGGCGTCTACTTTTTCAGGAATGTTTTCCAGTTCAAATAATAATTCTGTGTATCTTGAATCACCAATGGTTCCTTTTGCTTTAGCAATCTTTAGAGCGATCATCATCAGCACGGTTAGTTGAGCAGTAAACGCTTTTGTAGAAGCCACACCTATCTCCGGGCCGGCATGGGTGTAAGCCCCCGCGTGTGACGCACGCGAAATGGACGAACCCACAACATTTACAATACCAAAAATAAAAGCGCCTTGTTCTTTCGCTTTTTCTATTGCCACCAATGTGTCGGCAGTCTCACCGCTTTGCGACACAGCAATTATCACATCGCCTTTGTTAATGATGGGATTTCTATAACGGAACTCTGATGCGTATTCCACTTCCACGGGGATGCGGCACAGTTCTTCGATAATGTATTCTGCTTCCAAAGCTGCATGCCAGCTTGTTCCACAAGCGATGATAATATAACGCGGCGCATTAATCAGGGCTTCAATATTATCCTGAATTCCTTTCATGGTGATGGTACCTTTTTCTGCGTCCAGGCGTCCCCGCAGGCAATCATAAATCGTGGCTGGTTGTTCATAAATTTCCTTCAGCATGAAATGGTCATAACCACCTTTTTCTATGGCTGCCAACTCCAGATCAAGACTGCTGATGTAAGGCATTTGCCTTTCGTTTCCGAGATTTTTTAGAATTAACTCGCCCGCTTTAATAATGGCAATTTCATAATCATTTACATATACTACTTCTTTGGTGTATTCCAGCATGGGTGTGGCATCGGAGCCAAGAAAATGTTCATCTTTTCCAATGCCGATTACCAGCGGGCTTCCTTTGCGCGCAGCAATAATTGTGTCCGGGTTATCTTCATCAAGCAAAAGAATTACATAAGCGCCTGAAACTCTTTTTAATGCGATTCTCACCGCTTCTTCCAAAGGACATTCGGTGTTCTTTTGAATATCTTCTATGAAATTGAGAAGCACTTCCGTATCGGTCTCGCTCTTAAATGAGTAACCTTTTTTGAGCAATTCAGATTTTAGCTGTGCATAATTTTCAATGATGCCATTGTGAATCATTGCCAGCTTTCCGTTGTTGCTTCGGTGAGGGTGGGCATTTACGTCGCTTGGTTCGCCGTGCGTAGCCCAGCGCGTGTGGCCAATGCCAATATGGGCATTTACCGGTTTGCCGATGAGCGACTGTTCCAATTCAGCCACTTTACCTTTTTTCTTAAAAACTTCCAGTCCATTTTCATTGATCAGGGCTACGCCAGTACTATCATAACCCCGGTATTCCTGTCTCTTTAATCCTGTAATGATAATAGGGTAAGCCTCTCTAGGCCCGATATAGCCAACAATTCCGCACATAATTATTTTTATTTTTGTTGCGCAAAATAACGAAAAAGTATTTAGTTATTGTTGAATGCGATTTGGATGACCAATTAGAAATCTGAGATAAAAATTGTTCTACCGGCTTTGTGAATTACAATGGTAGTCTTAAAAAAATTTCTCTCAAAACATCGTCTCAAAAAAATTTGATTATAAAAAAGATTAGTTTTGAACTCTTTTAATTGAGCTGACTCCCGGAAGTTTTTGTGTGACGTCTAATTTTTTTTTCAAAACTCAACTATTCTGTGTGTAGCATCTTTAAAAAATAACTTAGCTGCTAATCGAAAAGCGCCTTTATTTATTTTATCAAAATTTAAAAAATTAAAATGAAAAAGGTTTTGCTTACCATTCTTGTCATTATCATTGTAGTAATTGTTGCTGCGCTTTCTTATTTAAAATTTGGATTACCCAACGTAGGCCCGGCGCCGGATTTGCATGTGGACATCACCCCCGGGAGAGTTCAGCATGGCGAGTATCTAGCCAATCATGTATCGCTTTGCATGGATTGCCACTCTACCAGGGACTGGAGTAAATTTTCCGGTCCAATGATGCCTGGTACCAATGGAAAGGGTGGTGAACTTTTTGATGAAAAAGTGGGCTTCCCCGGAACCTTTTATTCAAAAAATATAACGCCTGCTAATATAAAGGATTGGACTGATGGAGAGATTTTCCGCACGATCACAACCGGCGAAGACAAGTTTGGAGATGCGCTGTTTCCTGTAATGCCGTACCATTATTATGGCAAGATGGATAAAGAGGATATTTATGATATTATCGCTTATATCAGGAGCCTTGCACCAATAGAAAATAAAGTTTCCGACAGAAAAATAAATTTCCCAATGAATTTCATTGTGAATACGATTCCGGCAAAAGCTTCCTTTGTGGTGAAACCGTCCAGGGCGGATACCATTAAATACGGCGCCTACCTGGTGAATGCTGCTGCCTGCATGGAATGCCACACACCAGTGAAAAAAGGACAAGTAATTCCCGAACTCGCTTTTGGCGGCGGACGCGATTTTCACATGCCTAATGGCGTAGTAAATTCGGCCAATATAACACCTGATAAAACAACGGGGATCGGAGGGTGGACTGCAGAACAATTTGTTGCAAGATTTAAAGCTTATGAAGATCCGGCAAACCTTCCAACAATGACTGCTACTGATGTAAATACGATAATGCCCTGGGCGATGTTAGGAGGCATGGATACGTCAGATTTAAGATCTATTTATGCTTATTTGCAAACGCTGAAGCCGATCAAACACGAAGTAATTCATTTTGTAGCAGCCAAAAATAAGGAATGAATACCACGGTAACTAAATAAAACAAAATGAACACTATTAAAGAAATATGGTTTAAAGGCAACCGGATATATATGGAAACAGAAGCCGGTGAAACATACAGTCGCGCTTTGGAAGCCTTTCCTGTATTGAAAGATGCCACACTACAGCAACGAAATGCCTTTAAAATTGGCAAAGATAAAACTGATATTCGTTGGAAAGAATTGGATGAAGATATTCACATCGATAGTTTTTTTGATGCAACTGAACCCGATTATAATAATACCGTGGCCATTTCCCTAAAACAATTTCCACAGATAAATATTTCTGCACTTGCTAATCAAATAGGCATTAATAAAAGCCTGCTTGCCAAATATATTTATGGTATTAAAAAACCTTCCCAAGCCAGAAAAAAAGAAATAGAAATGGCGTTACATTCTTTAGGTAAAAAATTACTGGAAGTCGAATTGTAACTATGAGGCAATGCAATTCCTATAAGGTTTGTCTGAACGTGTTTCTTTTTCATGCCATGTTGATTCCATCCGGCCGGGTTGACGGGCGTTTCTCTGTCAGTACCAAACTTGTTTTAGGATTTGCTTACCGACTGTATTACAGCAGCACCTTTATTAAAAAGCCTATCGTTTAAAATGAAAATTTTCAATTTCAGATTTGCAATGACATCAATTCAAAATGCTCCGATTATTGAAAATATAATTTCATAGTTTTACATCCTAAATTTAATCTTCAAATAATGTCTTTAGTAAATAAACTGGGTGGCACAGGGGTAGCGTTAATAACGCCTTTTAAAAATAACAAATCCGTAGATTATGACGCGCTGGCAGCGGTTATCGATTATGTAATAGGTAATGGAGTAGAGTACATCGTAACGCTTGGCACTACCGGCGAAACGCCTACGCTCTCGAATAAGGAACAAGCTGAAATAGTTAAGTTTACCGCTGAAAAAGTTAAAAATCGCGTACCATTGGTGTTGGGTATTGGCGGCAATAATACCCGGGAAATTATTGATCAATTTTCCAATTTTTCGTTAGATCATATAACTGCCATTTTAAGCTCAAGTCCCAATTATAATAAGCCTTCCCAGGAAGGAATATTTCAACATTATAAAGCGATCGCTTCTGCTTCTCCGCTGCCGGTGATTTTGTATAATGTGCCGGGAAGAACAGGAAGTAATATCACTGCTGAAACTACATTGCGTTTGGCGCACGAATGTGAAAACATCGTGGGAATAAAAGAAGCAAGTGGCAACATGATTCAATGCATGCACATCTTAAAAAACATGCCTGGTGATTTTTTGATGGTAAGCGGCGACGATCATATTTCGCTTCCGTTGATTGCTTGCGGCGCACATGGCGTTATCAGTGTGGTGGCCAATTGTTTTCCAAAAGATTTTTCAGCAATGATTCGTCTTGCTTTGAAAAAAGATTTTGCAGGCGCGACAAAATTGCACTATAAATTATTGGAGGCTTACGATTTGTTGTTCGCAGAAAATAATCCCGCCGGTGTTAAAGCTTTTATGTACGAACTAAAGTTGATCGAAAATGAATTGAGGCTTCCATTGGTTTCTTTAAGCGACCCCATCCATAAAAAAGTCAAAAATTTTCTTGCCAACATTGCTTAAAACGCCTGAACTAAATAAGAAAATCGCTTATTTGTTGTTTTACTTTTGTTTTTGAAATGAACAACTATTATCTGTTGATTTTACTAATCTAAAGAAAAACCTTCCAGGTTTTTAAAGCCTGGAAGGTTCGTAGTTTAATAAAAAATCTGCCAAATTTATTTGTTTGCTATTTTCTGCCTACGCCGAATTTCTTCCCGCATTGATGATCCCAAAGGAACAACGCATTACCAGTTTTTCATACGTTTGTTTCATCGGATCTTTTGCAGGCTCCTGTTCCATCTCGCGTATCATGGACATGGCATATTGTTGTATGGTTACCAAAGGAAGAATCATCTTTTCGCGCATGGTTACCGAAAGCTGTTCTACCGGATATTCTGCCATTAGCTCGTTGTGACCGGTAAGTTTAAAAAGATAGGTCTTAGTGATTTCATATTCCTCATAAATCATGTTCCAAATCTCTCCAAACTTCTCATCAGTTGCCAGGTATTCGGTCAGCGGGAAAAAACATTTTTTCATTGCCATTTCGCAATTGTCAATCAGGGTTTTAAAAAACAACGATTTTTGATATAATATTTTCACGTCCTTCAACCGTCCTTGTTCTTCCATCGCCTTTAATGCGGTGCCTACACCATAATAGCCGGTGACGTTTTGTTTTATCTGGCTCCATGAACCTACAAAGGGAATCGCCCGCAAATCTTCCATATTCATTTTTCCTTTTTTTCTTTTTGTAGGGCGGCTTCCTATATTGGTTTCGCTATAAAATTTCAACGGACTTATTTGCGTTAAATACTCCATAAATTCAGGATGATGCTTTAACGAGACGTAAGACTTGAAACCTATATCAGATAAGTCCTGCAACAGTTGCTCTTCTTCCTTTTCCAACGTAACGTGGCGGCTGTTAAAAATATCGTTTGAGATGCCGGCGTGCACCAACTGTTCCATATTGTATTGTGCCGAATCAACGGTTCCAAAATTGGAACTTACCGTTTGTCCCTGGATCGTTAGTTGAATTTCTTTATTAGAAATGTTCTTTCCCATAGAAGCATAAAATTTGTGCGTCTTTCCTCCTCCCCTTGCCGGCGGGCCTCCCCGTCCATCGAAAAATATAACATCAAGCCCAAATTCTTTTGATATCGCCGAAAGGTTTTCTTTGGCTTTATAAATGCTCCAGTTACCCGTCAGGTAACCGCCATCTTTGGTGCCATCGGAAAAACCAAGCATAATCGTTTGGGTATTATTCCTTCGTTTCAGATGCTCACGATATTCTTTATTTTCAAATAAAGTTCTCATTATCTTAACTGAATTCTGTAAGTCTTCCACGGTTTCAATCAATGGAACAATATCTACTTTTAATTTTTCTTTTTTCCATCCGCATAATAAAAACAAACCATAAACTTCCAACACGTTCAAAGCGCTTTCTGAGTGGCTGATGATATAGCGATTGCAACCCCTTTCACCATTAAATTGTTGAATCAATTTAATAGTGCGAATGCTCTTGAACGTATCATTTATGATAGGATCGCCATAGTCTGCTTCGGGCACCTCCTTACTATTCTCTGTAAGGAATTCTATTTTTTTCTCATCGCTGAGTTTTGCATAATCTGAAGGGAAGGACGTACCTGAAGCCGCCAGCGCAGCAAATACTTTTTTATGTATCGAACTATCTTGTCTTATATCCAGCGACGCAAAATGCAATCCGAAAATATGTACTTTATTAACGAGATCGTCAATCAGGTAACAAAACAATCCATTATGCCGGTACACTAATATCTCTCTTATTTCAATGAGGATTTTAAGAATATCGTTCGGAGTGATTTCGGTACGATGCTCAGGGATAAAAATGTTGTTATACAGCTGATTTTCGAGATCCATCAAAAGTACATCTACACCTTTGAAAGTAAGCCTGCGTCTTAGTTTTCTTATTTCAAGATAATAGCATTTTATAATTGCTCCGCGCAGCGCATCGGCTACTTTTAAGGTAATATCTGTATTTACAAAAGGATTGCCATCGCGGTCTCCACCGGGCCAAAATCCCATTTTTATAACAGGGTTATTAGGATTAATTGCATCAGGAAATTGATTTTTAAGGAAGGAAAGAATCCTGCCACCTGCGGCAAAAAACACATTTTCAAGATACCATACCAGGCTCATCGCTTCATCGTAAGGCGTTGGTTTTTCTTTTTTGAAAAAAGGTGTTTTGCCCAATTGCTGCAAATACATATTAATGCGTGCCGTATTATTTTCTGAAAGCGCCTTGGAAAGATCATTGATAATACCCAAAACTGAATCCGGATAAAACTGGGTAGGATGCGCAGTTAGCACAATCTCAACTGAAAAATCTTCCAGTTTCTTTTGCAGCGCTTTTTCAGCTTTATTCTGGCTTACTTCTAACTCCAGTTGTTTTAAAGTGCCTGTGCCGCCGGTATCCTGCACATATTTAAAGGCCGCGTCTTCGAGCGCGTCAAACAATACCACTTGCCTTTCAACAAACTGGATAAAACGAAAAAGCAAATCCAGCTTTTCAGATTGCTTTTTGAACGAAGCGTCTTTTAAAAAGAACTCATCAATTATTTCTACAGGACTCATCTTTTTTTTATATCCTTCCTCGCAAATATTAAGAAAGAAGGATAAAAGCATTCCCGTTTTTTCAATCCGGTAAAAGGGTAGGTAGCTAAAAAGGCTGTTGTACAATTGAAATTTTATATCAACATAATTATTAAAATTCTGTAAACTCTGAGAAGCGTGACGATCCATAATAGTGAATAAATTTAAAAAAAATAAGTTGCACGAGGCGCGTAAAGTTCGAAGAAAATAATTGAAAAAAGTATCAAATCAAAAAACTTATCTTTTTACAATTATTTTTTTGATAGTATCTTTGGCGCATTGTAATGAAAAAGCCACCAATCATTCTGTTTCTTTTATTTTGCTTGCTGATGTTGCATTTTGATGCATCAGCGCAATGTTCTATTTGTGCCAAAACAGTGATGCAAATGGGCAACAAGCCTGCACAAGGACTTAACGAGGGTATTCTCTACCTGATGATCGTACCTTATATTGCTATCGGCGTTATGGCGTATAAGTGGTGGAAAAATAATGACGTAAAGCCTTAATGCTTTTTGTTCTAAGTTCTTAACCCTTTTCAGGTTTATGATCTTTATCCCGCTGAAACCATCTTTGAATATACATTTTATAAAACTTCTGGATATCCCATCTTAACCTTCGAATGTTTCCTTTGTTTTTACTGGAAATAGTAGACGACATTCTGCCATTGTGCGAACCCTGTTCTACCAACGGCGGATGCGCCCAATACATTTTGATAATGTGATGATCAATTAACGTGTTGTGCCACCAGTCAATCACCTGGCAACATTTTTCAATTCCCAGGTTTTCAAGAATGTCTTTTGCTGCTTTTTGGTCTATCAGATAAGCCCCGGCCATTCTTCCATAAGAAGCTCCATAAAGATATTTTCCTTTTTTTATCTTTCGGAAAGAAGGAAACCTGAATGTGGAATTTTCAAGAGAAATGATAAAACCTGGTTCAAGCGTGTCCGCTTCTGCAGCCACAAGTTTTATTTTTTTTATAAAATCACCAAGGAAAAATGGGTCGTTTTCAAAAACAAGTGCGTACTTATTTTTATTCGTTACTATTTTTTTGTAGGATAATATGTGATTCAGCGTGCACGACACGACGCCGGGCGAAAAAAGCGTGGTCATTTGATTACAAAAATATTTTTGCAAAAGCTCAGGCGTAAAATGAGATACATCTCCATCAGTAACAAATTCATAATCCAGGTTTAATTTGCCAAAAATTTCGATAATCCTTTGTTCATGCATTTCATAGCCGGTTTTGGCATGCACCACGTAAATCCCTTCTATTCCTGTGTCCTGTAGCATTTCCATTTTTTTTGATCTTTATTTTAATCCCTGGAAAAAATTATTCTTGAAACAAAATTCTAATCCAATGATGACAAATTTCATAAAAATTTAATTCGCCAAACAAACTACAGTTTACAATCTCCAAAACATTGAGTTTTTCCAGCTTTTTTTTTATCATTAATTTGCATACACAATCAACAAATAAACTTTGAAGGTTCTTATTTATTTTTGAAATGACCAACTTTATTCCCATATTCCCTTTATCGATTGTCGTATATCCCCACGAACATCTGAACCTGCATATTTTCGAGCCGAAATATAAGCAACTTATCAATGATTGTATTATTCAAAAGAAGCCATTTGGTGTTCCGGTGGTGATCAATGATAAAATGAATGAATTAGGCACTCTTTTGGAAATTTTGGAGATTTCCAAAACGTATGACAACGGAGAAATGGATATCAAAACGATAGGTACGAAAGTTTTCAGAATTTTGGAAGTTGTCGATGAAATACCGGAAAAATTGTACCGGGGCGCGATCGTAACTTACCCGAAAAACAATGAGCGCGGACGGACAATTATGATGAATAGGGTATTGGCGTCAGCCAAACAACTGCACAAGATACTGGATGTAAAAAAAACTATAGGAAAGAATGACGAAGAAATAAGCAGCTATGATATCGCTCACATGGTAGGTTTGACGCTTGAAGAAGAATACTTACTGCTTTCATATATGAATGAATTGCATCGCGAGGAATATTTAAAAAGGCATTTAGCCAACGTGCTTTCTGTAGTTACTGAGATGGAATTGCTAAAAGAAAAAATAAAAATGAATGGGCATTTCAAAAATATTTCCGGATTTAAAATTTCTTAGTAAGGCTGAATGCAAAATGCTTAAATCTAAAAGCCGTAAAACAATCTAATATTTTGAGTGATATTATTACACTTTGTTTTGATTTTGGGAATACGCGCCTCAAGTGTGGTGTATTCCGGGGAGAACAACTTATTGAGGTGACAACGCTGGAAGATGACAGCGATGAAGCTATTAACACATTACTGAATAAACACAATCCGGGTTATTCAATTCTTTCTTCTGTAATAAACCATCGTGTTGAAATTGAGAAAATATTGTCAGAAAGATGTGGGTTTCTAAAATTAGATGCTTCTGCCAAACTACCTTTCACCACGCCCGTCGCAAAACCTGAAACTATTGGAGCGGACAGGTTGGCATTGACGGCTTACGCCGTTCATTTTCACCATGGGAAAAACAACCTTGTGATTGCACTCGGCTCCTGCGTTACTTATAATTTTATTAATAAATACAATAGTTTTATTGGAGGAAGTATTTCGCCGGGAATGGAAATGCGTTTCAAAGCAATGAATTATTATACTGCCAAACTCCCATTAATAAAAGCCAATAAATCAGTCGCTGACTGGAATTTTCCATTGATGGGTTATGATACCACTACCAATATTTTGAGTGGTGTAATTTTAGGAATGACCGCGGAAATCGATGGTATTATCAACGCATACAAAGAAAAGTTTGAGAACATTAACGTGCTTTTAACCGGCGGCGATGCTGTTAATTTTAAGCCTCATCTTATAAATGAGATATTTGCTGAACCCGATTTAATTCTTAAAGGGCTTTATGCAATCTGTGAATATAACCGAAAGTAGAAGGCACTCCTTGTTTCATTTGTCCGCAAAATTTTTTCGGGGAATAATTTCAACAAAATAATTAAAGTGGAATTCTTGCAAAAATGACACACTTCCATCTTTACAAAATCATTAATTTGCATTACCTGATTTCAAATATTTCTGTAATAATTTTTTGATGAGTCATCCTAAATTTCCAGGTTCGTTCTATTTTATAATTATGACTATTGCGGGATGCGTCATAATTTCATCCTGCGAAAATTCATTGGAGGACATTAATAAAATCACCGCAAAAACTCCCGGAATTGAAGTGGGCAAAGGCGTTACCATCATTTACACAATTGGCGCTCAAACCAAATCAAAAATCACCGCACCGTTAATGCTTCGCCACCAGGACGTCAGCGAGCCTTATTTTGAATTTCCAAAAACAATCCATGCTGAATTTTTTGATGACAGTATTCATATAGAAAGCGTCATGGATGCGCGTTATGCCAAATATATGGAAACGGAAAGCAAGGTATTTTTAAAAGACAGTGTGGTAGTGATGAACAACAAAGGAGACACTTTGTATTGTGATGAACTTTATTGGGACAGGAGCAAACGCGGAAAAGAATTCTATACCGATAAGCCGGTACGAATAAGAACGCCTACCCAAATTCTCGATGGTGATGGTATGGACGCGCCACAGGATTTTAGCAACTGGCATTTAATAAATGGCAGGGGAATTGTTAGAGTACAATCGACCGAATTCCCGTAGGTAAAGACATGTTAATTAGTTAATTGCCCGCCCGGCTGAACGCCGTTCGGACGGGGTTAATTGATTAATTCGTTGATTGGTTAATTAGATACAACCGTCGTGCGAGGTTCATTATTTAATTATGATCCTTAATCGTTGTTATTTTTTACTAAAGTCGTAAAATCTTCTTCTTAATTTCACCGGATGTGGTACAAAGGTGGTAGAAGATATTTTGGAAAAGATAAAAATGATTATTAATGGTATGTTAGCTGTGAGTTGACGTGTATCCCACAAAGGCACAAAACACACAAAGCAATTTTCTTAGTCCGCTTAGTACCTGTCTGGTCGACAGGCAGGTTTGTGGGACAATCTATTGCGCTATAAGACACTTAACTTAACGCTAATGATAATTAGCTAATTCAGTGAACTGATAAAAAACTTGAATTTTAACCCAATAAACCCCGTCCGAACGGCGTTCAGCCGGGCGGGCAATAAACGTAATTAACGAATAAACCAATTTCTCAATCATTAAAATATAAAAAAAATGAGTAAATATGCAAACGCCGAATGGCAAGGTACCGCGAAAGAAGGCAAAGGAATAATTTCTACAGAAACCGGTGCGCTGAATAAAGCGCCTTTTACATTCGCCTCAAGATTTGGAGACGCAAAAGATGGCACCAATCCGGAAGAATTAATTGCTGCAGCGCATGCAGGATGTTTTTCAATGAAGTTTAGTTTGGTTTTGAACGAAGCGGGATTCACTCCAGATAAAATTGAAACAAAATGCGATATCACTTTCGGCGCCGGCGCTATTTCAAAATCCCACCTAACCGTAAAAGCAAAAGTTCCGGGAATCAGCAAAGAAAAATTTGATGCCTGCGCAAAAGACGCGAAAGAAAATTGTCCTATTTCAAAGTCGTTAAGTTCGAATATCGAAATCACCATGGACGCAACTTTGGGTTGATAACAGCAAAGTTATTAGTGATGAGTAATCAGTAACCATTACTCATCACTCATCTTACTCATCACTCATCCCTTTTCTTTCTGCCAATATGGGCGAAGTAGAACTACAACCATCAAATAACTTACTGATCATACATTCGGTTATTTATTTTTATGGGAATGCTGCTACTGAAGTGTTGAGCCGGCAAATAGCCGAAGACATCGGTGGTCATTGGAACGAGGCATTAGGCAATGTAATCGTTAAAAGAACTTTGTATAAAGTGGTTTTTGATATCGAAGGAATTTATGAACCGCTGTTAACTCCTGAGAGCATCTATAACAATTCCGATCCACGCGTTAATTATTTTCGGATAGAAGAATATGCCCACGGAAATATTTCTTTTGTGGATGGGTTAGGCTCCAATACCGGGTATTTTAAGTTAGAAAATTTGTTGAATAATTCAACAACAGCCGCGCATGAATTCGGCCATACATTTGGTTTGGGTCACCCACGTAATTTAGATATCCGCGGTCAGGGGCAGCCTGGAATTATGTATCCGCGTGGCACATTAGTCGATCCTCCTTTCCAGTACGATCCTACCGTTCCTGCCGGATTAAAAGGCGGAACGATGAATCCCTTTACAAGAAAAGTTTTTCAGTCTGATATTGATGATCTGAAATTAAGCAGGCTGAATTATGATAGAAAAGGTTTTGCTATTCTTGGAGAATTTTCAAGCGTATGGCACGACGCACAGATTCCTTTGTCATGATAGGTAAAAAATAAAAAATTTAATAATTTCTTTACTCATACCCATTCCTTATCAAAATTGTCTCTCCGGCTTTCATTTTCAATTCTATGATATTTTCTTTGTTATTAAAGGAATATTTTTTTGAATGATCCTGAATGTAAAACGTTTTGAAAGGCAATTTCAACCGAAACAAACCGCCTTTCTCCGAAATGATTTTTACTTCGTCAATCACACCATTTTCCTTTTTCGCAGAAACAAGAAACGCTCCCTCAGTGCGAAGTTTACTGAAAGAAACGTTTTTCCATTTTGATGGAATTGCAGGGAATATTTCTATATAACCTTTATGGCTTTGTAAAAGCATTTCCTGGATTCCTTTTGCAAAAGCAAAGTTTCCTTCCAGCGTAAATGGACGGTAAGTAAAATCAGAATACTGTCCTCCTTTCTGATCGCCATTCAAATGAAAACTGTTTATGGAACAAAAATTAGTAGCGAATATTTGTAACTTCTTCGCTGCGCTATCGCCTTCTTTAGCGCTTGCATACAAGCTTGCCATCCAGCTAAATGAATAACCGCACCATGCGCGTGTTCCTTTTTGTTCTATCTGGCGTAAAGAATTTTTTATAATAACGCTATCACTTTTATTCTCAATATCAAGCAGGCTTAATGGATATACTGCCATGTATGGCGACATGTGGCGATGCGATTCAAAAAGATTGACTCCTGGTGCAATAGTGAGTCCGGTTTCATTGATGTTCAGATCCGGTAATAATTTTTTCTCTTTTTCAACACCGTCAGGAACCTTTCCTGTGGCGGCTTTGCAAATTTCGATATAGTTCTCATAAAAAGATTTTACCAACGAGAGATCATAATTGGTCCATTGATGAAACCATGCCTTAGTACTGTTATCAAAAATTTCAGGGCTTGAGCTTAATGGTAATTTGTACTTTCCTGTAACAGGGTCTATCTCCAGTATTTTTTTTAAATACTCATGCACTTCATCAAAATAGGGCTTGCATTTTTCCAATAAAAAGTTTTTGTCCATACTATATTTCCATTGCCAGTAAAAATGTTGCGTAAGCCATGCTGCCGTTGTCGGGCTCATGGAATATTGTATCCATCCGCCCATTTCTTTTCCGGTAATGGTGGTAACGCCGGGAACATTCAACCCGTCTGTTTCAAAATAATTTTTCGTCCATTTTTTATTTTGCTCTTTAGTTTTCCAAAGCCAGTTCGTAAAAGATTGCGACTCTTCCAAATGATTACCGGCATAGAAAGGCCAGTAGCTCAATTCGGTATTAAGGTCACTATGAATATCGCCTTTCCAGGGAGGAAGGCTTCCATTGTCTGCCGTCCAGATAGCTTGTAAAGAAACCGGAGGTGTATGGCTTCTTGCCACGCAACCCATCTTATACAATTCAAGATAGTATTGCCTTTCAAGAATTGAATCCGGAACGGAAACAGAAGATTGATTCCAGAAATGATTCCACCAGGCTAAATGGGAGGGCCAACCCGGTAATTTATCCGTCGTCTTTTTTAATTCGGGTAGCGATGCTTTTTTATTATTGGAAATGGTCCACGATCCTATGATTTTAGTTGGAGAGATTTTCTTCCATTGCACCAACACTTCATAATAATTCCCATTCCATGTAGGCTGATGATAGCGAATGCCGTTGGCCGTTTTTGTAGTAGTGCCTTTTTTATATCCAAGTGTTTGTAGGCCTTCACCGCCATGACTATTATCATCTTTGGCGATATCTTCAGCATTATAATTTGGAATTATTAATTCCGGTAAAATCGAATTTTCGTTTATGCCTGGCTGTGATTCGGGTAAATTCTCAAATTCGAAATAGCCGGTTTCATCTGCTGCATGTACATAATTAAAAAGCACCACGCCATTTTCAAACTTAATAGTGCTTAATGCAGTTTTGATATCAAGAACATTTGAAATTACTTTTCCGAAAGGCATGTAATTAAATTCCAGCGCAGCGCCGGGAATTTTTGTTGGAGCCGGGCTTTTATCATAAGGTTCGTCGCCAAGTTTGTGAACGGTATCATACTGCCCTTTATTTAGCTGCGCTACCACCCATTTGAATTTTAGCTGATCAATTTTTGGCATCGGCCGGTCGTCCCAAAGATCAACCCGGTCCAATGAAATTCGCAGCTTATGATCTTTCTTCCAGATCAATGCTCCCAGCCATCCATTCCCAAGAGGCATGCCTTCATCCCACCTTGTTGCCAGCGAATCGAATTGTAAATTATCAGAAGGCTTTGGTTGTGCAGAAACGGTCAGAGAAAAAAGAACTGCCACAGAAAAAAATAAAAATTTAATGAATTTGTTTTGCATTAGAAATGATAGAGTTTATTGGTTTATTAGTTTATTAGTTAATTGCCCACCCGGCTGAACGCCGTTCGGACGGGGTTAATTGGTTTATTCATTATCAATTTTCTATTCTCAATTCTCCCTCACACTTTTAATTTCTTCCCCAACTTTTTTGCCCGGTACATTATAATCAAATCCCAATAATGCTGCAATAGTTTTTGCATATTGCGTTTGAAAAATTTGCTCCCTGGTTTTCATTTCGCCCAAAGGTTTTATGTCTGGCCCCATCGCCATAAACCAGGTTTCATTTGAATGAGGCGTGCCGCTTCCATGATCGGTCCATTCTGGCCCTATACCTCTTCCATGATCGGGAACAATGAAAAATGCAGTATTGTTTTTATAAAACTTATCCTGCTGCATCATATTCCAAAGTCTTTCAATCATTGCATCGAGATTATGAATATCATCCAAATAACTTTCGTACTTCCCTGCATGCGCATATTCATCCGTATCGCCAAAATCGATATAAGTCACTCTGGGATGACTGGCAAGGATATACGATTTTGCCAGGGCATATACGTTAGCGTCCAGGCGCTCATCGTCTCCCCATACCTGGGGGATAAAATGTTGCATTTCATTAGCAAGAATTTCAGTTTCGGTTAGATGGTCTGATTTAATATCTTCCCACGGAACACTTATTAGCATGTTGCTTTTATCTTTATGCAAACATCTTCCCGTTGCTCTCCAGCAGGCAAACGTAACCACCTTTCCCTGGTAGTCTTTTTGGTTGTTGATAAATTCAAGAAAATTGGTATTCGGATTACTCGGATAGCTATTTGAATTAACAGCAGTGTCAACAAACCCACTCAAAATTTCGGC
>Ga0164241_10002824_pt1 | contig 18242 bp, 16 predicted proteins | sample OricomyardsoilBY_FD_108780 | JGI IMG/M metagenome (GOLD analysis project Ga0164241, IMG submission 108780) | Backyard soil microbial communities from Emeryville, California, USA - Original compost - Back yard soil (BY) | ecosystem: Environmental > Terrestrial > Soil > Unclassified | place: USA...
ACCCGGCTCGCGTAGGCTTCGGGCAGGTCGAGCCGCGCCGCCTCGTGCAGCAGCAGCTGGAGCTCGTGCACGTCTTTCAAGCGGCGAAAGGCGGAGAACATGATGCGCGCTCGATCCGGATCGTCTCGCCACGAGCGCCCGCCGAAGAGCTCGCTTACCCGTTGGCCCGCACCGTAGCAGTCGAAATTGGCGCAGCCGGCGTGGCCCTCCGCCGCGAGGCGGGAGAAAATTGCGCAGGTGTTTTCGCGGCGTAGCAGCGGACACGGCACCTCGGCGGCTTTGTCGAAGCCAAACCACTCCGAACGGTCGAAGGCCAGGCTCACGCAGCACAACGCCTGGCACTTCGCGCAGTTGGCACGCAGTCGTCGACGATCGTCCACGAGCGTTGGCGCCGCTTGCGCGGAAAATGTTGCGTTATTGGTCGGAGCACGGAAAAAAACGCAACATCTTGGCGAAGCGGCGCCTCGTCATCATGGCCATGAGCTCACGAAGCAGCAACCAACGTCCCCCGAGCGCGCGCGATCTCGAGCGCGAGCGCGCCGACTTGCGTGAGCGCGACGCCGCTGCAAAGGACGATGCGGCGCTCGTCGCGTACCAGAACAAATGGCAACGTCGTCTCTGCCGCCTCCAGCAGAGCTTTCCGGAGCGCTGGCGCGTGGTCGGTCTCTCGGACGAGGAAGTGCGAGACCTTCTCACCCTGCGCTTGCTGGAGGCGGTGAGGCAGCCGACACCGCTCGACCGAGCGCTGGTCCGGCCGGGTAAGGAGTGGGGAATGTTGATCGCGCGCCGCGAGCTGGCCGCCCTGCGCAAGGCGTTCCGGATCCGAGTCGTCGGCGGGGAGCCGGGCGACACCGGCGCCTACTTTCACGCGCTGACCCAGGAAGAGCGCTGGCTCGCCGACGAAGCCGACCAGGTCCTGGCGGTGGCGCAGGCGCGCGCCGAAGCGCAGCTCTCGCGACCGCAGCGCAGCTGGCTTTCGGCGCTGAAGCTGAGCGCGCGCGCCGGCGGCTTGTTCGAATCGAGCGCAGAGCCCAACCTGAGCGCGGCCGCGCGCCTGCTCGGTAAAAACCGCTCCTCGGCCCAGCGTAGCTACCGCGATCTGCAAGCGCGCTTCGGCCGCGAGCTCTCGCGTCTGAAATAGTGGTCAGGGGTTCGAGATGAACGAAACCTTGCGCCGCTGGTGGAGGCGGAACCAGCTCTCCCGATCGAACTTGGGGTCGGCCGAGCCTTCCCGGGTGCGAACGGCGTTGAGATCGAGATCGCACGCCTCCGGCATGTCACCGCCGGTCGACGTCAGCTTGCCCTCGTCGATGGTGTAGCCGCCCGTGTCGGGGACGTTCTTGCTGTATGGGTAGATGCAGTCGCCATCGAGCTCGAGGCTCATCTTGTCGCCCGACTCGGGCGCCCACGTCACCTCCAGCACGTCGTCTTCGCGCGATAGCTCGCCGGTCGGCTCGTCGAGGACGAAGGGCGCGGGCAGCGTTCCGCTGTTGTCGCTGGCCGTTTCGTCGTCGGGGCGCTCGAGCGTGACGGAAAATTCGCTGTCTTCGCCGACGCCGCTGAACTTGGCTTCGTAGATTCCGGTCTCTACCGCCTCGAGCGTCTTCGGCTTGCCGTCGACGGTGGCGGTCAGCTCGTCGCTGCCTTCGAGGTCGACGTAGGTGTTGCTCTCGGAGCCGCCGACCACGAGCTTGACATGGACCGTGGCGGTGGTGTCGGTGTCGGCGTACACGTCGATCAGCGCGGCGATGCCGCCGGTCTTGATATTCTTCGACGAGGTCGTCTCTTTGCTGCAGCCGAGGGCGCACAGCCCGATCAAAGACAGAGTCGCCAACGCAGAACGATTGAGCATGGTGGTTACCTCACACATAAAAAGTCAGTGCCGCTTCAACTTAGACGGGCCGTCATGGCCGTGGCAATCAAAGCAGGGAGCCTCGACTCGGTGAAAGGGGCGATACGCTCCGAGATTGCCTACACCTGACTACCAGGTAGTATGCGCCCAATGGCCCCGAGAGCCGTGCCGTCAGCGCGCTACATGACGCTCTTCGATCTGGGCGGCCTAGCTCGCGCCGCGTGCTTTCTGGCGTTGTGGGGAGCGCGGGAGACCTAGCCGTGCAAGCTCGGCTGCTCACGCTCGCGCGCTGGCTGATGCTCGGCGCGGTGGTCGGCGCGATTTGCGGCGCCGGCTCGGCCCTGTTCTTGTGGCTGCTCGAGCGCGCTACCGAGGTTCGTGTCGGCCACGAAGCGCTGGTGTTCTTGCTGCCGGTCGCGGGCCTGGCGATCGGGGCGATCTACGAGCGCTTCGGGCAGAGCATCCAAGCCGGCAGTAACCTCGTCATCGACACCATTCACGACGACGGGCCGGAGCTGCCGCTACGCATGGCGCCGATGGTGTTGATCGGCACCGTGCTCACACATCTGTTCGGTGGCAGCGCCGGGCGCGAAGGCACCGCGGTGCAGATGGGGGCGAGCCTCACCGATTTTTTTGCGCAGCGCCTGAGGGTCGATCGGCGCACGCGTCGGCAGCTGCTGGCGGCGGGCGCCGCCGGCGGCTTCGGCTCCGTCTTCGGCACGCCGCTGGCAGGGGCGGTGTTCGGTCTCGAGTTCGTCGTGCTCGGGCGCATCGAGTACGGCGCGCTCGTGCCCGCGCTTGTCGCGGCCGTGGTCGGAGATCTCGTCACCCGCGGCCTCGGCATCGTGCACACTAGCTACGTCGCCGCACCGGCGCTGCCGCTCACCCCGGCGGTGTGCGGCAAATGGCTGCTGTTCGCGGCCGCGATCGCGCTCGCGACGGTCGTGTTCATCGAGCTGACCCATCTGCTCAAGCGCTGGGGCCAGCGCCTGCGCCTGCCGCTGCGCATGGCGATCGGTGGGCTGACCGTGATCGCGCTGTGGCGGTTGGTTGGCACGAGCGACTACCTCGGCCTCGGCGTGCCGAGTATCGTGCGCGCGTTCCACGATCCGCATCTGCCGTCCGCCGCCTTCGCGCTGAAGTTGCTGTTCACTGCCGTGACGCTGGGAGCAGGCTTTCTCGGCGGCGAAGTGACGCCGTTGTTTTTTGTCGGCGCCGCCCTCGGCAACCTGCTGTCGCGCCTGCTCGGCATCCCGCTCGAGCTGGGCGCCGGCGTCGGCATGGCAGCGGTGTTCGCGGCCGCTTCCAACACGCCGCTGGCGCTTTCGATCATGGCCGTCGAGCTGCTCGGCGCGCGGGTGCTACCGCACGTCGCGATCGTCAGCGCTGTCGCGTATTGGTTGACGGGGCAGCGCAGCATTTATTCAGCGCAGCTGCGGTCGCCAAAAGTCTGAGCGCAGTCATGATCGGCGCTGGACGTCATGCTCGTCCGGCGCTAGCGTGCCGCGGTGCGGTTCATTAGCGGTTTGGTTCTGGGGCTGGGCGTGTTGGGCGGCGTTGCGACGGCATGTACCGCCGCCGATCGCCCGGTGGGTGGCGAAGTTGTCGCAGGCGCAGGCGGCGATGAGGAGCAGGTGTCGCCGGGAGCTGGAAGCGGAGGCAGCTCGGCGCAGGCAGGTGGCGGTAGCGCTAGCGGTGGCAATAGCGCCGGCGGTGGCAGCGCCAGCGGTGGCAGCGATAGCGGTGCCACTGCCGGCGGCTCGGCAGGACGCGCTCCCGAAGGCGGCGCGGCAGGCATGCCCGATGTATCGGGCATGGCCGGCGAGGCGGGCGCGCCCGGCTCATCCGCTGACGACGCGCGCTGCGCCGCGAACGAGTACGACGACGGGACAACGTGCCAGCCGCTCACCGTGTGCGATGAAGACGAGTTCGAGCAAAGCCCACCCAAGCCCGACCAAGACCGGGTGTGCGCAGCCACCGCGCAGTGCAAAGCCGACGAATACGAGACCTCGGCGCCGGGTCCGAGCAAGAACCGCGAGTGTAGTCCGCTCAAAGTCTGCGCCGCAGGAACGTTCGTCGGCGCGGCCCCCACGAAGACGAGCGATCGGTCGTGCACGGCCTGCCCGTCCGGCACCTTCAGCAGCTCGTTGAACGCGAGCGCTTGCGCGACCTGGGCCGCTTGTAAGGCCGGGGAAACCGAGAGCTCAGCGCCGAGCCCGACCTCGGATCGCATCTGCTCCTCTTGCGGCGCCGGTAAGTACCAATCGGGAGGACAGTGTGTTGCCCTCTCGGTCTGCAGCGCCAGCGAGTACGAGGCTGCGCCCCCGACCGCGACGTCGGATCGAAAGTGCAACACAGTGGCCACGTGTCAGCCCGGCAGCAAACAGACCGCCGCGCCGACGACGACCACTGACCGGCAATGTGCGCCTTGCGGCTCCGGGACGTTCAGCACGAGCGTCAACGCCGCGTCTTGCAAGGCGTGGACTCAGTGCGGGGCGACCGACTACGAGGCCCTTGCGCCAAGCGCGAAGCAAGATCGCGGCTGCGCGGCGCTCACGAGCTGTGCGCCCGGCACGCGCGTCAAGACGGCGCCGACCGCGACCTCGGATCGCGCCTGCCAAGCCTGCGCGCAGGGTACGTTTTCGACCGCCCCGAACTCGGCCTCCTGCCGCGCTTGGACGGTGTGCACGACCGATCAGACGCAGGTCAAAGCGGGAACTGCGAAGAGTGACTCAGTGTGCGCCGATGAGATCTGCCAAAAGGCCAGTCCTGACGACCTTTCCGGCACGCCATGCACTTGTGCGGCAAAAGGCGTGACGAATGGTGAGCTCATGAACGACGATCCGTTTGCGCCAAAAACGTATTTTTGTCGCAAAATCTAATCAACGAGTGCTCGCGCGGAGCTAGGTGCCGATGCGAGCCGGCGCGCTCAGCCGGCCGGCTCCCAAAGCTCGATTCGGTTGCCTTCCGGATCCATCACCCAGCCGAACTTCCCGTACGACTCTTCTTGCACCTTCTCGTCGACCACGGCGCCGGCGGCGCGTAGCTGCGCCAGCATCGCGTGCAGGTCTCGCACGCGAAAGCTAACCATGAACGGGGCCTGACTGGGCTCGAAGTACGTCGTGTCAGCCGGAAAAGCCGACCAGACCAGGCATGGACCGGGATCGCTTTGCGGTGTGAAGGTCGTCTGCCCGTGCTCGTCGGTGGGCAGGCCCAGCTGCTCGCGGTACCAGCCCTTGAGTCGCTCTGGATCTTTGGCCTTGAAGAAGATGCCCCCGACACCGACGACGCGCTCCATGACCGCGGAGGTTATTCGCGGGTGCCCGTCGGTGTCGAGCGGCGGCGGCTCCTCGCGCTAGGGGACGTAGCGGGCGCCGGTCTGGACGTTGCTGCTGGCGTCGAAGCCGCCCCAGATGATCATTTCCTGACCGGTACACACGGCGGTGTGCCCGCCGCGGCCGGCCGAGTACGAAGCGATGGAAGTCCAGGTATTGGTGGCGGGGTTGTAGCGCGCGCCGTCGGTGTAAGGGTTGATGAAATCGGGCTTGATACCGCCCCAGATGATCACGTCCGTTCCGGTCCAGACCATGGAGTGACTATCGCGGGCGGCGAGGGGGCTCGTCGCCAGCGCATCCCAGCCCGCCGTGCTGGTGCGCGTCCGACCACCGTCGGCCAACAGGGAGCTGGAGCCGGAGCCGCCCCAGGTGATGAGCTGCGCGCCGGTCCAGACGCAGGGCACGCTCTGGCGCGCGCTGGGCACCGATCCGGCCGTCGAAAGGGCGGCGATATTGCCCTTGTTTTGCGGATCGTAGACTTCTCCCGTATTGGACGTGGTCTGACTGGAGTCGTGCCCGCCCCACAAGATCATGGTGGAGCCGGTCCAGACCGCGCAGTGGGAGTCGCGCTGCGCTTCTTTGACGAAGCTGCTCGGATTCCATTTGGCCCAGGCGTTGGACGCCGGGTCGTAGGTGAACGCGTCGCCGACCTGAGAGCCGCTGGAGCTCGAGATGCCGCCGGCGAGAATCATCTGCTGCCCGGTCCAGACGGCGGTGTGGTACGCGCGTTTCGCGGGGCCGGCCGGCAGCGCCGTCCATTTGTTCGTGCTCGGGTTGTAGCGTCCGCCCGCGTCGGTGGGGCCCGCGTTCTGGCCGCCGCCGAAGACGATCAGCTCGGTGCCGGTCCAGACCGCGCTCGAGTGCCAGGCGGCCTCGGGAGCGTTGGTGCTGGAGATGGCGCTCCAGGTGTCGGTCCGGGGGTTGTAGCGCGCGCCGCCCTCGGCGTTGCCGCCCCAGACGAGCATCTCGGTGCCGGTCCAAACCGCGTTGTGGGTCGCCCGGGCCGAAGGAGCACCGGCGAGGCTGGTCGGGATCCAGACGTTGTGCTTGCAGGCGTTGTTGGCGCAGCCGCCGGCGCAGTACGTGTCGCTCTCCTTAGCGGCGCAGTTGCCGGCGCCGCTGCACGACGCGTTCGAGTACGTGCGGAGCGTCGTCGCGTCGACGCAGGTAGCGGGCGGAAGCGCGCAGGCGGTGTCGGTCTGTTTGTACGAGCAATCGCCGCCGCTGCAGCTGCCGGTCGAGAACGTGCGCTTGGTCGTGGAGTTGGCGCAAGTGGCGGCGGGCGGTGTGTTGCACGCCGTATCGGTCTGCGTGAAAGAGCACGCACCCGACGCGCAGGCTCCGCCCGAGAACGTGCGCTTGGTCGTGGAGTTGGCGCAAGTGTCGGCGGGGGGCGTGCACGCCTTGTCGGTCTGGGTGTAAGAGCAGGAGTTTCCGCTGCAAGCGCCGCCCGAAAACGTGCGGAGGGTGGTCGAGTTGGCGCACGTCGTGGCGGGCGGGCTCGTGCATTCGGCCGAGCTGCAGCAGCCGGCGGACGGAATGCAAGCGTCGCCGCACGCTTTGAAGCTCGCGTTGCACTTGCAAGCGTTCGAGCTGCAGCTGGCGTTCGACTGGCAATCGCCGCTCGTGCAACACGCGTCGACGTCGATACAAGCGCCGTTACACGACTTGGTGCCGCTGTTGCAAACGCACTGGTTGCTCGAGCAGCTCTTGCCGCCGCCGCACTCGGCGCCGGTGCAGCAGGCGCTCTCGGAGATGCACTTGTTGCCGCACTTCTTGAAGCCGCTCTTGCACACGAAATCGCACGTTCCGTTGCAGACCGCGTCGGAGTTGGCCGGCACCGGGCACGTCGTGCAGCTGGCGCCGCACGCCGTCGGGCTCTTGTCATCGCTGCAGAGACCACTACAGTTGTGAGATCCGGTCGGGCAAACGCCGTTGCAAGCATCACCGGAGTCGATGCAGGTGCCTACGCATAGCTTCTTGCCGGTCGGGCAGCTCGCTCCGCACGAGGTCCCGTCGCAAGTGGCGTCGCCGCCGGTCGGGGTCTGGCAGGCGCTGCAAGCCACGCCGCAGTGAGCATTCGAGTCGTCTTCCACGCAGGCGTGGTCGCATTCGTGGCTGCCGCTCGGACAGCCGCACGTACCGTCGTTGCACGTGGCGCCGGTGGCGCAGTCGGCAGCAGCGCAGCAGGCACTATTGGCAATGCACTTGCCGTCGCAAGCCTTCGTGCCTTCGAGGCATTCGCACGCATGCTCGACGCAGAGTCGGTCTTCGCCGCAGTCGTCGTTGGTGCAGCAAGCAGAGGCGGCCAGGCAGTCGCCCGCGCATTCCAGCTCGCCATCGGCGCAGCTTTGATCCGGTATCGGGGGAGCGCCCGCTTCCGCCCCGCTGCCGCCCTCGGCTGGCTCCCCGCCGGCGCCGCCGGTCATGGGGGCGCCGCCCTCGATTTGCCCGCCTGACTCGCCGCTCGCGCCGCTGCTGCCACCCCCGGCGCGCCCGGCGCTCGTTCCCCCTGAGCCCGAGGTGCCGCCCTCCTCATCGGGAGCGCCTCCGCTCGGCTCGCCCGCGTCGCGGTGAGTAGGAGTGCACTGGATCGTTGCGGGCAGTAGACCCACCAAAAGCGCGGCAACAAGACCCTTTGAAAGACTCACGATGCTCCTCCTCCACCAGATGACTTGCGGGATCAAACATGGGGCTTGACCGGTGGCAAGGCAGAACGCTGCCGCCTGTCTACCCCCTCGAGCGCTGAGTTCTTCCCCGACGTCCGGCGAGTCTATTCACGCCATGGCGGCCCGGGGATCCGGCACGCCAGGGTTTGAAACGGCAGGCGCTCGCGGGTCTTGACGCGTCGCGGCGCTACCGCCACTTGCTCTCGACGGATCGCCTCGATGCACTTAGGGTGGCGCCGTGCACAAGATGCTCTCTAGCGACGCCGCTCCTCTCCACCACTCCCCGGGGGCGGGCCGCTTGCTCGATGGGTGGCGCGGGTTTTCGGATCACTGGCTGCTCCTCGACATGGCCTGCGTGCTGCTGCTCGCTTTGCTGCTCGGAGCCGTGATCGCCTACCATCCGACAGCGCGCCGCAAGGCCACCAGCCTCGAGCAGCTCGATCAACCGAAGACGTTTCTCATGTACTCGATGGTGGCGGCGATTTCCGCGCAAATCGTCGAGATCCAGCCGGCGATGGCGTTCGTGATCTTCGGCATCGGCGGGCTGATGCGTTTCCGGACCGACGTCGGCGTCGCCAAGGATACCGGCCGCGTGATCCTGGTGACGGTCGTCGGGCTGTGCTGTGGCCTCAAGATCTACGTCGTGGCCGTGCTCGCGACCGTCGCCGGCTTCATCGTCATGCACGTCCTCGAGCAGGTGGTCGCCGGTAGCATCATCGTCGGAGGCCTCGAGACGCTCCGCATCCCCAAGGTCGCGCTCGCCTACCGCGCCGCCCTGACCGAGGTCGGCTGCACGATCGTGCGCGAGCAGGCCGAAGCCAGCAAAGGACGCGTGATCTTCGTCTTGCGCGCGCCGGCGCGCATCCATCGCAACAAGATCGCCGCGCGGCTCGAGCACATGCCGGAAGAGGCGCGCGGCGTCGTGGAGTTCGAAGGCATCTAGTGTGACCGTGTCCGCCCCTCGATAGGAGCAACATCGGCACGTCGCTAGCGTGCTTGGGCTCCGCTCCCTACGGCGAGGTCATCACACTTCAATGCTCCAACCCATTTGGAATCTCGCCCGGCTAACGACACTGGGCGCGCATTTGCTCTGACGGTTGGCAAAAATCTTTCACTATCATGTGGGTCATGCGGGCTTTTCGCGTTCCGGTCGCCTTGGGTTCTTTTCTCTTAGTAGCTAGCGGGCTCGGGTGCTCCAGCACGTCGAAAGACGAGCCCGCTCCGGGCGGGACCGCCGGCGCCACCGCAGGTGCAACCGCGGTCGTCGCAGGCGCGAGCGGCACCGGCGCCTCGACGGCGATGGGGGGAAGCACGACCGGGGGCGCAGGCGCCAGCACCGGTAGCACGGCCGGCCTCCCTGGCGGCGGGGGCGGTGGCGTCTCGACCACGGGGGGCGCGACGGATGGAGGAGGCTCGAGCGGCTCGAGCGGCTCGAGCGGCTCGGCATGTCCCACGGAGAACGAAGAGAAGTTCAGCTTCTTCTTGATCAGCAACGCCGAGCTCATCCGCCAGGGGGGCGCCGATAGCACCGGGATGTTCTCCAAGTACGGAGGCAACTTCGGAGGATTGGAAGGCGCTGACGGCATCTGCCAGAAAGCCGCCGAGCACGTGTCGCCGTGCCAGTCCAAGAAGGTATGGCGCGCGTTTCTCAGCACGCCCACCGTGGACGCGATCGATCGCATCGGTAGCGGTCCCTGGTACGACCGCTTGGGCCGGCTGTGGGCGTCGAACAAGACGACGCTGGTGGATGATCGCCCCACGGACGCGGATCCCGCCGTCAAGAACGACATCCCCAATGAGACCGGCACGAAGAATCAAAACCCCGATGGGACCGGCAGCGTCGACAACCATCAAATCTTGACCGGCAGTGGACCTGACGGCCGGGCTTACAAGCAAACTAGCGACATGGTCGGCGGGGGCACGAGTTGCGGCCCCGACGTCGGGGGTTCCGACAGCACTTGGTCGGCGGAGCGCGCCACCTGCTGGGGCTGGACGCGTAACACGCCCGAGGGGTGCCCGCGCGTCGGTCATTCGTGGTGTATCAACGCGACCTGCACGCCGCCAGGCAGCAGCAGCGGCACCAACTGGCTCTCGGTGTGGAATGAGAGCGGCTGCGAAGCGGGTGGGGTGCTGACCCAGACCGGGTTCCCCAAAGACGAGCGAAACGTCGGCAGCTACGGGGGATACGGCGGCTTTTATTGCTTCGCTGTGACCGGAACACCGTAGGCTCTTCCCATGTCGGTACTCTCTCCAACGACGAAAGCTTCTCTCATCATGATTCGCGGCAGGCGCCTCTTCGGATGGCACGCCTCGGGCGCGCTGGGGGCGACCCTAGCGGTGCTCGCTACCGTGCCGCCGCTCATGGCAACTCAAGGCTGCTCATCCGGTGGAGACAGCGGAACGGGGGGACAAAGCGGCGCCGGGGGCGGCCCGAGCGGGGGCGCGCTCCACGGGCGCATCGCCGTTCAACTGAAGGAAGACGAGGGCTACACCGACTTCGCGGCCGCGTTCCGCGACGGCATCTTCCCGCCGCCGTCGGACAAAGGGCCACTGGTCGCGAGCATGAGCGCCGCCGGCTGTGAGCTGCTGGTCCCTGTGGGTTGCGACACGCCCTGCGAGGCGACCAGCTGGTGCACCGGCAAAGACCAGTGCACGCCGAAGTCAACGGTCATCAACGCCGGGCCGCTCGCGCTCACCGGGCTCGGCGGCGGGGACCTCGACCTCGAACCGCAGGGCAACGTCTACGCCGTCAGTCCCACGCTGCCGTTTCCTGCGTGCAGTGAGGGAGCCAGCGTGACAGTGCAGGCCTCGCAGTTCACGTTGGCGGGCTCTTGCATCGCCCCGCTCGACGTCACGACGCCGCCGCCCGTGATGGCCAGCGCCGGGCATTCGATCGATCTCGCATGGGCTCCTCCTGCCGAGGCCGGGTCTCGCGTGCAGATCGTCGTGGAGATCTCCCATCATGGCGGGTTCAAGGGCGAGATCGACTGCGACGTCCCCGACACGGGCTCGTTCAGCGTGCCCGAGCCGCTGGTCACGGCGCTGAACGACCTGGGCCGCGCGGGCTATCCGACGATCTCGGTAACGCGCAAGTCGACGGCGACGGCCACTCAGGCTCCCAACGTGGCCCTCGAGATCTCGTCGACGGTGGTCCTGGCGGCGGACACGGGTGTCGTCTCGTGCGGGGGCGACCAGGACTGCACCGGGAACGCTACCTGTCAGCCTAGCCGCATTTGCCAATAACCCGTGAGGATTCGTCCATGATGTCGATTGAGACTCGTCTCTTGCGTGCGCGCGCCACGCGGCTTTCGTTAGGCGCTCTTCTCCTCCTGACCGTCGCTTGCGGTGGCGGCGACGACGCGGCTGACAGCGGGGCGCCGGGAGGCGACGACAAGTTGCTCGAGAGCTTCAGCTTCTTCGTGGTGAACCTCGAAGCGGTGCGAGAGCTGTCGGGCACCACGCAAGGTTTCGGCGGAGATCTTCGCTATGGCGAGACCGGTCCCGGCGCCGGGCTGCGCGGCGCCGACAAGATCTGCGCGGCGACGGCGGCGCTGAGCGTGCCCGCCGCCGCCAGCAAGCCGTGGCGCGCGTTTCTCAGCGCCACGACCGGCGGAGCCGACGGGGGTCCCGTCCACGCCAAGGATCGCATCGGGACAGGTCCCTGGCACGACGCGCTCGGGCGTCTGGTGGCGTCGGATCTCACGCAGCTCTTGATGGAGCGCCCGGGCGACGCGGATCCGGCGATCCGCAATGATCTGCCCAACCAATATGGCATCCCGAATCATCGCGACGGCGGCTGCACCGGCAGTGATTGCCCCGACAATCACCAGATCCTCACCGGGACCGCGCCGGACGGCACGCTCTACACCGAGCTTACACCGAACACGGACTCGACGTGCGATGACTGGACCTCGAAAGAGCCGAGAGGCAAGCCTCGCAGCGGCCACTCATGGCCACGGACCGGCAGCGGCGCGAGCTGGCTCTCCGCCTACGACGGCGACGGTTGCGCGCCCTGCACCATGGCCGCCCCCCCCGGAACCGACCCTCCTCCGTGCGTCGGTTCCACCGGCGGCTTCGGCGGCTTCTACTGTTTCGTGACCAACGCGCCGTAAAGAACGAGGCTGCGCGCCAGCGCTCTCAGGCGGCGATACCGAGTCGCTGCGCGAGCAGCGCGGCCGCGACGCGCAACCGGGACCGCACGCTGGAAGCGTGCCCCCACGCGCTCGCGAGGTTGCCCGTCGAAGCGTCCGGGACATAGCTTTCGTCGAGCAGGTTGCCTCCCGCGCCGATCTCGATATCGAAGCCGCACGGCGAAGCCGCGTAAAACGACGTGGTCCCGTCGGGCAGCGCGTGTCGGCCCAAATCGAGGCTCATGTGGATGCCGGCCGCGCGCGCCAAAAACCAATGTTCGGTGACGGTGCCGACATCGGGCGCTCCAAAGCAGACGTGGTGCAGTCGATGAAATGAGGGCACGTTCAGGATGGCGACGGTGTGATGGCGCCGCGCTCCGCCGAGGAAGCTGCCATTGAGCGACAGCGGACCGACGCGAGCTGCCAGGCGCTCATTGCAGCGCAGCCCGATCGTATCGGCGTAGAAGCGCTCGAGCTCGGCAACTCTCGAGCTTGCCAGAGCCACGTGTCCGAGCGGCCAGCCGCGACGATCGGCCGGCCAATCTCGATCGCGGAGGAGCAGCTCGAGGGGCGTGCCGGCCGGGTCCTCGGTCTGAATGGCGCGGCAGATGCCCTGCTGCGGCTCGATCTCCTGCCAAGCGACGCCGCCTTCGTGCAGACGGCGCACAGCGGCGTCGAGGCCGCGCTCGTCCCCGAATGCCAGCCCGAGCCGTTTCAGGTCGTCCTTGGTGCCGGCCACCACCCGCAGCGCGCCGCCACGCGGGCTACCGTCGAAGGTAACTCGGAGCTCGTCGCCAGCGAGCACGGCGAGCCACGAGCGCAGGCGATCGGGCTTGCTGACCTCGACTGTGACATGGGCGATTGAAACTTCGCATTCAGCTACGTTCATGGAAAACCTCGCGGTTGGGCGTCTTTCTCGACGCGTCCTGCCGAGAAGGTAAGCCGACGGGTCTTCGCTCGTGCACCACCAATTCCGGTGAACGGCTCGCCAAATCTGCGTGCCCCTTGGCAAGCTCGGCCGGGGCGGGCAATCATTTCGCGATGCCCTACGACTGGAACGATCTGCGGTTCTTTCTCGTCGTGGCACGGAAGGGGTCGACGACGGCGGCCGCATCCGCGCTGGGGGCGAGCGCGAGCACTGTCGCGCGGCGTATCACTGCGTTCGAGGAGGATCTCGGTGTCAAGGTCTTCGACCGGCGCCCGGACGGCTACCGGCTGACGGAGCTCGGCGAGCAATTGATCGCGCAGGCGGAGGCGGTGGAGCGGGCAGCGGGCGAGATCGAGCGTAGCGTCTCGACGAGGCGCCGCGGCGCCGCCGGTACGCTCCGCGTTACGGCGATGGACCTCGCTGCCAGCGAGCTCATTCTTCCGCACCTGTTCGAGTTTCGAACCGCGTACCCGCTGGTCGAAGTCGAGCTGCTCACGACCGACGACAAGCTGGATCTCGTCGCGGGCGAGGCCGAGATCGCGCTGCGTTTCGGCCCGAAGCCGGTCGAGCCGGGGCTGATTTGCCGGCGCGTCGGCAGGCTCGAGGTCGCACTCTACTGCTCGCGCTCGTACGCCGCGGCGGCCGGCGTCCCCGCCAGCGTCGATGAGCTGAACCATCACGCCGTGATTCGCGGCATCGGTTACGTCGATACCCGCCCTCATCATCTCTGGCTCGCGGACGCCGCGCCCCTCGCCAAGATCGCCTACCGTGCCAACAGCTCGCTCGGCATCCACGACGCCGTCCGTCAAGGCCTCGGCATCGGCTCGCTCGTGACCGCGCAGGCCGACCGAGAGCCGGATCTCGTACGGGTGCGGGTGGGACCGTCGCTCGCCGCCGATGCCTGGCTGATCACGAGCGAGGCCAATCGCCTTCGCGCGCCTGTGCGAGCGTTTCTCGACTTCATCGCGCCGCGTATCGTCGAGCGCATGCGCGACACCACCGGGCCGAGCACGGCTGACGAGAGCTGAGCCGCCGTGTAGACAATCTGCCCGCTTTTACCGCGCGCAGCGGCCTCCGAGCACGCACGTATGAACGTGGTGAGTCGGTGGACTGCGACAAGATTGAGCTTCGAGCGACGTCGGATTCAGCAGAAGCCTTCTGCCGAATTCGGCGGGCGTGCCAATATCAGGAAGGCAACCGAGCTGCCTCGAGCTAGGAGCGCTCCTTGCTGACGAGCCCAGCACTGCTGCACTGCCTCTCGTTCGCTGGGGGTTACGTAGACATTGAAATAGGCTGAGCTTGCCGGCCATGGGGCGTGGCTCGAAGGCGAGGAGTCGACGAGCTGCCACCCGTATTCCGGGTCGTTGTGCCAGGGAGAGACGGACTTGCCGGGTTCGGCGACGCCCGTGAGATTCACCGCTCCAATCAGGGTGCCACGAACCACCTCGCCGACCTTCAAGTCAGAGGAGTGCTCCATCAGCAGATCCATCAGCAGCTTGATGGCGGTGCGCTCACGCAGAAGCGAGTTGAAAAGCGCGACCAGCGCATCGACCAGCGCGGGGCTGAACGGATACAGCTTGTGAAAGGCTCCGGCATCTTGCTGCGCGACCAGCGTATTCCACGCGCCGCCCGCCGCACTCCGCCTCGGCGAGTGACACCTCCCATTCCAAGCCGCGCGCCTGCGTCGACAGCGGAATGACAGGCACCTGGGACAACAACGGCAAGATGTCATCACGCCCCAGCACGAGGACCGGCCGCTTCTTATCAGGCGCGTCGAAACGGAACCACCAAATCTCGCCACGCTGAATCACGGAATGACGCGCGGCGACTCGGCCGACCGGAGCAACCTCGTTGACCGCCTGGTACCCAGCCCACGACCTTGGCGCCGTGCAGGCCTCCTCATCGCCGGCGCCTCAGCTCGCTCCGTGCACTTCTTGTACTTCTTGTTGCTGCCGCAAGGGCAAGGCTCGTTGCGACCGACCCGCGCGAGCCCGCCCAGCTGCTCTGGCGGACGCGCTCCTCGAATCCGATCTCGCTCTCGAGCGACGAGGGCGTCTGCCTCGTCTTGGCGCCCAGTTTGTACGAGCAAGAACGCAATGTGCTCGATGACCTCTACTCGTTCGCCGCGGGTCGTTGCGGCGGCTAGGGCCTTTTCGTAGTGCGCTTGGGCTGAGCCCGCCTCGCCCAGGGCTTCATAGACGTCGCCCGCCTGCACTTGCGAGCGGCAGATGTCGGACGCAGCTTCGAGGTAGGCTTTGAGCTCCTCGAGCGCACGCTCACGTTGACCTCCTCGCGCGAAGATGATCGCAAGGTCACCGCGCCGCAAGTCGGGAACGAGGAAGCCATAGGCGCGGGCAACAGCTACGGCACGCGCTGTTTCACCCACGTCCGCCAGGCGCCAGTGAAGATCTAGCAAGCGAGGCGCGAGATCGCGGTCACCGAACCAGTAGTGGAGGTCATCGAGCAACGCCTCGTCTTCCTTCAGCTCCTCCGCCAAGCACAGAGCGGCGGTCGCCAGCTTCAGAACGAGCGATCGTGTGAGCTCCGCAATCTCCACGCGGTCGTCGTTGTCCTCGTCCAAGAGGTCGAGCTGCTCGACCATTGTCAGCACTGCCTCCGCTAGCGGGAGGAGCGGCACCAGCTTGGGCGGAACCGTCGAGGGACTCTGCGTGCTCGTTGCGCCGTCAGGCGCGGCTTCGTCGTCCACGTCGTCCACGTCGTCCACGTCGTCCACGTCATCGGCTAAATGCGGGCACTGCGGCGGCGCTTCGCCGATGGCTTCGACGACCACCGGACGCGCGAGCGGCGCTTCGACGTCGCTCACGGAAACGACGCTGATGGTGTGTCGGAGCTCGTCGCCGAGATCGAACAGGTAAGCGACGCTCTGCCCCGCCTTCAAACCGAGCCGAAATAACAGGGCCTTGTCGGAGCGGCGTTGCGCATGGCGTGCATCGCTGTATTCGCTGCCCTTGTCCCAGTAGCGTCCCGAAAGGTAAAAACGCGTGCAGGTGATCATCGTCTGCGATGTTCAGCGTTTCGACGATGGCTCGGTGCACGTCGCGGAGGCTGCATCTGCCGTCGAAGTCAATGACGCGGCGCACCTCCGGAGCGCGCTCGGGACTGATGGATAGGCGGTACGTGCGAGAGGCCATGATCGCGATCCTAGTCGCGCGCTCGGCATTTTCAACGCTGCAGGCACGCGCCTCTCATTCCTCATGACGGCCTTTCGTCGACTGCGCGAGCGAGCTAGGCTTCGTGAGGATGAAGGTCGACGATGGGCATCGAGGAGCTGAACCGTAGCGTGACGAGCGCCATTTTGCGCGCAGAGGCGCTCCCCGTAGGCTCATGGGAAGCCGAACGCGCGTTCCGCGCGGTTGCGGAGCTCGAGCAGGAGCTGCGGCGATCATGGGCGCGCAGACTGTCGAGGGAGAGGTCGCACGCCTTGGCGCGGTGGCTGCCTCACTCAGCGCGGTCGCCCGCTCCGCGCGCTTCAGCTTGCAGAGCGCTATCTTGCCGACGAGCTCGGCGAGCGCTCGCGCAGCAAGCTCGAGCAGCTTCACGCGGAAGCCGAGGCCGCAATCAGCAGCGCGGCCCTGTCTGCCCCCAACGTCGAGCCGGTGTCGTTCAGCCTGCGCGCCGCCTGGCGTCTACCGGCCAATGGATGAGCTCATCGTATCCATGGTGCTGATCATCGGGGGAGGCGGATCAACAAGGAAAGCTGAACCTCGGGATATCGGCGGGCGCGGACAACATCGCGCCACTTCCGCTACCGGCGGCTCCGTCCACCGGAGCGTGAAGCCTGCTCGCGAAACGCCTTCAGGACTTTCGACCCGATGCGAGGATTCATCTCGCAAATCGCCTCAGAGATGGCGACGGCTCTTTCATGGTCGAGCGCCTGGTGCTCCACGAGCCGCAGCACTAGCTCCAACCCCCCAGAGAACCTTGACGTGCCGGCCGGTGCATTCCCGACGCAGACGCTTGTCGTTGCTGACGCAGATCCACCCTTCCTCCTGGGCGATCAATAGGCACTGCCAATCCTCGAAGCTGAGCGGGCTGTCGACGCTCGCGTCGGCCGCACGCGCTAGCGTGGGTAGGTCGGGGGCAAGCACTCGGATGCCCAAGGCCTCCGCGCCGGCGCGATCGAGGCCTCCACCTCTTCCAGGATGCCTCGGGCCGTCATGGCATCTTGCTCAAGCGCGCGTCGCACCAGACGTGCCGAGCGGTCTCGCATGAAGTCGTGCCGATCCAGGTGCTCGGGTTCTTCGGCACCCCGCTCGGTTGCGCTCAGCCCAGCCGCTTGCCCGCATCAATTCCGGCGTGTCGTTCGCTGGGCCAAGGCCTTTGCGAAGTCACGCAAGTCTCGGAACATGCCCCAGTGTGATCCTGTCGGCGCTGGTTGCCGAGTGCTACCGGCCGCACGAGAGCCGCGACGATGTGGCTCTGCTCGAGACGCTCACGGCCATAGGCCAAAGATTGGCCATAAACGTTCACGTGGCGAATCCGGCGGGCGGCACCCTTGCCGGTAAGCAGAAGTACCTGAATCGAGTGGAGTTCCTGCGCGACATGCTTCAGTGGCTACTGCCGAAGCTCCAGGTACTTCGCGACTCGGACTGCACGGAAGGAGACGCGAAGCGCGCCTGGCGTTGGGGCTTCAACCACAGCTTCTGGGAGGTGGCTGCCGCTCGCGCAGTAGTCTTGGCCGAAGCTGCTTCGGCACCGGAGCCACTCGAGCTGCGTGTACGAGTAGCCGACGCGCAGGGTGGCAGACCTCGGGAACGGTACGAGGAGGGGGTGCCGCTGGCCAAAGGTAAGTGGGTGCAGTTCACGGCTGAGGGCTTGCACCTATCCGGTGGCGACCACGTGCATTGGATCGTAGAGAACACGGGCGACGAAGCTGTTGCTCGTGACGACCTGGGCCACGCAACCAAGGACCGCTCCAGCTTTCACGAGGAGGGCACCGCCTACACGGGGACGCACCGTATGATTTGCGAAATACGGTGTGGCTGTGGCCGTGTGGTGCTGGCGCGCGGCGTGCGGCGCGTGACGATCGGATAATCGTGGCAAAGCCCAAGACGACGCTTGGATTTGCGGGAGTATCAAGTGGCCTGCGTCTGGGTGCCTACGTGCTGAACACGCCAGCATGGGATCTCGACTTGGCCATCTGGGCGGCCGATCGCTACCCAGACGACAGCCGCAAGGTGTGTACGCATGCCCGATCTCTTAAGCACCCACGGCTCCGAGCTTCAGGGCAATTCGCGGGCGTGAGCGCGACGGTTTGAGCTCGCGAGCGAGCAGCGCGAGGGCGACACCAACGGCCTGGGAGACCCG
>Ga0164241_10002825_pt1 | contig 18238 bp, 16 predicted proteins | sample OricomyardsoilBY_FD_108780 | JGI IMG/M metagenome (GOLD analysis project Ga0164241, IMG submission 108780) | Backyard soil microbial communities from Emeryville, California, USA - Original compost - Back yard soil (BY) | ecosystem: Environmental > Terrestrial > Soil > Unclassified | place: USA...
GGTCGGCCTGGGTGCCGATCACCTCGGAAGGGGGCCCGGCATTTTCCGATCGGATAGTGAAGACTTGCGATGTGATGGGTAATCACGTCATTGTCCATCCTCATGGCGCAACTTTTTGAAATTCTGCACACGCTTCCGAGGCGAAATTTCGGCGCCGGCGAGACAATCATCGCGCAGGACAGCACGACGGGAATGCTCTTCTTCTTGATCGACGGAGAGGTGGAGGTCTACAAGGACGATGTCCCGCTTGCGGACATCTCGGAGCCTGGTTCAGTATTCGGCGAGATGTCCGCGTTGCTCGGCACCAGTCACCGCGCAAGCGTGAGAACCGTCACGCCATCTTCGTTCTACATTGTGGAGGACGGCCGCAGGTTCCTGGAAAGCCATCCGGCGGTGTCCATGCATGTTTCAGAAATTCTTGCGCGGCGCCTTGATGCGCTAAACAAATATCTGGTCGACGTAAGGCAGCAATTCGAGGGTCACGATCATCTCAGCATGGTCGACGAGGTGCTCGAAGTCCTCATGCATCGACAGCGGCGACCACCTGTTCGCTGACCTCTCCGGTCTCGATCGCAAGCTGTTTGACACATTCGCCCTCAAGCGAAATCCATTCCGCTGTCATGACGTCCAGATCGAACACGATCGAGGTGGGTCGCGGGCCAATTTGGCGTCCAGGATTAAATACCCAGGTTTTCCCAATCCGGTCGATCCACGAACCATCAGGATAGAACGGCGCGTTGTGAATGTGTCCCGAGAGTACGAGGTCCGGACCAAAACGACGAATCCAGTCAACGAGATACTTGTCTCCGCCAAACTTCTTCCCTGTCCAACTGACCGGCGATTGGTCGGGGGGCGCATGGTGAATCCAGACCCATTTACCAGTCACGCGGGTCGCGGCATCCGTGAGAAATTGTTCAAGTTCGGCACGAGATGCTGGACCGTCCCACCAGGGACACAAGGTTACGGTAAGGTTCGGAAGGGAGACCTCGTCGCCATCGACGAAAAGTCCGTCTCCGCGGACCCTTATCAGCCACTTGGCGAACCACTCACCGGCGGCGTTCCGAGCATCGGCGTCGTGATTTCCGGAGACGACGAGCAAGCGCGTCTGGCCCCGCAATCGCCTGAGATATCTCTCAATAACAACAATTTGAACATCTGGGTCCAACGCCCCGCCAACATCCAGGAGGTCTCCGCCGATTGCAGCCATGTCGTACGGACCTGCATTCGCAAGAAGCCAATCGAACTGCTTCAAGCTATAATGGAGATCGGCAACGTACAGGATTTTCATTTTTGGAATCCAGCGAATTGAGCGCTTATGGGTCGCGCTCCCTACAGGCAGCCTCCGGTACCGCGCTGGCACCGACTCCGGATGGCCCCGAATCCTATCTACTGACACCGCGATTCTGTAAAGCTTTCTCAACCAGACTTTGGCGCGCAATGGGCGGGCACGATTCTTCGATCATCGACTCGAAAGCGTCCATCATTCTTGCAGCAATCGGCTCAGCCGGGATATCCTGCGCGACAGACCACATGCCGCCCGAGTCGCAACCCGGCACCCCTCATAGAACAGGCTCGCCAGTCATGCAGCTTGCAGACTTCGTCCGGGCTGCATTGTTTCCATGCCGGCACCCTCCCCACATTATCCTTGGGCGAAAAGGCGAGAAAGTGGCGGCAAGACACTTGCGAAGCAGTGGCCACAAGATCCTCTTCCGAAACTTCCGCGCACCCCATGGAGGGGAAGTCGACATTGTGTGCCGGGACAGGCGCCACGACGAACTCGTGTTCGTAGAGGTCAAGACGCGATCCTCCGAGGAGTTTGGACGCCCGCTCGATGCCGTGGACAGGAAAAAGCGGCGCTTGATTCTTCGAGGAGCCATGACATAGCTAAGGATGCTCGACATGCCTGACGTCGTATTTCGTTTTGACGTGGTTGAAGTGATCATGTCCAGCCCCGCCGTTATCCGCCATATCGAAAATGCGTTTCGGATGCCGGATAACTATTCCTATTGATCCGGGCTTCGAATTTATCGCAAAAACCGGCTGCCGGTGGACTCTGCACACTGGCGTTCTTTATTATCTCCATGCGCATCCTTTCCGGCATCCAGCCTTCAGGCACTCTCCATCTTGGCAATTACTTCGGCATGATGAAGCCATCGATCGAGCTTCAACACAAGGGCGAGGCACTTTACTTCATCGCCGACCTCCACGCCCTCACCACCGTCCGCGATGCCGGAGAACTGAGCGAGAACATCCGCAATGTCGCAATCGATTTTCTGGCGTGTGGTCTGGATCCGCGCCGGGCGTGCTTCTTCCGTCAGTCCCAAGTGCCGACAGTCACCGAACTGGCGTGGATCCTGAGCACCCTGACACCGATGGGATTACTCGAGCGCTGCCACTCCTATAAAGACAAGCTTGGCCGGGGTATCGCGCCTTCGCACGGACTGTTCGCCTATCCTGTCCTCATGGCGGCGGACATCTTAATATATGACAGCGACGTAGTTCCGGTGGGGAAGGATCAGAAGCAGCACATTGAGGTCGCTCGCGACCTCGTCATCAAGTTCAACGACACTTACGGACCAACCTTGAAGCTGCCCGAGCCAAACATCCGCGAAGAGGCGGCCGTAGTTCCCGGCCTCGATGGAGAAAAGATGAGCAAGAGCTATGGCAATGCCATTGGGATCTTCGAGGAGGAATCTGCTATGCGGAAAAAAATCATGAGCTTGAAGACCGACTCGACTCCTGTCGAAGCTCCAAAGGCGGTCGAGCATTCGACGATCCTTGCGCTTTACAGACTGGTCGCCAACTCAGCCGACTACGCACAGATGGAGGACGGGTTCAGGTCGGGGGGTATTGGCTATGGAGACTTCAAGAAGAGGCTTTTTGCCGCTTTATGGGAGTATTTTGAACCCATGCGGCAGCGACGCCTAGAAATCCTCGCCGACCCCGGTTATGTGGAAATGGTTCTGCGGGAAGGTCGCGCAAGGGCCAATCAAATAGCGGAAGAAGTCATGTCGAGAGTTCGCTCCGCAACGGGGCTTTAGAGAGAAGCTCCGGATATATGGCAGTCTCTTATTTCGGATCCTTGGCCGAGGGAGTGCTCCCTGCAGGGTTTGAAGGCAGACTTTGTCCGGGGCCAAGCTTATCCAAAATCGGCGCGATAGTTGGATCGACCTTCGCCATCGCCTCGTGCAAAGCCCTCCGGTATTCCTCCGCCGCCGCCTTGCGGTCGTCGTCGGAGCCTGCCTCCCATCTCTTCTTTTTCGCTGCTTCTACGGCCGGCTCGTTATCCACCTGCTCCATCACCTTCAACAGCTTCTCACGCTCTTCATCGCTTAAGCTGACCAACCCCCCTTGGTCACGCCAAACTTTGCGAGCCCTGCGCTCCATAGACCGCTTTCTCACGATCTCTGCAAGTCCAGGATCTATCTCCAACATCTTGTCACGCATGGCCTTGAAGAATTCTCTCTTAGCTCGCTCGGCGTTTTTACGGAGTTCCTGCAGCTTCGGATCCTCAAGTGCCTTCTCCCGGGCAGCCAGAAACCGCTCGCGCGCTTCCTGAGGAAGGTCCTCCAGAAACTTCGCGGGGCCTCGCATCCCCTTACCCGGAGGAGGATCGCCATCGCCGGAGGGCTGCGCAACTCCGGATGCCCCCAAACAAACCACCGCGAGCACCGCGGCTGCCAAAGTTTGATATCTCATAGACGTGAAAATGAAACCCGCAGGAGGCTCGAAAGTTACGGCGTGTGCGTTTGATGAACCAGAACTTCTACACCTCCACGGCCTCGGCGCTCGTCGGCATCTTGCGAGCTGCGGGTAGTCGAATCCTGAAAGCTGCCCCCTGCCCGGGAACGCTCTCGACGGCTACCGAGCCGCCATGGGCAACGACAATATGCTTAACGATCGACAAGCCAAGACCTGTGCCACCGCCGCCACCGCGCGAGCGATCCTTGTGCACGCGGTAGAATCGCTCGAAGATGTGGGGCTGATCACGATAGGGAATGCCAGGTCCATTGTCAGAGAACACGATCTCGATGTCTTCACCGAGGCGTCGGGCCGTCACGGATACGGCGACTTCATCGGAAGTCGCGTGTCGGAAAGCGTTTCCCAGAAGGTTTTCAAATACCTGTTCCATTCTGCGTGGATCGACCTCGGCCGCAGCCGCCTCGGAACTCCACTCCACCGTCACACGCCCATGACGCTCTGAGATCGCCGTCGTAGTGCGCTCGATGACACGGTCCAAAAGCCCCGGCAGATTGACTTTCTGGAAATCGAGCTCAGGCGAGCGATATTCCATGTGTGAGAGGGTCAGCAGATCTTCAATGAGAAGATCAAGGCGGCGCCCATTCTTGGCCATCACTTTTAACCAGGCTTCCGTTGTGGCGCGATCCTCGAGCGCGCCGTCAAGGAGCGTCTCAATGTAACCGTTGATGATTGCAAGGGGTGTGCGGAACTCGTGCGAGACATTGGCGACAAATTCGCGGCGAATTGCCTCGAGGTTCTTCACAGCAGTGATGTCATGGAAGACGATGACTGCGCCTAAGGGACGGGACTTTGGCCCGGGATTCAGGCCGCTCGCGTAAACTTCAATGTGCTTGGCCGCATAACCCTCGGCGGCAGGAACTCGAAGAGTCAACTCAATCTTCCGGGCAATACCGTCGAAAAGCGTCTTCTCAATGGCCTGCTGGAGTTCGGGATTGAGAAAAACCTCGATAACCGTTCGGTTGACTGGTGATTGCGTCAGGTCAAGCATGCGCTGGAGTGAGTCGTTGGCCAGGCGGATGCGCTGCGTCCGATCCGTAATCACCACGCCCTCGACCATGCTGGAAAGAATCGCCTTCAGGCTGAAACCCTCAGCCGCTATCTGCTGATCGAGTTGCTGCAGTAATTCGGAAATACGTCGTACGTCGAGGGACGTCTCCCGAAGCACTCCTTTTCGCGCGCTTAGCAATACCGGCCGGAAATCACCTTGAGCCAGACGCCGCAGGACGACGCGCAATTGGTTGAAGGGCGCAACGATTCGAAAATACGCAAAAACCGCGCCGACTACCAGGCAACCAACGAGGATTTCCGTCCAGAGAATCAAGGATCCATCACCGGATTAAAGCGATAGCCTTCGCCTCGAACGGTTTCCAGTCTCGCCGAATGTCTGCCGAGCTTTTCCCTCAAACGCCGAATGTGGGTATCCACCGTTCGTGTATCGATCGGATTCTGATACCCCCAGACATCGTAGAGCAGCGTTTCGCGGGACTGGGTGCGTCCGCGACGCTCGATCAAAACAGTGAGCAACTTGAACTCGGTTGTGGTCAGGTCGAGACGCCGCCCCTCGAGTCGCACGTCAAACTTGTTCTTGTCCAGATGAAAGTCACCCACTCCAATGACTTCGCCCGGCACCTTGGAACGCGATCTCCTTAGCACCGATTGAATGCGCAGGACCAGCTCACGTGGACTGAACGGCTTCGTCACGTAGTCGTCCGCTCCGATTTCCAATCCGCGGACGCGTTCGCTCATCTCCCCTCTGGCCGTCAACATAACAATGGGAAGCAGCTCGGTATCGGCGTCCCTCTTGAGGGCTTTGCAGACCGAATATCCGTCCATCTTGGGAAGCATAAGGTCGAGCACGACGATCTCGGGTCGGCTCCTGCGAGCCATCTCGAGTCCGGCAAGTCCGTCGTACGCGATAAGCACAGAGAATCCCGCCTTGTTCAGGTTATACCTGAGCAGATCGACAACGTCGGATTCGTCTTCAATAACGAGAACAGTGTCCGCCATGGCGTCCCGGCTCATACTGAACAGAGCGTGCGATGGCAAGCGGGGAAGAAAGCCCGCAGTGCTGGCAATGCTCGTGAAAAAAAGATTCGGGCCACTCGCGTACGATGCTCAGAACAAAGGAAACTGAACCGCGGTGGCCCGAATATGCTGCCTTAACCGATAATTTAGACGCCGCCCAGAGCCCGACGTTCAAAGAAAAACTCAAGATGAGTCAGCCTCTTTTGAGACACGTTGCGTAAGCCGTTAATAATGAATTACCATCGGGTCTGGTGCCCAACGAAAAAATTTAACATCAAAATTCCTTCCTGGATTTCGGCGATCAGGAGGGCAAACTTTGGCAGCTATGGCGACGCTTGAGGCCATTCAGGCCGACATTACCAAAATGGCGGTGGATGTGATCGTCAACGCGGCGAACTCCTCGCTGCTTGGCGGAGGAGGCGTTGATGGCGCCATTCACCGTGCAGCGGGTCCGGGCTTGCTTGAGGAATGCCGCGCCTTGGGTGGTTGCCAGACGGGCGACGCGAAGCTTACCAAGGGGCATAAACTTCCGGCGCGCTACGTCATTCACACGGTAGGTCCGGTGTGGCACGGCGGACATCGTGGCGAGGCCGAACTGCTGGCCTCTTGCTATCGACGTGCACTGGAGATCGCCCGCGAAAACAATTTGCGTAGCATCGCTTTCCCTTCCATCAGCACTGGCGTGTACGGATACCCGTTTGAAGCTGCAGCATCAACTGCCGTCGCCACGGTTAGCGAATTTGTGGATGCTGAGCCCTCAAGCCTCGACAAAGTGATTTTTTGCTGTTTCTCGGCCCGCGACCTTGAAGTCTACAGCAAATTGCTCACCTAAGGGGAGCTTGCCGGTTTTTTGTCGTCCTTTTTCTTCTCGGGCCGGGGAGTCGGGAAGCGAAGCGGCTGGAAAGGCTGTTCTTCGGTGTAGTTGGGATCCCAATAGACCTCCGAGATTCTTTTCCAACGCATGCCTTCTGCCGGCATGAGCGAGTCCTCTTTGAGGCGTTGGCGCACCTCCGCGCGAAGTTGCTGGCTGGTCGCTTCAGGGGACGAGTCAAGCTCAAGCCGACGAGTGATGACCGTATTCTGATTGACGACCTGATAGTTGATGAAGACGAACGCACCCTCGGGAACGTCCCCGGAGCTTACGCTGCACTTCAGCGACAGAAAGCGGCTGTAAGAAACACGCGAAATCCACCCCTCAAACTCCCAAACCTTCTTCTCTTTTCTGCGGCCGAGAACCTGAAAGCTCACGAAGTAACGATCCCCCGTGATGGGAACAACCCTCGCACGATAAGTCCTCCCCTTCGTATCCTTATGCTCCCACACGCCCAGCAGCCAACTATTGATGTCTTTGGATGGTCCGCCAGTCAGCGGATTCTCGAAATAACAGCCAGCTAGCAGCGTACAGAGAAGCAGCAACGCAAGCGCTCGTATCCTGATCATTCTGATGCGCGCTGCTATATCCGAGTTCCCGACGCAATAACACTATTTTTCGGAATAACGACGATTCCGTCGCGTATATAGAACCCCTCGCCGTTCATCTCCTTGTCTTTACCCTCTGGCGAGATGACGACATTGTCCCCGATTCGTGCGTTCTTGTCGATGATGGCATTGCGGATGTCACATCCGCGTCCAATGCCCATATTCGGAACCTCTCCAGCGTTCCTGCCCAAGTCTGCCTCGTAATAGTCGGCGCCCATCAGGATTACGTCCCTGACCACCGAACCCGAACCAATGACCGAGCGTATCCCAATGATGCTGTGCTCGACTGTTGCGTTGTCGATAATGCAGCCGTCGCAGATCAGCGAACGGTCGACGTGGGTGGATCGCACGATGCTGGCGGGCAGAAAGCGCGGATGGGTGTAGACCGGCGCTCCTGGCTCGTTGAAGCTGAATTTCGGCTCCGGATCGGTAAGATTGAGATTGGCCTCGAAGAAGGCGTCGATCGTTCCAATATCTTCCCAGTACCCCTGAAAAATATAGGCGGTGACTTTATACTTCCTGATAGCCGCCGGGATGATGTTCTTGCCAAAATCCGCGAAATCGTTGTCGAGGCACTCTTTGAGTACCTCCCGCCGGAACACGTAGATGCCCATGGAAGCCTGGTACAGGTCGGCGTCGGCCGGTTGCCCGATGGATTGGAGGAGGTCACCAGGAATCCGCAGCCCGTCGAGCACCTGCGGGTCCTTCGGCTTCTCGACGAACTCGATGATCTTGCGCTTTTCATCGGTGTGCATGATTCCAAAGCCGGGCGCCGCGGCGCGATTCACAGGAATGGTGCCTACTGTGATGTCCGAGTTTGTCTCAAGGTGCTGGCGCAAGACATGGCGGTAGTCCATGCGATAGAGCTGGTCGCCACTCAGAATGATGTAGTAATCCACCGGTCTCTCGAAGAAGTAGCGAAGGTTTTGCCGGACTGCGTCGGCAGTTCCTTGATACCAATGCGACCCCTCCGGCGTCTGCTGTGCCGCCAGAATCTCAACGAAACTCGGGGTAAAATTGTCAAACTTGTAGCTCGCATTGATGTGGCGGTGCAGCGACATGCTATTGAACTGGGTGAGCACATAGATGCTGCGGATGCCGGAGTTTAGACAATTGCTGATCGGTATATCGACGAGCCTGTACTTGCCGCCGAGTGGCACCGCGGGCTTGGCCCGCTCTTTTGTCAGAGGGAAGAGCCGGGTGCCGGCTCCGCCACCCATAATGATTGCGAGAGTACGATTGACAGGGAGGATCAGGGGAAGCTGACTCATAAGCGGGAATTGAATCTTGCTCCGCTTTGCCCGAATTGTCACGATTCAAAATTCTATGTGCGGCATCGTTGGTTATATCGGCAGGGCAGACGCGGTCCCTATCTTATTGGACGGCTTGCGGCGCTTGGAATACCGTGGCTACGATTCGGCAGGAATTGCCACCATTAATGGCGGAGGCATCGAAGTGCGGAAGACCGTCGGACGCATCGCGGATCTGACAAAAGTCATTTCGAACAGTCCTCCGCATGGCCATCTTGGAATCAGCCATACTCGCTGGGCGACGCACGGCGGCGTGACAAACGAGAATGCCCATCCCCACTTTGACCAGAGCCAGCGCCTCGTCCTCGTGCACAATGGCGTGATCGAAAACTATTTGCCCCTTCGGGCGCAGCTCGAAGAAAGAGGCCATGTTTTCCAATCCCAAACCGACACCGAGGTCCTGGCCCACCTGATAGGGGTAGCCTTCGACAGCCGGAAGGAGAAAACCCAGGCCGCGCTCGTTGAGGCGGTCCGCGAATCGCTGCGTCAGGTAATAGGCACCTACGGCATAGCTGTCATTCACGCGGATGTGCCCGGCGTTCTCATCGGCGCGCGTCGCGGCAGCCCGCTCGTGCTCGGCGTTGGAAAGGGCGAGCATTTTCTTGCGAGCGACGTTTCCGCAATCGTCGCGCATACGCGCGAGGCCGTCTATCTCAACGACTACGAGATCGTTACCATCAGGGCGGATGGTTTCGATATTTGCACTCTCGCAGGCTCCGATGCCAGCTTCCAGGTGAGCAAGGTGGAGTTCCAGGCCGAGGACGTGGATAAGGGTGCTTTTCCTCATTACATGCTCAAGGAGATCTTCGAGCAGCCGAACTCGGTGCGCGACGCCCTGCGAGGAAGGCTCTCCAACGAAGAAGCTACAGCAAAACTGGGCGGACTGGAAATGACCAATGCCGAGCTTCGCCAGATCGAGCGAATCGTCTTGAGCGGCTGCGGGACCGCCTTCCATGCCGCGATGGTCGGCGAGTATCTTATCGAGTCCCTGGCCCACATTCCCGTCGAGTGCGAGTTCGCGAGCGAATTGCGTTACCGAAACCTGCCGATGACGCGTGACACGCTCGTCTTCGTCATAAGCCAGAGCGGAGAGACGGCGGACACCCTTGCGGCCCTGCGCGAAAGCCAGCGGAAGGGTCATCGGACCCTTGGGATTTGCAACAATGTCGCAAGCACCATCGCGCGAGAGAGCGACGGCGGAGTATATATGCATGCAGGACCGGAGATCGGGGTGGCTGCAACCAAATCCTTCACTTCCCAACTCACCATCGTCACGCTCCTTGCCCTTCTCCTGGGCCGGATTCGCTACCTCTCCTATGCGGAAGGACTCGATATTATTTCAGAGATTGAAAAGCTTCCCGACAAGGTCGCGAAAACGCTTGAGCTAACCGACCAGGTTACGGCCATCGCAAAGAAGTATTCCTGCGCCAGGAACTTTCTATTCATGGGCCGGCAGGCCAACTACCCCATCGCGCTTGAGGGGGCCCTCAAGCTCAAGGAGATCAGCTATATCGCCGCATCGGGGTATCCGAGTGCCGAACTCAAGCACGGGGTGATTGCTCTTGTGAACGAGGAAACCCCCTCGGTTTTCATTGCCCCACGCGATGCGGTCTTTGAGAAAAACCTCAGCAACATCGAAGAAGTCAAGGCGCGCAAGGGTCCGGTCATTGCCATTGGTACCGAGGGCGACAAGTCGCTCGCCAGGATTGCCGACGAAGTCATCTACATCCCAAAGGCTCCCGATTACCTCACTCCCATTCTCGCAGTGATTCCTCTCCAGTTGCTGGCATACTACATTGCCGTCGACCTGGGCTGCGATGTGGACAAGCCGCGAAACCTCGCCAAGAGCGTGACCGTCGAATAGTCCGCGCGCTGGGCGGCTATTTGCCGTAATACGGAGAGAAAGCCTGGCCAGAACCGGATCGACTTGCCGTTGCCTGAACGAACACTGTCTTAACCTTTGGAATTCCGCTATGCAGCATGCGCGTGTACGGGCCGTTGGCGTAATAGTTCCGCGGAGAATAGAGGTCTGCCCGGTTCTCCAGTGTCGTGCATGATGTCAAGACAGCGGCGGCCGCCGAGCCAACGATAACCAGGAGGGGTAGCTTCACACACGAGAGGTAAACCTCTTCCAAAGCAGAGTGTCAATCCGGTAACAGTTTCCGCCTGCCATGCTCGCCTACTATATCCACGATCTTAGTCCCTTTCTTCTCCGCTTCAGCGGGAATTTTGGCCTGCGCTGGTACGGGCTCGCTTATGTTGCCGCCTTCTTCCTTGGAATCCTCATCGTCCGGCGGCTTTCGCGACTCGGTTACTGTGACATCCCTGTCGGAAAAGTTTCCGATTTTATCATTGGGGGAGCCCTCTTTGGTGTGCTGATTGGCGGCCGGCTTGGCTACATGTTGTTCTACGATCTGCCCAATTTTGTGCAGAATCCCTTGATTTTTTTCCGGGTTATGGACGGCGGGATGTCTGCCCACGGGGGAATCCTTGGTGTCACGATCTACACGCTTTGGTATTCTTATCGGCACAAGGTTTCCTGGCGCAACATCGGCGACAACCTCGTCGTCGCTGCGCCAATCGGGCTCTGCCTTGGCCGACTGGCAAACTTCATCAATGGAGAACTCTACGGACGCGTTTCCAATGTGCCATGGGCGATACAGTTCCCGAAAGAACTCTACGAGGCGCCTCCCGAAACAGTGCAACTCGTCCTGGTGGAAGCCACAGCGATCAATCCCCAATGGATCACCATCGAAGACGTTATCGAAAACGTGCGCCATTCGCCTGCCCTGCACGAAGTGCTCGCCGGAACGCTATCGCCCCGTCATCCATCGCAGCTGTACGAGGCTGTGCTCGAAGGGGTTCTGCTTTTCGCGCTTCTCTGGATTCTGCGCACACGGTTTCGTCTGCGCAACGGCGTTCTTACCGGAGCTTTCTTCGTCGGCTACGCGATCCTGCGGATGGTCGCTGAACTCTTTCGCGAACCCGATGCGCCCCTTACCGGCCCGTTCACTCGTGGTCAGTTCCTTTCGGTTTTTCTGGTGGCGATAGGCTTGGGATTCTTCATTTCAGCGTGGGTTCGGCCCGCGTTTCCAATCGGCCGCAAGAAGGGCTGAGAGACGGAGGCCACAATGGTCGTCGTTGAGTACATGCGTGGGGTTCTTCTCCCGTCGGTGGGACTCTGGCTCGATCCGCATGATCCGCGCGACTTGGCGTTCGTGTCTCACGCGCACAGCGACCACACAGGATTTCACAAGCGGATCCTGTGCACTCCAGCTACCGCGCGGCTCATGCAAGCGCGTCTCGGAGAGGGCTTGCCGTCGTGTGAGACGCTCGCCTTCGGCGAGACCAGGAGCTTCGAGGGTTGGTCTGCAACGTTGATTCCAGCAGGTCATGTTCTGGGATCGGCGCAACTGCTCTATCAAGACTCCCAGGGCACCCTGCTCTACACAGGCGACTTCAAACTCCGCAAGGGGCTCTCCTCGGAGGCAGTCGTTACGACACAGGCAGAGACACTGGTCATGGAGACCACATATGGGTTGCCGCGCTACCAGTTTCCTCCCGTCGAGGAAACGCTTGGGGCAATCGTAAAGTTCTGCGTGGAGGCCTTTGAGGAGGGAGAGACCCCCGTGCTGTTCGGCTACGCCCTGGGCAAGGCACAAGAGATTCTCTCCGCGCTTCAAAGTGCCAAGCTTCCCGTCATGCTACACGCGTCAATCGCCAGGATCGCCAAGGTGTATGAGGAGTTCGGCGTGGTCTTTCCACCCTACATGCAACTTGATGTGGCAAAATCCGCCGGCCACGTTCTCATTTGTCCCCCTGCCGTCAATGGGTCAAGGACTCTGCAGAATGTGCGCCGTCCTCGTACGGCCGCACTTACCGGCTGGGCGATCGACTCCGGAGCAATTCATCGCCTTCAAGTAGACGCAGCATTTCCGCTCTCGGATCATGCGGATTACAATGATCTTTTACGCTATGTTGAAGCTGTGCGTCCCGCTCGCGTACTCACCCTTCACGGATTTGCGCAGGAGTTTGCGCGCGATCTCCGCGACCGAAGCATCGACGCCTGGGCATTGACCGGACCGAACCAGCTGGAGTTACCAATCTCCATGTCCGCGCCGGCTGCGACGGGTTATCCGCTCAAGCAAGATTCACCGATGGACGACAGCGGATTCAACCTCTTCTGCCGGGCTTGCGAAGCCGTGCGCATGTCGACCGGCAAGTTGGAAAAGATTCGCAGGCTCTCGGAATACCTTCGCTCGCTCAACGACAGCGAGCTTCAGCTTGCAGCGGTCTGGCTCACGGGCCGCGCATTCCCGCAATGTGACACCCGCCCGCTGAACGTGGGATGGGCTGTCATCCGACGTGCGCTTCTGGCGGCGAGCGGTACTCCCGAAGCGAACCTTCGCGCAATAGGCCGCAGGCACAACGATGGCGGCATGACGGCGGCCGAAGTCATGCGTGCGAAGCCCGGAAACCGCGCGATGCCGCTGCGCGAACTCGGCGAGATCCTTGAACGCCTGCGCGCCGCGCGCGGCCCGGTACTCAAGACGGAAATTCTAACGGCCGTCCTCGAGCAAATCCCCGCGCCGGCGGCCGGCTACCTGGTCAGGATCCTTACCGGCGACCTTCGCATCGGTCTCAAGGAAGGCCTGCTTGAGGACGCTATTGCCCAAGCCTTCGAGCACAAAGCCGACGCGCTTCGCGAGGCACACATGCTCCTCGGTAATATCGGACGGGCGGCACTCCTCGCCCGACAAAATCGCCTTGGAGCGGCTGAGTTGACCTTGTTCCAGCCGGTCCGGTGCATGCTTGCCAGTCCGGAGCCAGACAGCGCTGCAGTCTGGCAGCGGCTGGGCGCACACGGAGCCGTTTGGCTCGAGGATAAACTCGATGGGATCCGCGCTCAGATCCATTGCGCGCAAGGCCGCGTAGAGATCTTCTCGCGAGATCTTCGCCGGATCACGGATTCCTTTCCGGAAGTTTCAGCCGCCGCCCGCGAGCTTGGCCGTTCAGCGGTCTTCGACGGAGAAATTCTTGCCTGGGAGGCGGGCAGGGCCCTGCCATTTCTCGAACTGCAGAAACGGCTTGGACGCCGCGAGCCGGACCTTTTTCTGGGAGGACAAATTCCCGTGGCATTCGTGATTTTCGACATCCTGCTGCTTAACGACGTTTCGCTGCTTAAGACACCCCTCTCCGAACGCCGGCAACTCCTCGACAGCCTCGCTCTGGAAGAACCCTTTCTACGCTCAAGACTCGTGCCGGCCCGCGATCCCAAGGACATCGAAAGAGCCTTCGAGGCGGCTCGTGAGCGAGGGAACGAAGGATTGATGGCCAAAGACCCGTCAAGCTTATACACCCCTGGCCGCCGCGGCCTCGCCTGGATCAAGCTAAAGAAAGAGTTTGCAACCCTGGATGTGGTCGTTGTCGCCGTCGAATACGGCCATGGGCGCCGCAGCAAGGTTCTCAGCGACTATACTTTCGCTGTACGCGACGAATCCGGACACGAGCTCCTGCCCATCGGAAAGGCGTATTCGGGCCTGACAGATGTCGAGATTGAAGACCTTACCGCAAAGTTCCAAAACCTTGCAACGTCACGGCAGGGAAACCTCATCGAAGTGGAACCCTCGATAGTCATCGAGGTCGCCTTCGATTCGATTCAAAAGAGTGATCGCCATCCGAGCGGGCTTGCTTTGCGATTTCCGAGAATCAAACGCGTTCGTTGGGACAAGAAGCTGCGCGAGATAGATACCCTCTCAACCGCGCGACGCCTTGCGGGAATCCCAAACAGCCCACCCTGAAAACGGCTCCAGGCCCAACGGTAGACTGTGACTGTCCCATCCAACGGGCGCCTCGCGTATGCGCCATGACAATGTAGGGATCGCCCGCCTCCGCATCGCGGCTGGCACGTGGTCTAGAGATAATCGCTCATCTCGTAGAGGGCTGGATCGCGCTTGGGGCGGCCGCGCCGCAACTTGAGCGCGCCCGTCTTCTCTTCGCCGGTCGCGCCCTCGCCGAATTCTTCGCCGAGATTTTCCAGTGAATCGCCAAACTCCTCCTCGAGCTTCTCCGGGTCCTCGCCGCGCTCGAGCCGTTGAATCATTTGCTCCATCGCATCAGGCATTTTCTGCCCGGTCGCTTCGGTCATTTTGCGCATAAGCCGCCCGAGCTGACGAGGGTCCGGGTTTTCCTCATTCATCGACGACATCTCGCTTTCCATCTCCGCCATCACCCGCTCCATGCGCGGATCCAAGCTGTCCGCCCCCTCAGGCGTATCAGACTTCTCCTTGGCACGACCGGTAACCGCGAACCGGGAGATCATGCGCTCCATGCGCGCGTTCGGATTATCCGGACAGCGCGGCGTCAGCTGACCTTGTGCCAGACTCCGCGCAAAAAAGCTGTAGATGCGATTGGTATCCGGGGAATAAAATTCGTAAATTGGCATTGCGCAGAAAATATACTGACCGACCGCCTTCGGCGCACGCGGGAAAGTGCCCCGAACCTCACCGGGTTTCTCACTGCATAGCGTCGATCAATTCATCCAACGGGACAACGGCGAAGGATGTCGCCGAATCGGACACGGCGTACGGAAGAATCAGCTTCCCAGAGTGAATCATGCCCCCACAGGTATACACGACATTGGGAACGTAGCCCTCGCGCTCATCGGATTCGGGCTTGATTAACGGATCGCGAAGACGTCCGATGACACGGCTCGGATCATCGCGATCCAACAGGATCGCACCGATGCAATACTTGCGCATCGCGCCAACACCATGTGTCAACACGAGCCAGCCCGCCTCGGTCTCGATCGGCGAGCCGCAGTTTCCCATCTGCACAAACTCCCATGGCTCGACAGGACGCAGAATGATACGCGACTCATACCAGAAATGCGCATGCTCCGAAAACATCAGGTGAATGTTCTCGTTGTCTTGTCGCGAAAGCATGCAGTAATGCCCGCCAATTTTTCTAGGAAACATTGCCATTCCCTTGTTTCTCGCCGCGGGTCCATTGAGCGTACAGACCTTGAAGTGAAGAAAATCCTGAGTCTCAAGTAGTTGTGGAAGAACCGTCCGGCCATCATACGCGGTATAAGTGGCGTAGTAGATCGGTCGTTCGTCCCCGTCCCGAAAACAGACAAACCGGGCGTCCTCGATTCCATTGCTTTGGCTGGGTGAAAAGGGGAAAATGATGCGTTCGGAAATCGACTGATCTGGACCGAAGGCAACTTCGTAATTTGAGCGCGCCAGTAGCAGCATCTTTTCGCCGATTACGGGAGCTTCGGGATCGGGATGGACCGGCTTCAAACTCTCCACGGCTCGCCTGAGTTCAGCGAGGGTGAATGTTTCGCCCAGTGAATCCAGCACTTGCCGGGCAAACTCCGTATCCAAGCCGAGTTCAGCCAGCTTTCGCAGAAACAGTCCGCATTCATAAGCGGCGGAAGGAATCGGACGAGGTTCGGTCACATAACGGGAGGCCTGATCGAGATGGATTTTTCCGTGCTGGTCCACGGTGCCGGACCGGAAGGTAATCGACGAGATATGGCCCTCGCCGGTCGCTCGCAGACTCAGAATGATGCGCGTGGCTCCCTCCTCAACGTCCGACTGGTCCGGATGGGGGATGATGCTTGGGTTGAAAAGAGCCGCACTCTCGAGCGAGTACTCGCTCGTAAAATACGACCCGATCAGCAACCGGCGCGCCTCGGAAACCGGGAGACCGGCAGGCAAGTAATTCTGCACCTGCAAGAAACGTTGAATAAAGATGTCAGAGACGCGTTGGTGCCGGTCTCCGAACTCCCGCAGAACCTCCGCCAGCAATACCTCAATCTGCTCTTCGGACAGCGCAAGAATTCGCGCAAGGATCATAAGGGCACGCGGAGAGTCAATCGGCTTCATTTCGCTCCCACCAACCGCTGCCGGAAAAAACGGACGCATCAGCACGCGGGAAGAATTCGGTCGCAGCGTCAATGGAAGACGATGAAGAGCAATAGAGGGATGACTCATGCGGCATGGCCCCCCGTCCAATCGAACATACCCGTTTTGCGAGACGGGCATGTGCGAGCGAGAACAGGCAATTCCGATCCGCCAGCCCTCTTGTCGTTGAAACAGTCGATAATGAGTCCCATCCAGCGACCGCCCATGTGGCGTCGGGCAGTAAGAATGTCAAGGCCGTTGCTGCAATTTGCCCCTTGCCGTCGGCCCACCTGGTGGTAGCATACCCTCATGTCGCCTATTGCGAGCAATGCTCTGAATCTTGCTCTTCGACTCGGGTTGCTCCCGAGCCGACTTACCCTCCTTTCATAAACGGCATAGGCTGCGTTCCCGGCGGGCGCGGTAAGTGCCGCGATCTCTTTCCTCACCTTTCGCCGGAAAAATGCACTCATCCTATGTCTGACAAAGTCACGATTTTTGATACGACGCTGCGCGACGGCGAACAATGCCCCGGCGCCAGCATGAACCTGCGCGAGAAGATGGAAATCGCCCGCCAACTGGCTCGCCTCAACGTCGATGTGATCGAGGCCGGCTTCCCGGTGATCAGCGACGGAGATTTCGAAGCCGTGCGAACGATCGCCTCCGAAATCAAGGGACCGATCATCTGCGGGCTGGCTCGATGTGTCCCTAAAGATATCGATGCAGCGGGATCCGCAGTGAAACCTGCTGGCGATCTCGCGAGAATTCACGTCTTTCTGGCCACCTCCGCCATCCACCGCGAGTTCAAACTGAAAAAGGCCGAAGAAGAGATCATTCGTCTGGCGGTCGAAGGTGTGAAACGCGCCAAGGCACTCGTGAAGGATGTCGAGTTTTCGCCGGAGGATGCTTCGCGCACGGAACCGGAGTTCCTGGCTCGTGTCGTGCAGGCCGCCATCGAGGCCGGAGCCACCACGGTCAATATTCCCGACACCGTGGGATACGCCGTTCCGGAGCAGTACGCCTCCCTCATCACGTACCTGCGCGAGAACGTAAAAAACATCGACGACGCAGTTATCAGCGTGCATTGCCATGACGACTTGGGCCTGGCCGTCGCCAATTCGCTGGCCGCCGTCAAGGCCGGCGCGCGGCAGGTGGAAGGCACCTTCAATGGCATCGGCGAACGGGCGGGGAACTGCGCCCTGGAGGAGGTCGTGATGGCCATGAAAACCCGCAGCGAATACTTTTCAGGCTTACATACCGGCATCGTAACTCGTGAGATTCTCAAGACTTCACGCATCATAAGCCGCATGAGCGGACTGCATGTCGCCCGCAGCAAGGCGATCGTTGGAGAAAACGCCTTCGCCCACAGCTCGGGCATTCACCAGGATGGCATTCTGAAAAAGCGTGAGACCTACGAGATCATGGATCCCGTGGAGGTCGGATGGGGCGGCACGGAATTGCCTCTGACCAAGCATAGCGGGCGCCATGCCATGGTCGCTCGCCTCGAGCACCTGGGATTCAAGTTGACGAGCGCCGAGATCGCCAGCGTGTTCGAGCGCTTCAAAGATGTCGGCGATAAGAAAAAGTTTGTTTATGACGACGATCTGTCCGCGCTGGTCGAGGACTCCATGTCGATGGGGACAGAAACCTATATTCTCGATTACATCCATGTCACCAGCGGCTCGACAACGGTTCCCACCGCGACAGTAAGGCTGAAGAAAGGCGCGGAGATGTTGCAGGACTCCAGCCCGGGCA
>Ga0164241_10002826_pt1 | contig 18232 bp, 14 predicted proteins | sample OricomyardsoilBY_FD_108780 | JGI IMG/M metagenome (GOLD analysis project Ga0164241, IMG submission 108780) | Backyard soil microbial communities from Emeryville, California, USA - Original compost - Back yard soil (BY) | ecosystem: Environmental > Terrestrial > Soil > Unclassified | place: USA...
CGCCGGGATCTCGGCGGAGAGCTTGCGCACCCGGCTCTCCGCAGGGTGCAGCCTGGTCTGCATCGCGTCGAAGTCGAGGACACCGTCCCGGACGATCACGATCTCGCCGTCGATCGCCGAGCGCGCGGGAAGGACATCGCCGAGCGGCGCGAGCTCCGGGAAGTAGCGGAGGAGCGGCCGGGCGTTCCGCGACCAGAGCCGCAGCTCGCCCGAGGCGTTCTCGAGAAGGCCGCGAAAGCCGTCCCACTTCGGCTCGTACTGCCACTCGTCACCGGCCGGCAGCTGGCGCACGAGCTCCGCCTCCATCGGCGGGAACGGGATCGCTGGATCGAGGCCCGCTGGGCGCTCCACGGGTTCGCCGCTGCGGACTCGCGATCGTGCCACCACGGCAACCTACCGCGCTCGGGTCGGTCCACGGGCGTCGACCCCGGGCCGCGAGGCAGCGCGAATCAGATCGTGTAGACCGTCGGACGAAACGTCTCGAGCGAGCCGCGGATCCACTCGATCGTCCGCGTCAGCCCCGTCTCGAAGTCGGTCGCTGGCCACCATCCGAGTTGCGCGCGCGCTTTCGTTGCGTCCGCGACCAAACGCTCGACCTCGCTCGCAGGTGGCCTGCGCCGTTCGTCGGTGGCGATCACCGGCGCCGTGGCGCCGACAAGACCGAGAATCTGCTTCGCGACGTCCTCGACGGCGTGTTCGTCGCCCGTGCCGAAGTTGAAGGTCTCGCCTTCGATTCCTTCGACGAGGCCGCAGGCTGCGATCGCGCGCGCGGTGTCCTCGACGAACGTGAAGTCGCGCGTCGGGCTCAGCGCCCCGAGTTCGATGCGGTCCCTCGTCAGGGCCTGCGTGATGATCGTCGGGATTACGGCTCGCGCCGACTGGCGTGGGCCGAACGTGTTGAACGGGCGCGCGACGACGACCGGGGTCCCGAACGACCGCTGGTAGGTCAGTGCGAGCTGGTCGGCGGCGACCTTCGTCGCCGCGTACGGGGACTGCGGGTTCAGGGGATGTGACTCGTCGATCGGAACCGCCTGGGCAGTCCCGTACACCTCCGAGGACGACACTTGCACGACACGCGAGACGTCCTGGCGATTGCTTGCCTCGAGCACGTTGATCGTCCCGTCCACGTTTGCGAACACGTACTCACGAGGGTGCTTGTAGGAGTAGGGGATCGGAATCAAAGCTCCGAGATGGAGCACGATCTCCCGCCCGCCGACCGCCTGCGCGACCGCTTCGGGATTCTGCAGGTCACCGGGGTAGACCTCGACCTCGGTGAGGACATCGGGCGCGAGGTCATCGAGCCGCCCGTGATCGTCGCGAGAGTTGTACCGGACGAATGCGCGGACGCTCGCGCCTCGCCGGACCAGCAGCTCGACGAGTGTCGAACCTATGAAGCCCCCGGCTCCGGTCACGAGGACCGCGCGGGATTGCCAGCGTGTGGAGTCGTCGCCGCCCACGTGGTCACCGTAGTCGACCCCTGGCCTTCCTTCCAGGGTGCATGGTGTCGTGTGGGCGGATGCGTAGGCTTCGATCCGTGCGGCGCGTCGCGATCACCGGCCTCGGAGCTGTCAGCCCGATCGGCTCGGACGCGCCGTCGACCTGGCAGAACGCCCTTGCGGGGAAGAGCGGGGTGGGGTTCATCGAGTCGTTCGACGCTTCGGAGTTTCCCGTGCGGATCGCCGCGGAGGTACGAGGCTTCGACGTGGGCGAGCTCGTTCCACCGAAGGAAGCCCGCCGCATGGACCGAAACGTCCTGCTCGCGGTCGCCGCCGCCCAGGAGGCATGGGACGACGCCGGGCTCACCGACGTCGATCCGATGCGAGTCGGCATCGTCGTCGGCTCCGCGATCGGCGGGATCGCGACGATCGTCGAGCAGCAGGAGACGCTCGCGGCACGCGGCTTCGACCGCGTCTCGCCGTTTTTCATCCCCTCGGTGCTCGTCGACACCGCGAGCGGGCAGATCGCGATCCAGCTCGGGATCCGGGGTCAGAACTTCGCGCCGGTCTCGGCGTGCGCGACCGGCTCGACGGCGATCGGCGAGGCGGCAGCGTCGATCCGGCGCGGTCAGGCCGACGTCGTGCTGGCCGGAGGCACCGAGGCGCCGATCACGCCGCTGATCCTCGCCGGCTTCTGCGCGATGCGCGGGCTCGTCGCCGAGGAGCACGACCCCACCCTCGCCTCACGTCCGTTCGACGCCACCCGTGCTGGATTCGTGATGGGCGAGGGCGCGTGCATCCTCGTGCTCGAGGACCTCGCAGCCGCGCAGGCGCGCGGCGCGACCGTCTATGCCGAGGTGCTCGGCTACGGAGCGTCCAACGACGCGCACCATCTCGCTCAGCCGGAGCCCGAAGCCACCGGTGTGGCGCACATGATCCGGGTCGCGCTCGAGGACGCGGGCGTTGCGCCCGAGCGCGTGGGGTATGTGAACGCCCACGGCACCTCGACGCCACTCGGTGATCTCGCTGAGACTCGTGCCTTGAAGCAGGTCTTCGGCGACAAGGCGTACGGCCTGGCGGTTTCGTCGACGAAGTCCGTCACCGGACACTGCTTCGGGGCTGCCGGCGCGCTGGAGGCGATGATGTGCGCGCTCGCGCTCCGGGAGGGGGTGCTACCGCCCACAATCAACTACCGGAACCCCGACCCTGGGTGCGACCTCGACTATGTCCCGAACGAGGCGCGACGCGTCGAGGTCGACGTCGCGCTCTCGAACGCGATGGGGCTCGGTGGTCACAACGCGTGCGTCCTCCTCGGGCGCGTCGATTGAGCGTCCAGCGGCTCGCAGGGGTCAATCCGAGTGGGCGACGCGGCGGAGCACGCCGAGGTAGTGCGTGTTGAGGAGCCGAGTCGCCTCGAGCCAGAGCGCAGCCGTCCAAGAGAGGCGTGCGACACGGCGCGAGATCGGCGGCGCGAGTGTCACTCGCCGGAGCTCGCAGACGAGCCCCGGAAACAGACGACGGATCTCGTCGGAGTGCACGGCGCGTACGTCGGCGTTTCTAGGGTTGTCGCGGAAGAAGTCGTACCAGAGGACGGCTCCGCCGGGGCGAAGCACTCGGGCCATCTCGCGTGCCAGTCCAAAGCGCATCTCGGCATCGAGAATCGACGTGAACACAGTGCTCTGGACCACGAGGTCGAACGACTCGTCGGCCCACGGCAGCGTGGCGCCGTCGCCCTGCCTGATGTCGGCGTCGCGCAGCCGGGTGCGGGCCTGGGCGAGTCGGCTCGGCTCGATCTCGATCCCCGCGAGGTTCGACTGTCGCGCCCCCCAAGACTCCAGGTCGACGAGCCAGCCTCCCGTCCCGCATCCTACGTCCAGTGCGCGCGTCTCGTGCAACGGGAACCAGCCTTCTCGCGCTAGGAGCCGCACGACGCTCCTGATCCGCTGGAGGTGCATGAACAACACTCCCGCGTCGGAGACGGAGTACCGCTGCCACGGGATCGTCCGGGCGCGTTCCTCGAAGACTCGACGGATCCGTTCGGCCTCGGCATCCAGTGGGCTCCCGGAATCGGTCACGGCGGAAGCGTAGTTCGGCGGAATGCACGGAGCGAAAACGGCTAATCGTACTGAGCACATGGTGCGATCGGCGGTCCACCACGCGGTCGAGGAGCTGCGACTCAGCCCTGCCGCTCCCGCGGGGCTCATGGTCATGGCGGTCGTCCTCTATTGGGCGGCGCGCGACGGAGCGACGAGCGCCCTCGTGTGGGTGCCCGGCTCGCTCCTGATAGTCGGCCTGATCGTCGTGATCGCGATCGCGACGCCGGGCGGCATCCCTGGCGGACGTGCCGGGGCCGTCGCGCTTGCGTCGTTTGCCGCGTTCGTCTGCTGGTGCTTTCTCTCGATCCTGTGGGCGGGCGTGAAGGCCGACGCATGGTCGGGGGCGGCAACGACGCTCGGGTACTTCGCGATCTACGCCGCGTTCGCGATTCGGCCGTGGAGCGAGCGTGCGGCCGCGACGGCGCTCGGCGTGTATTCGCTCGGCATCGCAGCGATCGGTGTATGGAGCGTGTTCGCAGTCGACAACCTCGCCGACCCCACGAAGAGCTTCATCTCCGGCCGATTGGCCGAGCCGATCTCGTATCCGAACGCGAACTGCGCCCTGTACGTCGGTGCGGCGGTTCCTGCGCTCGTCTTTGCCAGCCGCAGAAAAATGCCGATGGGGCTGCGTGCGCTGTTCCTCGCCGGCGCAGGGGTCCTGGCGGAGCTGGCACTCCTCTGTCAGAGCCGGGCGTCGTTGGTCGCGATCCCGGTGCTCGTTATCGCGATGCTCGTGCTGATCCCCGGCCGACTCCGCACGCTCTTGGCGCTCGCGCTCGTCGGTGCGGGCCTGTGGTACTCGGGGCCCTCGCTGCTCGACGTCTACTCGGCCGTCGTCGACGGCGAGCGCATCTCGTCGACGGTCGTCGATGCGCAGCACGCGATGCTCGCGACAGCGTTCGCGCTCGCGCTCGCCGGAATGGCGTGGGCGGCGCTCGACCGCCGGTTCGAGCTGCCGCCGCAGGCGGTGCGTGTCGCCGGGATCGCGTCGGTGGTCGCGTTCGTGGCGGTCTGCATCGGCGGCGGCACGCTTTTCGTCCGCCATTACGGCGACCCTGTGGTCCAGACCCGGGTCTGGTGGGATCGGTTCAAGGCGAACGAATACGTCTCGGCAGCCGACACGCCCCATCTCGTCAGCGGCTTCGGCAGCGCGGGACGATACGACATCTGGCGCGTTGGTCTGAGGCTCTTCGAGCAGCACCCCGTCGGGGGCGTCGGCGTCGACAACTTCGCGGTGCAGTGGTTGGAAGAGCGTCCGAACCAGCAGAATCTGCGCTATCCCCACAGTCTCCAGATCCGCCTCCTCCAGCAGACCGGTCTCGTCGGCTTCATGCTCATGGCGCTCGTGCTCGGTGCTGCCGCCCTCGCCGGGTGGCGCGCGGCGCGGAGGCAGACGGTCGCAGGCCCCTGTGCCGCCGGCTCCGCGCTGCTCGTGGTCGTTTACTGGGGTGCACACGGCTCCGTCGACTGGCTGTGGGAGATTCCCGGGCTGAGCGGTGCCGCGTTCGCCGCTCTGGGCCTGGCTGTCGCGCGCTCACCGGTCGAGCCGGCCCGGAACGGGACGAGGGTTCTGCGAGTGGGCGCCGCTTTGTGCGCCTGCCTCGCGATGATTGCGCTTGTCCCGCTGTGGCTCTCCGCGCGCGAGATAGACGTAGCCCTTCGCATCTCCGGTGACAGGCCCGACGCCGCGTACGAGCACCTGGATCGAGCTCGCTTCTTCAACCCCCTGTCGGACCAGCCCGACGTGCTCGGCGCAGTGATCGCCGCGCAGCGAGGTGACATCGCGCGGCAGCGCGCATTTCTCCAGCGCGCACTCGAGACGAATCGATTCAATTGGTACCCGTACCTCGAGCTAGGTCTGATCGAGGCACGCGCGGGCGATCGAGCCGCGGGCCTCGCGTGGATCGGCAAGGCTCGGGCGCTGAATCCGCGCGACGGCACCATCCGGTTCGTCGCCCGCGGAGTCATGAACGGCAATCCACCGACACAGGCGGAAGTTGACGAGCGATTCGTGCGCATGGCCGACGAGCTCACCGGCGTGGTGCAGGAATGACGAGTTCGAGCCTGGACAACAGCCGCACGTCAGGCTACGCTTCGCGCGGGTGGGTCGTCCGAGTGGGGGAGGTTGGGTTGTGCGAAAGCTGCTTCTGATTTTCGTCTGTTTGGCGATGCTCGTCGGCGCGGGCTCTGCGTTCGCAGATTCGTCGACGATCCTCAACGGCTACGGGTCGACCGGCTCGAACGCCGTGGTCGAGGTGAAGGGCGCGCAGGCCGCCCCGCCGAAGGCGGTCGCGGCAGCGGACGGAACACTCCCGTTCACGGGCTCGGAGCTCGGGGTGGTCGCGGGCGCCGCGATCCTGCTCCTGGGCATGGGCATCGTGCTACGGCGCATCGGACGAGACAACCTGTAGCCGGGTAACAGGGGTCCGGCAACGGCACCACCTGCGGCAATTTCTGGACCTTCGAGGCACGTCGGCCGTCGCGACCCCGACTCATGGGTCGAGCAGCGCGAGGCTTTTCGGCCGCGCGCGCGCTCGGCCGTGATCGATACCCACTGCCATCTCCTCCCGGAAGTTGATGACGGCCCCCCCACGGTCGACGAAGCGGTGGCGTTGGCATGGGCGATGACGTCCCAGGGCGTGGAGGTCGCGGTCTGCACGCCGCACTGGTCTCGCGAGTTCCCGACGTCGCACGGGCAGTCCGCGGCAGCCCGAGCCGTCCTCGCCGACGCCCTGCAGCGCGCGGACATCCGCCTCGATCTCGTCGTCTCCGCAGAGCTGACCGCCGTCGTGGCTGCGACGGCGCCGCTCGACGACATCCGCGAGCGCAGCCTCGGGGGCCGCGTCGTGCTCGTCGAGATGGTCGGCGACTCGCTTCCCGCGCACGTCTCGGCGGTGACGCGCCGGCTCGCGGGAGCGGGGATGTCCACCGTGCTCGCGCATCCGGAGCGGTGTGGAGCCGTACAGAGCGATCCGCGTCTGCTCGACCATCTCCGCGACGAGGGCGCCTACGTCCAGGTAGTGGCGCCGAGCCTAACCGGCTATCGCGCGACACGCGAGGGCGATGCTGCCTGGGAGCTCCTCGACAGGGGGCGCGTAGATTTGATCGCCAGCGACGCACACGGCTCCCGTCGACGACCGTGTCAGCTGGACGCGGCGGAAGTGTTGGTCACGGAGCGTTTCGGCCCCGCGGCTTGGCGGGAGCTGACCGGTGACGCGCCGCGCCGCCTGCTCGAGAGCATCGGTGCCACGGTGGACGGGATTGTCCCCGCTGGGCCGGCCGGCTCATGAGCTGACCCGTCTCTCCGACACCCTTCGGTTGCGACGGGCAGGCCCGCGGTGCAGCTCTGTCGCTCGCACGAGCAGCGCTTCCATGCGGGCGAGATTCAATGTGAGGTTCCCCTCGCGCAACACGAGCGCGCGGTTGCGTGCGTCCGCGGACGCGCGCAGATCCGCGTCGAGAACGGCTCGGCGGAGCGCGTCCGCGAGGCCGCGAGTGTCGCCCGGCTCGAACAGCAGCCCAGTCGCCCCGTTCTCGATCCAGCCGACGTTCGCGGGGATCGCGCTGACCACCGGGAACAGACCGCAGGCCATCGCCTCGAGCAACGACGAGCTGGCGCCGTCGCTCGTCGACGCCGAGACGTACACGCTCGCGGTCTGGAGCGCCCGTCTGACGTGCTCGGGCGGTTGATGCCCGGGCAGCTCGACGAGGTCCTCGAGCCCGAGCTCGCGGGCTTGGGCCCTCCTCTCCGCGAGCAGCGCGCCGCCGCCGATCAGCGTCGCGCGGACGTCGAGCCCCTCAGCGCGTAGGAGCGCGAGCGACTCGACGATCGTCTCGTTTGCGTAGACCGACTCTTGATGGCGAGTGCACACCACACGCGGCGGAATATCGTCCGAACGGCCTTCAGCGGGCGGCACGAACCAGTCTGCGTCGACGCCAATGGGGAAGCAATGAATTGGATCGGCAGGCACACGTAGCCCGACCAGCGCGTCGACGAGGTGCTGGGAGACCGCGTGCACGACATCGGCTCGCCGACAAGTGAAACGGATCATTCTCGCGCTCGCCCATGCTCCGCCTGGGCCGGCGAGCACGTCACTCCCGTGGGCAGAGACGACCAAGGGGCCGGAGTGGCACAGAGCGGTTAGCAGCCCGTTCGACGAGACGTACGTGGCGAACGCCACATCGGGGGCGAACTCCTGCAGTCGAGAACGGAGCGCCGGCACGCCCGCGAAGTAATGGAGCGCCTTGCGACGGGACGGTGTGCCCCTCCCGATGTAATCGACCGGAACACCTTCCAGCGGCTCTTCGCTGAACGAGATCACCCGTACGTCGTGCCCCTGGGTGATGAAGTACCGCGCGTACAGGCCGGTCCAGTAGAAGTGTGTATGCGAGATCAGCGCAATGCGCATTGCGACATAGCCCTCGCGTCCGCAATGACGAGGCTCGGGTCGAAGCGTAGCCGGGGCGTTGGACGGCGAGACTTGGCGCCCCGGCCAACAGCGCGTCTCGACCGCCTCTGCCGAGGCGCTAGACGACCCCGTAGTACGGTCTCGGGCTGCGACCGCCGATCAGGACGAATCCGGCCGGTGTGATCCCCTGCTGCACGAGGAGCTCCGCCAGCTCCTCGAGCGCCTTGAGTCGCGTGTGTCCGATCCGCACGACCATGATCACGTCGTCGACCTGCTTCGCGAGCGGCAGCGCGTCCGGGACGAGGACCAGCGGCGGTGCGTCGACGACGACCCAGTTCGCAATCTGATGCGCCTGCTGGATCAGCGACGCAGCGCTCAGTGGAGTGATGACACGCGACAGAGGGGCGCCCCCGTTGCCCTGGGCGAGCAGTTGGAGACCGGCCGTCTGCCGCCCGGTAGTCATCCGTGAGCCGTTCACCTCGATGAGCGCGTCACTGAGCTGGCACCGATTGAGCAGGACGTCGGCGAGGCCGCGCGTACCGTTTACGCCAAGGGTGCGCCCGAGCGACGGTCGCCGGGTGTCGCCGTCGACGAGGACGACCCGCCCGGTGGTCGACAGATCGGTCGCAAGATTGAGCGCGGAGGTGGTCTTGCCGTCTCCCGAGTCCGACCCGGTGATGAGCACCGAGCGTCGTACGCGCTCCTCTGGCTGATCGACCGAGAGCGTCGCCCCAAGCAGCAAGTACGAGTCGTGCGCGGACGGGGAAAGCTCGGTCGGCAGCAACGGTGTCTTGCTCTTCGACCCACGCGTCTCGAAGGGGATTCTCGCGAGGATGGGAACGCGGAAGCGTCGGAGCTGCTCCTCGCGACGCAGCCGCGGGTCGAAGAACTCGAGCGCGAGCACCGCCGCTCCGCCGATGATGAGCCCGGCCACCAGCGCCGCTGCGACGCTCAGCATCGGGCGAGGGGCGATCGCGGACGTCGGCGGGTCGGCGGGAGTTTCCAGCCGGATCGTCGGGTCCTTGAGGGCGCGCAGCGTCTCGAGGTCGCGCAGGCTTGCCACAAGCCCTTCGCGTGCGACCGCGTTGCTCGGGCCGAGAGACGCGATCTGCCGCTTCAGCTGCGGGATCACGATGTCGAGTTGGGCGTGCATCTGCGCCGTGCGCTGGTCGACACTCGCGCGCGCGAAGGTGTTGGCGATCCGGGCCGCCAGGTCAGGGTCGTTGGCCCGGGCAGTGACGCTGACGACGTTGCTGGACGCGACGGGAGTCGCGGAGACCTTCTGCAAGAGACCCTGTGGCGTGAGGTCCAGTCCGAGCTCCTTGACGGCGCGCCGCGCGACCACCGGGGTCTCGATGAGACGCGCGATCGTTTCGACGTCCCGCAGCGGATCGGAGGATTCATGCGGAAGCCCCAGACCGATCAGGCTGTTGTTGTCGGGAGGGACAGGGGTGATCAGAAGATCCGCTCCCGCCTGGTACACCTTCTCGGCCTGCGAGAGGTACACGAACGCCGCGGCCACGCACACGGCCGTCGTGATCGCGATGAACCAGAGCTTCGATCGCAGAACCGCGAGATAGAACGGCATGCCCTCGCTGTCCCCGCCCGTGGAGAACCAGACGGGGCGAGCGGTGTCCAGCGGGCGTGACGGCGGCCCGGACGGTGCGCTGCTAGGCCGGCTCAGAGGTGCCTCCGCTGCCGCTTGGCCCGAATACGGTGGCGGGGCATAGGTCGCTCGCAGTTACGCGCATCTCGGCTCATGGTAATTGAGCATCCGGCGAAAGCGAGCCTGAAATCGGCATTCACTCGAAAGTGGTCGATCCGGCGGACCCGGATCCCGATAAGCTAAGGCGCGCTTCCGCACGGGGGGACAAAGTGGGCGAAGGGTACACGCCGATCGATGCTGCATTGCTTGATTTGCTGCCTCGAGCGGGCAGGATCGGACGCGAGCTCGCAGTGAGGGTCGACCTCGCCCGTTCCCTCGGACTGCGGAACACGCTCGCGCGGGCGAGCGCCGACGCGCATCTCAGGTCGATACCGGAGGGCGGCAGCCGTCTCGGCTACGAGGAGATCTGGCGCGACGCCGCGGTCGAGGTCGGCGCCGATGTGCGCAGGATCGACGGCGGCTTTCTCGAGTTCACGAAGGGCGAATCTTGCGCGCGCGTGTGGAACCATGTTGTCTCGTTGGACAATTCGGTCGCGCACAAGCTTTCTCTGGACAAGATGCTCGTCCACCGGCTCCTCGAAGACGTCGGGCTTCCCGTGCCGGGGCATCTCGAGTTCGACTCCGGGAGTCTGGCGGCAGCGCGCGACTTCATGGCCGACGGCCCGGGCTCTGCCCATGTTGTCAAGCCGGTGACGAGCGAGGCCGGCTCGGGCGTCACCACCTCTGTTCGGACTCCCCGGCAGCTGCGGCGGGCGGTTCTCCGTGCGAGCCGTCTCGATCGGCGGCTCGCGATCGAGCGGCAGGCGGAAGGTCACGTCCACCGGGTGCTGATGCTGGACGGCGAGATGCTCGACGTCGTTCGCCGGCTGCCTCCCTCGGTCGTGGGCGACGGGCGTTCTTCGGTGGCGCAGCTGATCGCCGCGGAGAACGACCGCCGGCTCCGACGCGCTGGCAGGCGCGGCCGCCCGCAGCTTCTCCTCGTCGATCTCGACTGCCTGTTCACGCTCGAAGCAGCCGGGCTGACCGTGCGATCGGTTCTGCCGGCCGGGGTCGAGACGCAGGTGAAAACGTCGGTCAGTCAGAACGGGCCCGAGCAGAACGAGAGCGTCGTTCGTCGTGGCGTGCCTGCCGCAGGCCTCGTCGCGGAGGCTCGCAGAGCCGTCGAAGTTCTCGGCCTGCGATTGGCGGTCGTCGAGATCGTCACGCCGGACGTTTCGATCCCCCTCCACGACGCAGGCGGCGTGATCGTCGAGATCAACGCACCCCCGGGGCTGTCCTACCACTACGACGTCCGCGAGCCGGATCACGCCGTGCGAGTGGCGGTGCCGATTCTGCGCCGAATGCTGGCGATCGGCTAGGTCCCGCGGCGAACGCCCCACGCGGAGCGGGCTGTTCCGCCGAGGCGGACGAACGCTGGGAGCGGGTCGTCAAGGCACAGCAGCGGAAGGTGCTGCCGGTGGAACAGCGTCGTCAGCCAGTGGCGGATCGTGAGGGCACCGGCTGCCCGGAGTGCCAGCATCGCCTTGGTGTCGGAGATCGGATCCCACATCCAGGTCTCGCCGACGCACGGGGCGATCGGAGCGTGTGGTCTTCCGAGCGCGCGATCGTAGGTCAGGCGCGCGAGGTTGATGCCTGCGCGGCGCACCAGCTCGTTGGCCGCCGTGAACCGGTGGTTGCACTCGATCAGCTTGAGCGCGCCGTCGTGCGTGTCGCGCTTGAACTGCACGTTGACGAGTCCCCGCACGCCGGCCTGCCGGAAGAAACGCAGGCTAGTCTCGATCAGCTCCGGATCCCAGCATGAGCGCTGATAGGTGCTCAGACCGAACGTCGGCGGGTTTGCACGAATCTGTTGCTTGCAGAAGTGCAGTAACGGCTCTCCGTGCTCGTCGATGTACGTGTAGTACGAGACGAGCTGGTTGTCGCCGCCGGGAATGATTTCCATCGCGAGGACCTCGATGTCGTGCGCGCGGAGGAACGCCATACGCTCGGCGAGCTCTGGGCGGTTCTCGACGACGACCAGCTTGCCGAGGCGGAGCGCCTTCCGCGCCATCACGTGCGAGTGCCGTGGTTTGAGTGCAAGGGGAAAGCCGAGATCCGCGACGGCCTCCTCGGCGGACGCGTCGTCACCGATCTCGTGCGTCCGCGGCAGCGGGATGCCCGCGGCTCGCGCGATCTCGGCGGTCTGGCCCTTGTCGAGCATTGCGAGCAGCGCCCGATCGTCGGCCTCGAAAGGCCGGTAGCCGAGCGCAACGAGCTCGGCGCGCCTCGTCGCGATCAATTCTAGGGCGTCGTCCTCGGCGGGCAGGAGCACCGAGTCGCGAAGGCCGGGGGCGTTCTCGACCAGCCATGCGAGCCACGCGACCTGGAGCTTCGTCCCCCGGCCGAAGCCGACGTATCGGTCGCAATGACGAGAGCGGCGCACGAAGTCGACCCCACCGGTGCCGAGCGCGATCACCTCGATGCGGTCGGGCGCCAGGCTACGGCAGATCGACACCGCGTTGAACGAGCCCCCGAGGACGATCGCCGCTGGGGTGTTCATAAGGTGAGGGGAGCTTGGGCGCGAAGTGTGGTCGGCGGCGGCGGCGTCATTGCTCAAGCGCCCTCGAGCGCCTCTATCCAAACGACGTTGCCCGAATAGAGTAGTTGAGGTAACCAACGGCGACTGGCACCATGTCGGACCGAGGTGGACCACGAGAGCTAGGGGGAGGGCGCGTGAAGATCTTCTCATTCGATCCGTCGGAGTACCGCGAGCAGTACGAAGCGCAGGGGTGGATCCACATCCCGAACGGCATGACAGCCGAGTTTCTCGGCGAGTTGCAGGAGTTCATGGCGCGGTCCCTCGCCGAGACGAAGCTCGATCAGTTTGCGATCAAGGGGAAGAAGGAGCAGTCGCTGTACGACTTTCCCGACAGCACCGATTTTCCCGGGGAGATCTTCGACGTCGTCTCGGGAGTTTGCGGCCTGAATCGCCCGACGATGACGCTGTCGGAGCGCCATATCCAGGCGTACGACCCCGACGCGAATCCCGAGCCCGATGCGCACAAGGATCGTTATCCCTCGCAGATCTCGCTCGGGTTCTCGATCTCGATCCCCGCCGAGTCCCGCCTCGTGCTCTATCCCTACGACCATCGCTCGCTGAATCCGTTCAACTCGGCCGCGACGTTCCAGCGCAGCCTGCAGCCGCACGAGCTGCCGGATGTCGCTCTCCAGGACGCGCGCGAGGTCGTGCTCGACGATCAGGACGGCGACGTGGTGATGTTTCCCGGCTCGACCACTTGGCACCTGCGGCGCAGGGCGGCGAACGCGGTGAACCTCTACGTCAAGATGAACGACTTCGACTGCGACCCACTGGGCGAGGACCCCTCGACCGAGACGCGTCGCACGCAGACGCTCGCGATCCTCGAGGAGTCAGGCGCCAACGGCCTCGGCTCGCGGGTTCCGCTCGTCTCAAGGCGTCTGGACTTCGTCAGTCGCCAGATCGGCCGGCAGGGCGCGGAGACGCTGCACGTCTGCCTCTACGGGAGCGAGCAGATGGGGCTGACGCAGCCGCAGTTCGACATGATCCGCCTGATCGACGGCGTGCGCACGCTTCAGAGCGTGGTAGACACGATCGCCCAGGAGGGCCACCCACGCGAGCTCGTCGAGACTGACGCTCGTGTGCTGATCGATCGCGGGGTGGTCGATCTCGTCGAGTGATCAACGAAGCCCGTCGAGCGCGTCGAGCACCTCCACCAGGCTTCCGGGACGCTCGTTCGCGAAATGACTGCGTAGGTCGAGTCGACCCATGCGACGCAAGCGGGCTGCGCCTGCCTGCGTCATGACGGGATCGACCTCCCCGGCCAAGAGGACCTCGGCGCAGGTGTCGAGTTCCGCGGCGCGGCGATCGGCGTAGAGCGCAAGCGAGCCGAGCACGCGGTTCGCGAGCTCTGGGAACGTAACGCTCTCGCCCTTGCCCGCGAAGCTCTCCAGCACGACCGACTCGACGTCGTAGCGGCGCGCGGCCAGGAGCATCTCGAGGATGAGCGCGTCACGTCCCTTCGTGAAAACGCTGCGGAGGAGCTTGACGAGTGACGCGCGGCCGGCGGGACCGTCGATGATCGAGACGACGAACCCGAGGGGCTCGACCGATTGCGCGAAACGTGCGGCTCCCGGCCCAGAGAGCAGCAGCGGGACGCGGAACCCCTCGGTCTCGACCGTGCCGAGCACCGCCGCGTCGACGTACTCGGCTCCGACGTCGGCGAACCGGGCCGCCAGCCGTTCCTTCGTCCCGGGGTCGAGGGGGGCCGGGTCGACGTACAACGTCGCCGGCGCGAGCGCCTGGACGCACTCGTGCGCGACCGCCTCCGCCGCCGCGGCGGGAACGGCGGCGACGACCACGTCGACGTCGCCGACCGCCTCGGCGATCGACGCGCAGGCCACGACGCCAGCCGCCTCGATGCGGCCGTCGCCCGACTCTCCGTCTGCGCGCGGTCGCGCGTACGCCTTGATCGAGGGAGCGTTCCGGAAGCCGGTCGCGAAAGACGAGGCGAGGGCGCCGAAGCCGATGAACGCGACGCGAGGCGCCGCAGGGGTCATGCGCCGTCGGACACGGCCGCCTGACCATCCGACCGCTCGACGAATGCACCGCTCGACGCGATGAGCGTATCGACCCAGGCGTTGGAGAACTCGCCCCGGCGCACGGCGGCGAGGTAGTCCGCCTCTGCCTCGGACTGGGCGACCAGCCGCGCGACCAGCTCCGCGGCGAGCTCCTTCCGGACCACGACGATGCCGTTCTGGTCGCCCACGATGACGTCCCCGGGGAAGACCACGATGCCGCCGACCGAGACGGGATGGTTGATCTCACCCGGCCCGCGGTGCATCGGCCCGAGCGGGGTGACACCCCGCGCGAACACCGGGAAGTCCCCGAGCTCCTTGATTCCGGGGAGGTCGCGGATCATGCCGTCGACGACGAAGCCGGCGATCCCTCGGTGCTTCGCCTTGGTGCTGACGAGGTCGCCGAGCGCGGCCGTCTCGCCGGACAAACCGGTGTCCACGACGATCACGTCTCCCGGCTGCGCGATGTCGAGGCTCTTGTGCACCATCAGGTTGTCGCCGGGATACACCTTCACGGTGCAGGCCGGGCCGGCTATGTGGTTCGACGGAGCCGTGAGCGCGCGAATCTCCGCGGACATCGTGTAGAGGCGGTTCATGAGGTCGGAGATCGACGGAGTGTCGAACTGCCCCAGTGCGCGCACGAGCTCCGGGTCCGGCCGCTCGACGTCGTGCCGAATGCGAAATCCGGGTCCCGGATGCATCTCGGCGGACTTTGGTTTCCCTACTGCCACGGATGACCCCCCACCCCTCGAATGTCTGCAGGCCCGAGCGCTCTCATGTTGGTCAATCCCCGTCCCTCCGTCAACTTGCGGTCCCGCGGGCTCGCGGACGCTACGCGCGCAGGCACGCGTCGAGCGCCGTGAGCATCAGGATGCGCGTGTCGAGGGTCTCGCGCGACACGCCCGGCAGAGCTTCTCCGTCGGCGAACGCGTCCACCCAGGGCTCGTACACGGACTTCCGGAAGTGATCGGCGATGGGTGCCCTTGGGTCGAGCAGCGTCTCACGCGCGGCGGCTCGGAAGCCGTCGTCGACCCAACGGTCGATCGGCGCTGCGAAGCCATGCTTGGGTCGCGAGGCGATCTCGTCGGGCACGTAGCGTCGGGCCACCTCTCGCAGCACCGGCTTTCCGGAGTGGCCGTTCACGCGGAGCCGGTGGGGCAACGAGAGGCCGAACTCGGCGAGATCTTCGTCCAGGAGCGGAACACGGAGCTCGAGGCTCTCGCGCATGCTGGCCATATCCGACTTGAACAGGAACTTCCCAGCGAGGAGCAGGCGGACCTGGACCTCGACCGTGTGCGACGAGAGCCGCTCCAACCGGTTGCCGTTCAACCCGGTGGGCTGCCACCTCCGCTCGAACAGTCGCCGGAGCGGCTCGACGCCGTCGGCATCCACGAGGAGCGCTCTGTGCTCCTCGTCCGTGAGCGCGGCGGACAGTGCCTGGACGAGAGTGGTGTCGTCCGCGCCCGCCAACGCGGACACCTGCCGCGGGACCGTCGACCCGATTGCGCCGGCGGCCGCCAGCGGGCGGAGACCCTGGCCGGCCGCCGCGAGCGCCGGCGAAGGGATCCGAAGCAGCCGGGCCAGGACGCCGACCTTCCAGTAGATGCGGTACCCGCCGAAGAACTCGTCGCCGCCGTCGCCCGAAAGCGCGACGGTGACATGCTGCCGCATCGCACGGCTCACGGACTCGACCGCGAAAAGTGCGGGGTCGGCAAGGGGCTGCCCGAGCTGGGCCAGGGTGGAGGTGATCGAGTCCCAGTCGGCCGAGCGCTGTCCGATCTCCACCGTCTTGTGCCGCGTCTGCAGGTGACCCGCGACCGCCGAGGCGTACGCGGTCTCGTCCCGCGTCAGATCCGACGGGCGGACGTTGAACGTCAGCAGGCCCCCGGGCGAGCCCCGCTGTGCGGCGGCGGTCACCAGGGACGAGTCGATCCCGCCGCTCAGCATCGCGCCGAGCGGCACGTCGCTCTCGAGCTGCCGCGCGACACCGGCGGCGATCAACGTGTCGGCGGTCTCCCGCGCGTTCTCCATCGTGAGATCGGGATCGATCTCGGGCGCCCAACGGTGAAAGCGGCGGCGCGTGACCTCGAGCTCCGAGCCGACGATCCGTGCCTCCGTCGCGCAGCCGGGCTCCAGTGCCTCGATCCCGGTGAAGATCGTCTGTGGCGCGGGCACGTAATGGAGTGCCGCGTAGTCCGCGATTGCCTGGGGGTTCGGCGTCAGGTCGACGCCCGGGAACGTCCTCAGCGCCGGGATCTCGCTCGAGAATGCGGCAAAGTCCGACCCGACCGCGACGTACATCGGCTTGATTCCGAACCGGTCTCGCGCCAGGACGAGGGTGTCGGCCTTCGTATCGAGGATCGCGAGGGCGAACATCCCCCTGAGCAACGCGAACATCTCGACGCCGTGCTCCTCGTAGAGGTGAGGGAGGACTTCCGTGTCCGAGGTGCCCCTGAATCGATGTCCCCGGCGCTCGAGGTTCTGCCTCAGCTCGTGGTGGTTGTAGATCTCGCCGTTGAAGACCGTCCAGACCGTGCCGTCCTCGTTCGTCATCGGCTGGTCGCCCGTCGGCGAGAGGTCGATGATCCTGAGCCGCGTGTGCACGAGACCGGCGCGTGGGAAGCGCCTGGATCCCGTCCCGTCGGGACCCCGATGTCGGAGCGACGCGAGCATCGCGTCGACAGTCTCGTCGGGGACATTCGCCCCGCCTAGCCAGCCTCCCACCCCGCACACGGGCTTCCGATCCCCTCCCCCGTCGACGTCTGCGCCGAACCCCTCCGGCGGCCGGACTGGGACCGCCGAGAGTCCCGCCGTCTGGGCGGGACTCTCGCATTCTACGCGGATCGCCTACTGGATACGAGCGCGTTACTTGACCAGGGAGAGACAGGGGCTCGTCGAGAGGAGGGCGTAGTCCCCGCCAGACCGATTCTCGAACAGCGGGTTGGCCACGACGTTCCCGGTCGCGCTGAAGCCCTTCTCCGGGGCGATGTTTCCGTCGCCCCCTCCGTAGACGCAGTTGTAGCGGGCAACGTTGCCGCTGCCGACGGGGCCGCCCCACCACGACTCGATGTTGTAGGCCGTGGAGTAGGCGATCACGTTGTACTCGACGACGTTCCCGCTCGACGCGTTGTTCGAGTCGCCGCCGAAGATGACGCCGCCGCGCACCGACGGAGAGCCACCGTCGATCGTGTTGTGCGAGACAATCGTCCCCTGTGCGTCGGGGTACAGGTGGACCGTGTAGCCGGCCGTGTCCCAGAAGGTGTTGTTGCTGATTCGGCCGTTGACCACGTGGGCCGCGTAGATCGCGTGATCCTGGTTCCCGTTCGAGAGGCTGCCGCACTCGTGGAACCGGTTGTTGCGGATCACGGGGCGGTCGGCCGTGCCGGCCGAGCCGTCACCCAGCATCATGCAGCTGCGGCCACGCCAGCTGTTCGTGATGTCCGAGCCCTCGAGCACGAAGTCGTCCCCGTAGATCTGGACCGTGTTCGAGCCACCCGGGCCGTCGATCGAGACGTTTGCCAGACGCACGCCGTTCGCGCCGTTGCGAACGATCACGAGCCCGCGCAGCACGGGGCGTTCTCCCGGGTACGCCATCAGCGTCACGTTCGACTTCGAGACGTCGAGGACGTTGGACGAGCTCGCCGTGTAGACACCCCCGTGGAGGCATCCGACCTGACCGGACGTGAGCGAACCGAGCAGGCCGTTCGCCGTGCCCTGGCCGGGAGAGGCGACCCGATCGCAGGACGCCGGCAAGGAGCTCGGCGGCGGCGGCGGCGTGGTCGTCGGGCAGGCCTGGGTGGACGTCGTCAGCTGCGCCCGCGGCGAGCGGTTCCCCGCGGCGTCGAACGCGTCGACTCCGAGTGTCACGTTCGTCCCGCACGCGAGTGCGCCGAAGTAGGCCGAGGTGCTGCCGGAGCTCGAGACGCGATTCCCGCCGACGTACAGGCCATAGCCCTGCACACCGACGTTGTCCGACGCCCGATTCCACGACAAAGTGACCGAGGTCGGGGTCGAGTCCGTCCGCGCGAGCCC
>Ga0164241_10002827_pt1 | contig 18232 bp, 14 predicted proteins | sample OricomyardsoilBY_FD_108780 | JGI IMG/M metagenome (GOLD analysis project Ga0164241, IMG submission 108780) | Backyard soil microbial communities from Emeryville, California, USA - Original compost - Back yard soil (BY) | ecosystem: Environmental > Terrestrial > Soil > Unclassified | place: USA...
TCGGCCAGCTCCCAGTCGTTCGGTGCGGCGAACACGGCGGCGGCCGGCGGACCGACGACGGACCGACCATGATCGGCGAGGATTCCGCGATCGATCGCGTACCAGAACGAACCATCCGCCAGTGGCCGATCGCCGGGGTCGAGGGTCTGACGAAACGTCATGCGCTCCCCCGTGTTCAGCTCGAACTCGAAGCCGGGCTCCGCATCACCGGCGGCCGCGACCTCCGCCCGATACACCACCAGCTCCAGGCCGCGGGCCGGGCACGGCAGGCTCTCGTGCCGGAGCCGCCCGATCATCAGGGCTTTCGTTCCGTCGGGAACGGCGGACCCGGTGACCACGGCGACGTCGATGTCGCTGCGTCCGGCCCGGTAGCCGTTCAGGGCCAGGGAGCCGCCGGCGTACACGCCGACGAGGTCCGGGCCGAGCGCACCGGCGCACCGCCGGGCGAACTCGTCGAGGTAGTCCTGCACATCGCGCATGCGGACATCGTCCATCCGCGGGTTGGCATGATGGTCGGCGATGAGCGCCGAGCCGATCCCGTTCGCCGCCGGGGGCGCGGGCCGGTTCGCCCCCAGCCCCTCGGGCGACCTGCACCTGGGCAACCTGCGGACCGCCCTGCTGGCCTGGCTGTTCGCCCGGTCGACCGGGCGCGGATTCCTGCTCCGGTTGGATGACCTGGACCGGGTGCGCCCGGGCGCCGCCGACCGGCAACTGGCGGACCTGGCCGCACTGGGCCTGGACTGGGACGGCCCGGTGGCGCGCCAGTCGGCCCGGACCGACGGCTATGACGCGGCGATCGGTCGGCTGACGGAGCGGGGGCTGACATACGAGTGCTTCTGCACCCGGCGGGAGATCCGGGAGGCAGCGTCGGCGCCGCATCCGGACCCGTCGTTCCCACAGCGGATCGGGGCGGACGGCGCCTACCCGGGCACTTGCCGCTGGCTGTCGACGGCGCAGGTGGCGCGGCGTCATGACGCCGGTCTCCCGAGCGCGCAGCGGCTGCGGGCCGGGGTGGACCGGTGGACGGTGTCGGATGTGCTCAGCGGACCCATCACCGGGTCGGTCGACGACCTGGTGTTGCGGCGCAACGACGGGGTGGCCGCCTACAACTTGGCCGTCGTGGTCGACGACGCCGCCCAGGGCATCGACCAGGTGGTGCGCGGCGACGACCTGCTCACCTCGGCGCCCCGCCAGGCGTACCTGGCGTCGCTGCTGGGTCTGCCGGACGTTGAGTACGCGCACGTGCCGCTGGCGCTGAACGAACGCCGGCAGCGGCTGGCCAAACGGGACGGCGCGGTCACCCTGCCCGACCTGGCCGCCGCCGGTCTGAGCGCCCCCGACGTGCTCGGGCTGCTCGCCGTGACCCTGGGTCTGGCAGCGCCGGGCGAGTCGGTCACGCCCGCGGGGCTGCTCCCCCGGTTCGATCCGCGGCAGTTGCCCCGCGAGCCCTGGGTGGTCCGGCCGGACGCCCTGCTCGGTCGCTGACGCGCGGGGAACATGCAGTCGTTCCACGCGACCGGATCTTCCCCGGACACGGGCCCGCCACCGGGACGGCCCGACGGCCTCGGCGCGCGGTCGGACCGGGTGCTGCTTGGATGAACCGGTGACCGATCTGTCCCCCGATCCCGCGACGAGCAAACCACGACCGGGCAACTACGACCTGATCGTCGTCTTGTTCTGCGGCCTGTTGCTGATCTCGAACATCGGCGCCACCAAACTGATCCAGTTCGGGCCGATCATCACCGACGGCGGGGCGATCCTGTTCCCGCTGACCTACATCCTCGGCGACATCCTCTCCGAGGTGTACGGATTCCGCCGCGCCAAGCGGGCGATCCTGATGGGCTTCGGCCTGTCCGTCCTGGCCGCGTTGACGTTCTGGTTGGTGCAGGTCGCGCCCGGGGCCGACGCCTACACCAACCAGGAGGCGTTCGAGGCTGTCCTCGGGTTCGTTCCGCGGATCGTGCTGGCCAGCATCCTGGGCTACCTGGCCGGTCAGCTGCTCAACGCCTACGTGCTGGTCAAGATCAAGGAACGGACGAAGGAGCGCTCGCTCTGGCTGCGGCTGATCGGCTCCACCGTGGTGGGCGAGCTGGCGGACACGGTGGTGTTCTGCACGGTCGCGTTCTTCGGGGTGATCACCGGCGCCGAGTTCGTGAGCTACGTGGTCACCGGCTACCTGTACAAGGTGCTCATCGAGGTGGTCTTCCTGCCCGTCACCTACCCGGTGATCGCGCTGGTGAAACGGCACGAGCCGGACTACGTGCCCGGCGAGGCCGTGCGCGTCTCCTGACCCCCGCCCCCCGCAGTTGATCATGCAGTAGGTGTTCTTGTGACGGAGTCATGAGAACACCTACTGCATGATCAACACCCACGGGGTCAGCAGCGCCGGCGGGTGTTCAGCCGGGCGGCCTGGCGCGTCAGATGGTCGCGCTCGGCGAGGTTCGGTGCGTGCAGGGCCGCGTCGGCATACAGGCGGGCCGCCGTCTCCGGGTCGCCGTCGCGCTCGTGCAGGTACGCCGCCACCGCGGTGTAGCGCGGCAGGGAGGCGTCCAGCTCCGCCAGCGCGGCCAGCCCGGCCCGGGCCCCGTCGGCCTCGCCGACGGCGACCGCCCGGTTGAGCCGGACGACCGGGTTGTCGGTCACACGGGCGAGTTCGTCGTACCATTCGACGATCTGCACCCAGTCGGTCTGCTCGGCGGTGGGCGCGTCGGCGTGCAGGGCGGCGATGGCGGCCTGCGCCTGGAACTCCCCCAGCCGGTCGCGGACCAGGGCCGCCTGCAGCATCTCGACGCCCTCGGCGATCAGCTCGGTGTCCCACCGGCCACGGTCCTGCTCGGCCAGCGGCACCAGGCTGCCGTCGGGCGCGGTGCGGGCCGCGCGCCGGGCGTGGTGCAGCAGCATGAGCGCGAGCAGCCCCGTGACCTCGGGGTGGTCGATCGTGGCCGCGAGCTGCCGGGTGAGCCGGATGGCCTCGGCAGCCAGGTCCAGGTCACCGGAGTAGCCCTCGTTGAACACCAGATACAGGACGCGCAGCACGGTGGCGACGTCGCCGGGCCGGTCGAACCGCACGCCGGAGACGGTCCGCTTGGCCCGGCTGATGCGCTGCGCCATGGTCGCCTCGGGCACGAGGTAGGCCGACGCGATCTGCCGGGTGGTCAGGCCGCCGACGGCTCGCAGCGTGAGCGCCACCGCGGACGATGGCGTCAGCGACGGGTGGGCGCACAGGAAGTAGAGCGCGAGCGTATCGTCCACCGCGGAAACGGTGCCCGTGCCCTCGTTGTCGACGACTTCCTCGCGCCGCCGGCGGGCCACGTCCGCCCGGGTGGCGTCGAGGAACCGGCGCCAGGCCACCGTCACCAACCAGCCCTTGGGGTCCCGCGGCGGGTCGGCCGGCCAGGTCCGGATGGCCTCGACCAGCGCGTCCTGGACGGCGTCCTCGGCCGCCGCGAAGTCGACTCCGCGGTGGCCGAGGACGCTGATCACGCTCGGCGTGAGGGCCCGCAGCAGGACCTCGTCCACGACGATCAGTCCGTGATGGTGGGCGGCTCGGCCAGGAACGGGCGCACCTCGAGCCATTCGTGGATCGGCGCGCCGCCCGCCCCGGGTGCCGCCGACAGCTCACCGGCCAGCTCGATCGCCCGGTCGTGGCTGTCGACGTCGATCACCATCCAGCCGGCGATCAGATCCTTGGTTTCGGCGAACGGGCCGTCGGTGACGGGCGGGCGGCCCTCGCCGTCGTACCGCACCCACGTCCCCTCGGGCGCCAGCGCCTGACCGTCTACGAACTCTCCCGTCCCTTCGAGCCGGGCGGCAAAGTCGTTCATGTACTGCACGTGCGCCGAGATCTCCGCCGGCGTCCACCGGTCCATCGAGACGTTGTTGATCGGAGCCGGCGCGCCGCGGTAGTGCTTGAGCAGCAGGAACTTGGCCATGATGAGGTCTCCTCGGTACTGGTACGACCCATTGTGGTCGTATTCATCCAGGGGTCGGAGCCGGTTGCGGATTCTCGACATCGCCCCGGCCGGAACTACCGAATGGGCTGAACCCGGGCCGCGTAGTACCGGCCGAGGAACTCGGTGCGGAACTCGTCGAACATCCCGTCCTCGATGCTGGTCCGGATCCGGTCGACCAGCCGCACCACGAACCGTTCGTTGTGGATGGTGGCCAGCGTCGCCGACAGCATCTCCCTGGCCCGGAACAGGTGATGCAGGTAGGCCCGGCTGTACCCCGCGCAGGTGGCGCAGTCACAGTCGTCGTCCAGTGGGCCGAAGTCCCGCTTGAACCGGGCGTTGGTGATGTTGATCCGCCCCCGTGAGGTGTAGATCGAGCCGTTGCGGGCCACCCGGGACGGCGAGACGCAGTCGAACGTGTCGGCGCCGTTCTCGATCGCGATGAACATGTCGTCCGGCTCGCTGATGCCCAGCAGGTGCCGCGGCATCTCGTCCGGCAGTTCCTCGCACACCCACCGGACAATGGTGCCCAGGTTCTCCTTCTCCAGCGCCCCGCCGATGCCGAGTCCGTCGAATCCGAGTGTCAGCAGGTCGCGGGTGGCCTGCCGGCGCAGGTCCTCGTACTGGGCGCCCTGCACCACCCCGAACAGCGCTTGGTACGGCCTCCCGCCGCGTTCGGACGTGAGCCGCCGATGCTCGGCCACGCACCGCGCCGCCCAGGCGTGCGTGCGGGCCACCGACCGCTCCTGGTAGCCGCGGGTGTTCATCAGCGTGGTGCACTCGTCGAAGGCGAAGATGATGTCCGCGCCCAGCTGGTGCTGGATCCGCATCGAGATCTCCGGCGAGAACCGGTGCATCGACCCGTCCAGATGGGACTTGAACGTCACCCCGTCGTCGTCGACGGTGGCCAGCCGGTTCTTGCCCGGCGCGATGACGTCGTCGGACTGCAGGCCGGCGGTGTTCATCGCCAGCACCTTCTTGAACCCGACGCCCAGCGACATCACCTGGAATCCACCGGAGTCGGTGAACGTCGGGCCGGGCCAGTTCATGAATACCCCGAGACCGCCGGCCGTCTCGACGATCTCGGGTCCGGGTTGCAGGTACAGGTGGTAGGCGTTGGCCAGCACGGCCTGCGCGCCCAGCTCGGCGACCGACCCGGGTAGCAGCGACTTGACCGTGGCCTTGGTGCCGACCGCGATGAACGCCGGGGTGCGGATCGGGCCGTGCGGGGTGGTGATGACGCCGGTCCGCCCTGGTCGGCCGGGCAGCCGCGTGCCCATGTCGAAGCCGAACCCTGACCCGTTGTCCACGCCCCGATCCAACCAGCCGACCCCGGGCGGACCGTCGGTGGCGGTGCTGTGCACGACCGCCCGGGACGCGATGACGGTGCTCGGCCAGGCCGGCAACCGGTCGATCGGATCCCCTGACCGGACGCGCCACGGGTATCTACGGCCGTGGTCCAGGTCTCCGATACCGCATGACCGACCGCACCGAGCATCATTCCGCCGCCTGGCGCGGCGCCGCCCCGACCGACCGCCGGATCGTCCGGACCGCACGGGGGCTCCGGATCTTTGCCGTCCTGGTGGGGGTGGCGGTGATCTCGGCCCGGGGCCGTCCCCGCCGCTGCTGACCGCCGCGCACGAGACCAGCGCCGTCACCCGGTCCGCGATGCCGGGCCTGGATCCGCCCGTCGACCCCGGGGCCCGGCAAGGACCCGTCCGGCCGGAGGGCAGGATGATCCCGGGCGACGCTCGCCCCGGGTGACGAGAAGGCAGGCGCGCGTGTCCGAACCGCACCCACCGCCGTCCAAGGCCGGCGCGCTGGCCGGCCTGCTACTGCTGGCGTTGAACCTGCGCGGACCCCTGGTGGCGATCTCGGCGGTGGCCGCCGACCTGCAGACCGACCTGGGCATGACGGCGGGCACCGTCGGCCTGCTGACCAGCCTGCCGGTGCTGTGTTTCGGACTGGCCTCTCCTGCCGCGGCCGGGCTGATCGGCCGCCTGGGCATCGAGATCTCGGTCCTCGGCACGCTGCTGGTGATCTTCGTCGGCATCCTGGTCCGATCGGCGGGGGCGGTGCCGGCCGCCTTCGTCGGCACGGTGCTGATCGGGCTGGCCATCACCGTCGGCAACCTGCTCGGTCCGCTGATCGTCGGCCGCGACTTCCGGTCCCGGGCGGCGTCGACGACCGGCGCCTACACCGCCGGACTCAACGTCGGTTCGATGCTCGTGCTGGCCGTCAGCGGGCCGCTGGCGGCTGCCTTCGGCTGGCAGATCGCACTGGCCGCGGCGGCCGTCGTCCCCGTGCTGGCCGCCATCGTGTGGGTGCCGTTGGCCACCCGGGCCCGGGGTCGGGCGGCGCCGGCACCGGCCGTGGGCCGGGCCAAGGCACCGGCCGACGATGCGCCCGCCGGCCGCCCGTCGTCGGTCTTCCGCCGGCCATCGACCTGGCTGCTGACCGGGGCGTTCGCCGGCCAGGCGTACGCGTACTACGGACTCACCGCCTGGCTGCCCACCGTGCTCGCCGACGAGGTCGGGATGACCCGGGCCGGCGCCAGCGCGGCGTCGTCCATCTTCCAGATCGCCGCCCTGGTCGGCGCGTTCGGTGCGCCGGTGATCATCAACCGGTTCGGCGGTCCGCTGGTCGCCTTCCTGGTCAACCGCGCGCTGTGGTCGGCACTGCCGCTCGGTCTGCTGTTCGCTCCGGACCTGTGGGCGTGGTGGAGCGCGAGCAGCGGCGTCGCCCAGGGCGGCGGGTTCGTCACCATCTTCACCGTCGTCATCTGGCGGTCCCGCACGCTGCGGGAGAACCGGGAGCTCTCCTCGATCGTGCAGACCGGCGGCTACTGCGTGGCCGCCCTGGGGCCGATCGTGCTCGGCGCCCTGCACGACTCGACCGGCGGCTGGACGGCGTCGCTGCTCACCGCGTTTGCCGGAGTGCTGGGGTTGGCGCTTTTCGGTTCGGCGGCCGCGGTCGGCGCCCGCCCCGGGGTCAGCCGGGGGTGACCAGCGCCCGCGTGACCCAGTCCAGGTGCTCGAACGCACCCGTCACCAGCCTGCTCATCACGGTCAGCATCAGATCCGGGGCCGTGGCGCTCAGCTCGGCGATGGCCGCGGCCGGCAGCACCACCGCCTCGACGTCACCACGGGCGGTGGCGTCGATGTCGTACTCCCGGCCGGCCACCGCGTAGGCGACGCCGAAGGTGGTACCCGCGGTGAACATCGACAGGTGGTGATGCGCTCCGGCCTGCTCCACGCTCACCTCGACCGGTCCGGCGGTGATCAGGAACAGACCCTGCGCCGGGTCGCCGCTGCGCACCACCTCCTCGCCGTCGGCGTAGGCGCGACGCTCCAGCCTCGACTCGACCATCGCCAGCTGATCGGCGGGAAGGTCGCGGAGCAGGGGGTGCTCGCGGACCGGGATGGCCCGGGCCCGGGCGTCGGGGCCGGCATGGCGGGCGATCAGCACGTCCTCCGCGTAGGCGACGGCCGCGTTGAGGTCGGCGAAGTGGCGCACCCGGCGGTCCTGGTCGGGGTCGAGTTCGACGACCGTCGACGCGGGGTCGACCAGCACGGCCTCGACCCCGTCGGCTCGCAGCGCATCCCGGGTGGTCAGCATCATCCGGCGGGTCACCGCGGCGGTCTCGTCGACCCCGCGGATGTCCAGCACGATCACGTCCAGCTCGTCGGCGTCCCGGGTGAGCCGGCGGATGACCGACTCGGCCCCGGCGAACAGCAGATCGCCGTGCAACTCGTAGACCCGGGCCCGCTGCCCGACCCGCAGCAGCAGGTCGTGCTCGGCCGGGCTGCGCCGGCGCCGGGACGGCCGGTCGATCACGTCGTAGGACGCCCGGACGGCCGACCGGGCGGCCCGGCTGACGTGCAGGAAGTGCAGTTCGAGGTCCTTGGACAGGCGCCGGCAGGCGGCGACGCCGCGCACGCTGTTGCCGTGCTCGTCCAGCCGTGGGGAGAACACCGCCAGGCCCAGCTGACCGGGCAGGACTGCGAGAATGCCGCCGCCGACGCCGCTCTTCGCCGGCAACCCGACCTCGGTCACCCAGTCGCCGGCGGCGTTGTACATACCGCAGGTGGTCATCACCGACAGCACCCGCTCGCTGTGCGACGAGTCCAGCACCCGGTCGCCGGTGAGCGGGTGAACCCCGCTGTCGGCCAGGGTCGCCGCCATCAGGCTCAGGTCGCGGCAATCCACCTCGATGGAGCACTGCCGGAAGTACACGCCCAGTGTGGTGGTCGGGTCCTCCTCCAGGATCCCGTACTCGCGCAGCAGGTAGCCGATCGCGCGGTTGCGGTTGCCGGTGCGGTCCTCGGCTTCGAACATGTCCTCGTCGAGGGACAGCTCCCGCCCGGCGAACCGGGAGTAGAACTGGCGGATCCGCTCGAACCGGTCATCGACCGTGTCGCCGGCGACCAGCGAAGCGCAGGTGATCGCGCCGGCGTTGATCATCGGGTTGCGCGGGCGCTCGGTCACCGGGTCCAGGCTGATCTCGTTGAACGGCTCCCCCGAGGGCTCGACGTCGACCTTCTTGGCCACCACGTCCAAGCCCCGGTCGGCCAACGCCAACGCGTAGCTGAACGGCTTGGAGATCGATTGGATGGCAAAGCGTTTGCGGCTGTCGCCGGCCTCGTAGAGGTAACCATCGCTGGTGGCCAGGCAGATCGCGAACGAATCGGGGTCGACCAGAGCCAGTTCGGGGATGTAGTCGGCCACCGACCCCGACCGCTCGCCGGTCAGGTCCCGGTAGATGCCGTCGACATACTCCTGGACCAGCGATTTCATGACGCCCTCTCACCCTGCCATTGCTGCCGCCCGCTCCCCATGATCAGCACGGGGTGGGGCGACGGGCCACCCGCTCAGCCGGCGGCGGCTCTCGAACCGGCGGTGCGCGCCGGAGATCGGGTCGGCGAACTCGATCGACCTGGCCAGCAGCTGCAGCGGGCTGGAGTAGTCCTGCCGGTCGGTATCCAGCAGGACCGGGTAGAAGTTGTCGCCGACGATGGGCAGACCCAGCGAGTTCATGTGCAACCGCAACTGGTGCACCTTGCCGGTGGCCGGGTGCAGCCCGTACCGACCCCGATCGCCGTCGACGCCGAGCAGTTCGATGCGGGTACGGGCGTTCGGCTCGCCCGGAACCTGTTGCGCGGTGGGCGTTCCCCGGTACTTGACGATCCGCGACTCGACCGTCGTCGGCATCGGGACGTCCCGCCGGTAGGGGGCGACCGCCTCGTAGTACTTGGTGACGAGCCGCTTGGCGAACAGCGTCTGGTAGGCGCCCCGCTGCTCCGGGCGCAGCGAGAACACCAGCACCCCGGCGGTCACCCGGTCCAGTCGGTGGATCGGGCTCAGGTCCGGCACGCCGAGCTGGCGGCGCAGTCGCACCAACGCCGACTCGACCACGTGCAGTCCGCGGGGCATGGTGGACAGGAAGTGCGGCTTGTCGACCACAAGCAGGTTGTCGTCACGGTGCAGGATGTCGATCTCGAACGGCACCCGCGGCTCGGGCGCCGGGTCCCGGTACATGAACACCCACTGCTTCGGCTCGAACGGCGTGGACCGATCGATCACCACGCCGTCGCCGTCCACCACCTCGCCGGCCGCGACCTTCTCGCGCACCCGGTCGGCGTCCCCGGCGAACCGGTCGAGCAGGTACGCCAGAACGGTCGGCGGCCCATGGTCGGGCAGCCGGATCCGGCTCGGGTTCAGCCCGTCCCGGACCGGCAGCGGGGCCTTGCGCACGCCGCACACAATAGGCCAGGTCTGCTTGGCGCTGGTTGTCGGCGGGGCCGGGGCGCCGGTCGAACCGGCGCCCCGGCCGGTCGATCACTCGACGGTGGCGGCGAACCGCCGGCCGTCGAACTCACGGACCCGCACGTCGATCACCGCGCCGACCTCGGCACGCACCGCACGCACCAGACCGGCCACACCTTCGGCCGATTGAACGAGCAGGCCGAACGGCAGGACTTTGGTCACCGTGACGGCGACCAGGTCGCCCTCACGCATCGGGGTGGTCATGAGCCTCACCCCCTTTCGATACTTCGGGGTGATCCTGGGGCCGTCGTCGATGCGGGTCGCGGTCTCTCCCTGGTCTCGGGCGACGTGACGCATCTCCGGGTCCGGCCCGGATATCACCCCGACATCGTATGTCGGCCGGAAAGGCCGCGGGGCGAGAACGGCCCACCCGCGGCTACCGTTCGGGCATGGCAGCGGACAGTGCACGGCCTCGGCGGCCCAAGCAGCCGGCGCAGGCGCGCGACGGCGTCGAGCTGACCAACCTGGACGCGCCGCTGGCCGAGGGGGACGAGACCAAGCGGGAACTGGTCGACTACCTGGACGCGGTCGCCGGCCGGCTGGTCCCGGTGCTCGCCGACCGGCCGCTGTCGGTGGTGCGGGTCCGGCCCGGGCAGCCGCCGTTCATGCAGAAGAACCTGCCCAAGTACACCCCGGAGTGGGTGCGCACCACGCAGGTGTGGGCCTCCGCGTCGCACCGGGAGATCACCTACGCATTGGCCAACGACCGTCGGACCCTGCTGTGGTTCGCCAACCAGCGGGCGGTCGAATACCACGTCACCCTGATCCCCGACGGCTCGGTGCACCCGAGCTACCTCGTGCTGGACCTGGATCCGCCGGCGGGCGCCGGGTTCCACGTCGTGGTCGCCACCGCCCACCTGGTCCGGGCTGCGCTGGACGAGCTGGGCCTGGCCGGCGCCGTGAAGACCAGCGGGTCCAAGGGCGTGCACATCTTCCTGCCGCTGGTCCCCGGGGTGGAGGCGGAGGAGGCGGCCGCCGCGACCCGCGCGCTGGCCGCGCGGGCCGCCCGGCTCGACCCGGAGGTGGCGACGACCGCCTACATCGTCGAGGACCGCGAGGGCAAGGTGTTCATCGACGCCACCCGGTCGGGCGGGGCGACCGTCGTCGCCGCCTACAGCCCGCGGCTGCGCCCGGGTGTGCCGGTGTCGTTCCCGCTGGCCTGGGACGCACTCGATCGGGTGCACCCGTCCGACTTCACCATCCGCAACGCGGGGTCATTGTTGGGTGACGCGGATCCGTGGCGCGAACTGATGCCGGCCCCGCAGCGGTTGCCGCCGGCCTTGATCGACGAGGGCAGGGCCATCCCGGTCGCCCGGGTCGCAGCCATGCACGAGGGCAAACGCCGAGCTCGCGCCCGTCGCGCCGCCGACCAACCCCCGACTTGAGCCGGCTGCAGGTTCAATCGGCCCGCGAACACGCATCCGGGCGCACGTCGATGCGCGGGGACCTCAGCGCTTTCGGCCGAGCAGCAGGTAGCCGGCGGGGCCGAACGGCTGTACGAGGAACGAGATCCGCCACAGCCAGCGCGGACCGTTCACCTGCTCCGCGGTGCGGCCGTGCAGGTCCCGGAAGGCGATCGTGGTCACCACGACCTCGACCGCGGCCAGGCTGACCACCGCGACCTTGGCCTGGGTGCTGAGTTCGGACCACTTGCGCTTCGCCATGACGGCGAGTCTACGAATCGGTCGGGGTGTTGGTGCCAGGCGGGGCGGGGTGCTGGGGTCTGCCCTCCCAGCCCTCGGGAGCCTCGTCCGGATGGGTCGCGAATGCTTCGGCCCCCAGGTAGCGCTGCATCGCCCGTTCGTGCCGGGTGACCCCGCCGGCCCGGGACGCCACCGACCGGGCAGCTTCCTTGTCGATTCGACGTTCCTCGTTGGTGCTCATGGTGACTCCTCGCCTGGCCGTGGCGCCGTCGGCGCCGATCCCCACGATCGTCTCCGACGTCGGGCCGGGCCAGAGTCGAAAGTCCCTGAACCGTCACGCATGCCGCTCACCCTGGGGTCACCCGGCGAACGTTCGCGCGGGCAGCCCGCGAACCCCGGACGTCGGCGACGAACTGCGACCCGACCAGCGGGTCATCCCCGTCGGGCAGGTTCTCCCGGGACGTCGTGACGAACGGCCGCCGCTCGGCACGCACCGCTCAAGCATGGCACCGCGCGCGGCGATCCGCCGAGGGCGAACAACGCCGCTGGATCCACCGGCCCCGGGCGTAGCGTCGGCACGGTGACAACCACCGCACCCGCCGACCTGCCGCGCACCGTCGGGGAACTGCGCGCCTCCGGTCACCGCCTGCGCGGCGTCAAGGACGAACTCCGCGAGAACCTGCTGCACGCGCTGCGCGCCGGACGCAACCCCTGGCCGGGCATCGTCGGCTTCGACACCACCGTGCTGCCCCAGTTGGAGCGGGCCCTGCTGGCGGGCCACGACGTCGTGCTGCTGGGTGAGCGCGGCCAGGGCAAGACCCGGCTGCTGCGTTCGCTGCCGCTGCTGCTGGACGAGTGGACCCCCGTCATCGACGGCTCCGACCTGGGCGAACACCCCTTTGAACCAATCGCGCCGATCTCCGTCCGGAGGGCCGGCGACCTGGGTGACGACCTGCCCGTGAGCTGGCGACACCGCTCGCAGCGGTACACCGAGAAACTGGCCACGCCGGACACCGCGGTCGCCGACCTGATCGGCGACGTCGACCCGGTCAAGGTCGCCGAGGGCCGTTCGCTGGGCGACCCGGAGACCATCCACTTCGGCCTGGTGCCCCGCGCCCACCGCGGCATCGTGGCCATCAACGAGCTGCCCGACCTGGCCGAACGGATCCAGGTGTCGCTGCTGAATGTGATGGAGGAACGCGACATCCAGGTCCGCGGGTACACCCTGCGGCTGCCCCTGGACGTGCTGCTGGTCGCCTCGGCCAACCCGGAGGACTACACGAACCGAGGCCGGATCATCACGCCGCTCAAGGACAGGTTCGGCGCCGAGATCCGCACCCATTACCCGCTCGAACTGGCCGACGAGGTGGCGGTCATCCGACAGGAGGCCGACCTTGTCGCCGCGGTACCGGATCACCTGCTGGAGATCCTGGCCCGGTTCACCCGGCTGCTGCGGGAGTCGTCGGCGATCGACCAGGGATCGGGGGTCTCCGCCCGGTTCTCGATAGCCGCGGCCGAGACCATCGCGGGTGCCGCGCTCCGACGGTCCGCACTCGTCCGCGAGAGCGCCGCCACCGCACGGCCGGTCGACCTGCTGTCGGTACCGTCCGTGCTGCGCGGCAAGCTGGAGTTCGCCGCCGGCGAGGAGGGTCGTGAGGACGACATCCTCGAGCACCTACTGCGCCGGGCCACCGCCGACACCGCCCGCCGGGCGCTACGCGGGGTCGACCTGACGGCTCTGGCGGATGCGGTCACGGCGACCCCGGTCCGCACCGGCGACCTGGTACCCGCGGCCGCGGTGGCTGCCTCGCTCCCCGCGGTGGCCGCGGTCACCGCAGTGGCCAAGCGGCTCGGCGCGTCGGGCACCGAGGACCCCGGGCCGATGGCGTCAGCCGCCGAACTCGCCCTGGAACTGCTCTTCCTGACCCAGAAGCTGGCCAAGAGCGCCGATGACGACACCGTCCAGTACGGCTGAACTGTGATGACACGTCGATGACCGGGCGGAGGCGGTATTCCTACCGCGGCTACGACGGCGGGCCGGATCCGCTGGCGCCGCCGTTCGACCTGCGCGAGGCGATCGACCGGATCGGCGCCGACGTGCTGGACGGCAGCTCGCCCCGGCAGGCGCTGCGAGAACTGTTGCGGCGTGGCCTGGGTGAGCGACGCGGGTTGGACGAGCTGACCCGGCAACTGTGGCAGCGACGCCGGGAACTGCAGCGCAACAACCGGCTCGACGGAACCCTTCAGCAGGTCCGGGAACTGCTCGACCGGGCGCTCATGGCCGAACGGAACACGTTGCAACGGCAGAACTCCGATGAGGCACGGTTCCGGGAGCTGCAACTGGACGCGCTGCCCACCGACGCCGGCGGTGCCGTCCGGGAGCTGGAGAACTACGACTGGCAGTCCCCCGAAGCCCGGGCGGCCTACGAGCAGATCAGGGACCTGCTCGGCCGGGAGATGCTCGACCAGCGGTTCGCCGGGATGAAGCAGGCCCTTCAGGACGCGACACAGCAGGACGTGCAGGCGATCCGGGACATGCTCGACGATCTGAACAAGCTGCTCGACAGCCATGCCCGGCTGGAGGACACCACCGAGCAGTTCCGGGACTTCATGGCCGAGCACGGGCACTTCTTCCCCGAAAACCCACGCACCACCGACGAACTGATCGACGTCCTGGCCGCCCGGTCGGCCGCGGCCCAGCGCATGATGAACTCACTGTCGGCCGACCAACGGGCCGAGCTTGCCGCGCTGACCGAGCAGGCATTCGGCGATCCCCGGTTGGCCCAATCGCTCGCCCAACTCGACGCGATGCTGCAGCAGCTCCGTCCCGGGCAGGACTGGGACGGCTCCGGCCGGTTCCGCGGCGACAACCCGATGGGTATGGGCGAGGCCACGCGCGCCCTGGAGGAGCTGGGCCGGCTGGAATCGCTGGGCGAGCAACTCGCCCAGGGGTACCCGGGCGCCAGCCTGGACGACATCGATCTGGACCTGCTCGAAGAGGTGCTCGGCCCGCAGGCTCGGGTGGACGCCCGAGCGCTGGCCGAGCTGGAGCGGGAGCTGCGCGCGCAGGGCGTCGTCGAGCGGGCCGCCGACGGCTCACTCCGGTTGTCCCCCAAGGCGTTGCGCCGGCTCGGCCAGACCGCCCTGCGGGACGTCGCCGACCGGGTGACCGGCCGCGCCGGGGAGCGGGAGACCCGAAGGTCCGGCGCCGCGGGCGAGCCGTCCGGCGCCACCCGGCCGTGGGAGTTCGGCGACACCGAACCCTGGTCGGTTCCCCGGACCATGCTCAACGCGCAGGTGCGGCGCGCGGCCGGTGACCCACGTGTGCTGGACGTGACCGACGTCGAGGTGATCGAGACCGAAAGACGCATCCGGGCCGCGGTCGCCCTGTGCGTGGACACCTCCTGGTCGATGGTGCAGGAGGGGCGATGGGTGCCGATGAAGCGCACCGCGCTTGCCCTGCATCACCTCATCTCCACCCGGTTCCGCGGTGACGACCTCGCCCTGATCACCTTCGGCCGGCAGGCGTCGACCGTCGGGCTGGGCGAACTCGTCGGGTTGGAGGGCGCGTACGTGCAGGGCACCAACCTGCACCACGCGCTCATCCTGGCCGGGCAGCATCTGCGGCGCCATCCGGACGCCACCCCGGTGGTGCTGGTGGTCACCGACGGCGAGCCGACCGCCTACCTGGAACCCGATGGCACGCCTGCGTTCTCGTACCCGCCGGCACCGGAGACGGTGCACGCGACGGTCGGCGAGCTGGACCGGCTGACCGGCCTGGACGCCGCCGTGACGTTCTTCATCCTCGGTGACGACCCACGGCTGGCCCTGTTCACCGACCGGTTGGCCCGGCGGTGCGGAGGGCGGGTGGTGGCACCGGATCTGGACGGTCTGGGCGCGTCGGTGGTGGCCGACTACTTGCGACATCGGCGTTGAGGTCGGCGGTCTCGCTCCGGGGATGGGAATGGTCCCGCCGCCGCCGACGTCCGAGGAGGACCAGTCGTTCCTCCTCGGACAGGCCACCCCACACGCCGTACGGTTCCTGGACGGTGAGCGCGTGCCCGCGACAGGTGTCGATGACCGGGCACTGCCGGCACACCACCTTGGCCCTGGCTACCCGCCGATCTCGGTCCACACCCCGCTCCCCCCAGGGATGGAAGAAGACCGCGGTGTCCATGCCGCGGCAGGCGGCATCGAACTGCCATTCATAGACGTCGTGCGTCGGGTTCGGCAACCGCTCAAGGTACGTCACCGGAAAGTCCTTCCGACGTGTGCTCAATGAACCAATGGGCCTGGCTGCCGAGCCGGCGTTCCCTCATTCGTGGCGGCGTGGCCACGAATGGGCAAGGGGTCGAACACCAGTCGTGCGGTCCGAGTCAGTCGTCGGACGATGCCGGCTCGTCCGCGGCCGCGGCCCGACCGGCTTCCAGGCGGGCGACCGGAACACGGAACGGGGAGCAGGACACGTAGTCGAGGCCGACCTGGTGGAAGAAGTGGACGGATTCGGGATCGCCCCCGTGCTCGCCGCAGACCCCGAGTTTGAGGCCGGGTTTGGCGGCCCGACCCTCCTGCGCACCGATCCGGACGAGCCGGCCGATGCCGTCGGCGTCGATGGTCTCGAACGGGGACACGGTGAACACACCTTTGTTCAGGTAGGCGGCGAAGACCGCGGCTTCGACGTCGTCGCGGGAGAAGCCCCAGGTGGTCTGGGTCAGATCGTTGGTGCCGAAGGAGAAGAAGTCGGCTTCCTCGGCGATCCGGTGCGCGGTCAGCGCCGCCCGTGGCAGCTCGATCATGGTGCCGATCGGCACGGTCAATTCGACCCCGGCATCCGCGGCGAGCCGCCGGATGAGGGTCTCGGCCTCGTCGCGTACCAGGTGCAGTTCCATCACCGACCCGACGAGCGGCACCATGATCTCAACGTGCGGATCCTTGCCCGCGCGGATCAGCTCGATCGCGGCCTCGGCGACGGCGCGAACCTGCAGGGCGAACAGGCCGGGGGTGAGCAGACCCAGGCGCACTCCGCGCAGTCCCAACATCGGGTTGGACTCGTGCAGCCGTTCCACCGCCGCCAGCAGCCGCTCGTCCGCGGCATTCGGGGTGCCGGCCGCCCGGTCGAGGGCAACCTGCACCATCAGCTCGGCCCGGTCGGGCAGGAACTCGTGCAGCGGCGGGTCGAGCAACCGGATCGTCACCGGCAGACCATCCATGGCGGTCAGCAGATCGACGAAGTCCTGCCGTTGCGGCGGCAACAGCGCCGTCAGCGCCGCCGCCCGTTCATCCGGGGTACTCGCCAGGATGACCCGTTCGATCAGGGAACGCCGATCGCCGAGGAACATGTGCTCGGTCCGGCACAGCCCGATCCCCTGGGCCCCCAGCGCCCGCGCCCGTTCGGCGTCTGCGGCGGTATCGGCGTTGGCCCGCACCTGCAGGCGCCGCCGCTGGTCGGCGTGGGTCAACAACCGGTCGACCGCCCGCACCAGGGCGGCGGTTTCCTCACCGGCTCCGTCGACGGCGGCCGCCAGCCCGGCTTCGATGTAGGTCTCCACCGGCGAGGGCACCACCGGGACGGCACCGTTGAAGACCTCCCCGGTCGAGCCGTCGATGCTGATCCGATCGCCCTCCTCGATCACCAGACCGCGCACGACGACCCGGCGGGCGACCGGGTCGACATCGAGTTCCTCGGCGCCGCAGACGCAGGTCTTGCCCATCCCCCGGGCCACCACGGCGGCATGCGAGGTCTTTCCACCGCGGGCGGTGAGGATCCCGGCGGCAGCGATCATGCCCTCCAGGTCGTCCGGGTTGGTCTCCCGACGGACCAGGATGACCGTCTCACCGCGGTCCGCCCAGGCCGCGGCGGTGGGTGAGTCGAACACCACCCGGCCCACCGCGGCTCCGGGGGAGGCGGCCATCCCGGTGGTCAGCCGCGTACTGTCGGCGGACTTGTCGAACTGAGGAAACATCAGCTGGGCCAACTGGGCGCCGGACACCCGCCCCAGAGCCTCGTCCAGGGTGATCAGCTGCTCGTCGACGAGTTGGGCGGCGATCCGGAACGCGGCGGCCGGGGTGCGCTTGCCGACCCGGGTCTGCAGCATCCACAGCTTGCCCCGTTCGATGGTGAACTCGATGTCGCACAGGTCCCGGTAGTGGGTCTCCAACCGACGCATCACCCTGGTCAGCTCCCGGTGCGAATCCGGATCGAGCTGGGCCAGATCGTCCAGCGACTGGGTGTTCCGGATGCCGGCGACCACGTCCTCCCCCTGGGCGTTGGCCAGGTAGTCGCCGTACGCCCCGGCCTTGCCGGTCGCCGGGTCGCGGGTGAAAGCCACACCGGTGCCGCTGGTTTCGCCGAGATTGCCGAAGACCATGGTGCACACGTTGACCGCGGTACCCAGGTTCTCGCTGATCCGCTCGCGACGCCGGTACAGGCGGGCCCGGTCGGTGTTCCACGAGCGGAAGACCGCGCGGATCGCCAGGTCCAGCTGCTCGCGGGGATGCTGGGGGAACTCGGCGCCGTTGTGCTCGGCGATCGCGGTCTTGAACGTCTGCACGACCTGCTTGAGGTCGTCGACGTCCAGCTCGAGGTCGCCGGTGACGCCCTTGGTGGCCTTGGCCTTGTCCCAGGCGTCGGCGAAGACCCCGCCGGGAATGTCCAGCACGGTCTTGCCGAACATCTGCAGCAGCCGACGGTAGGAGTCCCAGGCGAACCGCTCGTTCCCCGACTCCTCGGCCAGGCCCTTGACGCTGGCATCGTTCAGGCCGACGTTCAGCACCGTCTCCATCATTCCGGGCATCGAGAACTGCGCCCCGGAA